>Ga0307411_10000089_pt1 | contig 27920 bp, 34 predicted proteins | sample DK1Ometagenome_2_FD_203712 | JGI IMG/M metagenome (GOLD analysis project Ga0307411, IMG submission 203712) | Maize rhizosphere microbial communities from greenhouse at UC Davis, California, United States - DK15-O-1 | ecosystem: Host-associated > Plants > Roots > Rhizosphere > Soil | place: USA...
GCTCGTAATAGTTGACCAGCGGCGCGTTCAGAGTGCCGCCGCCGAAAACGCCAGCCCCCACGAAGTTCCAGAACGCCGATCCGAGGATGTAAAGATAAGCAAGGTTATAATCGAATGCGGCGGCCCCTTTGATCAGTCGATGCTGGGATATGGCCTCCAGGATTAGCAGCACTAGCGGCAGCACCTCGATGAACGAGAACATCGTGCCGAGTGGCACCCACATGCTCGGTCCGCCGCCCCAATAAAGGTGGTGACCGGTGCCAAGCACGCCGCCGAGGAAGATCAGGATCAGTTCGAGGTACACGGACCGTTCTGCAAGCTTGCGCGAGACGAGGCCCAGCGACATCAGCAGATAGGCGCTCATCGCGACCGCGAAGAATTCGAACGACTGCTCAACCCACAGGTGCACCACCCACCAGCGCCAGAAGTCGGTGATGGTGAAGCTCTTGTGGATGCCAGTAAGCGGGATCATGCCAAACACGTAGAGGACGGCGACGTTGATGGTCGCCGCCCAGATCAGATGCTCGAGCCGGATGCGCCCGCTCCAAAACTGCTTGGTCGCTTCGACCAGCGTATCGCGTGTCGGCCAAAGCGCTCTGAACATGAGCCCGCTCCAACTGAGCAGCGCGACGAAGAAGAGGATCTGCCAGAAACGGCCGAGTTGGATATACGACAGGCCCTGGTTTCCGAACCAGAACCAGCCCTTGTCGATCACGCCCTGGATGCCGAGGTAATTGCCGGTCAGCGCGGCCGCGACAACGAACAGCGATATCCAGAAAAGCAGGTCGACGAGAAATCCCTGTCCCTTGGCCTCGCGACCGCCGGCAATCGCAGGGGCGATGAACAGGCCGCTCGCGATCCACCCGAGTCCGATCCAGATGATCGGCGCCTGCAGGTGGAAGCTTCTCAAGAAGTTGAACGGCAGGATGTAGTTGAGCTGGATTCCGTAAAAATAATCACGCTCGTAATAAGAGTGCGCCATGATCGCGCCCGCCCCTTGCGAGGCGAGGAAGACGAGTGCGACCACGATGAAATATTTGCCGGTTTTGATCTGGCTCGGAGTCAGCGGGCGGTAGACCGCGAGACCGGTTTCCTTCGGTGCGTCGTCGGGGCTGTCGAGATAGGCGCGGTAGAGCCACAGCACGAAGCCCATCGCGAAAAAGGTGAAGCAGAAGCTGATCCACGTCCATCGAAAGGTGTTCGTCGTCGGCACGTTGCCGACCGACGGCTCATACGGCCAGTTCTCCGTCCATGACGTTTCGGGGTGGTCGGGGCGCCGCGCGATCGTCGTGATCGCCGAATAGACGATGAAGTCGGCGGTCTGAGCGCGAAGCCGTTCGTCCAGCGCCTTTGCCGGCACCCAGCCTGCGCTCAAATTGGTTGTGTTGAGCTTGGTGGTGAGCTCGGCTTGAACGCCGCGAACTGCCTGCGCCACCGCGTCAGGCAGCACGACTGTCGGTTGTGTGAGATCGATCGCCTGCAGCTGCTTCTGCATCGTCACTGTCGCCGCGGCATCGTCGAGTGCCGCTGGAACCGACGTCGCTCGCGGCGTCGTCGGCTCGGGCGGCGTTCCCGCCGGACCGGTGGTTGCGAGGGACTTGTTAGCGGGCGCCTTTGTGCCCGGCGGCGTCTGGCCACTGTTGGTCAGGCTTTGCTTGGTGAGTACTCCAAGGCGCACCAGGGTCGAGGCGGTGTAATCCTCGCCGAAATAGGACCCCATGCCGTAGATGCTGCCGTAATCCATCAGGTCGGCTTTCTGGAAGCCACCCTTGCCGGCGACGATGTCGTCGGAGGTCATCAACACGTTGCCGGCGCGGTCCGTGAAAACGTTCGGGTGCGGCGGCGCCTTTTCGTAGGTGAGCACGGTCGCCCAACCGAGCAGGCCGAAACAGATGACTGCAGTGAGCAGCAACACCCATTTCAGAATGTCGCTGACCGGATCGATCGAAGGCTTGCTGAGGTCGTTTGCAGCCACGTAACGCTCCCCTTTTTCGAGACGCCGCGCACGGGCAGAGCCGCCGCGCTTCCCTGTTGCCATCCTGCTAAGGCCTCCCAAGCAATCGTCATTGACCGATGTCAATCAGACGCTTCCGCTCTGGCATCTATTGGCGCCGCTGGTAAGTCCGGGTCGTGGATCGCAACCAGCTCGCTTGTAATGTCTGTCCCGTCCGGGAAATCGCAGCCTGCGCAGCTCTCGATCCTCGGGAGCGCGAAGAGCTGACCCGGCTGGGCCATCACCGCACGCTTAGACGCGGCGAGACTCTGTCATCCGCAGGCGGCGAGAACGCGGTCAGCGCGACCCTCATTAAGGGCGTGCTCAAGGTATCGAGCTTCAACGAGAATGGCGTCGAGCACATCGTATCGCTAATCCACCCCGCCGGCTTCGCCGGTGAGCTCTTCGCGCCGGCGGCGCACCACGACATCGTTGCACTTACCGACGCCGAGCTATGCGTGTTTCCTCGCGAGCGATACGAGAAAGCGCTCGAGCGCTTCCCGGCGCTCGGCCGTGCGCTGCTCAGACGGTCGTCGCAGGATCTTCTCGAAAGCCGATCGCTGCTCGCCGCGGTCAGCGGCCGCACGGCCATGCAACGCGTCGCCGCTTTTCTGCTCAGCCTTGCCCGCGCCGCGAACCCGCACCGCGGGCGCCCAGCGCCGTCGTTCGACCTAGTGCTGACGCGCGGCGAGATCGCGGCGCTTCTCGGGCTCACCATCGAAACGGTGAGCCGGCAGCTGACGAACTTGGAGAAGCAGGGCGTCATACGGAGGGATGGCGCACGGGGGATTCGGCTGGAGCAACCCGAAAGCCTCGCGCGGCTCGCTAGCTGACCAGTAATGCGATCGTCGCCACGGCGATGCCGAAGCCGAAGATGAGAACCGGCAGCGATAGCACCAGCACCGCCGCGTCGCGGCCGCTGCACCGCCCCGTCGCGGTGGCGACGCCGCGGTCGAGGAATTCGTGCCAGCCGAGCGCCCGGGTGCGCCGGTACTCGGCCGGGCCCGAATGGGCGAAGATTGTCGGCACTGCGAAGAAAGCCAGGATGAAGGCCGCGATTACTCCGAAAGACAAAGCCATGTGGCCGCTGAATGCTAGCGTCAGGACGGTTACGAAGCCGAAAAACAGACCCGCCATCGTGATGTAAAGGCGAGTTGGAAGCTCGAAACTGTGATCCTCGCACGCCATACGGCTGGGAAGGGTGGGCGAACGGACGATCTCTGCGCGAGTAACCAACAGGTCATGATCGAGACGGCGGGTCATTGGTGGCTCCTTGTTGCGGGGCCCCGTCTAGTGTCTTGGGGAATTGCGGGCTTTGACGATTGTCAAAACGTCGTTTTCAGCGTTCGCTTATTGCCTGGGTCGAAGGGATCAGATCGAATGGAACAGCCGGCGATCGAAATTCTCAACGGCAACAGGATCATGACGATCGCGACTGTGCGGCCGGACGGCTGGCCGCAAGCGACGATCGTCGGCTACGCCAACGAGGGCTGGAACCTCTATTTCCTGATCTACCGCGACAGCCAGAAATTCGAGAACATCTTGCGCGACGATAGGGTGTCCGTCTCCGTTGGGCAGGAGCCAAGCGAGGTACGCGAGATCAAGGCGGTCTATGCCGGCTGCTGCGCACGGGAGGTGACCGACCTCAAGGAGAAGAGTCATGCCTGGATGCTGCTCGCCGAGCGCCATCCGAACCTGACGGATTTGGCACCGCCGCAGAACGACGAGGCTGCGACCATGGTCGCCAAGTGCCGCTTTGTGTCGGTCCTCGATTATAGCCAGGGGCTGGGTCACGCCGAGTCGCTGACGGTCGAAGTCACTGAGTGACAGAGACGCTCCGTCGGGATCCTGGCATTTTCATTTCTGCTCCGCCCTTCTCGCCGCATGACGGTTGCGAGCCGCGTCTAGCCGTATAGTTGAAGGCCCGGGCCCGTCCGCCTAGCGGGAGAAGATGAAGCCCAAGCTCCTTACGACGCTGAAAGACTATTCGTGGCGCCTGTTGATTGGTGATGCCATCGCCGGCCTGACGGTCGCACTCGTGGCCCTACCTCTCAGCATTGCGATCGCCATCGCCTCAGGAGCGACCCCGAAGGCCGGGTTGATGACCGCGATCATCGGCGGGCTTCTGATTTCCCTGCTCGGCGGAAGCAGGGTCCAGATCGGGGGGCCCACCGGCGCGTTCATCGTCGTGGTCGCCGGCGTCATCGCCCAGTTCGGCTTCGATGGACTGCTGCTCGCGACGCTGCTCGCGGGGATCATCCTCGTCGCGGGCGGCCTCGTCAGGGCCGGGCGCTTCATTGCGCTGGTTCCCGAACCGGTGATCGAAGGCTTCACGGTCGGGATCGCGCTGATCATTGTGGTCAGCCAGCTGAAGGATCTCCTCGGCTTGTCCGCGGCTCACGTCCCAGCTGACCTGATCCACGGCTTGCCCGCGCTCTGGGACGGGCGAAGTCAGTTTAGTCCTTCGGCTTTCGGCGTCGGGGTCGTTGCAATTGCGGCGATCGCCCTCCTTCGCCGGCTGCTACCCTGGTTTCCCGGATCCCTGCTGGTCATTGCCGCGGCGTCGCTGGCCATCGCGAGGCTCGGCCTTCCGGTCGATACGATCTTTTCGCGCTTCGGCGAGCTTCCAGCCGGATTACCCGCGCCGTCGCTACCCCATCTGAGTGTAGCGAGGATCAGCGAGCTCCTCCCTTCAGCGTTCATTATTGCCTTTCTCGCTGCCGTGGAGTCGCTGCTCTCAGCCGTTGTTGCAGATCGGATGATCGGCGCCCGCCATCGGTCCGGCGCCGAGCTCCTCGCGCAGGGCGCCGCGAACATCGTCTCGCCTTTGTTCGGCGGCCTTCCCGCCACGGGAGCCATCGCGCGAACCGCGACAAACGTGCGCGCGGGAGGGAAAACTCCCGTTGCTGGGATCGTGCATGCAGGCACAATTCTCCTGCTGATGATGGTTGCCGCCCCACTTGCTGGATATCTCGCGATGCCGGCACTTGCCGCGCTGCTCATCGTCACGGCGTGGCTGATGAGCGAACCCGGCCGTTGGCCGGAACGCATGAGGTTGCGTGCTGGCGATCGCGCACTCTTCTTCATGACCATGATCCTGACGGTGCTCAGCAATCTCACAATCGCAATCGCCCTCGGGACGGGTGCCGGTCTCGCGCTGCGGTTGCTCCGCAAGGATTTGGAGCCAGAGGAGTGGGCCCCGACCGATCGATCAAAGCTGTAATCACCAATGTCGGCCTTCCACCCATTCGTGACCAGGCGCGCTTCCGCCAGACCCGGCCTTGAATACATTCGCGGCTCGGAAGCACCGGATCACCTCACCTTCGTTGACTCTAACCTGGATTAGGCGCCTGCCGAACTGAGCAGGAGAACAGCCATGGCAGTAGCCAAGACGGTCGAGATCATCTCAAGCTCGACAGAGAGCGTCGAGGCAGCCGTTCGGGACGGCATATCGAAAGCCGCGGAAACCATTCAGGGCATCCAAGAGGCTTGGGTCCAAGGCACCAAGGCAGTCATCCGCGACAACAAGGTCGCGGAATGGCGCGTCACATTGAAGATTACCTTTATCGTCACATAGCCTTCGGCTTCTTCGCACTCGCCTGCGGAGCGGCTGTCTAAGAAGCACGGCGGTATCCTCATCGAGCAGGGAGTCATCATCATGAACATCAATCAGATGCTGCAGCAGACAGGTGCGGTTGGCGCGATCGCGCGCGAACTCGGCGTTGATCCAGCGACCGCAGAGGCAGGAGCGACGGCTTTGCTGCCGTCCATTCTGTCCGGCTTCCAAAACCCGGTCGCCTCGAGCGATGCCGCGCCTGCATCCAGCGCGTTTCCGGGCCTTGGCGGCGGCCTTGGCGGTTTGCTGGGCACTATCGGCGGTTTGGGTGGCGCCGGTTTGCTCGAAAACGTCACAGCGAACGAGCCCACCCAAGTTGATAAGGGCAACCAGATCCTCGGACAGCTCTTTGGGTCGAAGGATGGCAGCCGGGCGGTTGCCGCTTCGGCAGCCGCAGAGTCGGGAGTTGAGCCGTCATTGTTGAAAAAGATGCTCCCGATCCTCGCCATGGTCGCGGCCGGCTATGTCATGAAACACGCTGGCCAGTCGGGCGGCCCCCTAGGCGAAGTGTTCGGCGGCACTCGCTCGGACGCGCCCGGAAGTGCCGCAACACCGGAAACTTCGGGGACCGCCGACATATTAGGTCAAATCATGGGTGCAGCAGGCAAGTTCCTGGGACGCTGAGTTTCGGCCTTGAACCAGAAGGAGAAAGAGATGAGTATTTTCAGCAAGATCAAAGACGCCATTTTCGGACACAAGAGCGCATCGGCGCAAGCACAGCCCGCTCCGGTGCCGCAGCCCACTGCCGCCACCACCGGTCAGGTTCAAACGCAGGTCCAGCCTCAAACGCAGCAGGTAGATGTCGAGCAGGTCTTAACTCAGATCGCAAAAGAGAAGGGCAACCCCGACCTCAACTACCGCTCTTCAATCGTCGACCTGATGAAGCTTCTCGGCATGGATTCGAGTCTGGAGAACAGGAAGGAGCTCGCCACCGAACTCGGCTACAAAGGTCCGACCGACGGCAGCGCCGAGATGAACATCTGGCTGCACAAGGAAGTCATGCGTCAGCTCGCAGCGCACGGCGGCAAGGTTCCGGCGAACCTGACGGATTAGAGATCGGGCGCCCAGCGGAGCATTCCGCTGATGCCACGAGAGCGGAATCGAACACGGACAAAGCCGCGGCCGTGGCTAGGCCGCGGTTTCCGATTTTAACATGACGGCCGGACCAGTTTGTCGGTTCGTCTCGCGCACCCGGAATGAATATGCGGCCGCTAATTCCAAGTGGATCTCGCGGACGCGCCGATCTGAAGACTTCACGGCCGCTTCTAGCTCTTGTCGTGCCCGCTGGGACCAATAGTCGGCGTCTATCATCGCGCCTTCCCCCAAGCCAAGTTTGACGGCCTGCCCCACGCGAGTCGGCAAACAAGACTTATCCACAGATGACACAGAACGACGAGGTGCGAGAGTCATTCCTGTGGCGGATCAGCTAATGTCCGCTTTCCACCCAAAGCTGCCGTCCGACATCGACCCAGCGGCATTAGGTTTCCGCAGGGGCTGGCAAACGGCAGTCGCTAAATTGACGGCCGACGGAGCTTCAATTTGGCGCTCCCGTTCAGTGATGTTCGTTGTCCCCCCGGGTCCTCAGCTGAGTAGGGAGGATTCAAATCGTCCACTCGCGATCATGACGACATCGCCACATACGGTGATTTCACTTTCGCGACCCATTTTGGCGACCATATGGCTTGGCCGGTTGACGAAGCGGCCCTGGCGGATCTTGATGAGCTCGCCCGTCTTCGCGAGGCCGCAGTCGACGAGATAGGCGGCGACTGGCCCGGCGGCGCTCCCGGTGGCGCTGTCCTCCGAAGACCCGTTATTCTCCCAGGTTCGGCCCTCGCGTTGCTGCACATCCAGAACGTAGACAAACTTGGCGCCGAAATGCGCCAATCGAGTCTCGAAGTCGGCGACGACGATCTCGGCTGACGCCAGTGCAGTCGAGTCCCGCAGCGGAAGGATGAGATACGGAAGACCGGTCGAGACAACTGCGGCCGCGAGTTGCGGGTGTAGATCGTCGCTGCACAAGCCAAGACCCTCCATCACATCGGCAAGCGCGTCACGCTCGATCCTAATCTGTAGGGTGGGACACCCCTGCGACATTTCAACCGAGAAACCCGCATCGCTACGACTACTGCGGACAGGAACGGCGCGTTCTCCCAAGGCGAACGACCAATCGGAGTCCTGGACGGTAGTATCCTGCTGAGCGTGGAGTACAGCCGCTGCTCCAAGGATCGGATGCCCTGCGAACGGCAACTCCTCGTTCATCGTGAAAATCCGGGCGCGGTAGGTTCCTGGTGACGCGGCCGGAGCGAGGAAGATGGATTCGAATTGTCGCACTTCTCGAGTCAGCGCCGCCATGATCGCGTCTTTTGGAAATCGTTCACTGATGAAGACGATCAGCCCGTTTCCGCAGAACGGCTGGTCAGCAAAGACGTCCACATGGTGGAAGCTCAGTTCCGGGCTCATTGCGCGTTCGCGTACATAGCTTGAACGCTTAACGGCTTGGCGTGCGCTCGACGGGAGGCAACGACGGTGACCACCGCAAGCGCGAGCCAGGACGCAGCGAAGGCCGCGGCGAAGGCTGGCAGGCCGCGGGATACCTGTGACAGCGGGTGAGGCCAAGTTGCCTGCGAAGGAGCGCGCGGTTGAGCCTCAAGGTTTTACTTCGACGCTCGCTGAGCGACCTGCACTTCGAGGCCCTTACGATCGCTCTGGATCCAATATTCTGTGATCCGGCCGTCGCTGACGCGGTAAACAGCCGATGCGATGTCGGTGAGATCTTTCCCAGTCGGCTGCTCGCCATCGAGCGAGGCCAAGTGGTGCCCGGCCTGATGCCAGCGCACATACACTCGGTCGCCCTCGGCGATCATCTCGTCAACGTGCACTTCGAATTGCCCGAACAGTCGCTGGAAGTCGCGGACATGTTCAGCATAGTCACCCGGGGTACGAATGATCGTGAGCTGACCCTCTGAGGTGAGCTGATGGGCCGCGACCTTTGGAGCCATGTAGCGCTCTGCGAGCTCCGGATGCTCGCCGGACCGGACGACTTCGAAGAAGGCGCTGACGACCTCACGCGGGGTCGCGTCAGCGGATGGAGAAGCGGGTGCTGCGATCGCAGAGATCGCAGCGATCATGGATGGTATCAGCGTTGCCACGTCGAGCTCCTTGGACTCTGGTAGGGATGAGTCCCGGTAGAGTCACAAGAGGTTGCTGAAAAACGATAGTTGCTTGCTCTGAGGATAGGCTTGGCTTAGCCTCGCAACATGGCCGCGCCACCGCTAACGGTACTGCGTACGTTCGAGGCTGCCGCGCGTCACGGTAGCTTCGCTCGGGCGGCGTCAGAGCTGAATGTTACGCCGGCGGCTGTTAGCCAGCAGATGCGGTTGCTCGAGGGGCGTCTTGGAGTCGAGCTCTTTTCTCGTGGCCCCCGAAGCCTTGCTGTCACCTCAGCTGGCCGCGACTATGCGACCCAGGTCGCCACCGCACTTGCTCAGATAGATGCGGCCACTCGCTCGCTTGGCAGCCGAGACCGCGCCGGTGTCCTCCAAGTTGCCACCTTTCCCTCATTTGCTACCTTCTGGTTACTGCCACGACTTCGCGCATTCAGAAGCAGCTTCCCCGAGGTCGATCTTCGGCTCTCCCTGGCCCTTCAGCTCACCTCTCTCAGTGCCGGGGTAACTGATGTCGCGATCCGCTTCGGCCGCGGTATCTATGAAGACGGGCGGAGTATGCTTCTGATGGCAGACAGCGCAATTGCCGTGTGCAGTCCGTCGCTGCTCGCCGGCAGAAGCGTCCCGAAAAGCATTTCAGCGATAGCTGCGCTGCCACTCATCCGTGACGCAGTAGACGAACGTAGCATGCATTGGCGCAGCTGGTTGGGAGAGCAGGAAGCCGAGCTTCCTTTCATCAACATGCCAGATGGAATGATGAGCTTGCAGGCGGCCCTACTCGGTCACGGAGTCGCGCTGACGCGTCGTTCGCTTGCGATCGACCTGGTTCGAGAAGGGCGGCTGGTCCGTGTGCTAGACGAGGAGAAGCCAACGGACTTCAAGCTTTGGCTTGTCGTCCCTCACGGGCCTGTGAATGACAGAACCTCCGCATTCTCCGATTGGATCCGCAACCAAGTTGCCCAGCAAACTGATCGAGCGTGCGCGCCCACGTTCGGCTCCAGTCATTGAGTGCGGTTTTTGGACGTTTGCATTCGGCACGATGAGCCGCTGGGCCGCGATGCTCTTCACGTTTTGAACAGATGATACGTGGCGCTAAGTTGGACGGTGGGACGAGCTAACGTCCTGCTTTCGACCCAAAGCAGACATGGCGGGATGGCTTTGTGCCCTCCGCGGACCTGCGGCGGCAAGCGCCTGGTGGGGTTGGCTATACGCTCGAGCGGCGCCGTCACCGTCGACGTCAATGAGGCGAACGGGCAGGCCGTTGGCTTCTACCGGCACCTGGGGTTCATGGTCGTCGGACTGCCATCCGGTTGTTTCGAAACCCCCAAAGCTCCTTGATTAGGCGGTAGTCCTGCTCACGCTGCCACTTCACCGAGAGGTAAGCGCGAATGGCATCGCGCCCAACCAATGATTCCGTTCGGTTGCGCCATCGTGATTGCGCCGAATAGGCCAGCGCCACCTTCGCGGGGTCGCCGCCGTTCCAAAGATCTTCGGCGGTTCGGACCTTGCGTGTTGCGCTTTCGAGGTCGAACGGAGGTGCCAAAGTCGCCGCCATCAGGCAGCCTGCGCGACCCGGACCACCGGAAAGTCGATATCCGTCTTCGCGACATTGTTCATGAGGTTGGTGAGGAAGTTTTCCGCGACCAAGGCCACGATCTCGACCAGCTCGGAGTCGCTCAGGCCGGCCGCTCGGGCAGCCGACAAGTCATTGTCGGTGACGCGTCCGCGATGCTCAGCAACTGCGGCGGCGAAGCCAACGATCGCGGCGGTGCGAGGATCGGTGGCGGAACCACCGCGGCTGAACGCAATATCCCCTTCGGTCAGGCCGGCGAGATTCGCGCCGATATAGCTGTGGGCCGACAGGCAGTAATCGCAGCCGTTCACCTGGGCCACGGCAATGGCGATCTGCTCACGCGTCTTGAGGTCCAACCTGCCGCCGAGCGGCCCCGACAGGCCGGAATAGGCCTCGAGCACTTTGGGACTGACCGCCATCAGACGAAAGAGGTTGGGAATCACCCCAAACTTCCGCTCGATCCCGTCGAGGATTGCGTGAGCTTCGGCGGGTGCGGCATCCCGCGTGGGAATTGCGATGCGTGACATGTCCTGATCCTTTTGGTCTTGAGCCAAGGACATTGATGTAGTCGGTCGCATTTTAATGATAATATACGATTTCCTCGCAACTCTTTTCCGGAAAACGCAATAATGGATCGGCTCCGCGCCATGCGCATGTTGGTGGAGGTGAGCGATGCCGGAAGCTTCTCTCGGGCCTCGCAGCGCCTCAACATCCCCGTCTCGACAGTCAGTCGAAAGATTACCGAGCTCGAGGAAAAGGTCGGCACGCGCTTTCTGGTTCGGACCACGCGCAAGCTCGCGGTGACCGACGCCGGCAGAAGCTACGTCGAATCTTGCCGTGACATCCTTGAACGCGTGAACGCTGCGGAGCGCATCGCCGCCGGCGAGTTTGCAGTGCCGATGGGGTCCTTGACCATCACTTCACCGGTGATGTTTGGACAGCGTTTCGTGGTCCCGGTGTTGAACGATTTCCTCGGGCAACATCCGAGCATCAGTGCTCATCTCACGCTCTCTGACCGGAATGCGCAAATCGTCGAAGAGGGTTTCGATGTCGCGGTTCGCGTCGGGCAGCTGCCAGATAGTTCACTGTCGGCAGTGCGCCTTGGAGAAACGCGACGAGTGATTTGTGTCAGCCCGAAGGTGCTTGAGGGCCACAAAGTCCCGCGGCTGCCGGAAGACCTGCTGGAGCTGCCTTGCGTCGCGCACGATTTCCGCGTTTCTCCGATGAGGTGGGGCTTTCGCGATCCAGGCCGGAGGGCTCCTCGCTGGATCGTCGTCGATCCGCGGCTGTCGGTATCGACGGCGGAGGCCGCGGTGAGCGCGGCGATTTCGGGAGCGGGGTTTGCGCGACTGTTTTGTTATCAGGTGGCCGACGCAGTTCGGCGGGGCGAGCTCTGCCTTGTCCTGGAGGACCTCGAGCTCGACCCCAAGCCGATAAACTTCCTGCATCCCGCCAGCCGCGCGATGCCTGCCAAGATCAGGAGCTTCCTCGACTTCGCGGTGCCCAAGTTGAGGGCGGAACTCTCGGCTATTGCCATTCCATCGCACGGGCCGGCGCTGAATCGCGTGTAATTCGGCCGTTCGGCATGGTGGCAGCGCTCAACTTGTGACGATTCTGCCGCTAATCCCGAACTAGAGGATCGATGAGATCTCCATGTTTCCCTTCCCGCTGTCGGGCCTGGGTCAGTCGAACGAACGCGCCCGCCGAACAGGCCAATGTCCTTCCCGCGCGAGTTTCGCCGTGACTACCGAAATCGTCGACATCGCGTTGTGGACACGCAAGCGCCGCGCGCTGCTGCCGCTATTCCAGCTCGCCGACGACTCTCCGGCACAGATTCGGTCATATCTGGACCAGGGCGAGATCCTGGTCGCGCGCCCGGAAGCGCCGATCGGCCATGTCCAGCTGATCGCCGGCTCTCTACCGGCAGAAGTGGAGATCAGGAGCCTGGCGGTTGCCGAAGAACACCAGAGGGTGGGCATCGGCACGCGCCTGATGGAGGCGGCCGCGGAGCATTGCAAAGCGACGGGCGCGAGCCGACTGACGGTCTCGACGGCCGCCTCGTCGCTCGCTGCGCTGCGCTTTTACCTGCGCCGCGGCTTTCGTGTTTTCTCCGTGGTGCGTGACGCCTTCTCGCCAGCGACAGGATACGGTGAGGGGCTCAAGAGCGACGGCCTTGCGGTCAATGACGCGCTTGTCCTGCATCTGGAGATCTGACCGCCCTCATCGTAAGGCGCAAGGCCGTGGGTCAGAGCGCCGTGGTTGCCCGGATCAGCCAATCCGGCGCGGCGGTGACGAAATAACCTTCGATCATCCGGTCGATGCCGGTGAGAATCAGCAAGCCGACCGCAAGAAGCGCAGCGCCGAGCAGGAGCTTCGCCGACTTGGCGGTTGTGGCGACACTGCCCTTGACCCGGTTGAATAGGTTGCGGCCGATGAAGGCGACCACCAGCAAGACGGTCGCGATCCCGGCCGAGAAGGCAGCCATGGTCGCCGCAACCTGCGCAAGCTCTTCGCCCTGCGAGGCGAGCGCGACGGCCGCGCCCAGAGTGGGTCCGACGCATGGGCTCCAGACCAGTCCCAGCAGCAGCCCGATCATTGTTTGCCCGAACAGTCCCTGATCGTCGAAGCGCTGCTGGCGCTCGCTTGCCCAAGTGGTCAGCGGCCCCGAAACACTGGCGAGCGCCGATTGGAGCGGAGAGGCAAGCAGGAATATGCCGGCGGCCGTGAGAATGACGGCACCCCAAAGCCTGACCGTGTTCGGGTCGATTCCGAGGCTCGAGCCAAAGACCGCGAGAAGAAAGCCGATCGCGGTGAAGCCGCCGACCAAACCCGCCGCCAGGGCAAGCGGCCCCCAACGATGCTTCTGCGCGGCGGAGCCGAGAATCACCGGCACCAGCGGCAGGACGCACGGCGACAGGATGGTCAACACCCCGGCGCAGTAAGCGAGGAGTGGGTTGAGGAACTCGCCGGCCATGACGGTCAGCGCAATGTCGAGGAAAGTACTGCGGTCACCCGCGCGGCGTCGGAATTATAGGCAAGGCGGCTTGTTTCCCGCGCGCCGCGAAATCCGATCAGGGTCGACTGCTGCTTGGCGCCAAACTTGGTCCACAAGGCTTTCTGCGTGTCATAGTCGATCGTCAGCACCGTCACGTTCTTGTACGTCGGCGTCGCAAGCAGGCTGCGGATCGTTTCTTCCTGCGCCCGGCAGATCGGGCACCAAGGCGCATGCACGAATATGACGACGGGCTGCTTCTGGGCCTGAAGGGCGGCGAACGTCGATGTCTTGAATTCGACAATTCCCGCGGCGTTTGCAGGTACGGCGAATGCGACTGCCACGGCGGCAAGGCTCGCGAAGATACGCATTGATTGCTCCTCGAACTGGGGACGGAACCGCGCCGCCTTCGGTGGGGGCACACGAAGGCGGACGCGGTGACGGGCAAGGGGGTGAGAAGGGTTGCTCCGTCGACGGCCCATTCGCGTCCGAGCTCCAGTTCGGTTACACAAAAAAATATCGGGCGGCCTGTAGCTGTGCGCGCGTTTCGCACGAACTCACCGGCGGGGGTCCAATGGCCGCGCGCGAAATCGAACTTAAAACAATGATGACCCTTGCACTGGACGGCGATTCCACCGCCTACGACGCGTTGCTGCGCACGCTCGCGCCGCTGCTTCGCGGCTTCTTTCACCGACGTGTCGGCAGCGAGGACGTGGCGGAGGACCTGGTCCAGGAAACACTGATCGCGGTGCACAGCCGGCGCGCGACGTTCGATCGCGCCCGGCCGTTCACTGCCTGGCTTTACGGCATCGCGCGATACAAGCTCGCCGATCACTTCCGCCGGTCGCACCGCCTTGCGGAGGTCGGCGAGGTGGATTCGGAACTCGAAGGACCGGATCTCGAATCCGCCAACAGTGCGGTCATCGATGTCGAGCGGCTGCTCGCTTTGCTACCTCACAAACAAGGGAATGCGATCCGGGCGACCAAGATCGAGGGACTGTCGCTCGCGGAAGCGGCTTCGACGGCGGGGATCAGCGAGTCCGACGCCAAAATGTCGGTTTATCGCGGCCTCAAGCGCCTCTCGGCGCGAGTCCAGGGGAGAGTCCGATGAACAATGCCAGCCCGACCGGCGCAACGGAGCGCCTGATTGAATCGCTGACCCGCGATCTTCAGCCGACGCCGCGTCATGCGGTGCCGGCGCGCCTGACGGTCGGCGTGATCGCCGGGGCAGCGGCTTCGCTCGCACTGCTTCTAGTCGTGCTCGGGGCAAGGCCGGACCTCGCCGCCGTCGCAAGCAGCGCGTCTTTCTGGATGAAGGTTGCTTATACGATCGGCACCGCGTCCGCGGCGCTGTTCGTCGCGGCTCGACTTTCGCGTCCGGGGGGGAGGCCGAGCGCGACCTGGATCGTCATCGTCCCCTTCCTGCTCTATCTTCCTGTGGGGTTGTGGGAGCTTGCAAGCACCGACACCGCGGATTGGGCGCCAATGCTGCTTGGACATGGCTGGCGCGAATGCACCTGGCTCGTCGTGGCTTTGTCCGTTCCCGTCTACCTCGGCTTATGGTGGGCGTTCAAACGCCTCGCGCCCACCGAGCTTGCGCTCGCCGGGGCGGTGGCCGGCCTCAGCTCAGCCGCAATATCGGCGCTCGTCTATTGCATTCACTGCCCGAGCAATGGCGCGGTGTTCGCCTTGGCCTGGTATACGCTTGCCTTCGGCGTCGCCTCTGGCCTTGGCGCGCTTGCCGGCACCAAGCTTCTGCGCTGGTAACGAAGCCGGGTGTAACTTCCACGCGCTCCCAAGCGAATGAGTGATCGCCGTACGGGCGAACAACCATTTTCTAGGAGTGAAGAATCCATGGCTTCCGACAAACTGAAATTGAGCATCGCCGGCTCCGCCGCGATCCTCGCCCTGAGCCTCGCCGCGTCGGCGGCTCCGGCCTACGCCCATCAATCGGACGCCAAGGCCGTGCCGTGTTATGGCGTCAACGACTGCAAGGGCCATTCGGACTGCAAGACGACGAAGAACGAATGCAAGGGCCAGAACAGCTGCAAGGGTGAAGGTTTCAAGGACCTGTCGGAGAAGGCCTGCGCCGCTGCCGGCGGCAGCCTGACCGCGCCCAAGTAGTGAACACGACGTGCCCGGCTTCCGTGATCCGGGAGCCGGGCCGTCAGACCCGATCCTCCACGATCATGACCGATGACACTTGCGACCGGCCGTTCGGGCTCGGGCTCCGCCGACCGCATTATACTGACTTCGTCGGCGGTTCCGTGCCGGTCGATTTCGTCGAGGTGATTTCCGAAAATTTCATGGTCGACGGGGGGCGTCCGCTGGCGACCCTATCTAAGGTGCGCGAGCACTATCCGGTTGCGCTGCACGGCGTGTCCATGGCGGTCGGCTCGGCGCTCGGAGTCAGCACTTCCTATCTCAATCGCCTGAAAACCCTCGTCGATCGGATCGATCCCCTGTTCGTCTCCGACCATCTCTGCTGGACGGGGTTGGGCCGGCTCAATTCGCACGATCTTCTGCCGCTGCCCTACACGCCCGAAGCGCTGGTCGTGGCCACTCAGAACATCATGCGCGCCCAAGATTACCTGGGTCGCCGAATGCTGATCGAGAATCCGTCCAGCTATGTGAGCTTCGCGGACTCGAGCTTCACCGAAGCGGAGTTCCTCGCCGAACTGTGCGAAATCAGCGGGTGCGCCCTTCTGCTTGACGTCAACAACCTGTTCGTCAGTGCGCGCAATCACGATTTCGATCCGGTCGCCTATATTGACGTGCTCGCCGACTGCGACGTGCTCCAGATCCACCTTGCCGGCCATGACGATTCCGGCGCGCTGATCGTCGACACCCACGATCGGCCGGTGTGCGAAGACGTGTGGGCGCTGTATCGCCACGTCGGCCGGCGCTTTCCCGGTGCGGCGACGATGATCGAACGGGACGATTGCATCCCGCCGCTTGGCGACCTGCTCGTCGAACTCGACCGCGCCCGCGAAGTCGCCGACGTTGCTCCGAAGCTGGCGGCATGAGGCTCGTGGATCTGCAGCGGAATTTCTTCGATGCGGTCCGCGCAGCCGAGGAACCCTCAGCGGGCGACGCGGCCGTGGGGATGCGCATCTATCGCAACAATTATCGCGAGCAGCTCGCAGCCACGCTGAGGGACAGCTTCGCCCATGTGCGGCTGTGGCTGGGCGAGGATGCGTTCGACGCCGCCGCCGACGCGCAAATTCTCCAGTCGCCGCCGTCCAGCTGGACGCTTGACGACTATGGCCGCGACTTTCCCGCGCTGCTGCGAAAGCTCTACCCTGATGACGCCGAGGTTGCCGAGCTCGCCTGGCTCGACCTTGTCATGTCACAGGCGTTCGTCACGGCCGATACAATTCCGATCGGTCCCCAAGAGCTGGCCGGCGTCAGGTGGGAGAGTGCGCGGATTCACTTCGGCCCGCTTCATCTTTCCGAGGCTGCCACCAACGCCGCGGAGATCTGGCACGCGCTCGAGCGCGGCACGATGCCGCCAGCGGCGCAGCAGCTTCCTCAGCGAGCCGGCTATCTCGTCTGGCGCAGCGGCTTCACGCCACTTTTTCGCCGCGCGGAGCTGCGGGAGTATCGCCTGTTATCAAGGCTATACCTCGGCGCTGCGTTCGGGCAGGCCTGTTCTGCGATCGAAGCCGAGACAAGCGCCGAGGAAGCGGTCGGCGTGATCGGTGAAATACTCGGCCGCTGGCTGTCGGACGGTCTGGTGGCGGGAGTTGCATACGCGCCAGCCGCAGCGGCTTGAACCGCCTCCTGTAGCGACCGGCACAACTCGGGAGATTATCCGGTCCGTCGCATCGGGCCTGTGCTGGGCAGTTATCGACGCCGTGGTCGGCGACCGGTGGCTCCCTTAAGTTCGATTCGCACCAGACGCGGTCACTGCCGAGTTCCAGCCGGCATAGGTCTGTGATCAGGTGCTCAGCGAGGAGATTCAAGTGAAGCTAATGAACGTGATCGGCCTATGCGGCAGTCTGCGTGCGAGCTCGACGAACCGCTCGTTGCTGCAGGCGGCTCAAGCGCTGGCGCCAACCAATCTGTGCATTAGTTCAATCGTCGATGGGACGGTGGTGTCCCATTTTAACCCCGAGCTCGAGCCGCATGTGCCACCTGAGGCTGCCGATTGGCGCAGCCTCGCCGGGACCGCGGACGGGATCATCCTCAGCACTCCGGAGTATGCTGCGGGCATTCCTGGCGCGTTTAAGAACGCGCTCGACTGGCTAGTTGGCGAGCCGCGAGTCTACATGAAGCCGGTCGCAATCTTTTCCGCTTCGGAGCGGTCGCTCGGTGCTAAGGATGCATTGCGCCTAACCCTCACCACTATGTCGTTGGATATCATCGAACCGGCATCGATTTGCTTACCGCTGCTGGGACGGACTGTGACGGCTGAAGAAGTCGCTTCCGATTATCGCGGTGAAATTTCTGGTGCGCTTGCCGCTTTCGCGGACGAGATCGCAGGGCGGGGACTCAAATCGACCGTGGCCTAAGCCGGATGGCAGGAGCTCAAATTCCGGCTGGTCGACGTCTCCGCTGCGAGTGCTTTAAGGACCAAATCGCGCCAGGCAGTGCGAGGAGCGCGTCCTCAAGTTCGCCGGCCTCGAACCGCGCGAGCAGCGTGTCGGGATCACACAGGACCCCAACCCGACTGCGGACGGGCGCAGGCGTTCGGGTGAGGACCTGGAACTCGATCCGATTGCCGTCGGGATCTCTGTAATGGAAGGAAAGCGTAGTCCCGTAATGGACCGGCCAATACGGAATGATCCCTGATCGCTTTAGCCGCGCGTACCCGTCCATCACGTCAGCTACGTTCGCGTATGTGTAGGCGATGTGACTGACGCCGCTTTCGCCTTTGTCTTCACGAAGCCTGTCACCAAGCCTCGATATATCGGCGTCGACGAATGCGAACTGATGGTGATGGTCGCCGCAGGTGAGAACGGCGAACGCAGGATTCTCGTAGACTACTTCTGCCTCAAACACCTCGCAGTACCAGGCAATCATCTCATCGAAACGCCAGGTCTGGTAAACGACGTGCGCAAAGATCGCGGGCTTTACCATCCTGCCTCGCCTTGAAAAGGATGAGACGCAACCGCGCTTGCGTCAGAGCACACCTTCAAGTCGCCATCGCGGAATCTTGACCTGCATTCCCGCCAGTGTGCACGCGCTCCGCGGCCATTGATTGGACAAGCTTAAGCGCCTCGTGCGCCGAGAGCACGGCGCCCTCCTGCCACGCCTGCTGATAGCTGAGGTGCTCGCCGGCAAAGACGATTGACCCTTCGGGCTTCAGCAACTCGGCATAGGCTGGAGGCCGCTCGGCGGCGCCGGTGAGTCCTCCGGGCCACAATGGAGCGACACCTTCCGAGTACGGGGTCAGACCCCAGGCCACTGTGACACCTTTCTCAAGCAATCGCGCCTGGCCGGGATGCAGCGCGTCGACCGACTGCCGGCAGATTTCGAGGCGATGTTCATGGCTGAGAGCCGCGAATGCCTCCGGATTGTCCGGCCGGGTCCATTTGCTAGCATAAGAAGCAACCAGGATGCCGCGCTCATCGCCAAACGCGCCTGACGGGTACATGACGTTCTCGTTCAATCGATCCGTCCAAGCCAGACCCCCAAAAATGCCGTCCTGCGTCTCCCAGAAGCGCGGTGCCTCAAATGCAACCTTCACGGCCGGGCGATAGTCCACCGCCGAGAGCGCTGCCTGCTTCGCGGACGAAAAGTCGGCCGGAATGCGGGCAAGCACAGGCATCGGCAACGTACAGATGCAAAAATCGGCTTCAGTGACACCTTCACTGTGATCGATCTGGACCCGATCGCCGTTCCGGCGAATGGCCTTGACGATCGTGCCGAGCCGGACCTGCGGCTTCACCTGATCGTAGATGGCGTGCGCTATACGGTCCATTCCGCCGACCGGCTGAAGCATTGTTGCCTGCATGTCCCAGATCTGTTCGAAGAAGTAGGGGAATGCGACGCTGCCGCGAGCTTGGACGGCCGGTCCTGGAAACAACTCCTTCAGCGAAAGCGGGGGCAAAGGCACCGGAGCGTGTGTGTAGGCGCCCCCTTCCACCGCAAATCCGTTGCGACCCTGCGGCCGATACGCGCCGGCTGCATCGATATCGGCGTAGGGACCGAGGAACTTGCGGACGACGTCAAGTTCATCCTTAGGAACGTGCTCGTCGAGGGCATGCTGATCGATGGCTTTGGCGAGCAGTTCAGCTAAGCGCCCCCGCATGTCGTTGACCATGCGTCGCTCCTGATGAACCTTGCCTCCAAGATCCCATGAGGCATTCCGGTTGGAATTGACGAACACTTCCATCCGAACACCAAATCGGCGCGCGTAACCAAGCACGGCGCGATGGCTGGATGGGATGCGGGCGGCGCCGGCCTCGAAGAAAAGGCCGTTACTGAACTCCGCCGTTTGATTAGGCCGACCGAATTGTGAGATCCGATCGTCGGCTCGGATGGTCCACACGCGGCCGCCGATGCGTTCACGAGCCTCAAGCACCGTCACCCGATATCCCGACCGCACGAGTTCGTAAGCGGACACGAGTCCGGCAATGCCGGCCCCTAAGATAACGACCGACTTTCCCTTGCCGCTGATTTGCGCCAGCGCGAAGTTTTCGGCGCCCGCTGGCGTCGCAGTGGCGAGGCCTAGGGCCTCCATTGCTAGATATGTCGCGCCAATGCCGCCGACAGCGCTAATCTGTGCAAGCATCGCTCGACGAGTGAAAGTGGCCACATGCGCTCCTGTGTTGAAGCGCGGACTATACCGTTGCCTAGTCGAAATTATTTTGCGTTCTTTTGCTGGCTACCGCACGGGTCCGCATAATATAAGCGCGGAGCAACGAAAATGAGCAAATTGCTTGACGACAGTGACCGACGAATTCTGCGGGAGCTTCAGCGGGACTCCTCCCGCACAGTGACGGACATCGCCGAGGCAGTGGGCCTCTCCCAAGCACCTTGCTGGCGGCGGGTACAAAGACTCCGTTCCGAGGGATTCATCGCGCGAGAGTCAGCCGTTATTGATCGGTCAAAGCTTGGCTGGGATGTCGAGTTTTTTGTGTACCTGAAGTTTAATGCCCAGGACCGCGAGACAATCCCAGAGTTTCGACGCAAGATCATCCAGCACGACCGCGTTATCGCCGCATACATCGTCCTGGGTAACTTCGATCTGATGCTGCACGTCGTCGCGCGGGGCATACGCGACTATCAGGAGTTTTACCTCGCCCATCTCTCGGGGCTAGCTTGCGTCGGTGACATCAACAGCATGACCGTGATGGCAACATTGAAAGAAACGCAGATCCCGATCTGATTCCACGCGAGAGAGGCCCAAGTGACGACCATCTAATCCTCGAATGGCAGGAATGGGTCGAAAGCTGCCATTCTGCTGATGGCAGGAATGGGTAAGCGGACGCTGGAGCTATGTCAGCGCTCTCACCGAGGCCATGCCAAGGAATAGGGCGCCGATCGACAGCAGAACAGATGCCGCAATGTATGTGGCAAGCGCCGCGTAGTCGCTCCTCTGCCACATCAATGCAGCTTCCAAACTAAAGGCGGAAAAGGTTGTAAATCCTCCCAGAACGCCAGTCGTGAGAAACAGCCGAAACTCCTGACTGCCGACGCCTTTTGCCAAAAAGAGTTCGGCTAATACCCCCATCAACAGGCCGCCGACAATGTTCACGAGAAGGGTGCCGTAGGGAAACCCCGGCCCGAAATAGGCAAGCGAGGCGCGGTTGACGCTATGCCGGAGCGCTGCCCCCACGCCACCGCCGGCGAAAACGATTAGATAGCCCCCGACCATTCAAGGACAGTCGCACCATCCCTTAGTGTCTGCAACGGGTGGAAAGCGGACGTTGCCGGCGACGCCGGCTGAGCTACGTGCGTTCAGATATCCCGTCGCGCGGCAGCGAACATTTCTCATTGGCGAGACGCTTACTGTCATCCGGGGTCAGGCCGACGCCAAGCTCCTTTATTTCGCGCGACACAAACTTCGCGCCGATGTCCAGGATCTGATTATAGCCGCGTACCCGAGCGACGTCAGCGCGCAACCTGTCCTGGGAAATGTCGGTTAGAGGCCCGCCACGCTCAAGCATCCTGAACTCGACGGCGACCGCATATTCGTCCAGCACGAGAGCGTGCAATCCGCGGACGTAAGAATAGACGTTCGCATATTTGGCGCGCTCATCGCTCGGCATGTGAGCTACGGTCCCGTCAGCAACGGCCGTATCCCAAGCCGATGAAGACCAAACGCGGAGCGACGTGATGCTCTTGCCCCCAAGCAAGGACCAAGGTTTCGCAGGAGGGTGATCGATCAACTCGCTAAGCTGGTCGAGCCTGCGGTCGATACATCCTTTCATGTGCACGCGTTCCAGCGCAGCGAACAAATCGCCTTCAAGCTCCGTGCTCAGGTCCTTCTTCGCATCCCTGACTTTGGCCTGCCAGCTGGAATATTCCATCATCTGCTGAGCCGCTAGGGCGATCAGCACGCCGAGCGTGACGATGCCGAGCTCCCACCAGACGGCATGCCACCCATGCGGCGGCGACAACCTCAGCAATCGGAACATGGCGCCCCCTCGGTGGGGTATGCGGGCCAAGGCGAATGTCTGCAATGGGTCGAAAACAGACATTAGCGAGCCTTCGCGTGCGCCCGGGCGATGGCCCCATAAAATCTGAGTTAGCGTTTGAACAACGGGCCGGCACCGCTTTCCCCAGTGAGCGCTACAGAGATTTCTCGACCCTCGCGCGAGAATGTTAGGATTTAGCCTCAGGCCGGAACTGTCGCGGTTTCCCAGCGACTGCTTTCGTCAATCGATCCTCCCGCCCCCCTGGGTGAGAACTCCAAGATTGCACTGAGGCAGATGGTGTTCTATTAGTAGCAACGCTCGTTGCTACAAATGGAACATGCAAATGGCACAGGGGGCATTCGTCGCTTACTACCGGGTTAGCACTGCCCGGCAGGGTCGGAGCGGCCTCGGCTTGGAGGCTCAGCGGCGCGCGGTGACCGACTTTCTCAACGGCGGCTCCTGGGAGCTTCTGGCCGAGTTCGTCGAGGTTGAGTCCGGCAAGGCCGACGATCGCCCGCAGCTGGAGCAGGCACTCGCTACTTGTGAGCTTTCCGGTGCGACGCTCGTCGTCGCTAAGCTCGACCGCCTCAGCCGGAACCTCGCATTCCTCGCAAAACTTCAAGAGAGCGGCGCCCGTTTTGTGGCCGCAGATATGCCCGAAGCGAACGAGCTGACAATCCACATCATGGCCGCTGTTGCTCAGGCGGAGCGAAAGGCGATCTCAACCCGCACCAAGGAAGCTCTGGCGGCTGCGAAGGCGCGGGGAGTCCGCCTCGGTGGCAACCGTGGCAATATCGACGATCTCAGGAAAGGACCCGCCAGAAGCGCTGAGGTACGCGCCCGCCAGGCTAGGGAGCGAGCCTTGAAAGTCCGGCGTCAGATCCAAGCTATGGCTGCCGGAGGTGACGCGAGAAGTCTCAGGCAGATCGCAGCGGCACTGAACGATCGCGGCATCACCGCGCCACGCGGCGGCAAGTGGCACGCGGCTCAGGTCAAAGCCGTCCTCGAGAAAACCGAGCAGCCCGTTAGGCCGCCTTCCCCTGGAGGCGCGCGGTAATCGCTGCTAGCAAAGCGTGATCATCGAGCTTCTCATCGCGCGCTTTGGACAGGCCCGCGGCCTGAATTAGTTCGCCCTGCCGGTGGGTGGGCACCTGACCATAGCTCAGGAAAGTGGTCAGCACGTCGGTATGTCCCAAATTTTGGGACCAGGCCTTCATCGCTTCAGGCGTAAGATCGAGAGCGCTGGCATGCCGGATCAGCGCGTGTCGGATGCTGTGGGGATGGAACTTCGGCAGACCGATCGCGACGAAGGCGCCTTGGATGATGTCTCGAGCCCGGTCGGCCGATGCCCACGCCTCGCGGGCTATCCCAACGGGCACGAACCCGCGGTCGGCATCCAGTCCCATTTGCGTCTTCGGAAACAGCGGATCGGCCGGCCCCCACAGATGCTCCCTTGTCAGCTCTTCAACCCACTGCGCGACGATCGACGGGGCCGTGTTGTCGACGGGCATGAAGTAGGTTCGAAAGGTCTTCGCGGCCTTTGTGCGAACGGTCCGGGCGTCCTGGTCAACGAATCCTTGAGCGAAATTGATGTTACCCAGCCTGAAAGACGCGAGGGCGCTGATTCGGGCAGCTGTGATAAGAGCCAAGGCGAACAGCGCCCGGTCACGGCGGGCGAGCACGGTATCGGCCGGCATCGCGGCTAAGGTGCGCTGACATTGCTCTAGGGTCGGCACATCACGCTCGCGGCGTGCTCGCGCGACCGCAACGTCTTTGTCGGATAAGCTAAAGTAGTCCGCATCCCCATAGTCGATGTGCGAGCGGAAGCCCGGTTCTCGAGCGACCCATAAGAAAGCTCGGAGGTCCCGTACCGTGGCGAGCACGGTGGACTTGCTTAGGCGATCGCCGGTCCGTGCGTTCAAAGCTTCTGCCAGCTTGCGCTTGAAGGCGACGGCCTGCTCGCGATGGAAACGTTTGAAGTCCCTGTTCATGGTCGACGCTTCGAAGCGCGCGATCGACGCCAAAATCCGATCGATCGTTGCTTCGTCCCGACCGATCGCTTCGCGCAGATAATCGCAGTAGGCGCGCTTGACGCGCTCATTCTTGGCATTGGCTTTCGTCATGTCGCTGAGCGCCTTTCTGGGTCACAATCTAGGGAGCGGTCCGAAGACTCACTTAGTCGTGATGGCGCTTCCCTGATTTGAACTAGCAATCCGGGCAGAACCGAGTGGATTGCTTCTTGTCTGACCCGTCTATGCATCAGTGTTCCACAGTCGACGCAGATGCCCCTGAGGTTGCCTGATGTCGGGCGCATTTGGAGGTACTCAACGCACGTTGCGACTGGTTGCCGCGGTTCCCGGCACCTGAAGCAATAGAGCGTTCCGGCAGGGCAAGGGCGCTTTCGCTTCGCGTAGCGGGCGACCAAGAATGTCCGCGCCGCCGCCCCTTTGAACAGGTGCGGCCGCTGTCCATCGATTGGGGCGAGTCCGTTTCGCTGCCAGTGCCGCACTGTATTCTTGTGCACGCCAAGTCGGTCAGCCAGCTCGCGAGCCGTGTAGTTTCGATGGATCTTGATGAGGTTTGGGTTCGCTCGCCGCCGGCTCATTTGGACGTGAACGCCAGGTCTAGATCCGACTTGCGGTAAAAGAGGGCCCGCCCCTTTCGGATCACCGGCAGGAGGGATTTTTCGGTCATGTGGTAGATCGTACGCACAGGAAGGCCCGTGTAGTCGGCGGCGCCCTTCGCGCCGCGGATCAGGTCTTCAGAAAGCATTTGCATCGTCTCCGTCTGTTCCGTAAACGCCGTTCAGACACGTTTATTAGAAACGTATCTGAACTCTTACGTTGCACCACGCGAGTTGCGCGTCAAGCGGTTCAGAAGCGTATCTGAAATGGAGCTGTGGATTGTTGACCGGCGAAGACGATCGGGCCGCTGCGACCGATGGTAGACAAGAGTTCCTCCTGTTGACCTTCGGCGAAATGGAAGCGCGCCTAGCGCGGCTCCATGAAATCGCCAGCGACAAGCGCACTCAATTCCAAGCGCGACTACGAAATTTTCAGCGCCTGGGTATCCCGGCCGGGGTTGGCGCCGGCCGAGGCAAGTCGGTTCACTACTCGCCGGGGCAAGTCGTGCAGATGGCGCTGGCGCTAGAGCTGACGCAGCTCGGCCTCCTACCGGAGCGCGTGGTTCAGGTCTTCCATTTGAACAAGCTCCCGATCGCGCAATCGGTCGCCATGGCCGCAAGAGCGATCATCGAGAAGGGCGGCTTCCTGCCGGATAGCGAGCGCGTGGACGAGAACATGACCATTGCCACGGGAAGTCAGTGGGTCACCCACAGTGAAGAGGACGATCCGATGTCGATGTTCCTCTTCTTCGATCCCACCGCGCTTTCCTCGCTGACCGATATTCCAGAGAAGTACGAGGATCAGGCCTCGGCAACTTTCTTCTACGGTGGCCCCGGCATCGTCCGCGAGAACATCGTCCGCTGGACCGCTGGCCCTCACACCCGGCGTCTGTCCCTCATCAACGTCACGGCCCTACTCTGGAGCTTGGTTGTGAGGACCAGGCCAGACCGTCAGCAGCAATTCTGCAAGGAAGTCGAGGCATGGGCCGACGAGCTCCAGTGGGAACACCTGACCGAGACGGTCGAGGAAGCGATAGAGGAAGGCACTGAGGAGGAGAACGTGCTCGTTCTCGACTCCCCGGAGAAGATCATTGAGCATGCCGAAACGCTCAAGTCGCTGAAGGGTCTCCCCCGACCAGTCGCAGAAGCAATGGTCGAACGGGCTAAGCGGATCATCGAAACGGGGGAGATGCCCGATCCCAACGCTGGCCTGACCGGCAAGTCGATCACCGATATGACCGGGCCGGAGTTCATAGAGGAAATGGTTGGCCGGCTGACTCTGGGCGGATTGCCGGAGTTCGTTGCCCGCGGCGCGCTGGAGGCGTCGGCGGCGGAGAAGGCCAAGGGGGGGCACAAGCAGGCAACAACTACGAAGAAGCGGAGGCGCAAGGATGGCGACCGTTAAGAAGCGCGCGTGGACGACCGCAGCCGGCGAGAAGAAGGAGGCGTTTCGCGTCTCCTACACCGACCGTGGCGGCAAGCGGCAGCACAAGCAGTTCCCGCTCAAGCGGGACGCTGACGCCTACCGGATCAAGGTCGAAGCGGAACTTGCGCAGGGCATCCACACCCCGGACGCCAAGAGCGTCACCGTCGCACAGGCGGCAGACGTGTGGCTGGCATCATGCGAGGCTGGCGGGTGCGATCGCGGGACGCTCAAGACCTATCGCGAGATCGCCAACCGACACATCAAGCCGCAGGTCGGGATCGAGAAGCTGTCCCGCCTGTCCGCGCCGCGCGTCGTCGAGTTCCGCGATGCGATGATGGTGACCCGTTCCCATGCCATGGCCGCCAAGGCCGTGCGCCACCTGTCTATGATCCTGGCCGAAGCCATGCGCCGCGGCCTCGTCGCCCAGAACGTAGCTCGAGCCGTGAAGGTGAAGCGTCCCCGCACCGATCAGCAGAAGCTGGCGAAGCGCGCCGACATACCGCCCGCCGAGCATCTGAAGGCAATGATCGAAGCCGCTGACCGGCTAGGCAATGAGGACCCACGACTGCCGGTACTGCTCCGGGTCGTCATGCTGGCGGGACTGCGCGCCAGCGAGGTTCGGGGCTTTGCGTGGCCGAGCGCCGACCTGAAGGCGCCCAGCCTGTCAGTTACGCAACGCGCCGACCGCTGGAACGAAATTGGCCCGCCCAAGTCGAATGCGGGTCACCGCTGCGTCCCCATCGGTCCTGGCCTCGCTACCACGCTGAAGGCGTGGAAACTGCGCTGCCCACCCTCCCCGCTGGGCCTGATGTTCCCGAACAGCCGTGGCGGCGTAATCGACCAGAAGGGCTTCATCGGCCTGCTGGTGAAAGTACAGGTCGCGACAGGGCTGGCGCTCGACACCGGTCGCAAGGACCGGAAGGGCTGCACCGTCTGGGGGCCACGCTACGACTGGCATCATCTGCGCCACGTCGCTGCGTCGAACTGGCTCAATGACGGTATCGACCTCAAGCGGCTTCAGACGTGGATCGGGCACGAAAATATTCAGCTCACGATCGACGTTTACGGCCACCTGATTGTCGATGCGAAGAAGGACGCTGCCCTCGCGGCAGGGGCCGAGACGGCGTTGTTAGGATAGCGGAGAGCGTCATGGCCAACGGACAGGGAATCTTCCATCAGATCAACCGCTACCAGCTCGACCCAGAGCTGCTGATGTGCGCACTGGAGGCCATCGCCGACATGGATCCCGAGGATCGCAAGAGCTTCGAGGGGCGGACCATCACTATCATTCGTCTCGTCCACGAGCGGGACATCCCCGACGAGGAGCGCAGCGATGCAGCTATGGCGATCAACTTCCGGCTCATGGCGCTCGCCAAACTGGACGTGCCAGCCTTCCCCATTTGGCGCATCGCCGCCGAAGGCAAGGAGGACCCCGACTTGCTCCACGAGGATGTTGTGCAATGCGCCGCGGAGGAACCGCTTGTGCGAGACGGCGAGGACTTATCTTTCGAACGAGGACGCTTCACCGAGCGCCTGGCCGACATCAGCGCGAGGCGCATCGCCAGCGACGTGCATCAAGCCGCCTCAAGAACTCACCCAGCGTGAGGCAAGAACTCGGGGCCACTTGAGTTGGCGAGACTACCGGATGGTACATCAATGATACATGGCCCGGCAGAAGCGGCGGTTTTCCGCAGTTGAGCGGCAAACTGTAAATCTGCCCGCGCAAGCGTACGCTGGTTCGAATCCAGCCCTCTCCACCACCCTTCCGGACTGCTGCGCGCAAGCTTCACTCCAAAACGGACCGAAATCGCTGAAAAACTGGCGAAAGCGCGGCGCATGCCATAAGCGGGGTGCCGGACTCGCCACCAGGGAGTATTCCGCAATGTTTCGCGGAGTGGGGATGGTTTTGAAGGAACGGGAGCGCGTGCCGGAGCAGGATGACTGG
>Ga0307411_10000090_pt1 | contig 27788 bp, 30 predicted proteins | sample DK1Ometagenome_2_FD_203712 | JGI IMG/M metagenome (GOLD analysis project Ga0307411, IMG submission 203712) | Maize rhizosphere microbial communities from greenhouse at UC Davis, California, United States - DK15-O-1 | ecosystem: Host-associated > Plants > Roots > Rhizosphere > Soil | place: USA...
AGCTGGCTTGCCAGCGATAAGGACGACCTGTCACTCCAAATGTGTCTGACTCCCCCCCAGCGCCAGATTCACCGCCAACCAGCCATTCACCGCCGCTTCCCCAGCCTCGGCAAACACCCGCTCCAGCAGCTTCACCTGTTCCCGGCGAAGCGCCTGTTCGAACTTCGCACCCTCCGCCGTCAGCTCCAGCAGGCGCTTACGCTTGTCGGTCTGCGAAGCGACGCTGTCGACCAGATGCATCTCCTGCAATTGGCGCAGCGGCATGTTCAACGCCTGTTTGCTCACGCCGAGCAACGCCAGCAATTCCTTCACGCTCAGGTTCGGGTAGCGCGCGATGAAAAACACGATGCGCTGATGCACCCGAGAAAGGCCGCGGCGCTCGAGCATCTCATCAGCCTTGGCGGTGAACGCCTGGTAGCCGAAGAAAAACGCTTCCATGGCCTGTTGCTGGCTGGTCGGATTTTTAAGGTCAAGCATATTGACGTACTCGTTCTGGGTGTCGTAGTTTCGGTCAATAAGTTTGACTCATTTTTCGTACGCCTCGCTACGGTGACCTCCATGGCTTTTTCCGAACGTGTCTCGCGCCTTAAAAGTTCTTTGATCCGAGAAATTCTCGCCGCCGCCCAGCGGCCCGAGGTGATGTCGTTCGCCGGTGGCCTTCCTGCCGAGACCATGTTGCCGAAAGTGGATTGGGCCGAGATGCCTTTGTCGCTCGGCCAGTACGGCATGAGCGAAGGCGAGCCGGCCTTGCGCGAGGCCTTCGCGGCAGAGGCGAGGGCGCTTGGCCTGGCGTGCGAGGCGAGTCAGGTGCTGGTGGTCAGCGGCTCGCAGCAAACCCTGGATCTGGCGGCCAAGCTGTACATCGACAAGGGCACAGAAATTCTGCTGGAGGCGCCGACTTATCTGGCTGCACTGCAGATTTTTCAGCTGTTCGGTGCCGACTGCCTGACCGTGGCGCAGGAGGCCGACGGCCCCAACCTCGCGCAACTGCGCAACCGCCTGGAACAGCACCGCCCGGCGTTTGTCTACCTGATCCCGACTTTCCAGAATCCATCCGCCGTGCGCTACAGCGAGGCCAAGCGCGCCGCGGTCGCCGCCTTGCTCGATGAATTCGGCGTCACCCTGATTGAAGACGAGCCATATCGTGAGCTGACCTTCGATGGTGGCAGCGCCAAACCGATCGCCGCGCGCCTGAAAAAAGCCAGCTGGATCTACACCGGCACCGTGTCGAAAACCTTGCTGCCGGGATTGCGTGTCGGCTATTTGATCGCCAGCCCAGACCTGTTTCCGCACTTGCTCAAGCTCAAGCAATCGGCGGATCTGCACACCAATCGCATCGGTCAGTGGCAGGCAATGCAATGGATCGGCACAGATAAATATCAGCAGCATCTGAGCCAATTGCGTGATTTCTATCGGCAGCGGCGCGATGCGTTTCAGTTAGCGCTGGAAAGGCATTTCGCCGATCTCGCTGACTGGAACATGCCCCAGGGCGGGCTGTTTTTCTGGCTTACCCTCAAGCAGCCACTGGATACGAGGACGTTGCTCAACGAAGCGCTGGCCAATGACGTGGCGTTTATGCCGGGTGAGCCGTTTTTCCCCGAGCCGGACAAGCATCGTGGGCATTTGCGCTTGAATTTCAGCCACATCGATCCGGCGCGGCTCGATGAGGGGTTGAAGCGATTGGCGGCGGTGCTAAGGCGGGCGCAGTTGGGGAGTGCGGCCTGAAAACAATAAACCGGCTCGAAAGCCGGTTTATTCATGGGCTGTGCCCGTTTGGTCAATGATCAATTATCGGGCAGCGAAAGGGGCGGCGCGGCTTCTATCTGGTGATTGCAACGCCCCAGGACTTCCAGCTCCGAATAATCTATTTTTCGGGCTTTGTTACTGTCCAGAATCCACTGGCGGTTCGCCAGGTTGTACTTCAGCCCACCTCGAGTGCCGTCGCGCATTGCTATATTGCGCACGGACAGCTCTCGTTGCGCAATCGCAGAAAATGCCTCGGGTAAATCCTCAAGAACGCAAGGTTCAAAGAATCGGGCGTCGAGGCTGTTGATATAAACCCGGTCGAAAGACAGGTCCACCGTGTGAATCACGCCTTTCGGTCCGATAACAAAGATCTGGTCAATCAGGTCTTCCGCGTCGTACTGCGGCAGATGCACGGTAACGGTTCCGATGTACAGCTGATTGCCTGCCAGAACGACGTTGAAGTCGTTGACTTGCGTCGCATCGATTTCCCAAGTGGACGAGTTGTTCAACCGAGTAGTGGCAGTCGCCAGGCCGCCCGGCGTCGAAATCCTCAATACGCGGTTATCACGCAAATGCAGCAGATAGGTAGCTCCCGCACCTTCCAGAGTTTCGATCGCAGTCTGTTTGTCGATGGGCAGGAGCCGCATGCAGGCAGAAATGTGATCCAGCTCCAAAGGCCGGGTCTCGGGTATTTCGAAAACCGCGTCATGATTTGTTCTAAGCGGGAAACGCAAGTTGTGGCTGGTCAGGGTATTGGCGGCAACGCTGTGTTTGTAATGCGCTGGCGCTACGGCGTATTCCTCTTCAAGGATCAGCGTGTGAGATTTGCCATCGCGGAATACCAGCATGTAGCCGTGGGTGGAGATATTGGCAGCGGCTTTCTTCAGAGCGGCATCAAGCGTTGTTTCGGTGTACTGACCAAATCCGGCGATCTGCAACAGGCTTGTGCCAAAATAAAACAGAAAATCGCATGAGACATTGACCTTGTCCTTGTCCGCCGCTTCGTTCATCGAGATTGAAGGTGTGGTGGCAAAGGCAACATGCGCGCTGGTCATCTCGTTGTAGTCATAATCAAGGAAGATGCGGGTGCCGTAATAAGCGTCGGGGTCGCGGCCGGTTATGAATTGGGTGTGCTTGTTATAGCGCTGAACGTAATAGTTGCTGTTTTGTTGGGTGGGCACATTGCACACTGTAGCGTGAACGATGGTGGTTTTTTCAGGGTTTCCTTCCCTTAGTTTCTCTGCGTTGATATTGACGGGATTGTCGTGTTCGATAGTTTCAGGCAACTCCGGTTTCAGGTGATAACCGTCCCGGGTAATGATGGTCAGTTTGTCATTGTGCAAAACACGACGGCCATCTGTTTTTTTATAAACGTTTTCGATGGCGATGTAGCTCCTGCGGCCGTAATGGAAGTCGAAGCTCACTGCTATCACCAGACGAGCATTGCTTACTTCCCATTTTTCGATCTGATCCATTCGCCAGCCCAGAGAGATATAGCTTTCGTCTACCCCATCTTCCGAGATGAGTACTGAACCCTCTGCCAATGCCACGTGGTAAAAATCCAGTCCCGATTCACCGTATGCCTTGGCGTCTCCCTTGAGTAGATAGATCGCGTCATTACCGGCGCCAGCATTGATGGTGTCTGCGCCCCTTGAGGTGATTACATTCGACGCTTCGGTGCCAGTGATGACGCTCCTTCCGTCCTGCAGCGTCTGAATGTTCTCAATGCTTTCGAGCAGTGTCTTGAAGGAGTATGTCTCGCCATCCACTACGGTTGCGTCCGGGTTAGCGGTGTAGACTTGCAAAGTGCCCGCCGCCAGGTCGATGTCGTAACCACGACCGGCAGCCGGATGCCATTGTCTGCCATCCATTATCAAAGTATCGCTGCCGGCACCGCCCTTGAGCCGGGAAAATTCGCTGGTTTCGACAGGCCTTATCAAGTCATCCGCAGCATCCTGAAAAATGAACTTGTCATCCTTTTCCCCCCCTGTGAGATCTTTTATACCTTCGGCGAAATAAAAGACATTGGGCTTTTTCGCAACGCCCGTGATGGTGTCCTTGCCACCGCTGATCATCCACACGATGCCTTTGCTTTCCCCCGGTGTGCCCAATACCGCACCCGGAGTCTGGGCCGTTACGCCGTTGCGCGCATCAATTGTATCGTCAAGGCCGACCACCTCAGGCACGTAGACAATCGGCATGGTTTCGACTCCCCACCAATGCTTTACGCGCTCGCGTCTTTTTTTCAGGCGATCTTCATAGCGACCGTGTACGACGGCTTCGATGGTGTCCTGCTGTGTTTCGTCGAGTATCTTCCTTGCGTTCGTTTGCAGTCGTTTGGTGGTTTCGATTTTCGCTTTGGCCAGTTCGTAACGATTCTTGATGTCCTGGTCTATGTCCATGAACGGCACGAAGGAAAACCACCCGGTGCGCCAGCGTTCTTCAGTGGTGAGTTCGATGTAGTCATCGATTTCGTCCACCATCCGTACGGCGCCGTAGACCTGCGATCCGATTGCCATCAACGCGCCCGCTGCGAGCCCGACCGGACCGGCGAAAGAAAAACCGGCCATGGCGGCACTGCCGAGAATGACGGTCATGGCGGCACTGGCGATGTTCAAGCCGGCGCTGACGTAGTGATCCATTGCCGCTTTGCCGGTTTTATTGCTGGCGGCGTTGAACTCCCTGACGGCGCTGTAGATGTCGAATGGCAACGTGAACGCGCCGCCGATAAGTCCACCCGAACGGCTCAGACGAATCCCTGCGCGGGTTTTGATGAAATCCTTCAACGCGCCACTGCCGGCTTCAATCATGCGTTGACCGGCTTTGGTGACAGCGATGTCGGTGACGATCGAGGCGACCTCTGTGCCGATCCCGATGCTGTTGAAGATGATTTCATCCTGATCATTTTTTTTCACCGCGTCGAAGATTCCGCGGATTCCCATGAATATGCCGAAGGCCTGTATACCGACGCTGGCGCCGACCATGGAATGACTCTTGATGATGAGCCAGCTCGGATTGCGCCGCTTGCTCGAATAGGCCAGACGCAGATCGAGGTTTTGCGCCGAGCCCAGCAGGCGAGCCAGTTTTTTTGCGTATCCGCTGTCCTCGACAGTTGTCCCGATGTCTTCTCTGATGACCGGTGGGGCAGTAGCGGGGCGCAGATTGGCGAGTTCGAACAACAATGAAGGCAGTAAATAATCGTTACCGAAAGTAGAGACTTTCATGCGCTTTTCGATGTCGGCGTAATTGAGTTGCAGCGCATTGACGAAAGATCGGCTGGGTGTCCGAAACTGCGTGTTATGACCGGTCAGTGGTTGCCCATCGATGGTCGCTCCCAAGGTATCCAGGGCCCGGCGTGTCACAGTGTACGAACCTATTTTCAAGGGGCCGTACAGGTCGTCGAGCAACTTGAGTTGACCAGGCTTTCGTTGGCTGGTCGCTACCTCTGTTTTCCCCGGTCCCTTATCACCTGCCGCTTCGAAATCAATCGTCGTGGCAGTACGTTCATTGGCATGCATGCCGATGTCCAGTACTTCAAGGGTGTCATCGTTGGCGTAGTTGCTGTTTGCTACAAAGGGTGTAGACATTGAAACATCCTTGTTCAGTTTCCAGTTGTGCATCCCGATTTTCGGTCGCGGTATAACCTCACCAAGTAAGAGCAAATGCTACTTTCGGGGTTTGAATTTTTTCGTTGCCGACAAACAGCCTTGCGTAGCCTGGCGAACCAGTCTCGTCCTGAGACTGGCCGCCGCAGGCGGCCATCGGCAATCAATCATTGCATTGTTACCGCGACCGATTGCCTGCGATTGTGCACGGTCGTATTGATTGGGGGGGCGGATTTATATGACAGCAAGTTAAGCGTTACGGAAAGTTTTCAGTGGCCTGGGAAGTTTAAATCAGCGTTCTCTTCCATTCGGCGGATTGTGCCAATTACAGTCCTGGTGTCGGTGGTACGCCGGGAACTTTGGAAAAAAAACACTTCAAAAAAAACCGGCGAGATGCCGGTTTGTTTTTTATCTGGTTTCAGTACCGATGTGCGCTCATTGCAGAGACGTCACACGGTTGCAAAACGCTTGTCCAGATAATCAATAATCACCTTGGACTCATACATCCAGGTAGTCTGCCCGTTCTCTTCGATACGCAGGCAAGGCACTTTGATCCGGCCGCCCTGTTCCAGCAGCGTCTGACGATCCTGCTCGTTGTTCTTCGCATCTTTCAGCGCCACCGGCACATTCAGGCGATGCAGGGCGCGGCGGGTTTTCACGCAGAACGGGCAGGCGTGGAATTGATACAGCGTCAGGGCTTTCGCCGCAGCGTCCACTTGCGCCTGAGCAGCGGCGGGGCGTTTCTTCTTGCCCGGGCGGGTGATGAAGTCGATGAAGATAACCAGTTGGCCGAGGCCGACACGAAGCGCTTTGACGAACACGTTGAAAGCCTCACGGTGCAAATGAAGAAAGGCGCGCAGCTTACCCGATTTTTCACGGGCGAAAAAAAACCGGCGATCAACGCCGGTTCTTTTCTGTTGCGAATTACTTGATGAGGCTGAGAAATTCGCTACGGGTTGCCGCGTTTTCACGGAATTCACCGAGCATCACCGAAGTGATCATCGACGAATTCTGCTTTTCGACGCCGCGCATCATCATGCACATGTGCTTGGCCTCGATCACCACGGCCACGCCCAGCGCGCCGGTGACTTGCATTACCGCGTCGGCGATCTGGCGGCTGAGGTTTTCCTGAATCTGCAGGCGACGGGCGTACATATCGACGATCCGCGCCACCTTCGACAGGCCCAGCACTTTGCCGCTCGGGATATAGGCGACATGCGCCTTGCCGATGAACGGCAGCAGGTGGTGTTCGCACAACGAATACAGCTCGATGTCCTTGACCAGCACCATTTCGCTGTTGTCGGAGCTGAACAAGGCACCGTTGGTGACCTCTTCGAGCGTCTGTGCATAACCGCGGCAGAGGTACTGCATGGCTTTGGCGGCACGCTTTGGCGTGTCGAGCAGGCCCTCGCGGGACACGTCCTCGCCCAATTGGCCGAGAATCGCGGTGTAGTTCTGTTCCAGTGTCACAGGGGCTGATTCCATAAGGGTTTCAGAGGGGTACTGTTTCTGCCTGTACCAATTTTGTACCAATCAAGCTGTTTTCAAGCTTCCCGAGCTCACCCCAGTCGGTGCTGGAGTTTATCCATCGGGCGTATGTCGATAGCAACATCTGAACGCTATGACCGAGCTGAGTGGCAATAAACGCAGGGTTCATACCCGCCATAAGGCACATGGTAGCGTATGTGTGTCGGCAGTTGTATTGCCGGCGGGCGCGAATGCCCAATTCAGTCAGTGCAGCCTGGAAGTGTTTGTCGGTCACGCTCGATTGTTGGATGAACTCGAAGTTCTTGGTGGGCGGGAATACATAGGTCGATTCGGTGCGTTTGCGCCGGCTTGGCAAAGCACGTTGCTTCGCCAACAGTTCGGCCTGCTCGATGGCGTGCAGTGCTCGGCTGTTGAGCATGACCTGGCGTCCGTTGCGGGTTTTGGTTCGTTCCTCGATCTTGTAGTCGGCAACGATCCGACACACGTTCACCAGCCGCTTTTCCTTGTCGACCTCTTCCCAGCGCAGCGCCGCGATCTCGCTGGGGCGCATGCCGGTGTAGAAGGCGAACTCGAAGTAGGCCGCGTAGATCCGCATCGAATGGTTCAGCGTCTTATATAAGTACTCGATAATTTGGTTGGCTTCACCCACCGTGAACGGATCGATGGGTTTCTTGGCTTTCACCGGCAGCTCAATTGACTCAACCGGGTTACGGTTGATCAGGCCGTCTTTCACTGCGGTGCCAAACACGGTAGTCAGACGCTGGATCGCCGCGCGCTTCACACCTGGGGTTGGCCATTCTGTATTGGCTACTACCTTGCGCAGCATCACCGACGTGATGCTGTCTATGGGTAGCATCGCCAGATAGGGCATCCAGTACAGATTGAGCGAGCCAAGGTAGTTCTTTCGAGTCCCGGCCACGATTTCGCGACTGTTGAGCCACTCCTGGGCGTACTCCCCGAAACGGGGAGTCGCCGAGTAGTTGGCATAGGTGGAGTTGGGGAACAGTTCGGCGTATCGCTGATCATCCAGCACGCAGTGCTTGATCAGGCTGGTTACGTTAGCGCGTAGGTCGGCGGCAGCCTTAATCCCCTTCGGCGTTTGGGGATAGGGGAGGGTTTCGCAACGGCGTTGCCCGTTCCAGGTGAAGCGAATGCGGATGGACTGTCCAGCAAATTCAACTCCGGTGGGCAATCCCATTGGCTCTCGAGCCATGCTTCGTATCTCCTTAGGCTGTAATAAATGCGGCTATCGATGCTGTTCCAGACCCCTTTGGGAATGACACCTCTGGCGCGCTTGCCTTGCAATGCCCTGCGCGTGGTACCGACCAGTTCGGCCATCTTGTCTTCTGGAATCTTGTCGAGGTGATAGGTCGGCAGCGATGGCTCTGCCGCCTCATCACACTGCGTATACCCCTCGGCAAGCTGCGCGGGCGAGCATTTCTGAGCGTTCAGCGTTGCATTGGGAGGCGCTGCCCGGCGCAGCTTTTGGTGGGGGATAGGTGCCTCGGTAGCGGCTTGAGGAAAAGCATTAATGCCTGCTGCTGCGCGGCAGAGACTGTTTATTCCATGGGTGTCGACTCGCGTGTCGTCGCAGAGCAAAGCGGTCGACAACCGTGCTCGTACGCGAAATTGTTCGCCGCTTTGCTCTGAGATTCGATAATGAGTTGGTCCGAAGTAGGAGAGCGTGCCGTTCATGCGGCTTCTCCTTCCGTGGCGGCCTGCAGAATGTCAGCCATGGCCAGCGCTTGGTCGTGCAAGGCTCTGGTTTCACGCTCCAGTTTTTTCCCCGTGCGAAACGCGGCAAAAGTCTCGGCTGCGATCCGAAGCTTTTCAGCAATGTCGAGTAGCGTTTGGCGTTCGGTTTCGCCAAATGTTGATACACGCTGCAAACGCTTGCTGAATTGCGCCAAATGCTTACGGTCAGCCTTGATGAAGTCGAGGGATGCCCTCAGTTCGCCAATGGTTTTGGCGTTTTCGGCGCGCTCGGTATTCTTGCCATCCTCCCGACCTTCATATCGACCATCAGCCATGCCGTTGCGATAACCAATCCAGTACAGAAGGATTGCTCCGGCAATGAGTCCAATTAATGCGCAGATCTGAATTGCAGTCATGTGGTGTGCTCCTGGTGATTTCATTGGCTGGTGGTGGCAGCCGCTCGGTTCGTGGTTGTTACTCGTTGGTGTCGTCCTGCTGTCGCTGCATGTCTTCGTCGGCCTTGTAGGCGCGAATGTCGATCAGGGAAGCGACATGGCGGATGTGTGCGTACTTCGGTGCCTTGCGGCTGGTGTCCAGCGTCGTGATGGGGAGCTGGATGCGACCGCTGCTGATCTCGGCGACGAAGGACTGCTCGTTGAGGTTGCGGAAGTACTGTTCGCGCACTTTGTCGAGCGGGATCAGGACGTCGCCAAAGATGCGGTAAAGCAGTTCGACGGTGGCGGACTCCGGCGCCGGGTGAAGGCGGAGCGGGTTTTGTGCTGTGTTACTCATGGCTTTGTTGGGCCTCCTTGCGTTGTTTTCTGGCCGGGTGGTTCCAGGCGTTCAGGCAATGCGTTCTAGTCAGCTCGCGCAGATGTTCGGGCACCTCGAGGAGCGCAGCGTTGCGCTCCTCTCGTGTCCGCATGGCGATGATCTGGCGGGCGTATTCTCTAGGCCACGTCACGGTTGTCTGCCGGGATGGCAGGCAGGTTGATGCCCAGTTGATCGGCTAGCCAGCGGATACCGGGTTGTTTTATCAGGGTCGACTGGCTGTACTGCATGCCGAGCTGGTCGTGGTACCACTGGCCTTCCTTAATTCGCAGGTAGTCGCGATCACGGTTGGGATAGGCCGGTAGGTTCCGCTCGTTGAGCAGACCTTTTTCACGCATGCGTGCGATGAGCTTCGGCCGAGTCAGGCCGAGGTGGGTTGCGGCTTGGGCGAGAGTGCGTTCCATGGTGTGCCCCTCATGCCGCATGCGCAGCTGGTGTCGCCGCTGCAGCAAGGTGGTTGATGGACTCGCTGACTTTTCCGTAGATCTCTACATCGCTGCCGTACACGGTGAAGCAACGGGTGTGCGGGCTTTTGTTGCCAATGCTCAGGATGGTGGTGACACCTGATCGAGAATGAGTGCGATGAAGCGCGACGATTAGCGGGTAGTCGAAACCCATATCGAGGTTCAGCACGCCGCCGGTGCGCACGAGCTCAAACACTCGCTGCTTGTCCGAGACTTCAAAGCGGCCATATTCGCGGCTGGCGTGGGGGCGGTGCAGCAGGTCGCTGGTATTGCTCGCATCGAACGGGCCGTTGGCGATCTCTTCGATGAAGTCGGCCAGCTTGAGATGCATCTTCTTTTCGTTCGGCAGGGTCAGTGTGTGGCGTTCGCTGCCCAGCTCCACGACGAAGGTGCTTTCCGAGATGCCGCGTTCAACCTTGAGGCGGAACGCCAGGCACTCGCGCTTGGGCGCGGTCCGGAGTACGTGGTTGAAGGTCTCGGTCAGGTTGACCTGGGCGTTGAGCAACTGAAGTGTGCGGTTGTCGATTTTGTACTTGATCATGCTGCATGCCCTCCGCCGTTCGGATTGACTGGGGCAGGAGTGGTGCGTGCTGCCAGCTTCGGTTTGCTGATGGCGAACGCGCAGCCGTACTCGCGGGCTAGGCGCCGGATCTCAAAGATTTGGAAGGGGTTGGCAGCGGCCGGGTGGACGTGCAGGGTTGCCGTGGTGTGCATGATGTTGTCTCGCTCTGTGGTGGAAGAGTGAGCATAAAATTAACCCAAAAGGTTAATTTGTCAACATGTGCATAATCTTAACGGTGGTTTTCACGATGGTCATGAGAGAATTTTATCCTTTGTGAAAACAAAAAAACGCTGATAGCGTTCGGCTACCTCTACTCAAGGATGACACCATGGCCTGTAGCCGGGGCAAAGCATCGCCCAATACCCATACTAAGCTGAGATTGTTTGCCGATTCTGCCGGTTATTGCCAAAATCCGGCATGTACAACATCGTTATTTCAGGATGTTGGTGAGGACAATATTCATATTGCTGAAATGGCACACATTTTTAGTGCTACAGATGGTGGGCCGAGAACAAAATCTTCGTTGACGAAAGAAGAACGTGGCCAGTTCACGAATTTGATACTTCTTTGTGCCAATTGCCATACAAAAATCGACAAAGCCGAAGACGCCTTTCCGGATGATTTGATTTCAACCTGGAAAGTGACGCACTCAGAAAAAATCCGAGAACTATTTAGCGTGGTTGAGTATTCCACTCGAAGTGAGGTTTTTTCGCGTATATCACCTTTGTTGAGGAGTAACCACACCATATTTATCGAATACGGTCCGCATGGAGAGCATCGCTTTAATGCTGAGAGTGAGGTAGCTCGGTTGTGGACTCGAAATATAAGAACAACCATATTGCCTAATAATCGGAAATTAGTTGCGATTATTTCTGCTAATAGAGGTCTGCTGCATCCAAGCGAGTTAGGTATTGTTGATTTGTTTTTTTTACATGTCGAAGAGTTTGAAGCTAGACATCTCGGACTCGCTGATGTGGTCAATGCAAGATTTCCCGAGGGTATGGATGCTGTTTATGGAGATTAAATGAGCGTAAAACTTGTTGATGACTGGACTGGAAAGTGGGTTGCGGCCCGGCTGGGTGATGAGCCAGGCGTACTATCCTGTGAGCAAAAATCCAGCAACTCTTTCGTGGTTCTCAGAAAGGAATTGCCTCCAGTGAACGTCGTAACCATGTCGAGTGGAGTGATTGATAAAGCGGGGCTGGAAGGGTTAATTTCTCATGCAGGAGATAAAATTGATTTTTTATGTATTGTAAAAAAGGATTTTAAAATAGAGGGCTCGGCTATGATGTTGGCCGAAGACACCCCCTTCGGGATAGGAGGAGTAGGAGAGCTTAAGAGCGCATTGCGTATGGAAAGCCCTGAAACCTACTTGGGCGGTGATGCAGCTTTCATCAAAAAAGGTTTGCGTCAGCATGACAAAGTTGCTTGCGCGCGACGGTTGGACCTAAGAACATATGAGATCGAAAGAGTTGGAAGTCTTTCTACTTTAGTGGTTGTGGCTATAAACGATTACGATATTACTGCTGAAGCTGTTAGGGACGCTTTTGAAAATAGAAGGCAGATAGATATAATATTAAAATCTAATCCTAACGGTAATGTATCTGATGAGGCTCACAAAGTTGCTGGGGCGCTTGGAACCAAAGTGCTGCGATGGGGTGAGTTTTTAGGGGTATTAAATAAATAATGAGTGTTGAGGGCGTAATTTCCGAACTCTATGCCCACGCAAAGTTGATGAGTCTTACGCATCCTGATTTAAGTTGGTACGCGTTTGGGTCGGCATTGGTCTCATCAACTTCTGCAAATGATATTGATGTCTTGATAATTTATGAGTGTGAGAGCCATCCTCGTGAGGTTCGATTAAGCTTGGATAAGTTATCCTTGATGTTTCCGTTAGATTTGATATTTATGACGGCTTCTGAAGCTCGGCAGTTGGATTTTTTCAACGCGTTAGAGCTAGTGATGATGATTCATAAAAGTTCCAGTAATCACGAATCTTGGTATGCCGGGTGCGAGGAAGAGTATAGGTTGTTTCTAAACTCAGAGGTCCGTAATTTTCCACTTCGCTCGGCCACATATGCTCCATTCCTCTGAGAGACGAATAATTCTCTCCGGCCAATCTGGGTTTAGCGCGTATAAATATTGTTCGTTTCCTTCTTGCCTCAGTTGCTTAAGAGTCGCAGCCTGATCTCGCGTTCTTTTTGCTGCTACAAAATGCCCTGGCAATGCTTCAAGAGAAGGGTCTATTACAATTTTGTCCCCCTCTGTAAACTTCGGTTCCATGCTGACCCCCTCTACTCGAAGAATGAACGCTCGTGGTCCAACTGGACCGGGTGCCTCAATCCATTCTTCGGCGTCTCGAGGATCAAAATTGCTTTCTGAGACGCACCAGGCACCAGCTGCAATAGATCCGACTACTGGCAGCTTACGTCCGGTGTGGCTCAAGACTGCAGCATTGTTGAACTCACCCAGTCCGTAAGGCATATCGAGATAACCCTTGTGAAGGCCTAGAGCGCTCTCAATTTCTCTCGCGATTTGATCACCAATCCCTTTAGTAGGGTTTTTCCCCCCAAAGGCGCTCACTTGAGCTGGCGCTTTGCCCAAAATGTCGGCGATGTCCGTCAGGCGCAGCTTCCTTTCGGCCAAAATTCTTCGAAAATTCTGTAAACGGGTATCTGATATTTTCATTTTCAGATTTTGGTTCGATTAACCTTCGAGGTGAATGTCCATTTGGGTATTGATAAAATTAACCTTTATGGTTAAATTTGGCTTTGGAGGAGAACCACATGAAGCTGCGCGACTACATAAGAGGATTAAATTCAGAGGCTCTCAAGGGGTACGCAGGACGATGCAAAATTGCCGAGAGCTATCTTAGGCTGCACATCAAATACGCCAGTAAAGATCCCAGCGTATCGCTGATCAGAGCATTGGCCCGCGAAAGCGAAGGCTGCGTTTCACTCGCTGAGGTACTGGAGCATTTCGATATAACTGAAACGAGTCCAGACCGTAAGATTGCATAGTTAGAAAAAAGGCGACCCAAAGGTCGCCCAGTTCCTCCCGGCACGCACCACCACAGCGCTGTCGGGTCGCGATAGAGAAAGGCGGGCACACCACATGCAACCATCTTTCTTTATCGCGCTTTTCCAAGGCTCGGAAGCCTTGGTGTTGCTGCCTCTTCCACCACAGATTTGGCAGCTGTTGCGCCAGGGCTGAGCAACGGATTGCTCGCCCCGGCACGGTGCCGGTATCGATCCCAAAGATCTAGCCGGCGTTTGGGCCCTTTCAAGCCACGCGGCAAATGTATCACCACTGCATGTCGCGCGGCACTGGCAACTTACAAGGATTAATGCCATGAGCCGTATCGCTCTGAGTTCTGTTGAGCGGGCGCAGCGGGAAGTTTTGCCGCTCGATCTCGCGCTTTACCATGCCGCTCGGGACTACCCCGGCGGCGCCGCAGCCATCGCCGCTACCACCGGCCGAAATGCGACCACGCTTCAGCACAAGCTGTCCCCAACCCACCCCAGCCACACGGTGAACATTCAAGAGTTCGGCGAGATTCTGGAGCTGACCAAGGATCGCCGCATTCTGGATGCGGTGCATGCGTTGGTCGGTGACACGACTTGGCAGGAGCTGGCTGAGGCGTACACCAACGACATGCCGGAGACGTTGACCACCGGGATTGCTGAGTACTTTCGGCAGGTCGCGGATCTGGCGGATACCTGGGCCAAGAGCATTGGCGACGGGGTTGTTTCTGATGAGGAACTGGCCGCGATTCGCCTACAGGTATTCCGTGGGATTCAAGGGCTGTTGGGGTTGTTCAACCGCGCCACCTACGTCAATCAGACGACGCGGGGTACTGATCGTGGTTGATATCGTCGACTTCGCTAATGACTTGGTGCAAGAGCGTATTGATCAAGCACTCGCTGCCCGTCTGCTCGCCGCCAAGCCCGCTCTGGCGGCGCATTCGTTTTTGTTCTGTGAGACCTGTGATGGCCCGATCCCGGAAGCTCGCCGTCTGGCGCAGCCCGGCTGTACCCAGTGCGTGGATTGCCTTTCCCTCGCAGAATTGAAAGGGGCGCGCCATGCTCGATGAGGTACTAGGGCAATTCTCGGATTACGGTCTTGAGCCTGCGCAGCCATTGGTATTCGGCAAGCTGACCCGCTGCAAGACGACGCAAGACAAGGGCAAGGAAAAGAACGGTTGGTATGTCGTTCACGAGCAACGCACCGAGAAAGGCGAAACGCTGATCTTCGGGGCGTTCGGTGACTGGCGTTCGGGTGAGTCTCAGAAGATCAAGGTCAAGGCCGGGCGGATGTCGCCTGAAGAGCGCGAGGTTATGCGCGCTCGACAGGAAGAGGCCAAACGGCGCGCGGCTGAGATTTCAGCCAACGCGGCACGTCGTGCGGCGAAGCGTGCGGCGGGTATGTTTAAGCGCATGCCGGAGAAGGGCCGTAGCGATTATCTGGATCGCAAGCAGATCGTCGGCTTTGGCGTTCGTTATGCGCCGCGCACCGGTGCGTTTCTGGTACCGATGAGCAACGTACGCGACGAGATTGTCGGCCTGCAGGTGGTGTTTCCGACCAAGCAAGAGGACACCGGCCGGGACAAATCCTATTGGCCTTACGGCATGTCGAAAGAGGGTGCTTTCCATCTGATCGGGTCGCACCCGGATCCGGGCGAGCCGGTGCTGGTGTGTGAGGGTTACGCTACCGGCGCAAGCCTGCATATGGCCACGTCTCTGACTGTGGCCGTTGCGTTTGATGCGGGCAACTTGCTGGTGGTTTGCAAGGCCATGCGCGAGCGTTTCGCCGGTTGCCCGCTGATCATCTGCCGGGACGATGACTGGAAAACCACCAAGCCGAATGGCGATGCGTGGAACCCCGGTGAAGAGAAAGCGAACAACGCGGCGCTGATTGTCGGCGGCCAGGTGGTCGCGCCGATCTTTTCCGGCGAGCGGGAAGCCAAGTGGACCGACTTCAACGATCTGCATGTCGCAGAAGGTTTGGAAGCGGTGCGCCGTCAGGTGTTGGCGGTGGTCAAACCCCCGGCCGCTGGTGGTTGGAAGGATCTGCTGGCACGCAGCGAAAGCGGCGCGCTCATTGCGCACATGCAGAACGTCGAATTGATCCTGGCCAACGATGAGCGTTGGGCCGGTGTGATTAGCTACAGCGCGTTCAGCTCGAAGATCGTGAAGCTTCGTGCGGCGCCGTATGGCGGCGGCACGGGTGATTGGGCGGACATTGACGATGTTCGGGTGATGAAGTGGCTCGCGCAGCAGTACAACCTGCGGGTCAAGGCCTCGCATGTGATCGAGGCGGTGAGCGTTGTTGCGCATGATCATGCGTTTCATCCAGTGCGTCAGTACCTGCGCAAGTTGGAATGGGATCGCGTGCCACGCCTTGAAAGTTGGCTCACCGAAGTTATGGGCGTCAAGGCCACTGACTATTCCTCGAAGGTCGGCAAGCGCTGGTTGTTATCTGCTGTTGCGCGGGTGATGAAGCCGGGCTGCAAGGCTGACTCGGTGATGATTCTGGAAGGTGCGCAGGGCGCTGGTAAGTCGACCGCGATGAGCATTCTCGGCGGCGAGTGGTTTATGGACACGCCGTTTGCGCTAGGTGACAAGGACGGCTTTCAGGCGATCCGGGGGAAGTGGATCGTCGAGCTGGGCGAGCTGGACAGCTTCAACAAGGCTGAGAGCACGAAGGCCAAGCAGTTCTTTTCGGCGTCCACCGACACTTATCGCGAGAGCTACGGCCGCAGAACGATGGACGTGCCACGCCAGTGTGTTTTCGTGGGCACAACCAACCAAGATGAGTACCTGAAGGATGCCACCGGCAACCGGCGCTACTGGCCGGTCGCGTGTACCAAGGTCGATCTGGAGCTATTGCGTTTGATGCGCGATCAGCTGTGGGCCGAGGCGGTGTTCTGCTACGACGCGGGCGATCTTTGGTGGGTGACGCTGGATGAGGCGCCTATGTTCGGCGAGGAGCAGGACGAGCGCTTCGTCGTGGATGAGTGGGAAGGGCCGATTCTGACCTGGTTGGAAGAGTCGCAGATTGGCGAAACCACCACCGGCAGTGAGGTGCTGGCCAGTGCGCTGAAGTTGGACTTTGGGCATTGGGGCAAGCCGGAGCAGATGCGGGTCGGGGCAATCATGCATCGATTGGGTTGGCGGCGCGTGCGGTTGTCTGCATTGGTGAAGAGTGGACAGCGGCCTTGGGCTTACAAGAAGCCGGCTGGGTGGGGCGGTGCCTCGGCGTTGCAGCGTGAACCGATTGAGGACCCTTGCTTTGATTAAGGAGATCGATTTGCTGCTTCGGTTGTGGGCGCAGGAGCTGCACTCGGAACATTCAAAAGGGGGGCTGGCTGGGGGAAATATGGTTGCCATGATGATGGACAGCAACGGGCAACTGATCAGAGGGCGGCGTGCTTTCAGGGCGCCGCTGGAGAGTTCTTTGGACATTGAGCTGATTGTGACCAAGCACCTCGCGCCAGAGCTGGTGACGGTGGTGCGTGAGCATTACTGCACGCTCGATGTGGATATGCGCCTGCGGTATGCCCACTGCGGTTGTGGCCGCGACACGTACTACCAGCGTTTGCATGATGCGCATCTGCAGATCTACGGCGTGATGATGGGGCTGGCTGCGTGACCCCAGGCATCGTTCCGGTTGTGGTTGTCCCACTGGCCCGTCTAGTCTCGCTGCGTTTTGATGCAGTGGGACAGGTGCGGGCCTTGTCGTTGTTGGGGTGTCCCACCGTCCCGCCTAGAAGTGCCTACCGCCCGTGTGAGCGTAGCGGGCGAGCAGTACGCGCTTACGCGCGAACGCGTGTTCTTTAAATTTCTTCCTTTACACGAGAAAGGAGAAAGATAAGTAGGACAGTGGGGCGAAGCCCCGAATTTAGGCGCTCTCAGGCGTCCCACTTCGATTCTGAAAAGTGGGACGCATGGGACACCGCCGCAACAATAGAATGCCGGGGAGGTGTATTCGCCGACATTCGCTAGGCGTTCACCCTGCGTTACCCACTTATTCACCGGGTGGCATTAAAATAGGGTTGCTGCCACCGGAATCGACCTGTAAAAAGTAGTCATCTTCGATAGGTGCGACCGCAGGATCACGTAGTTTGTGTTTGAGTCGTACCCTTTGACCAAACCGCAACTACCGCGATGGTCGCTACCAAATACACGAAAAAGTTGAGCATGTAGAAGAACAGGCCAATCACTTCGAGTCTTGCAATCGGCGCCTCCGAATACGCGAATTTGTAAAACTCATATGCACTGCTGACAAGCATCGCAGCAGCACCAAGCAAAGCGAGGCCTCGGTACAAATAGCTTCCCATGATTTTCAATCGACGTAAGGCTCTCCCTGTAGCATCCGTCGGTGCGAACATCCACGCGACAAAGAGCCCTCCGATTACGGTAAAAAGAAAATTCACGAGTACCGATGTCGTATCCATATAACACCCTGCTTTACTGAAGTTGAAATCGCGACGATATCAAAGAACCCGGCCATCAAGCCGGGTTTTTGCATTTGGAGAAAACGATGACAAGCGAGCAACAAGCACTGGCAGAAATGCCGATCTGGTTAGTGATCGTCCTGGCTCTGGTCGGTGGCGTATCGGGGGAGATGTGGCGGGCAGACAAGGACGGGGCGCGGGGCTGGGCGTTGTTGCGCAGGCTCGCACTTCGGTCGGGTGCCTGCATTGTCTGCGGGGTGACGGCGATGATGTTGATGATTGCTGCCGGGATGTCGCTGTGGACGGCGGGCGCCTTGGGATGCCTAACGGCGATGGCCGGCGCGGACGTTGCCATCGGGTTGTACGAACGATGGGCTGCCAAGCGATTGGGCATTAGCGAAGCCCCGCCAACCAGCGGCGGGCAGGTGTGATGCACCGCCCCGGCGCCCCGAAAACCGCCGGGGACCCTAGGGGTATCTGAGGGGCACGGGGTCGGAAACCCGCGGGACTGTGTTAGCGGGCGGTTCACCAGCTTAGTGAACTGAGGTGAACTGGGGGTGAACAGGTGAACTCGCGGGGTGAACTGGAGAAATTAACCATGACAATCATCAGCAAAACGGAGTTTGCGGCCCGGCGCGGGTGGGCCAAATCCTATGTTTCCAAATTGGCCAGCCAGGATCGGCTGGTGCTTACCGAAAACGGCAAGATTGATCTTGAGGCTACTGAGGCGCTGCTCGATAAGACCAGCGACCCAAGCAAGGCCGCAGTCGCCGAACGTCACCAGCAAGAGCGGATTCAGCGTGACGTTTACAGTCAACTGTCCCCACTGACTGAGCCGACTTCCACGGCTGCGCCGCCGCACCTGATGCCAGTCGACGGCAAACACCCTGACTACCAGAAGTCCCGCGCCCTGCGTGAGCACAACATGGCCAAGCTGGCGGAGATCGAGCTGGGCAAAGCTCAAGGTTCGCTGGTCTCCAAAGAAGCGGTAGAAACAGGCGCCTACAACGCAGGCCGCTTGCTGCGCGATCAGCTTTTCGGTCCGCTACCGCAGCTGTCCCATGACCTGGCGGCCATGACCGATCCTTGGTTGATCGAAAAACACCTGACCGCCACCTTCCGCCGAACGCTGGAAGAAGCCGAGCGCCTCTCTGCAGCGGACCTTGACCACGCCATGACAACGGACTGAACCCATGCACACGGAATTTCCTGACGGTGCTGAGGTGTACCGTGAGGCTTATTTCCGTGGACTGCGTCCCGATCCCGATCTCTGGATCGACGAATGGGCCGACGAGTACATGCGAATCCCGCGAGACACCGGTGCCCCTGAGCCCGGCCAGTACCGCACCTCACGGACACCTTATGCCCGCGAGCCAATGCGCTGCCTGTCGCCGGCTCACCCTTGCAGACGAGTGATCACCATGGTGGCCTCGCAGTTGATGAAAACCCAGATCGCCCTGAACTGGATGGGTGGACTGATCCACATGGCGCCCTCAAACATCCTGGCGCTGCTCCCCAGCCTTGGCCTGTCCAAGCGGGTTTCCGGGCGGATCAGCAAGACCATCAAGGCCACTCCCGTTCTGCGCGAGCGGGTCGCGGCCACCCGCTCGCGGGACGCGCGCAACACGATGGACACCAAGGAGTTCGAGGGTGGTTCGCTGTACGTCACCACCGCCGGTTCTGCGGCCAACCTTTCGGAGTTGTCGGCGCGTTATATCTACGGCGACGAAGTCGACCGCTGGGAGAACGACGTCGGCCAAGAGGGTGACCCCATCAAACTGGCAGAGACGCGGGCGACCAACTTCGGTCGCAACGCCAAGATCTACTTCTCCAGCTCGCCGACGATCAAAGGCGCCTCGCGGATCGCTGACCTGTTCGAGTCCAGCGACCAGCGCTATTACTACGTGCCATGCCCTACCTGCGGTCACATGCAGGTGCTGGAGTGGGAGCGGCTGCATTACAGCAAAGACTTCAGCACTGTGCATTACGAGTGCGCTGCCCCTGAATGCGACGTTCTGATTGAGGAACACCACAAGAGTGACATGCTCGCCCGAGGCGAGTGGCGCGCTCATGCTGGTGGCGACGGTAAAACTGTTGGCTTCCATCTCAACGCGCTGTATTCGCCGACCGGCTGGATGGATTGGGCCGGCCTTGCCGAGGAGTTTGAAGACGCCAAGAAAGCTCAGGCCCAAGGCGACACGAGCCTGATGCAGGTGTTCTACAACACGCGTCTTGCAAAGGTATGGGACAGCGCGCTCGAACAGACCAAGGCCGAGGTGCTGATCGCTCGGGCGCGGCTGGAGAACTACACCCTTGGCGCGATGCCTTCAGGTGTGCTGATGCTTACTGGCGCCGTCGACGTCCAGGCCAATCGTCTGGAACTGATGGTGATGGGCTTCGGCGTCGGCATGGAGCGATGGGTTGTCGACCACCAGATCATCTGGGGTGACCCAGCAGACGAACGCACCTGGGCGGTGCTGGATGAAAAACTCAAGGCTCGTTACCGGCATCCTTGCGGTGTGGGTCTGGCGATTCTCGCCGTGGGTGTCGACTCTGGTGGTCATCACACCGATGAGGTCTACCAGTTTTGCCGCGTCCGTCGCTGGCGCAACATCTTCGCCATCAAGGGCGCGAGCAAGCCGGGCCGACCGGTGATTGCACAGCGCCCGTCAATGGTCGACGTGACGTGGAAGGGCCAGACCGAACGCAACGGTGCCGAGCTGTGGTTCGTCGGCACCGATACGGCAAAAGACTGGATCTACAACCGCTATCCATTCCCGGACGGTCCGGGATCGCTGCACTTTGCCAACGACCTGCCGGACGATTTCTTTGCCCAGTGCGTCGCCGAACGCAAAGTGGTGCGCTACGTGCGCGGCCACAAGCGCATCGAATGGGTGAAGGGCAAGGCAGAGCGCAACGAAGCGCTCGACTTGATGGTGTACTGCCTCGCCATGGCGCATTACCTCGGCATCAACCGCTACCAGGAACACGATTGGGACCGGGTGCGTCAGGCGCTGGCCCAGTCAGGTCTTTTCGACGATGCCCTCGGCATCAAGCCTGTTCAGGGCGAGCGACTTGATGCTGGGCTAACACCGGCGCCCGCTGCTGTACGTCAAGCCCAACCCGCACCACCACCCGCTGCCCCGGTTACACAATCGAGACCGGCAGCCCCCCCTCAACGCCGCAGCTCAGCCAGCGGCTACCTGAAGAGACGCTGATATGTCCTTTACAAAAAAGCACCTCGACGCGGTTGAGGCGGCCATTGCTCGCGGTGAGAAAACTGTGCGCTACACCGACCGCACCGTGGAATACCGCACGGTCGATGAGCTGCTCAAGGCGCGTGAAGAAATACGCTCGTCACTTGCCAGCGCCGCCGGGCCACGCTCACGTGTGGTCCGGCTGTACCACGCTGGGAAGGGGGTCTGATGGCCCGACATTTTCCAACGTTGACCCGTAACGGATTTGTCCTGCCGTCCAACATCAAGGCCAGCTACGAGGGCGCTGGGGAAGGGCGGCGCTCCACAGGCTGGGACGCTCCCGACAACGGGATCAACAGCATCAACACTCCCGCCCTGCGCAACCTGCGGTCTCGCTCCCGGGCGGCGGTTCGCAATGACCCTTACGCCTTCAACGTCATCGACAAGCGGGTCAGCAACCTGATCGGCACGGGCATCACACCTCGGCCGACGACTGATGACGATGCATTGCGCAAGCTACTCCAGGAGCTTTGGGGGGATTGGGTCGATGAGTCGGATGCGGATGATCGCACCGACTTCTACGGGCAGCAGGCACTGGTGGCGCGCACTGTTGAAACGTCGGGCGAATGCTTCGTGCGGTTACGGCCACGGGGTCTGGATGAAGGCTTGGCCGTTCCGCTGCAGCTGCAGATCCTCGCACCGGAATTTGTGCCGCACGACAAATTCGAGAGCACCAAAAACGGCAACGTCATCCGCGCCGGTATCGAGTTCACTCCCGGTGGCAAGCGGGCGGCGTATTGGATGTACCTGTCACATCCGCGTGATGCGGCCTCACTAAACGCCGGGTACAGCCAGCTGGTCCGCGTGCCGGCTACTCAGGTGCTGCACATCTTCGAACCGGTGGAGCCTGGCCAGTTGCGCGGTGTGCCGCGATTGTCGCCGGTGCTCAAACGCCTGCGCAGTCTGGACAACTACGACGACGCGGTGCTGTTCCGTCAGGAGGTGGCCAACCTGTTCGCCGGTTTCATCAAGCGCCCGTCGCCTGACTCGGGTCCGGCTCCACGCGATCCGGTCACCGGCGCGTTGCTGGATTTGGACCGTGACGGTTTCACCCCCATGGTCGCGCTCGAACCCGGCACCATGCAGGAACTTGGGCCGGGAGAGGAGGTTGAGTTTTCCAAACCGCCGGATGCGGGCAACAACTACCCGGACTTCATGCGGCAGCAATTGATGGCTGCAGCAGCGGGATCGGGCACGCCTTACGAGATCCTCACCGGCGACATGCGCGGCATCAACGATCGAGCGCTGCGGGTGGTACTCAACGAGTTTCGGCGTCGCCTGGAACAACTGCAGTTCAGCGTGTACGTCCATCAACTCTGCCGCCCGGTACGGGCTGCGTGGATGGACATGGCGGTGCTGTCGGGTGTCTTGGTGCTGGACGATTACGCACAGAAGCGCCGCCAATACCTGCGCACCCGCTGGGTGCCACAAGGCTGGGCTTACATCCAGCCGGTGCAGGACGTGCAGGCGCGAGCGATGGAGGTTAGAGCCGGTTTTTCGTCGCGCAGCGAGATGGTTTTGCGCACTGGCTACGACGCCGAAACGGTCGATCTGGAAAACGCTGCTGATCTGGCACGCGCCACCTTATTGGGCCTCAACTACAACACCCTGGATGCCGTCGAAGACACCGACGACAAGGAGCAACCATGAGCAAACAAGCGCGACCGCGCATTTACAACCGCGCAGGCAAACGCGTCGAAGTTCAGGACAAGACCTGGTACGCCCTGCAGGCCAGCGGAGAAGCCACCGAGCGAGTGATCGAGGTTTTCGTCTATGGCGAGATCGGCGCATGGGGCATCACTGCCAATCAGTTCGTGCAGGACCTGCGTGCCATGGATGACGGTGTGTCTCCGGTGATCGCCGCGTTCAACAGTATCGGCGGCGACCTGTTCGACGGTCTGGCCATGCACAACGCGCTGTCGCGTCTGGGCGAGCGCTGCACCGGGCGAATCGATGCACTGGCAGCGAGTGCGGCCAGTGTTGCCGTGTGCGGTGCACATCGCGTTGTAATCGCGGCGAACGCCATGTTGATGATCCACAACCCATACACCTATGCAGGCGGTGGCGCTGAGGACTTCCGCCGTGTCGCTGATGTATTGGATCAAACCTTGGAGGCAATCATCGCGGCCTATAAGGCCAAGGCGCCCGACATCGATGAGGCCGAGCTGCGACGAATGGTTGATGCCGAAACCTGGCTGACTGCCAACGAAGCAGTGGCTCTTGGTCTTGTAGACGAAGTCGGAGACGGCATCAAAGTCAAAGCATGCCTCGGTCAAGGCGCGGTGTTGCAACGGTTCCAGCACGCTCCGGTTGAATTGGTGGCCCAGCTCGACGAGCCGCCTGAACCGGATCCCGAACTTGAACCTGTCGATCCTCCGCTGGTGCCGCCTGTAGTCGACTCGGCCAAGTTGGCACTGATGATCACTCAGCGCTGCACGGCGGCGGGCATCAGCAATTTGATCGAGCCGCTGCTCAATTCTACCCAGCTCGAAAGCGAGGAAATTGTTCTCGCCGGCCTGGCTCGCGCCAAGGCGTTGAACGACCTCTGCGTCGCCGCGCGTCTGCCGGAATTCAGCTCCGAGTATGTCGCGGCCGGTCTGGATGCGGCGGCGGTGCGGGCGCGTCTCTTCGACAAGATTGTCACCAGCGGCAAGGGCTTTGAAATCGACAATAGTCTGCCGCTGGCGGACGACCCGGCGCCCAAGGTGCTGGCCAAACAACCTGACCCCAACTCGATTTGGGCTGCTCGCCAAGCGGCTCAAACTGGAACCGCGCGCGGCGCGAAAGGAGCACGAGCATGACCATCAAACAGGAACCGATGCACGCAGGTGAATTCCTGCTGTCCGAGGGCGCTGGCACGATCTCGCGCGAAGCGATCAATGTTGCGGCGGGTCCAGCATTGTGGCCCGGACAAATTCTCGGGCTGGTGACTGCCAGCGGCGAATTCGCACCGTACGACCCAACGGCAGAGGACGGCACAGAAAACGCTGTCGCCATTCTTTACGGCCCGCTCGGTGAATCCGACGTAGTGCGTCGCGGTCGTGCCGTGGTGCGGTTGGCCGAGGTCAGCGAAGCGCACTTGACCGGCCTCGATCTGGCGGCCGAGAAAGCCTTGGCGACACATTCGCTGATCGTCCGCTAAAGCCTTCCTTCTTTTATTTGCATCCCGCCGCGTGCGGGATTTTTCGTTTCTGGAGAGTACCCATGGCCGATATCGCCATTTTTGACGACGAAGCGTTTACCGTTACCTCGCTCACCGCTGCACTCAATGATCAACCGTACCTGCCAGGGCGCATCAGCGCACTGGGCCTGTTTCGCGAGGAAGGCATCACCACCTTGACCGTTCAGATTGAAAAGGACGGCGACACCCTTGCACTGGTGCCCGCTGGTGAACGTGGTGGTTCTGGCCTGGTGGTTGCGGCGAGCAAGCGCAACCTGATCCCGTTCAACACTGTGCACCTGCCTGAGCGCTTCACGATCAAGGCTGACGAGATCCAAGGCATCCGTGCCTTCGGTACTCGCACTGAGCTGCAGGCGGTGCAGGATGTGGTCAATGCGCGGCTGGCTAAGGCGCGGCGCCAGTTGGACGCCACGCACGAATTCCAGCGTATGGGCGCACTGAATGGCCAGATCCTCGACGCCGATGGCAAAACCGTACTGCTGGATCTCTATGAACGCTTCGGTGTGGATCGCCAAAAGTTGTCCATGGGGCTGGCGGATGCGGGCACGGAACTGCGGGTCAAGTGCGGTGAAGCGCTGGACATGCAGGAAGACGCGCTCGGCAGCGTGACCAGCACCGGTTCTCGCGCCTTCTGCGGCAAGAACTTCTGGAACAAGCTGATCGTTCACAAGTCTGTCAAAGAGACCTACCTCAACAGTCAGCAAGCGGCAGCGCTGCGTGGTGATGCTCGTGAAAGCTTTGAGTTCGGCGGCATCATCTGGGAGCGCTACCGTGGCAAGGTGGCCGGCGTGTCGTTCGTGCATGACGACAAGGCGCTTCTGGTTCCGGAAGGCGTGCCGGATCTGTACATCTCGGTGTTTGCGCCGGCTGACTATATGGAAACGGTCAACACCCAGGGCATTCCGTACTACAGCATGATCGAGCCGCTGCCCTTCAACAAAGGCATGGCCGGTGAAGCACAGTCCAACCCGCTGCACCTGTGCACCCGACCACGTGCGCAGGTCCTGCTGGAACTCTGATCGTGGGCTTTCGCGATCTGATCGCCGAGGTCGACGCGGTGGTGTTCGAAACGCTGGGCGATACGGCGCGAATCGAGGGTCGTGAAGAGCCAGTGTTCGGCATGTTCGCCGCGCCTTGGCTGCAACCCAAGTTCGGCAAGCTCAACACCGGGTTGCGCGAGCCGCGTTTCGAGATCCGAGTCAGCGATTCGCAAGGTCTGCAGCAGGGCATGCTGGTCAGCGTTGACTTGCCCGCCTTGGATGGTGGCGGTGACTACGACCTGATCCAGCTCGAACCGAGCGGTGACGGCCTGGTCACTCTGATTCTGAGGTTGCGCCCATGAGTGTCGGCAGCTATTTCAAACCCTCGGCCGGGAGCGGGATGATCTCCATCCAATCCTCGGCCGCTGACTTTCAGGCGTTCCAGGACTTTGCCAAGGTGGTACCGAAAGCGGCCGCTGCGGCGCATCGGCGCGCGATCAATAAGACGTTGGGTTGGTTGCGCACGCACATTGCCCGAGCGGTCAGCCGGTCGGAGCGCATTGCTGTTGCGGCGGTGCGTCAGCGGTTGCGTAGCTATCCGGTTTCCGGTGGTGCTGCGAGCGGCAAACTGTGGTTCGGTTTGAACGCCATCGAGTCCAGCCGGATCGGCCGGGCGCGACAAAGCGGCAGCGGCGTGTCAGTAGCGGGGCGGCGTTACCAAGGGGCTTTCCTCAAGAAGGTCTACGGCAACAAGCCCGACATCTGGATCCGCACGGCCAGCAAGCATTTCAACGCGGACGACTACCCCGATAGCACGGTGTCACCTGGTCGCGGGCCGAGTTCGGGTTGGGTCGCCGAAAACGGCAGTCGTTTCCCGCTGGCCAAGGCCAAGGTGTCGCTGGAGCAAGCCCGACCGCACTTCGAAAGCTGGGTAAAAAAAGCGGATCAGCGCCTGCTGGAGATCCTCAAGCAGGAACTCAACTTTGAGCTGCAAAAATACCTCAAGAGGATCGGCAATGTCTGACGAACCTTTCAGCCTGGACCAGCTTTATCGGGCGATTGAACAGCATCTGCGCGCGCACCTTCCTGGCGTGCAAGCCGTCACGGCTTGGCCAAACATCGCGGATCGCGTGTTGCTGCCAGCGGTGTTTCTGGAGGTGGCTGAGATCGAGCCGGGTACCGATATTGGCACCGGCGAAACTTCGCTGGTCTGCAAGTTCGAGGCGCGCATCATCGTCGACCCGATCAAGCCGAATCATCATCAGCAGGCCGTGCAGTTAGCGACGCAGTTGGCGGTGCTGCTGCGAGCGCAGACGTGGGGGTTGGCAGTTGAACCCGCCGAGTTTGTGCAATCGCTGCAGGACTGGACCCAGCCGCACCTGGATGGATACACCGTTTGGCTGGTGGAGTGGACTCAGCAGGTTTATCTCGGCGTTGAGGAATGGCCCTGGTCGGACGAACCGCCGGGAACGTTGGTGTTTGACGTTGAGCCGGGTGACGGACCATTCAAGCCCGAGGATTTGCTGTGAGTTACGCAAGCGCCCAGCATGACCGCATGATCGCGGGGGCGGTAAAGGCTTGCTACGTGGTTGCGGTGGATCTGTCCGCTTCGCCGCCGGTATGTCGCGTGTCGGATGGCAGTGAATGGGTCAGCGCCTGGGTGCGGTGGCACAGCATCGCAGCGGGCAAGGCCAGGCACTGGCGGGCGCCGTCTTTTGGCGAGCAGGGCAGCTTGATCAGTCCCAGCGGTGACGTGTCACAAGGCACGTTTGTCCCGGGCTTGTATGGCAATGCTGGCCCGCCGCCGGACAACCGCGACCATGTCGAGGTCTGGCGCTTCGATGATGGCGGCTCGCTGATCTACGACTGGCAGGCCAAGAGCTACAGCATCACCCTGCCCAGCGGTACGGTCACCATCAAAGTGGCCAGCACGGAAGCGGTGGTGACCGATAGCGCGGTGAACGTGACCACCGGCAACATCAATCTGAAAGCGGCGGTGATGATCGACGGCGCGCTGCACGTTACCAAGGGCATCACCAGCGCCGGAGCGATCATTGATGCCACCGGAAACAGCAATCACCACACGCATTAATTTCAACTCACGATAGCCCGCCCAGTGCGGGCTTTTTCATGCCTGGAGAACCACATGGCCAAGATCGATACGACCTCAACCGAGGCGCAAACGTCCTCGGAACCGGCATTGTCATCCCCAACCGACTCATCGCCTGAGTCCTTGAAATTCCGCGACAAGCTCTACACGTCGCGACTGTTGATCGTGCCGGGCACTGACCGTTCCTATCCGGTGGAGAAAGCGGCGGTCGTGGTGCCGGCCTCCGACATCGAAGCGGTCAAATTCCTGAAAGCCAGCGACGAATACGAGCCGTTCAAGGAGTGACGTCGATGATCGGAATGGATCGCCACACCGGCCTACCCATATCCGGCATCGAGCACCTGCGCCAATCCATTGCCGACATCTTGAGCACGCCGCTGGGCAGTCGCCGGCACCGCATGGAGTACGGCAGC
>Ga0307411_10000091_pt1 | contig 27625 bp, 35 predicted proteins | sample DK1Ometagenome_2_FD_203712 | JGI IMG/M metagenome (GOLD analysis project Ga0307411, IMG submission 203712) | Maize rhizosphere microbial communities from greenhouse at UC Davis, California, United States - DK15-O-1 | ecosystem: Host-associated > Plants > Roots > Rhizosphere > Soil | place: USA...
AAAACGTTTCAACAATTTACAGCAAAGCAATCACCGATCGTAGGTTAAACACAAATGGAAGAAGACGAACTCAAAGAACCCAATTGCAAAAAAGCAAAAGTGGATAGCTCATGGAAAGAATTATTGTTTTGTCTCACTCCACTGGCACCACGTTCCTTACCAGGCGAATGCAGTTCCTTTGTGCAAGCATTGGATTGTTCCAAAGCCATAGTCTGTTTAACTCCCAACAGTTGCAATCATACCGATGCATTTGTAATCACATGGAACAAGAACAATATCCCCAATGTCACAATGCAAGACGAACTTTGTTTATTGGACTTAATTCATTTCAATGCAATCAAACCCAATACCAATGTCAATTTTCAAACAGTATTGCATCTATGTGACCATCTCGGAGTAGCAATATCGTTCAATGACGAAATCGTGAGTTTTATCAATGAACAAGAGCATTTTGCCTTCCCCATCGTAGCCTTGTCCGCGTATCAACTCACCAACAAAGTGCAAATCAATCCACCCAATCAATGCATGTACGAATTCACCATTCCCTATTTGCAAAGATTGAAATATTGTTTTGATCATGACATAGCCAATGAAATATTCGATCCCAAACCAATGTCCAAACAACATGTCGCCACACAATTGAACATTGAAGAAGAGTTATTGGATTTTTTAAATCCCCATGACTGTGTCATCGCAGGTGGTGCAGCATTGTATTTGGGTTGTCCCCAATCTATATTTCCACTATGTTCTGATGTCGATGTTTATTTTTTCAAGAAAGACAATATTCCATTATTCCTTGACGCAATAGTCAAAACAGGTCGACTGTTGTTTTATGATTCGTATGCAAGTAAAACCATCATCACAGCCATTGGCAAATACGGAGTGCGTCGAATTCAAATCATATTAACAACATATCAAAATGGACAAGAATTGGTATCGGATTTTGATTTGCCACCAGTGCGTTGTTTTTACGATGGAACTTTATTGCATCCAACCATTGCCGCATTGTATGCATGGGAAACCAAAAAATGTTTTCGACGCTGTTTTGTTCCAACCAGTGAAAAACGTCTCAAAATCATGCAACACAAAGGATTTGAAGTTTCACCACCTTTTGACTTTGTAGTTGGTGCATTTAATTTGCAAAAAGAGTATTTGGATTTGATTCCGTTTATTTCAACCGACGCACCTTTGGCGGTACAATTGGCACTACTTCACAGATACAAATACACAGAATACAATTCCAAAACAGAATTACAAGCACTTTGTTTTGGTTCGTTGCAATATCACATCTGTGCAGTGGAAGATGTTAAAATTCATTTTTCGTGTGCAACCATCAATAACAGAAAGGAATACCACATTGTGAGTTTTAATCATGCCTTGCGATTGCATAAAGTGATGCTGATTAAAAACGTGGACAAAATAACAGTATCCCCAAAATGTTCCGCTTTCCATGTATTGCAAGATATCATCCCCAAACAATTGCTTCCTTCATCCTGCAAATTGGATACGACTGCAATATTTCAGTTACAATACAACTGGAATGCAAATTATGTAAATGGAATCGAAGATAACGGATATGTTCCAACCCAAGTTAACGCAACAATATTGCTAGTACCAGATCGATGGGAAGAAACATCCGCAAATGTTGTTTGTATTACCTATCGAATCATTGCTTGGTTTCGAAACGAATAACATGAATCAATGGCAAATGATCACTTGGAATTATTAAATTGGGAATCGTCATGTCAATGGGCAAAGGTAGTTCTTGATAATCAAAATGATGCAACAAATGATCAAATCGCATATAACGCTCTCCGGTGAGGCAAGTTGGTTGCTTTTCTTTTAGACTTTGGAACTGGCAAAGTAGAAAATGCAATCCCAATGGATTATGAAAATCATCATTGAAATCTCCACCCACAATCACATTGTGTTCGGATCCAATGACTTTCAAACAAGATTGTATTTCTTTCAATCGTGTCCATTCATTGCGATACAAGCCAGCCGACAAATGAACATTGCAAACATGCAATACTTGATCCTTTATTTGCAATTTGACATGAACCGCACGTGTTTTCAATGTCAAGTTTAACAATACAAATTCTTTTCGAAACAAAATGGCATTGCCCATGGGATTGGTTCTTTTTTTGCAAACAACATGCGAAACACATTGGTAATTTGTCAAGGGTTGAAAATCAGGTACATTTTTTAAATCCACTTCTTGCAACAATAAAATATCTGGATTGATTTCCTTGATTTTATGAAGGATGATATCCAATCGTGTGCCCCAATTTATGGTACCTTCAAAATACGGTTGGTAACAAAGGTTCCATGTCATCACAATCATTATAAATTAATTTTTTTTTCAAAAGTGAAACAAGGGACCAAATCGTTGTCGACACAATGACAATGCTTGGTCCAAGGTTCCCTTGCCTGTTTCAACATTGTCCATGGCAAGAACAATTTGTTGGTCCAATTCTTTCTTTTTCACATCATCCGTACCATATTGACATTCCACATGCATTCCATTTCGCAGCAACATTCCACCAATGGCCGTGTTACATACGGTGCAGGGAACACAATCAAAATGGGCCAACACCACTTGGTTTTGATATGGATGTTCCAACAGTCCAACTTCCTTGCGCACTTGACCACAAATATCACATGCCTCATGTTGATGGGGACTGTAACCTCCAATATCGGTTTTGATCTTTTGTTCAAAGGCATCCAAATAAATGGAAAAGGTGATGGTATCAAATTCACCATCACGTTTGTGTGGAAAGATGCAATGAAAATGTCCCTTCAATCCATTTTTTTGAAACGCAATCTTGCCATCCGATTTGTGACAAACATCGCACATCCTATAAAAAAATGTGTCTATGTCAAAGTAATCCTTGGATGGTGTTTGCATTGCCAATGATGTATTTGTACCAATGTAAAGACATTTGGTTTTTATTTCCATTATTATTGCTCATGGTCCAAAGAGACACAGGTATAAGTGGTATGATTGCGGTTGGATTTGTGATGTTGCTTATTTTTTATGGCACAAAACAATTGGATCGATATATACAACAATGCAATCATTGAAAAAATGTTTTATTTGACACAAATTTCTTTGAAAATGGGAAGAAATTCACCATTTACAGTGTGTATAGATACGACACCATTTTTGCTACTATACTTGCCATCCCAATGTTGTACCCATTTATCTTTGAATCCATAATGTTTCGTTCGATGCACAACTTCCAACTTGCAATACGATTGACAACATATACCACATTTTTTGCATCGCAATTCCACAATCTTGATTTGATGAACTGCATTTCTGTTAACAAATTGCAAAAATGTTGGCAAATTGGTTACATCCACTGGTACTTCAAACTGATTTTCCGTCATTGTTTCCCAATCATGTTCAAGGTTGTTACCCATGTTGAAAAAAAAATTTGATTTTTTTTCTCACTTTCCAAATGCCCAAACGCAAAGTGCAAACGCAAGCTTCAAATGGCAAACCAAAACGCAAATGTCAATACTGCAAATTGATTTTGGAATACACCTTTTGCAATGACGGGTGGTCTTGTTTTACTTGCAAAGTCACACTCTGCCAACAGAAAATGCTTGCAACGACAAACATGGATTCCTGGCTGGATTGCAACAATTTGGGAAAATATCATTTTGTTAAAAATTTGCAAACGATTTTGCATGTGTGTCACTTGAACAAATCGATAAAAATATGTGGTGAATTATTTGGTTCGACCTTGTACGAAACAGAAAAACTGAAATTTATTCGTCTCTTCGAGTTTGCACAAAAAGAAGAAGATGAATATCGATTTTCTCCCATTGAGTTTGCATGTTGTCGAATGGAACGTGAACTTGACACACAGTGTTTGGATTTTTGGTTGACATTGTGTTGTATATTTGATGTTGGAAATTATGCAGACGATTACATAACCATGTGCAAATCCCAATTCTGTGGTATCAAATTGAATTAATTTTTATTATTTGAATTTTATAGGCACAAAACTATTTGCATTTTAGGAGATGAGTCTTTACGACCCGAATTTCTACGAAGAACATGTGGGAAGAGTCATCGAAGAAAACGAACAAGCCTGGGTAAAAAAGTGCATCGACAAAAACATGATTCCCGTGCCCAATGAACAACAAAAATCGCAATTGGAAGCCTTGGGAATTGCGATTGGAGCATTGTGTAAAACCGAAGACAAAACTTTGTTATGTGACACTCCCCAACGGTTGGTCCATCACGCAAGTAACAAATTGCAAAAAGTTAAATCTCGTATCCAACAAGAACAAAATTGTGGCAACAATGTTTATCAAATTGGGTGGATACGATCGACATGTCAATTTGGAAATGAAATAAAAATAAAAATTCTAATCTTGTGTTCCATCCTCTTCTTGTTGCGTTTCTTCTTGCATTGGTTCTTCGCGTTTGCGTTTTTCACCCAATACGGCATGACGATTGATGGCCGCAGGCAATGCCATTAATTGTTTGGGAGCTTCAAATTGTTGGTTTTGTCGATCGGTGACTTGATGCACCAAATCCAATTGAGTTACATTCCAAGTTCCACCTTTGGTCATGGCATCGTACATGGTGTATTCAACATGTGCAATCAATAAATCACCACCACGTGCCGGATATTTCAATGGATCCAATGGTTGTGGTAATTTGGTAAATGCACCCGAACCATTCAATCCAAAGACGGGAACACGTCGGTGTCGCAATCCACGTTGCAATCCAGCAATCATGTCCGGATGAATGGTGAAATTGTATGTTTTTGCATCTTCTTGGTATTGGGTGATGCATTTGTCGTTTTCTTCTTTTGTCGGTTCCTTTTTGGGGCGGTACCATGCCTTGCTCTTTAAAGTAATGCCACGTTCTTGTGGACCATTGCTCAATGGCTTTAAATTGCCCGAAATTCTAACAACACGTTCGGTTCCCGTTATCAAATTTTCAAATTCCATATCCCGAATTTGGTCCCAAGTAATGTCTTTGTTCAATCGTTGGTATTTTTTGATCAATTGTTGTTTGGCAGTTTCATCAATGGCCATTTCAGGATGATCAAATCGTTTGCGTTCCAAAATCATTGACGCTTGATGCATCAATTCAATGCATTCGGTTTGTTTTTCAAACAATTGTGTTCCACCGCCAAAGGCATCCAATACAGGTTGTGGTACACCGTCAATGGAGGCGACAAGCCAAAAGGTATGGCTGTAACTGCCAACATCTCCATTTTCTCCATTGCCAGGTCCTGAAATTTTGTTGGCCGACGAGCGCAATTGCAACGGTGGTGTGGTAAAGGATAACTTCGGAAATGCAATGTTACCTTTGACCAAATCTTTCAAATCATTCAATTTTGCAAGCGCTTGTTCCGATGGATTGGGGTTTTGTTGATCCGGGGTCAACAACCACATGCGATGTTTTTGAAATTTGGCATTGACATTGGGTTGGGAGATCACGAGCAAGGTTTTGTCCAATTCTCCTTTCGACAACACATGCGACACGTCTTTTTTGAAATCCATAATTTTTTTTTCTCTTTTTGAAATCTGAAAAAAAAATTTTTTTTCAACCTTTCAAAGCCCAATCCAAAAAAACACAAGTGCTTCAGGAAATGAATAACACAACAACACTTTATTATGGAATGCGCAATCCCAAAACGGGAAGTTTAACGACCATGCCAATGGTTGTCAACAAAAGAGATCGCTGTGCATTGGTAGAATTCAAAACAGAAGACACCATTGGACATTTGACTGGAGTCTTGGGCGCCACCGCATATACATTTCTCCACGAAGCTCAATTAAACAAAACCAAACAAAATGCCATTTATCGGTTATTCGATGAACGTCCACATCAAGATTCGCGTATGGATTTTATTTGATTCCTTTTGTTTTATTTTACATTGGTGGAAAAAAATCGGTATAACGAGCAATGCGATTCAACGTTGGCGGCACATCAAAACGGCATTGACCATTGTCGTTCGAAAAAAAGCAACTACATTCTTCTGGATCATAACACAAGGCAGCTTCCAGTGTCAAAAAGAAATGAATTCCAGGAGCACAAGTTTTGTCAATGTCAGGATGATAACCATTTGGTTGGACAGGTTTGCCGTGTTCATACCATATCCAACTTGTTCCCCAGCAATGATGATGTTTATCCAATGTTTGTTTCTTCACAGTATCATAAAGAAACATTACTTGCGAAATGTATTCGGTGCGAAATTTGGCATATCGTTTATCTTCCACATGTCGCATAACATTGTCGCGTTTGGCTCGTTGCATACCCACAATCACATGGTCACAACGCTTAAAACAAACATTTGGTATACCTTTGCATTCCCGGTATACTTCGGCCAAAAGTGGATGTCCAACGGATTCCAATTCCACGGCCAAGGCTTCGTTGAAATACTCCATTTTGTTAAATGCACTAAAACAAAAATCTGTATATTTTTTCAACACAAAAAAATTTTTTTAATCAATTGCCAATGGAGGTTCGATGCAATTGGCAATCTCCGTGGCAGTTGGTGGATTTGTTATGTAACCCCAAAGTTGTCCATTGTCATTCCAATGACGATTCGAACCGATGCTTTGTAGATGTGTTAATGCAGCTTCCAAGGTCAGATAAAAATGAATACCAGGAGCACAAATGAGTTCAACATTTGCGAAAAATGAATTGGGTACAGCTGGTTCGTCTTTTTTGTACCAAATGAAAAACTGGTTATACATATGGCCCCAATAATCCAGCGTTTCTCTATGTTTTGCATCATATAAAAATATCACATTGGACATACGTTCACTACGAAATTTGGCATATCGTTGGTCTACAATACCACTTCGATTTAATGTGGATCGTTTGTCAGGATCCAATTGCATTCCCACAATCACGTTTCCACAACGCTTAAAACACATGTTTTTCTTGTCTTTGCATTCGCGATACAATTTGCTTAAAAGTGGATGTCCAACATGTTCCAATTCTACGGCCAAGGCTTCATTGAAATACTGCATTTTTAAAAGCAACACCAAAAATTTTTTTCAATCTGAATTTGATTCATTTTTTTATAATTGTTTATGGAATCTCGTGTATATAGTATACGCACCGAGCATTGTCACGCAGAGTCCATGGAAATTGTGGAAATCCATCTGCATTCCAAAGATGCAGTTTTCTATTCTTAGATCATAACTCAAGGCAGCTTCCAATGTCAAGAATGTTTGGCACATTGTACTCAAACCCATTGCTCAACCAAAACAAACAAGAACCAGATTTCGGTTCATAGCACAACGCCGCTTCCAATGTCAAAAAGAAATGAATGCCTGGTGCACAAATGGCCTGGATATCGGTATCAAACGAATTTGGTTGCACCGATTTTCCCTTGGCATACATTACTGCAGAATTGGCAAAGATATGCCGCCATTGCGTCAATGTGGTTTTCCAATGTGGTTCATACAAAAAGACCACCTCGGAAATACGTTCACTGCGAAATTTGGCATATCGTCTGTCAACAATCCCATTTCGATTTAATGTCGATTGTTTGTCAGGATCAAATTGCATTCCAACAATTACATTTCCACAACGCTTAAAACACATATGTTTCTTGTTTTTGCATTCGCGGTACAATTCGGCCAAAATGGGATGTCCAATGTGTTCCAATTCCAATGCCAAGGTTTCATTGAAATACTCCATCTAAACAATGTATAATTTTTTTTGTTGATGCATTATAATTGTTTTTTAATTTGCATCGGATTCATCTGTGTCGATGTTTTTAAAAATGGCTTTTTGTAAATCGTCGTAAACTTCAGCACGACAAAGAACATCACATGAAAAAACAAACGTCCCAACAATTCGTTTGCCAGTATCCCATCCATCTCGTGGGAAATCATCCATGTCCGGATTGATTTGCAATTGGTCAATGTTAACATCAAATCCCTGAATCAAATTGCCATGAAAACGAAATCCAGCCAAATCGCCATCGGGATCATTGTCATCCCATTTGCACCAATCATGCGATCCATGTCGGCGATGATACATCGCTCCATAGGTAAAGTCATTGCAACGAACAATACCCATGGGCAATGCATATTCTTGCATATTGGGGATCAAATGCAAAATTCGACACGATGGATTGTCTAATAATGCAAACAAATCCATCTGTCGCAATGTATGGTTGCATTCGTTGATTTTTTGTTTGATTTGACGTTTTGTGTCAAGGAGTTGTTTCAATTCTTGTTCCAATGCCGCTCGTTTCATTTTCTTCGAAAAGAATTTTTTTCTTTCAAATCAATGCAGTCCAATGGAAAACACGATATTTGCCACAGTCGGTGGTATTGGGAATTTAAGAGCACCATTGGAATCCCAATAATCATTGGTTCTCTGGTGTGAATTCCAACACAAGGCTGCTTCCAATGACAAAAAGAAATGAATGCCTGGTGCACAAATGGTTGTCAAATCTGGATCGAAAAAATCCGCTTCGGCAATATTCTGTTCTTTGTACGCCACATAACTGCGACCAAACCAATTTTCACAATATTTTTGTGTCTGCCTGCTAAATGTGTTTTATCTGCACATGGACACGATCGGCACGAAATTTGGCATATTTTTGTTCTTTGACATCAGGGCGTGATAAAGTGGTTCTTATATTGTCCAAAAGTTTCATGGCCACAATCATCACATTGTCACATCGTTTGAAACACAAAGTTGGAATATTTTTGCATTGATAGTACAAGTCGGCCAACCGTGGGTGTCCACTGTTTTTCAATTACAATGCCAGTTCTTCACTGTACCAGGGATACATGTTCCACTAAATTTTTAAAAAAAAATTTTTCCCCGTGCAAACACACAAAAAAGAAGTTGTAGGATGGAAACAATGTGTCTACCAAAAGAAGATATTTGGGTATGTGGTATCTGCCAATCGAATCTACAGCTTCGTGTTTGCAGTGGCAATTGTCAAAACTTGATTTGTGAACGTTGCATGGTACGACAATGTCCTGTGTGCAACGGATGTTTTTGTCAAAGTTGCATGTCGATGATGTGTGTGAACCATTGTCTTTTTTGCTGTCAATGTCGACCCTATTCTTCCATTGCCAATCACGAAAAGGACATGAACATGCTGCAATTGTGGCTGGATACGAATGAACCATTGTCGTCTTATTTACAAGAGATTTTTATGCAACTTACGAAACACAACGATTTTTATGTGGATGAAGAAGGAAAACAATTTCCCTTGAAACAGGTTGTGATTGTACAAAAGCAACAATGGAAACAGGGGAAATGGACAAATTTGCCTCGGTCCGCTGCACCCAATTACAATGTTTGGTGTTCTCCGTATCCGAGCCGTAAGAAATATCCCTTGTATGTGGCAAATAACAATATTTATGTTTCCAACCAAGATTCGGGACACATGTTTGGAAAATACAGCAGCCCATGGAATTTGGTCGCATGCGATCGAATGCAATATACAAATATTAGGGAACGAGAATGTAACATTTTAATGACAATCACAGAATTTCATAGTTTGGCGTGGCCTGGCAACAAACGATGTGCACGATGTTCTATTCAATGTTTTAGTGGCACTCGCCATTGCAACTTGTGCAAACAAACGTTTTGTCGTTTTGATGTTTGCAATGAGAAACAACAAAAAAGTTGTCATCAATGTGGGAAATGGATATGTTCTCTTTGCATGTGCAATCAATGCCAATGTACAATTCACTGTCATCAATGTTGTGTGGATCTTGCTTGTAGTTGCATTGCACAAGGTGTGGTTCCAGAGTCAAAATAAAACAATGTAAAATTTTCCCACCTTTGCCATTTTCAGGTAAAAAAAATTTAATTTTAACAGAAACAAAAAAAATGGAATTCGACGCAAAAGACGAACGTACACAATTGATGTTTGTCTTGACATGGGCCGAAGTTGGCAAGTTTTCACGTGTAGTAAAACAATATGGTTTGTCACTCGCAAACCAAGAATGGTTGAAAACAAAAGGATATGAATTGCAAATGTTTGAAGATGGATCCATAAGTGTGTATTGGAAAAAAGAAGAAACTCCGAAACTTTGTTTTGGTTCGGTTGTGGAACCTGTATGGAAAATGGGAGATTTTAAAATCTATTTTTGAATACATTTCAATTGCAATTTTGCAAATTGTTGCCACCACTCAAATGGAAGTTGTACTTCGTGCAACGGTTTGTGTGAAAGTATAGCAAACCATTCTGAAACTTCCATTTTAAATAGCGCATGCACAAATTGATTTGGGAAAAGAGAAACACATCGGTGTGGCATGGGTCGTAGGCAACTGTGCCCTCCGGAGGTAATAAAAAATTCGTTTCTTGTTTCGTGTCCATCGCATCCACATCGAAAACCCTCAAGGAAAAATCCAATGGCAACAATTGGTCCAGCATCCAATGTCTAAGAAAGTCGATTGAACAAGGCTTTTTTCATTGCATGAAAATAAAAAGGTTGCAATTGATGTTTAAACGTCTTTGTAACAAAGACAACATGCGTCGAATTCGGTACGGTTCCCAATGAGATACAAACAATGTGCATTCCGAAAAAATTGGATAATTTCGAGAAGACATCACATGCGTCAAACAAGATAACAAATATTGTTCCACATCTTGCCGATACACGGATGCATAATGTTCATTCATAGGAAAAAAATAATTTTTTTCCTCTTTTTTTATAACCTTTTTTGATAAACAATTTCCAATACCAAATATAATTAAATATTATGCACACGAGACAAATATTGCTCCATACATCGATTGATAATATGTAAAACATCTATTTTGACAAGAAGTGAATCAGAACGTGTTAGGGGGAAAAAATGCAAAACACAATAACAAGAGCCGAATTACATCAAGCACTTGACAAATTGCATAAAGAAATTATGGAATTAATACAATCGATGAAGGACAAAGAAAAAAATTTAGATCAAGTGAATCCATTGGAACAAACCAATTTGCACCAAACCGTACGAAGACGACGTCCTACAAAATCGGATTGACGATTCCACCGTTGGCATTGCTGCCGTATGTCAATGAGTTGGAGTTATTGTATTGGATGCTAAGCTGTAAATTGAATTTTAAAGAATACCAATTGCATTGGACAAAACGTGCATGGTGGCCACAATCTGCTTATAAAAGATTGTCCCCCGAGCAACAATGTCATGTGCAAAAAGTGGAATATGTGACAAAAATGGACGTGATTGCAAAGATTCCGTGTCAACGTTGGTTTTATGATGCTTGTTATTTTCTTCCGGCACCACACATTGTCCATTTGGAATTACAGGATTATTACAATTTACCATTGCCCGAGGTACCAAATCTATTGTTTTTAAAATTGGGTGACCATTTCAATCAATCCTTGCAGTTGCCCAATTCCTTGAAAACATTGGTATTGGGTTATGACTTCAATCAACCGTTGCTATTGCCTCCAGGATTAACACGTTTGGATGTAAATCCAAAATGTCAACAGTATTTGGAGTTACCATCATCCTTGTTAACATTGAAATATAATGCAGGTTTTCCGTTACCTATGTTGCCATCGTGGTTATTGCATTTGCATTTGGGATTGTGGTTTGAACATCCATTGCCTGAAGAATTACCACCTTTATTGGAGATATTGGAATTGGGAGATTTGTTTACTTCTATGTTGCCACGTTTACCAAGCACTTTAAAGCAATTGCGATTGGGACAATTATTCAATCATCCGTTACCCGATTTACCATCTGGATTGATTTCTTTGAATTTGGGACGTGATTTTAGCCATCCACTTCCCTCATTACCAACGGGTTTGTTGTATTTGTATTTGGGAAACTCATTTTTTCATATGTTTGTTGTTCCTCCGAATTTAAAATATTTATTATTGGGGCATTTCTACGGACAGCCTTTACTGATTCCGGACAACACAAAAGTCGAACAATTGCGATGTTCCACTACAAACTGCAACATGCATACCATCAAACATCATACATGCAAACAATTTTGTGGTATCAAATCGTATTATTGTATGTCGTGTGTCGCAGATGTGTCGCAAACATAAATGAGTACGAAAAAACGAAATTTTATTTCAACAAATGAGTGCGAAGAAACGATTGCAAAATGGGTCCACATTCTTGTTTTTCCGCCAAGACACAAAGCCATTGGAAATCCATGGACAGCAAAAGGTTATCGATGTCACAACCATTTGTTGTTGGCCTCACATATCCATAACTTTTCATGGCATCCCAACAATCTTGCACGTCGTCCCTGGTTAGTGTTCGATCAAACAATTGGTACATGCGTCGTTCGACTTCTCGATGCAATTCTTTAATGTCCCAAGACGAACATTTTCGTTTTCGATTGGAGGAAATACATTCTTGTTGTTGTTTGATGCAGACCAAAATACAACACATAATTTGTTGCAAAATCGGCAAGTCCGACACTTCATCGAGACGTGTCTTCGTGAAGGCAGACTCCAATAATGTCTTCATGTCTATGTACGTCATATTCTGACAATCTGGACGAATCAATTGCAAACAAGCCCGTGCACTTCCACATGCATGCGACATGATTTTTCGGCACAATAAAGTCAATGCATTGGGTTCAAATTTGCATTGGGGCCGTTCTTGTTTGACAACTTGTTTCAATTGTTCCAAACTCAATGGTGCAAAGGACATTCGCTGGACTGGAATCTTCCATTTTTCCAACCGTTCATATGGAATGGGATAGTTGGAAATCGCAATGACTTTTTTGGGGGCCAATGTTCGCAACACTTCCAACTGTTTTCGTTGGTGGACATCGGCTTCTTCGACAATAAAGGCTAATTTGGTTTCACTTATCTCAACGGCGGGGGACATAAAGTTGATGATTTGCACGTGTGATCGTTGGGAATACTCTTGCAGGGCACATGTCATGGTGTAGGATTTACCACACCCTGGCTGTCCTTCAATCCACAACCAACCGGTTCCATTTTGTAAAAATTGTAAGATTCGATCGTATTCCCTTGGACGAAAACATCGAAGTTGGACCTCCGCTTGCTCTTGCATGCCCTAAGCATATTCTCTCTTTTAGGAGAAAAAAAATAATGATTGAACTTATTAGTTTGAAAAGTTATTGGCACAATGAATTTCTCGACAAACAAGATGCACAACAAATCAAAGCCAATCAATACATTGACACCATCACCACGGGAGAATTTTGCAAAACCAAAGAATTAAAATTTACTTCGATGTCCGTGTTACGTATGTTGGAATTTGGAGATTATTTGTTTGTCAATGTGGTGAAAAATAGATTGGTGAGCTTTGCGGTTTGTACGGATCATCCTGGCAAATATCACATTTGGGGCAAAGAATTTGCGTCCAAACATGGACATTTACAAATCGATTTGATGTGCAGCATTGTGTCGAATGAATCCCGTCCTCTCTTTCTCGCCATTCAAAACTTTGCCAAAACCGTCTTGTTTCGTTTGTCGTTGCAATTGGTGCCACTTAATATACCCAAAGTAAAAGAATTGTACGAATCGTGGGGATTTCAAACCATCAAAGGAGGGGTGATGCGATTGTTGTTGTGAGAGAAAGAAAATTTTTGAAAATTATTTTGGCGCGTCACGCACCTAAGTGAATCACTCAGACAAAGCACGTGCCGCCAACGGCTTTTTTGCGGCACAACTCAACACAACTCAAACACAACACAAACACAACGCAAACACAACGCAAACACAACAATGCCAACACAACGCAACACAACGCAACACAACACAATGCAAGACCCAATGCCAACTCAACACAACATAAGAGATATAGAGAGGTAGAGAGAGATTGTATAGGCTTGACAAAAAAATGAGCGTGCCAGATGATTCGCTTCGCAGCCAGCTGCAAGCATACAAAAATTGCACCAACAAGCGCACCAAGCAAACATTTCGACTGAAAATGCCAAGCAACATGTCCGTCCATCGCCAATGTGGAACCCACGGCAGTGGAATGAAAAAGACATACCGTTCTCCGCTACCACGCACCTGCAAGCAAGCAGATCAAGATCCTGCAACGCCTGCAAGCAAAAAAGCAAAGCACAATGTGCCCAATGCTCCCAAAAAACCAAAACGTGCAAAATATGTGTACGTGGACGTTTCCTCGGAATCCGATTCCGATCAGTTTATGCCACACAGTTCACCAAGTTACACTCCATGTTATTCGCCGACACCACCAAGCTATTCGCCGACGTCACCAAGCTATTCGCCGACACCGCCAAGCTATTCACCAAATTCCCCAAGTTATTCGCCCAACGTCTCCTTCTCCCCAAGCCCAATCAATTTGGTTCCCGATTTCAACTTGAGTGCATTGTCCTCGACATCCACCGATGTGTCAACTTCGACTGCCTCGTCCACTCCGGCAGCACAGACCTCGACTCCGGCAATCATGTCCACAACGACAACGTCGACTACGATCACTGTAACAACGTCAACGCCACCATTAACTGCACCATTGGGTTCCGTCGATGGGGCCGAATTCTACTTGGATGGGATACAATTGGCAAAAAATGTCTTGTATTCAGGTGGGATGTATGTGCCCAAAAACAGAAAGAGGTTCTTATCTCTTGCCACCAAACAAAAGACAATGCAAGGTGTTTTGTTTTTCAATCAAGATTTTAGACCGTATATGTTTTACAACCTGGCATATCAAAAAATGCACCGCTTGGAAGAACGTCTGCAACGCGTGGAACGTCTGCAAGATGGGCGGATGACGGATTGTTGGGCACGTGCGCCCATGTCAAGTATGGAAACGCATTTTTTTCGCAATCATGACAATGAACATGGTGTGTTTCAAGACGATATCAAACAAGATCCTGAGTTTGCAAAATGCGTGAAAACCTTTCGCATCTACTGGGATTTGCCAGAGCTGTTATTCGAACCATGGAACAACAGCACCGAAAGCAGCCAAGCATTTTATGGCATTTATTTTGGCAAAGATTGGTTTTATGATTTTCATGGCCTTAGCAAAAAGCGAATCCCGTATCCCAAAGAAGATCAAATGTATCTCAACCGCAAGAATTTTCAAGCCATGACCTTATCGGCAGACAAGTTTTTGCAGTTAGCTGCGCAATTGTACCTTCGACATCAAGAAAAGGCATCGATGATTGGTACCAGTGTCGACAACATATCGGCAGAACGCATGATTGTGGCGCAATTGCTGGAAAGCCAATCCTTTGATCCCATTCTCAATGTAAACATGTGGAACAAATTTAGTGATGTCATCAGTTTGGAATTGGTTTCGTCCGAGATTACCTGGGGACAATTTGATATTTCGCGCAAACGACTGGAACTTGCCAACGTGCCAAAAGACTATGAAGTGTGTTTTCATGGTATTGAAAATGACAATGCAGAAGAAATTGCCGACACCATTTGTCGATCGGGATTTGATCAAAAATATGCCCAGCGCAACTTGTATGGTGCAGGTGGCATTTACTTGACACAGCGATTTTCGATGGCTTCCGAGTACACCAAGGGAAATGCTCGTGTGGTGATATTGTGTCTGGCAATGTTGGGCAAATCCAAATATGGCGGAGTCAAAGATCAACGCATGAGTCCGGATCAACATTCCTGGAAATACGATTTGCAAGGAGGTCGCATCTATGTGGTCGAAGACAAGCATATCTTACCCATGGCCAAGATCAAGCTCCATGTGCGCTGAATTGAGCTTTTGTTTTTTGTGTGTTTGGGGAGGGGGCAGTGGAAATGGGTTGGTTTATTTATCGGTAACCTTTGAAAACAAATAAATGTTGTCTTCTTTCTTCGTTTCGTCACACAATGCGCTTCACATAATGCGCTTCACACACTGCGTTTCATGCATACACACAATGCGCTTCATGCATACACACACTGCGTTTCACACATACAACTCCAAACACAAATTGGTGTACATTGCCTCTGCGGCAGAGTCAAACTCATTGGGATTTTTCAACACAAACAAATTTGCAATCGACGTAATCACATCGTTGAATTCCTCCAGGGTTGGTTTAAACAAGACATAATGTTCACATTGCGCTTCTTGGCACCTGTTTAGGAAGCAATTTCGTTTGCAAGAAATCAATTGCCGTTCCAATCGATATAGCTTTCGTCCCAAGATTTTCATTGTATCTGTGTCAGCGTCATCTGTGTCAGCGTCATCTGTGTCAGCGTCATCTGTGTCAGCGTCATCTGTGTCAGCGTCATCTGTGTCATCTGTGTTTTCTGACATAGCAACACAAGATAGCTGAAAGCAATACGTGCTTAAATAGCGTTTGTAATGCTTGTTGGCAGCCTCTTTGATGTTTGGATCGTCGGAATTCGGAAGGAGAGACATAACGGCTTTTGTCGCCACCAATGTCGTTTTGCACTCAAGCAAATCCACAGTCACTTCGTGCATCCCTAAAAGAGAAAAAAAATGCCGTGCAAAACAATAGGAACCAAAAAATGTCGGTGTGGTACACATCAATGTTCTCAATCACAAAAATGCAAGGACAAACATTCCATGTTTCGTGTATTGTGGTTGGATCATTCTTGGTGGACAGTGATGTATTGTTCATCTGTTATTTTTCATGCTTATCCCGCAAACGAAGCCAAGCAACGATTGTTGGAAAACCAAATTCAAATTGGTCAAGAATTTGGGAAATTGTTGCAGAATAAGAAAACAGGTCAACTCATTGGCGAACTCTTAACTGCACACATTGTGGCCGCAGACAATACATTACAAGCCGCCGCGAACAAATCCAAAACGTTACAAGATAAAATCGATCAATTGTTTGCACAGGGAGATGATATGTGCAGTCAAATAAGTCATGCCTTGGAGTTAAACGAAGACGATCGGGAACATTTGAAAACCGAATTTCATCAACACAATCAACATGTCATCAATCTTGTTACGCTCTTGTTGGGACAAAAGCCATTGGTCGCAGAATTGAATAGTTATCATTTGCACATGGTTCACATCAGTGATTTGTTGGTTAACTTGGCAATGCAGTGAAAATCAACCTGACTTTGAAAAAAAAATTTTTGGGAAAAAACATTTGCGAACGATGTTTGCTCGAGTCTGGATTATTCGAGCCAAACAAGCCTGGATAAGTCGATCCAAACACATTATTCGTTATCGCTGTCGCACATATTGCACTCCACATGTTGTGACCAAATGTGTTTGCAACCACACAGTGGAAATCAAAAAACCTGAAACAATGGATTCTAAGATCTCAAGAGCAAATTCAACGGCATTTTTATTTGCGAAAACAACGACTGGATTTTTATTTTATGTGCCTCTAGTAGCTTGTGGATGCATTATGGCGCCATTCACTGGTCTTATTGGTTTGATAGAGGGTGATTGGCATGGTCCAATAGGAATGGTGATTGGTGCAGTATCCTGGGGTGTGGTGGTTTCAACCATCGATTTTTTCACGTAACAATACATAAATGTTTTTGGTAAATTTTAAAAAAAATGTGTGATTGTCAAGGCAATGTTCCACAAATTCCCTTTTGCGAAAGAGAGCACAAAGGATTGACAACTACCGACAACAATTCCTGGAACAGTTACGACGACGAAGGTCAAATGATGTTGTTGTTTATGATCTTTGCCATTGTGTTTTTTGTTCTTGGTGGGATAGTATTGATTGTTTTATTGGTGCAGCGAGGCAAAAAATTGCCGGCATGGATTTTGTTTGTCTTATTCACAATTGCTTGGATCACATTAGTGATTTTGGCCAACATTCATGCGGCACAAAATCCCATTTCCATGTCGTATGCCTTAAACAGTTTGGTTACGCCTCTGATTCGAACACCCTCGGTTTTGGATCCCAATGACGTATTTCCACAACACATTCAATTTCAAGAACATTTTAACGACATCAAACAAGAAGTGTTGAATTTTGCGCGTGACGAATCCAAATTTCCCTTGTTTGCATCAAGTTTTGGTGGCATGCCAGGCATTGCTTCGGAATACAAAGATGAAAAGGGAGAAACAAAAACATGGCGATTCTTTTTGGTCATGGCGGGAAATGAGTTCACCCAACCAGCCAAGGATCTGTTTCCCACTCTTTCTAAATTGGTGGAAGAAAACAAAGACAAAGTTATGTTGTGTGCCATTTCTCTTCTTCCACCAAAAGTCAAAATTGTTCCTCATCGTGGTTATTCCAAAGCCATTGTTCGTTATATGTTACCAATCCAAGTTCCCCCCACCGATTGCTTTATCTGCATCAATGGCAAACAACATACATGGACCGAAGGACAATCCTTTGCGTTTGATGATAATTTTGTGCATTCCGTGTACAACAATTCCAATGAAACACGCATTAATTTGTTTATTGATGTATTACGTGATATTCCACAATATCCCATCTTGAGTTCGTTTATGCAATCCATGTACAAGTGGGGGATTCAAAATTCCGACGCTGTCAAAAACGAAGTGAAACGAACCGAGTATACAGTCGATGCATAGTTGGTAAAAAAAATGTCAAGCTCCAACAAATATACATCTGACAATGAAAACACCGTTGGATTTGTTGTTTTATGTTGTTGTTTCTTTGCACCCATTTTAGGCCTTATATTGGGTTGCACGAAGCCAAGAGAAGAAGCAACACCACCTCCCGAAGAACCAAGTAATTTTTTCAATTCTGCAGTACCAAATACCAAAAAAGCCTTATTTATTACAAGCAATCAATTGCGGATTCGATTTCATAGTCAAAAACAAATTGAATCAAAAGATGGTTGGTATGATTTTTTTGAAATCAAGGATCAATCCTGCAAACAAGGTCAATTTTTAATGCATCAAGGATCTTTTGCCTTGGGCCGTGTCGCATATCAAATTCCACAAGAACCGTACACGTACAAGGACGAACCACCGTATGCACCTCTATTGTTTGTGTCCTTTCCCAGACACAAAACCGATTTTATTCTTGTATTGGAAGATCGATGGATTGTATGCATTTATCCCCAACCAAACAACACACATCAATGGAAACAAGGCATGCAATGCATCAATGGACAATGGCAACCGATGCGGATTCCCCAAGCCAAGCCTGTTACCGGCAATTCCCAATTGAGTTGGTTTACCACCATGGATGGATTTGGTGTGTTGTGTAATCTGTGAAAAAAAAACCATTGGTGGACCCAATGCTCCGTTGGTGTTTTTTATTTGTCAAAGTAAAAATAAAAATTCAGTCACTGGTGTCCCCCTCGTTTTCTTCTTCTCCACTCATGCGCTTGACAAACTCGTGCAGTTGCGTCATGGGCAACTGAATCTCCACACAACTGTCATTAAACGGCTTTTGGTTGAGCACAAAATCCTTCGTTGTATTGTGACGAACATCAATGATAACAACATCATTTGTTTCATCGTACTCCAACAACGTCACCCCATTGATTGTGTTGTCAGAGTTGACTTTGCCTTGGTTGTTGTACATTTGCCCCGTTGCTGGCAAAAAACTTGCTTCTTCACGAGTTGCCAGATCAAACAATCTCTTTCCGTAATAATAACTTGCCCATAGACTTTTGTACAGGGAAGGTAATGTGGTTGGTCGTTTTGTATCTTCTCCCGTTTCATATTTTACAAACTCTTGCACTTGCTTCATGGACAATTGAATTTCCACCCAATAATAATCCGCTTGATCGATACGAATCGTGACCATATCTTGCAATTCGTCGTAATCCAACAACTTGGCACTGTGGATGGTATCGTCGGGTTTGCCATCCGCATGGTAGATGCGACCACTTGCAGCAAGACACCGTGCTTCTTCGTGTGCCGCCAACTCCAATAATCCCTTGGCCAAAAATTTTTGTGCCTCGATACTTTTATAAGTGGCAGGATCTTGCTTCTTTTTGGGCACTCGGATGGTTGTGATGATTTTGGTAGAATCTGGCTTCCCATCCAGTTTCATGCGAGGCGATCGTTCCGATGTGCGTGCCGTTTGTCTTGTTCGACCCATCTAAAAAGAGAGAATGAGACACATTAAATATATATAATTGTGTGTAAAAATGTACGCGCTGTGAAAATATGGTGGTTTTGGTTTTTTTGAAAAATAAAAACACGCGCCAAAATCATGATTCACGTTTACAAGTTACATTTGTATGTGTGATTCACTCCCCAAGCACGCGCCACGCATATCTCATTTTCTCATTCTCACACCACTCACCACACCAACAAAAAACAAACATTCCTGCATATCTACGCTTGGCAAAAATGTTTTTGTAGATGAACGCTTGGCAAAAACGACAATTGACTCAAGCAGAAGTGTTAAAAGCGGCAGAAACACCCATTGGAGTTCGCTTGGGCTATATGAAGGAACAAGAATGGGACAAGGGGACTACGTGTACAATTATTTCTAACACCTACAATCCAAAAATCTGGGTAGTGCACTTTGCCTGTGGTTACGAGCTGCCAATTTACTGGAATTCACAACAACAGCAGTACCAAAGTGTGGGCGATGGGCACATGTTTCAATTTGCAACGAGAGAAGGAGACGACATAGTTCAAGAAAAGAAGCCCCAAGCGGTTTGGCGCAACAAGACGGAATTGACAACAAAGGAGCTACAAGCGGCAACAGAATGGATTTTCCTTCGTATGGCAAAAATCACAAATGGGCAAGCAGGGAGCTGGGACACCGAGATGGTCACCAAACTTCGGCCTCGAGATTTCTTGCACCATGGATGCAAAACGTGGGCGATTTGGGATTTGACCTATGACGATGAATACGACGTCGTTTATTGGAATCCACTACACAAGCGATACCAAAGCATCGGAGAAGATCATGCCATTCAATTTGCCACACCATTGCGAGAGGGGGAGAAAGTCGAACGCAGACAAGACCAATCCAAGCAGGACCAAAAACGGAAAAAACAAAAAGTCACTCCAAATGGCTCAAATTCAAGAATACCAGAAGTGAAATGGGAAGAATCAACATGGACATTGACGTTTCGTGACATGGCCATCCCACATCCGAATTTTAAAAAAACATATGGGACAAAAGGGGTGGAATTTAATGAGCATCATTTTAATGTGTTGGAAGCATTCTTGGGTCTCAGCAACCATGAGTATGTGCGCATCAATTTACATGACTTGTTGCCTTTGGAATTGCGACCGGATCCAAAAGATCCAACTCAACGTGCCGAATTGTTGATTGTTCCAGATGGAGTCAATATCTTTGCTCAATCCCCCAATGCGGCCGAAGAGATGAAGCAATACCTATCGCAGTTGGAATTCGATACACACAAATTTCATTATCAAAAGGTATGTGTGCGTCGTTCACAACGATCCATGGTTCTTGCGGATGGAGTGGAAGAAGCCGCTGTCAATGGTATGGGCAATGTGCATGATTTTTCCAAAGTTCCTTATTCGTCTCGGATTCGTGACACCATTGCAGATTTGTTGCACATGGATAGCTTTCGTCACAATGTGGCTGAGTGCAATCATTATTTCAACAAGGATTGCTCTCTTGGTTTTCATGGCGATGTTGAGTCCATCAATGTCTGTGCGGCACGATTTGGACAACCGATGGAGTTGCTCTACCAAGCATATCTTCATCACCAACCCGTTGGTGAGCGATTTTATGTAGAATTGAAACATGGTTCGTTGTATTTTATGGGAGGGATCAAAGCAGTTGGATGTGATTGGAAACAATCATCGCATGTGACATTTCGTCACAGTGCACAATTTTGTTCCAAATAAAATAAATGTTTTTTGTCACTCATTCTTGTCGTTGTCATCGTTGTCGTTTTCTTTGGCATCTTTATTGTCCACTGATCGCACCGCAGCACAAATAAAAACAGCTACTTCGTCGGCATTTGCTTCTCGATCCACCTCACATTCCGCTTCAACACACCATGCAACATATTTGTCATCCAACATGAAAGCACAGGTTGGCCAATCATGTTCTTTTTTAATTTCTGCACGTATGTCTTGTTTTGTTTCTTCCCGATTGGAAATGTCCATGGTTGCAGCATCAATAAACCATTCCAATGTGTCGTCATCCAAACGAATTTTTTTATTGATTTTTGTACCGGCCATACTTCGGCAAATCATACCACAGGAATTGAAAACAAACACAACATGTCGAATCTCGATTTGACATAATCCACTGCAATCCACATCACATTTGTTGCAGGAGTGGTCCATTTTTTCCTAGGAAATTTTGTTTGTTTTTTTCTCAGTGGTTTGGTTGAGTTGTTGATTTTTTTTGCGGGGTGGGAAAAAAATGACCACAATGTATTATGTGCGCATTCTAACACAAACATCGAATAAATACCAAGTACAATGGATTGATGGAACGGTAGGGTGGCTCAAACATCCGCATAAACACATGATTCAAGAATGGAAACAATGGCAACAACATCATCCAACCGAATCCATTCGTAGCGAAATGAACAAAGAAGAATTGTTGGAAGAAATTGCATTTATTGAACAAACAACAACATTGTGCAATGGTCCAGAACGAAAAGTCATGGACAAATCGTTTCGTCCTGTCATCAATGGGTTTGCATTGTGGTGTGATTTATGCAAATGTTGGTATGACAAAACATGTCTTGTCAATCGACTGTTTTTACCATGCATTCACAGTCGACATTATTATTTAAAAAAATGGATGCAATGTGGTAATCTGCTTCAAATGCAAACTGTGTTGGAAGAAAAATTCGATCCCAATGTTTCGTTTGCTCCTAAAAATGTACCAACCCAATTGACCCTATCCTCCATAAGCAAATTGATTCACAAAGAATGGTTGGATGACAATATTGTCAACACCATTTCATACATGACAAAAAGATGTTTTGTGATTGATTCTTTGTTGATGGCACATGTTTCCAGTACCAACAAATTAGATCGAATATTGACTAAAGTAAAAGACAAATACCAAAACCAACCTATTGTGTTAATTCCGTTTAATATTCAAAACAAACATTGGGTTAGTTTTGCAATTTACCAAAAAAAATTATGGTTGTTTAATTCATTGCCTAGTTTTCACGTCCCCGCGTTCCATCCCCAACAAATTCAATTATTGCAATTGTTCACAACAGATTTGACCATTCATCCAATCACATTGGATCGAGTTCAACCCGACAATGATTCGTGTGGTGCTTTTGTATGTGCATGGTTTCAACGTTTGTCCTATGGGTTTGTAACACGTTTTGTGGCACCCAAAGACGTGTGGTACGATGTGATGGTTCGATTTGTATTGGACTCCATGAAAATGGAATAAAATCGTTCACTTGACTTGAAACACCGTGGAATAGAGTTCCTTGTTATTATCGGCAATTTCTTTGTATTCATGCGTATATTTGGAACGTTGTTGTCGTGTTTCATTGGCAGGTCGAAATTGAAATACATACAATACACGTGGCCGATCTGTCAAATCCGGACCGTCATAACTCAATCCACCATGCAACAATCGACCATGAATCATAACTGCTTCTCCCAGTTTTAAATGGGGTTTGATAGAAAAACTAAATCCATCTTTTACACCCATGGGCAATGTATGTGTCAAGGGGTAAAAAACAGTTCCCGGTTCAGTAGGTTCATCCAGATAAAACATGACACTGACAGAATTATACCAAGAATCACGATGGACCACTTGCTCGGGAACAGAATGTCTTACCACCACACAAAAAGCTTGAAACAACACAAAATGGGAATTCGAATCATCCAAATCAAATTGAAATTTTTCTTCGATGTTTGTGATTTCGCATTGCAACAATTCGGGCAAATAATAAATTTCCCGTTGATTGACGACACGATCTGGTTTTTGAGTCGCAATGGCATCCAATACCAATTGATGAAATGACTTTTTGGAGAAGATTTCGTCGGATACATCAAAGACTTGATATCCCATGTCTTGATATGTCAATCGTAACGGATGCATGGTAATGATGGAACCATCGTCGGATGCAAATGTAATGTGGTCATCCTTGTATTGAATGGTAACGGTTTCAAAGGTAATTTCTGGATCTTGAAACGTCAATGGATACCAAATCAAAAAGGAAAATGGCTGCTTCCGCCAGAGCTTTTCTTGTAGCTCAAGGCGGTATTGATGATTTTGTTTGCCGCGAACAAATCCCCATGCACCAAACAATCGCAACAACAAAGGAAATTTCAAGGCAATATCGGTTTCTGTTTCGATTTCATGATGCTTTGTTTCAATTGCAGGTGTTTGTTCAATCGTCGATTGCAATACCCCCAAGCAAGGAACATTGTCTTCCCATACAAAATGGGCCAACATTTTTGGGGAATTTTTTTTCTCACTTGGTTGAAAAAAAAATATTTTTTTTCCCTGGATGCAACAATTGCCCAATGATTTATTGCATTTGATTTGTAGTTTTGTGGATCCCATCAAATCGTTATTGCAAGTGTCCAAACGATTGTGGCAAGCTTATGTTAATTGCATTGCAAAAACCTGTACCAAACAACAACGAGATGTCTTGGAAAAAATTATTCTATCTTCGCAACATCAATTGATCTTAGGAGAATGGGGGACTGGCAAAACGTATTTGTTGCATTTGTGCCAAACCATTTGTACAACATTAAATATTCCATTTAAAACATTTGCATTTACCGGATTGGCAGCAAAGCATGCACGAGGTGAAACATTGCACAAGGGATTTCCATTAACGTCCAATCCAGAATTAATTGGATTCAAAACACATTACCAACGCTACAAAGGTATATTGTTTGTAGATGAATGTTCCATGATTTCCAAACACATGATGGATCAATTGTTTCATTTACAACCTCGTGATTGCAAATTTGTATTTTGGGGTGATTTTTTACAATTGCCACCAATTTCCAGTCAAGAATACATGTTTGAATCCAAACACCAAGAAAAATTAGAAATCTTGGAGTTGACCGAATGCAAACGTCAAAACGATCCTGAATTTGTCGATGCAATACGAAGTTTGAGTCGAAACAAATATACACCACAAGTCTTGCGTTTTATGATCAGTCGACAAACCGCATTCACCCAATTGACCACACAACAAAAAGACAAATGTTTGTATTTGTTTCATGACAATGCACGCGTCACAAAACGCAATGAACAATGCTTTCAACAATTACCGGGAGACACAACCGTCTATCCCTTTTGGATTCAAACTTTCAAAAAAGAAGCTACAACGCAATGCAAATGGTTTTATCGCAAAAAATTCACCAAGATCAAACATTACCATCGATACGACGATGTCATTGCGGATTTTAAAGTAGAAGAAATCAAGGAAATGCTAGATGATTATAAAATTTGTCGCAATCAATTTAAAATTGGTTGTATGATAATGTTTACACGCAATGTGTATGACATTTGTGGTTGCAATCATGATTTTGTCAATTGGTCCAGTCATCATTGCAAAAATCATTATTACGATGTTCGTAATGGAACACGTGCCATGGTGACCGATGTAGACGACCGAGGCATTTTCATTGTGTTGGAACCATTTACCAGTGGTCCAGTGTTTTTCGCACGGGAATCGTATCGTGTTCCATTTGGCAAAACCATCTACAAACAATCGCTGAAAATTGGTACTTTTGTCGAATTTACAAAAGGCCCCTTTAACGGAAAATTTGCAGAAATTATGAACATTGACTTAAACATGTATCAAATGGATTTTGGTAAAAGCAAGGATGTGTGGGTCAATGTTCACGATGGTTGGTTTGAACCATGCAAACGCAAAATCGAAAGTTATTTTGAAATTGAATATTTTCCTTGTGTGTTGTCGTATGCCTTGACCATTTGCAAAAGCGAAGGTATGACATTGGATCAAGTCGTGCTTCATTTGAAAGATGTTCCGACACCGAATTTGGTGTATGTTGCGATTTCACGTTGCAAAACACGAGATGGTTTATTTATCAATGGACCTTTTACCAAACCACGTTCGGACTTGGATCCCAAATTGCTTCAATTTTATGAAGATCTTAAAACCAAACCCAAAATTACCACGCAAACCAATTCGAAAAAAAAAGAATTTTACAATTGGTTTCATTCCATGGGACCAAGTATTACCAAAAAGAATGGCAAATACCAAGTCTCTTTTTTGGGTCAATCCGCACTGGTTCAAAAACAGCATCAATGCATCACGTATTTATTAGGGAAAACAACGCGGTATTGTTTGCAACACCATCCGGAATTTGTCATGTATTGTACACGACGTCACTTGCAATTGTATTTTAAATAATGACAATTTTTTCACTCCGAAACTTCTTCGCACAATTTGATGTCAATCCCTGACCATTCTTTGTAGGTTTTTTGAATGTCCATGAGTTGATGGTCCGTCAAATTGAAGTTGCATCCATCAAATCCCACAGCACGTGAACCTGATCGCACAAGTTGATCCACCAAAGCTCCCACACGAACTTTCACTGGAACTTCTTTGCCCGGTGGAAACAAGGTGACAAATTCCGTTCCGGCTGGCTGCTTCACATTTTCATGCAAATCTTTTCGTACACAACAAGTGAATCCAAGATTTTCACCTGTTGTATTGTCTGTTTTCAATTCTTGGGCTGCACCACCTGGGCATTGACCAGTTGGGAGTGGATCAATGGCACCGGGGATATTTTTGCAATTCGTATGCATAGGAAACATCTTCGCAGTGTTTTTTTTCTTTTCTACACAAGTAACCAAACCGAAAAAAAATTTTGATTTTGAAGAAAAAAGTTTATTCAAATGGGAATGGGAAAGATAATTGCCTCCACCACTTGGCATGGAAATTGTGTGTTGCAAGGCACACGTTGATACACATGTGTCAGCAACATGGGAGCATGGAGTGGAGTTTGGAGGGATTGGTCTTTTTGTGTTTTTTGTTTTTTGGTAAGTGGGCACAATGCATACACACTGCGATGAACTTGCAACACATGCCGTTCAAAAAATTCTTGTCGTTCATGCAATTGACCATATGCATTTGGCAAACGACACAAGGTTTGAAATCCATACATCCGAGTGGTTTCGTAAATCAATATCAATTTGTTAAATCGTTGTCGCATCAAATGTTCACAATATTTGGCACGCAAATTAAAATCATCTCCACGAATCACAATTGTCGCGGACAATAAAGGATCTGGAATGCATGTTCTGTCCACCACATAATAGGAAGCCGGCAAAATGCCACTCACATCTTCAAATGCTAACCCATCTTGCAACATCAAAATACAACAGGCAAACCCATGCTCATTTGTTAGCAATAAAACTTCTTGCATCTTTGTAACTACTTCCTCCAAACACACCGACGGTGCCCATTTTCTCCAAATTGGTTGTGTCATTTTTAACCTAAAGAAAAAAAGATGAGTCAAAATCCAAATTCCAACAGTTCGTGGAAATCATTGCAAACAGGTTGTATGTGTTTGGTTGTGGCATCTGTAGTTGGTTTGATTTATTGGAATTTCAAAATTCATCAAGATGTCAATGTACATCGCGAAACCTACACAACCATTGTTCACATGGCAGTATTGCAATTGATTGAAGCCGGTAAAATAACTGATGCACATTTTGCCATTGCAAAAATTTCCTATGCAAAGGCAATGTTGGAAACCGTTTCGAAATTAGCCGGTGGGGACGCTGCGTTGAAAGAAATTACAAATTTGGATATTGCAAAAATAATCAATACAGCAACCTACCAAGAACGACAAGTTCGCAAGTATTTGCAACCACAAACAACGCCGCAT
>Ga0307411_10000092_pt1 | contig 27262 bp, 39 predicted proteins | sample DK1Ometagenome_2_FD_203712 | JGI IMG/M metagenome (GOLD analysis project Ga0307411, IMG submission 203712) | Maize rhizosphere microbial communities from greenhouse at UC Davis, California, United States - DK15-O-1 | ecosystem: Host-associated > Plants > Roots > Rhizosphere > Soil | place: USA...
CTACAGCGCCTGCCAAGGCAGATGTGCCGCTGCTGAAGATGAAGAAATGCTCAAGCAGGCGTGGCGGTTGCGGTGGCTGGTATCGCCCGTTCCGGCCGATGCAGAAGGCGTGCGGGCCGCAATGCGCATCCAGCATGGTCGAGCACAGGAAAGAGTTCGAGAGGCAGAAAGCAGCGGCCGACGACAAGCGGCAGACGCGTGCGCAGCTTGAGGCGCTGAAGGGCATTCCTGAGCTGAAGCGCGAGGCGCAAACCGCCTTCAACAAATTCGTGAGGCTGCGCGACGCCGGCCGCAACTGCATCTCGTGCAACACCCCGCCGCCCGACATGAGCGGGCTGCACGCCGGCCGAGATGCTGGGCACTACCGCAGCACGGGCGCCGCCGACCATCTCCGCTTTCACGAGGACAACTGCCATGCCCAGTGCGTGAAATGCAACCAGTACAAGGCCGGCAACGTGGTCGATTACCGCGCGGGGCTGGTCTGGCGCATCGGTCCTGAGCGACTGGACGCCCTAGAGGCCAACAACACCCCCATCAAGTGGACCCGCGAGGGCTTGAGGGCCACGCGAGACGAGTACCGGGCCAAGGCTCGACAACTGGAGAAGCAAGCATGAGGGAATTTGAGATTCGACAGGTCGCCAATGGCTTCATGGTGATGCCCACGATCCATCGAGGAAACATCACGCCGATGGGCGATGTGTACGTCTTCAAGACCTGGGCGCAGGCATCGGCCTGGATTCGCAAGCAGCTTGAGCAGAAATGACGACTCGGGGGCTACAGGAGAAGGCATGACGCACGCTGGCGTGAAAAGTCTTCACGGGGGAGAATAGGCCATGGGCCGGACATCAACATTCACGCAGAAGACAGCGCAGGAGATTCTGACCCGGCTGTCCAAGGGCGAGCCGCTGGCGTCGGTCTGCCGCGACGAGGGAATGCCGGCTACGCGAACTGTGTCGGATTGGTGCGCAACCCATCCAGAGTTTGGCGCCGACTTCGTGCGCGCGCGAGAGGCGGGGTTTGACGCCATCGCGGCTGAATGCCTGGACATTGCTGACGAGGTGAGCCGTGACACGGTGGCGACGGAGCAGGGCGAGCGGCCGAATACCGAGTGGATCAGCCGTTCCAAGCTGCGCGTGGAGACCCGGTTGAGGCTGCTGGCGAAGTGGGATCCGCGCCGCTACGGGGACAAGATGACGGTTGCCGGCGACCCTGATGCCCCGTTGGCGCCGTCCGGCGTCTCGCCCGAGCTGATCGGCGCCCTCGCGCAGATGACGCCCGAGCAGCTCCGCGCGCTAGCATCGAAGCCCCTTAAGGAGTAGTGATGTCTGACGTTATTCGGGAAATAACCGCGATCCTTGGCGCGCGCATGGCAAGCAGCCTTGACGACGCAATCAGGAAGGCGCTCGCCGCCCATCTCGGCACGAATGCATTCACGCCTGAGGAACTGAAGGGCAGGCTTGAGCGCGTGAGCCTCACGTCCTGGCCTTCGGAGAGCCCGGAGACGTATTGCTGCGATGGCCGCCCGCTGCTTCGGGTGTGGCCCGTCGAGCTTGTGCCCGACGACTCGCGGCCGATGGTCATGACGGCCAAGCAGCAGATTCAATACCTAATCGATGTCGGCCCCGACTGAGTTGCCCGACGCGGTCGTCATGGCCGCCCGCCAGGAGCTGGCCCGCCGCAGCCTGCCAGACTTCGCCTGCTTGGTCGACATCCCAACCGTGCCGCTCACGGACGAGGCCGAGGAAGACCGATTCAGCGTCATGCGGCTGGACAGCCTGGCCGCGCATCACCAGTTGTTGCTGGAGAAGCTGCAGGGCATCGAGGACGGAAGCATCCCCAACCTCATGGTGCTGATGCCGCCCGGCAGCGCAAAGAGCACCTACAGCGACGTGGTTTTCATCCCGTGGTTCATGAGCCGCAAGCCACGGCGCCACGTCATCCTGGCCAGCTACGCGAGCGAGATTGCCGAGAAGCAGGGCAGGCGGGCGCGGCAGCTCATCGGCTCCAAGAGCTTCCACAACCTCACCGGCCGCAGCCTGCGCGCCGATAACCGGGCCGCGCATCAGTGGACGCTGGACAACGGCTCCGAGTTCATGGCGGGCGGCCTGCTGTCGGGCCTGACGGGCAATCGCGCGGCGCTGGGCATCATTGACGACCCCATGAAGGGCCGCCAGGAGGCTGAGAGCGAGACCATCCGCGACAAGACCTGGAGCGCCTACGTCGATGACTTCTGCTCGCGCCTGATCCCTGGGGCGCCGCAAGTCATGATCCTGACGCGATGGCATGAGGACGACCTAGCCGGGCGCATCCTCCCTGCCGGCTGGGACGGCGAGTCAGGCCACTTTGACGGGCGGGACGGGCGCAAGTGGTACGTCATCTGTCTACCTGCCATCGCTGACCGCGTGGACGACCCGTTGGGCCGAAAGATCGGCGAAACGCTGTGGCCCGAGTGGTTCAGCCACGAGCACTGGGCGCCGTTCCAGAAGAGCATTCGCACCTGGACGAGCCTGTATCAGCAGAAGCCCCGCGCGCAGGAGGGGACGTTCTTCAAGCGGGAATGGTTCCGACGCTACGTGCCGCGTCAGTTGCCGGCGCACTTGAACAAGTACATGACGACCGACCACGCGCCAGGCGGAGCGGTTACGAACGACTTCAACTGCGCGCGGGTGTGGGGTGTGGATAAGTCCGGCGACCTGTGGATGCTCGATGGCTTCCGTAAGCAGTGCACGGTCAATGTCGTGGCTGACCTGATCGTCGGCAACAAGCGCCAAGCCAAGCTGGGACGGCTCAAGCGAGATGAACCTGTCGTCGAGGGCCTCCTACGCAAGCACAAGCCGTTCGCATGGTTCCCTGAGGCCGACAACAACTGGAAGACCGCGGCCGGATTTATCGAGCGAATGATGCGCGAGGAGGAGAACTACTGCCGCATCGAGCCAATCAGCCCGCACGGCAATGACAAACCGACCAAGGCGCAGAGCTTTCAGGGCATGGCCGCAGCGGGCCGCGTGTGGATTCCCGAGGGCCCCGAGGGTGACGATGTGCTGAACCAGTACGTTGGCTTCCCCGGCGCCACCAACGATGACGAGGTGGACGCCGCAAGCGTCATGGGTCGCGCCCTGGCCGACGCGCACCCGGCAATCGTGCCAATGAAGGACGAGCCACCACCCGGCGACGCCTGGGACCGCGCCTTCAACCAAGACGACGGCGACGGGGAGAGCTGGAAGACGACTTAGGCTCTTGTAAGTGTGTGCTCACTAACTTACACTGCGCGCCATGCAGCCGCGCGCCCTCACATCCGACGTTGAGGCGCAGCCGTCGCTAGACCTGGAGAAGCATCTTCAGTTCTGCGTCCAGGCTTTCGAGGAAGCCGAGGACATGACCGCAGAGGCTCGCCTGGCCTCTGAAATGTGCCGGGACTACTACGACGGCAAGCAGTACACGGCGGCGGAGTTGGCCGCCCTCCGCAAGCGCGGACAGGCGCCGGTCTACGACAACCACATCCGCCGCAAGGTGGACAGCATCTGCGGCCTGGAGCGTCGGACACGCACCGACCCGAAGGCGTTCCCGCGCAACCCTGACGATGAGCAGCAGGCCGAGGCCGCGACTGACTCTCTGCGCTTCGTGGCCGACGAGAACCGCTGGCCTGCGGTGCGCTCCGAGGTGTTCGGGGACATCCTGATTGAGGGCACTGGCGCTGTCGAGGTGTGCGTCGAGAACAAGGCCAACGGTGATATCAAGATCGTCACCAAGCGCATCCCCTGGGACCGCTACTTCTACGACCCGCACGCTCGCAACCTGGACTTCAGCGACAAGGGCTATGACGGCATCGTCATCTGGGACGACGCCAACAACGTGCGCCGGCAGTACCCGGACCGTCAGGATGCCGTCGAGACCACGCTGACCACGGCCACGCGCGGGCAGACCTACGACGACCGGCCGAAATACACCTGGTGCGACAGCAAGCGCAAGCGCGTGCGCGTCGTGCAGATCCAGTATTCCTACGAGGGTGAGTGGTGGGTTGCCACCTTCACGCGCGGCGGGTTCCTGGTTGACCCGGTTGTCAGCCCGTACACCGACAAGGATGGCCATTCCGTCGGCTCGATCATCGCGCGCTCTGGCTATCTGGACCGGGAAAACAACCGCTACGGCCACTGCAAAGACCTGATCCCGCTGCAGGACGAGATCAACAAGCGGCGCAGCAAGGCGCTGCACCTGATGAGCCAGCGCCAGACCTACGGCAACCGCATGGCCATCGCCGACGTGAAGAAGGCGAAGGCGGAGCTTGCCAAGCCCGATGGCCATTTGGAGATGAACGAGGCGGCCGAATTTGGGCGCGACTTCGGCGTCATCCCCACGGGTGACATGGTTCAGGGCCAGGTCTTGATGCTTGACCAGGCGTTGACCAGCATGAACGCCAATGGCGCCAATGCCGCTGTGCAGGGAAAAGATGAGCGATCGCAGTCAGGCGTGGCGCTGCAAACCCGCATCCAGTCAGGCGCCACCGAGCTTGAGCCTCAAGTCGACGGCCTGCGGGAGATGACGCACCGGGTCTATGAAGCTATGTGGATGCGCATCCGCCAGTTCTGGACCGGCGAGAAGTGGGTTCGCGTGACCGACGACGACCGCAATCTCCGTTGGGTCGGGCTCAACAAGCCAGTGACGATGGCCGACCAGCTCAAGAAGCAGATTTCGCTGCTTCCGCCTGAGGAGCAGGCCCCGGCGATGCAGCAGCTCCAGCAGTACGCCAACGACCCGCGCATGCAGGAAGTCGTGGACGTGGAAAACAACGTGTCAGGTCTTGACGTTGACATCGTGGTCGATGAAGGCCCGGACATCGCCACGCTTCAGAGCGAGCAGTTCCAAAGCCTGGTGGAACTGGCCGGCACGCCGCATGGTCAGCAAGTGATTCCCTTCACGGCAATCATCAAGGCAAGCTCCCTGCGCAACAAGGATGCCTTGCTCGACGAGATCGAGCAGCGTCAGAAGCAGATGCAGGAGCAGCAGGCCCAGGCTGCACAAAAGGCCGCCCAGCTCGGCGAGGCCAGGGCCGTCAGCGACATCCGCAACAAGGATGCCGACACCGCCAAGAAAGAGGCCGACACCCAGGCCACCCAAGTTCAAACCCAGGTGACCGGGCTGCAGGCGCTCATGCCGCAACCGCAGCCAATGCTTCAGTGAGGCCATAGATGACCGTTCGCCTTCTTGTGCCTTATGGCAAGTACCCGAAGAACAGCAACCTGACCACGGGAGCTGCCACCGAGGCGGAATTGCTGCGCACCGGCCAGGCAGACAAAAACACCAGCGCAGGCACGACCTACGCGGATCCAGTTCCGACCGAGCGCAGCGGGCCGCCTGCCGTGGAAACGACGGGCGGTGTCGACACGCTGCGCGCCGATGGTCGCGACTTGCTGAACCTGACTGCTGCGCAATCCTTGGTGTCAGGGTATGGAAATCTGGATCAAGACAAGCTTTCTCAACTGTTTGGAGATGACGAAATGATCATTGGTACTTACGCTAATCGTCCCGTGGCCACTTCCGTCGCCTCTGGCAAGGAGTTCATGGCCTCGGACCTGAGCAACGCTCGCTGGGTGTCGGATGGCACGCAGTGGATCTTGCTGACGCCGTGCAGCTTGCTGAAGACGGCCACGGCCTCGTCTATCGTGGACTCCGTGGGCCAGGCCACGACTGAGAGCACGCTCGCGACGCTGAACATCCCAGCCGGTGCGCTGGGTGCAAACGACGGCCTGCAGCTCGACCTGATCTGGTCTTGCACCAACACTGCGGCGGCCAAGCGCATCCGCGCGCGCTTCGGCGGCACTGTGCTGTTCAACGTCGACCTGACCACGCACCTGGTGTTCCGCCAGTCCGTCAAGCTGCGCAACCGCAACAGCCAGGCATCTCAGATCAGCCAGGGCAACAGCACGACGAACTTCGGCCCCATCGGCTCGGTCGGCGCGCAAACCTTCACGGTCGATTTCGCGGCGGCGCAGGCCCTGACCATCACCGGCCAGTTCCCGGTGACCGGTGCCAGCGCCAACACGCTGACGCTGGAAGAGGCCACCATCACCGCGCTCTGAGCCATGCAGAGCAACCTCGGTCTGGTGACTGACGGCGGGACCGGCGTGGTCGCGCCGCAGTCCGGCCGCCCTTCGGACGCCCTGGAAGTGTGGAGCGATGGCGCCGCCTTCCAGGCTGTGCGCGACGCTGATCGCTACACGCCCGGCGGCGTCGTCTCTCCGAAGACGACGGTGCGCAACGTCTTCCAAGGCTCGCGCACGGTCAACGGCGACTACTTCAACCTGCACCTGTACGACCCGGGCGCCATCGGCATCCCGACCGACATCGACTACTACGGCGTCCGAATCCACGACACCAGGGGGCCGGTGACGGGCGAGGGTGTGCGCTGGCACAACATCGACAAGACGACCGGATACGCCTGGAGCAATCTGGATGCCATCGTGGACGGCCTTGCGGCAGCCGGCAAGGACATGCTCTACATGGCCATGTGCACGCCTGATCGCTACGCCAGCGCCACGCCTGGCACTGGCAAGTACGACGGCGGCTCTGGCGGCTTCACGGGCTCCAACCAGGTGCCCACGGCGGGCGGAAAGACGGCTTGGGCCGCCTTCGCCACTGCGCTGGCCCAGCGGTACAACGGCGGCGCGCATGGCCGGATCGGCACCTACGAAATCTGGAACGAGGTGAATTACTCCAGCTATTGGGCCGGCACGCACGCCCAGTACGCCGAGCTGCTGCGCCTGTTCCGCAACGCCGTGCGCGCAGTGGACGCGACGCTCAAGGTGGGCGCGCCCACGATCCAAGAGCCCGAGGGCACTGGCAACGCCTGGCTAACCACCTTCCTGGCCGCCAGCGATGGCGCGGCCGGCGTCGGCGCGGATCACATGGACTACTGTTTTGTTCACCTGTATCCGCCGGTCTACAACTTCGCCATCGCGGGCTGTCCGCAGCGCAACCTTTCGGCGCAGATCCCGCTGGTGCAGACCGCGCTGACGGCGGCCGGGAAGGGCGCGCTGGAAATTTGGAACACCGAGACCGGCGTGCTGTTCGACCCGGCCCGCGTGATCGATGAGACGTGGAAGGCCCGCATGGTCAAGCGGTCGCTGGCGCTCTGCGCGGCGATGGGCGTCAAGCGGTACTACTGGTACACGTACGACAACCCCGACATGAGCATGTCGTCGCTCATGAAGGACGCCTGGCAGGAGATGCGCTCGGTCCTGATCGGCAACGCCATCCAGAACTGCAACGTGCTGCCCGATGAGCGGGTGTGCATCACGGTCAACGGCCGCGAGTACACCTACTGATTCCAAGCCCCTGCCGGTGATGAGAGCCAACCAAATTCAAAACCTGTCGCCGAGGTCTATCGGGCGTTCACTGCCGCCGAGTGTTTCGGGCGTTTGGAGAGAAGTGTGAGCATCGAGGAAGCTTTTAACCCGCAAGGGATGGCCGAACAGCAACCCGCAGAGCAACAGGTCGAACAGCCTGAAGTTCCCGAGGGTGGCGATGGTGCGCCGGCAGCGCCACAAGCCCACGAATCGCACGTACCGCTGGCAGCGCTGGAAGCAGAGCGCAAGGGCCGGCAGGACTGGAAGGAAAAGGCGATCCGCTACGAGGAAGAGTTGAAGCAGCTGCGCCAGCAGCCGCCACAGCAATTCCAGCCGCAGCAGATGGACCCGCTCCAGTCGATGCAGCAGCAGATCGTCAACGAGCGCTTCAACACCAGCGAAATGCTGGTGAAACAGGCGCACGCCGACGCTGACCAAGTTGTCGAAGTCTTCATGGAGGCGGCTCGCGCGAATCCCGCGCTTGCTGCGGCACTGCACCAGCAGCGCCACCCATGGGACTTCGCCTACAAGGAAGGCAAGCGGATGGCAATGCTGAAGGAAGTTGGCGACGACCCTGCGGCCTACCGGGCCAAGGTCGAAGCCGAGATCCGCGCGCAGATTCAGTCCCAAGCCCCAGCACAACCGCAGTTCAACGTTCCCGCATCCCTCAACGGCGCCCGCTCTGTCGCGACGCGCTCAGCGCCCGCATGGACCGGCCCGCCGCCCCTGGAAAGCATCTTCGGAAACTAAGGAGCCATCATGGCAGAAACCACCGCACGCCCGGGCTTGACGCCCCAGCAATGGGATAGCGACTTCTTCACGGAATACACCCGCGAAAGCCGCTTCAAGAAGTACGTCGGAACCAATGAGTTCTCGATGTTCCACGCCAAGGAAGACTTGACCCGCAAGCCGGGCGACAAGATCACCTTTGCAGCCGTCCGCTCGCTCGGCGGCGGCGTCACTGGCAATCAGGTGCTGGAAGGCAACGAATCGGAATTGGACAGCCGCTCCAAGACCGTGACCGTGGCCCCCCTGCGCAATGCCGTTGTCGTCACCGAATGGGACGAGCAGAAGTCGGCGATTGACCTGCGTGACGCCGGCAAGGCCTCGCTCAAGGTCTGGGCGATGGAGAAGATGCGCGAGGACATCATCGGCGCGCTGAAGTCCATTCCGAACACAGCCGGTGTGATGGTCTCTTACGAGACGGCGACCGCTGCCGAGCGCAACGCCTGGATGGTTGCGAATGCAGACCGCGTGCAGTTCGGTGCCCTGGTGTCTAACGCGTCGTCTGGTGTCATGGCAACCGCCCTCGCCACCGTCGATGCCACTGACGACAAGCTGACCGCCGCCCTGGTCTCGATGGTGAAGCGCCGCGCACAGACTGCCCGTCCGCGCATGACGCCCATCAAGGTCAACGGCGACCAAGAGTGGTACGTCATGTTTGCCAACCCGATGAGCTTCCGCGACCTGTCGCGCGACACGGAAATCATCGCCAACCGCCGTGAGGCGCTGGAGCGCGGCAAGGACAACCCGCTGTTCACGAGCGGCGACATCATCCATGACGGCGTCATCATCCGCGAGATCCCCGAGATGGGCCTGCCGTTCGCTGCTTCGGCAACGACCGTGGGGCAAGTCGGCGGCATCCTGGCCGATGTTGGCTCTGGTGGCACGGTGGACGTGGGCTTCAACTTCCTGTGCGGTGCGCAAGCGCTGGGCCTGGGCTGGGCTCGTCGCCTGAAGTCGACCACGGACGTTCGTGACTACGGCTTCCGCAACGGCGTCGGCGTCATGGAAGTCCGCGGCATCGAGAAGCTGATGTTCGGCACCGGCACCAACGACACCGACACCCTGGTGCAGAACGGCGTCTTCACGCTGTTCACGAGCGCCCAACCGGACGCCTAAGGAGCTGACATGGCAACGACTTTCAACGCTACCAAGAGCTTCGGCGCTCCCTACGCCGTGGCTGGCGTCGGCGATGGCCAGCAAGCCAAGGTCATGGTGTGCGAATACACCTGGTCTGCGGCCCTGGTCATCAATGACATCTTCCAGTCGCCCATGCTGCCGAAGGGCGCCGTGGTCTACGACGTGATGGTCTGCACCTCGGACATGGACACGGCAACCTCCGTGACCCTGGACGTGGGCTACGGCACGGATCCGGACTACTTCGTCGCTGCGTCGACCATCGGCCAGACCGGTGGCGTGGTGCGCGCGAGCGCCGCCACGGCCAAGCCGTTGACGCTCACCGTCAACGACACGATTGACGTGCTCGTGAAGGCCGCGCCCGGCACCAGCACGACGAGCGGGTCCATCTCCATGGCCATCTTCTACGTGATGTCCAACGCCTGATCTCCTTGGCGCAAGCCCCGCCCCGGGCTTCGGCTCGGGGCTCTTTTCAGGAGCTGCAATGCAATTCGTTTTCAAGGGCGTACCGGGCGAGAGCCACGCGAGCATGAACATGTACGGCACCGAGTTTGCGCTCGGCGTGCCAACCAACATCGAGGGTGACAAGTTCGTCAAGAAGTTGGCGAACCACCCACATTTCGAGGCCGTCGTCGAAACGAAGACCTGCGACGACGGGGCCACGGCCACCGGCCCCGCTCCGTTGCCTGACGGGTCCCCGGCCGAGCCCATCGCGGCAAAGCGCGGCCCTGGACGGCCCAAGAAGGCCTGAGCATGTCCACGCCCGATGCCATCGCCATCCGCGCCCTGCGCAAGCTCAAGGTCATCGGCGCCACAGAGACGCCGAGCGCTGAAGACCTGGCATTGGCGACCCAGGGCGTTTCGGATGCGCACAGTGCGCTGGCTCTTCAGGGGCTGCTCCGCTGGACGCTCGACACGATCCCGAATGACTTGGACCTGGCCTACGAGCTGATGGCCGCCTACATCAAGGCGCCCGACTTCGTGCAGCCACAGCAGCCCGAGTGGATGGTTGCCGGCATTGGCCTGGTGCAGCAGTACGCCTACCTGCCTAACAGCGGCTCGGTTTTCTCGGAGGACTTCTGATGGACATCGCCGTCGCCCTTGACCGCGCCTCCAGTGCCCGCCGTGATCTGACGATGTTCGCGGGCGATGACGAGACGATAAATCTGACTGTCTACCGCGTGGACGGCGATGACACGCCGCTAACCACAGAGGTGCAGAGCCCGTCCATCGAGCTTTATCCTGACGTGGACATGACCTTTCCGGTCGGGGTCGAGTTCACCGTCCCCGATAAGTACGAGCGCGTCAACTACCGCCTGAAGGCCGAGATTGACGGCAACACCCGCACGCTGTGCGCCGGCACGATCTGGATTCGCGGCGGCGTCGTGTCCTGGCCATACCGCTGGGACTACGGCTTCCTCTGGGGCTGCGCGTGAACATCCCCGGCTTCATTGGCCCCGCCTACATGAGTGTCAGCCGAGCCATCAATGCTCAGCGGTGCATCAACCTGCGCCTGGAGCTGGATGTCGCCAACGGCAAGGCCCCGGTTTCCCTGATCGGCCTGCCGGGCTACACAGCCGTCAAGACAGACTTTCCGGCCGTGGAGGTGCGCGCTTATTGGAAGGCCTCGGGCGGTCGCGTCTTCGTCGCGGCTGGCAGCAAGGTCTACGAGTTGTTCGCCGACCTGACGCACATCGAGCGTGGCACGCTGCCGACAGCCGCTGGCCTTGTGACTTTTGCTGACAACGGCCTGCAACTCCTGGCCGTCGATGGGGTCGGCGTACTGGGCCTGACGCTGGCAACGAACGTCGCAACCAACAGCATCGCCAACTTCCCGCCTGGCGCAACGCATGTCGCGTGCGTGGACAACACCTTCCTGGCCAACGAGGGCGGCACGCAGCGCATCCAGTATTCCGCGGTTGGAGATGGTCTGTCCTGGAACGCGCTCGACGTGATTTCTGCCGAAGCCCTGCCAGACGATGTTGTCGCGCTGGTCGCCTTCGGCCGCCAGATCTATGTGCAAGGGTCGTCGTCCTTCCAGCAGTTCTGGAACAGCGGCGATGCCAACCGGCCGTTCGTCCCCGTCGAGGGGTCGACCGTGGAGGTTGGCTGCATTGCCCCTGCGTCCGTCGTCAAGGATGAGGTTGGCGTGTACTGGCTCGGCGCGGATGAGCGCGGCGGACCGCGTATCTACAAGGCTTCTGGCGGCGTCGTTGCGCCCGTCTCGACGCCGGCCATGGATGCCGCCTTCATCGGCTCCAACAATGAGCCGGCCTACGTGCTGGAGGATGCCCGCGGCTATACCTTCCGCATGGACGGGCACGTCTACTACGTGCTGACCTTTCCGACGAGCGAGAAAACGTGGCTGTATGACGCCACGACGCAGGGCTGGTCTGAGTTCCTGGAATGGACGGCCGGCGAGTGGAAGCGGCACCGCAGCAATTGCGCGATCTACGCCTTCGGCCGGCAACTCATCGGCGACTTCGCCAACGGCAAGCTGTACGAGCTGAGTCCGAATGTCCATGCCAATGACGGCAGGCCACTGCGTGCGCTTCGCTCTACGGCCTACCTGTCCAAGGATCAGCAGCAATTCAGCGTCGGCAGCATCGAGGTTGTTTGTGAGCGCGGGGTCGGCCTGACGGCCGGGCAGGGCTCCGATCCGCAAATGATGCTGCGCGTTTCCAAGGACGGCGGCGCCACATGGATCCCCGAGCAAGTCCGCCCCATCGGCAGGACCGGCGAGTTCCGCGACCGCTCGCGCTTCACCCGGCCGTGCGGCAACGCCCGCGCCATCGTCGCCGAAATCAGCATCACCGACCCGGTGAAGCGGGCCATCACAGCGGGGCTCATCAATGCCGTCTAACGCCATCAACAACCCGCGTATCGACCGCGCGTTTGTGAGCCCGGGAACGGGCACGCTGACCGAGTACGGCTATTCGGTGCTGGCCCGCATCATCGAGCGCGTCGGCGGCCCGGTAGGCGACATCCTGGACGGAGCACAACTCACCGCGGCCATTGAGGCGCTGCAGCTCATGCCGGAACCCGTGGACTACAGCGGTCAGATTGCCGATCTGTGGCGCGCCATCGGCACGATTCCCGCGCTAGCCCCTGCTGTGCCGCAGCAGCCTGAAGAGCCCAACCGCGCACTGGAAGCCATCGTCGCCACCCTGGCCCGCAAGGTCAACGACCTAGAAAACGCACCATGACCACAACCGTCTGTCTCGACCAATCCGCCTTCATCGCCAACGCCGAGGCTGAGGTCTTCGCGGCCACCGTCAAAACCATCATCGACAAGTGCAACAGCTCGGCGGTGCTGGCTGGTGTGGCGACGCTGCGAATTGTGCAGAGCGGGGGCACCCCAGGCAATGAGCACCAGCAGGCGAAGAAGACCTTCGTTGCGGATGACTCCTACTCGTGGCCCGAAATCGTCGGGCAGACCCTGGAGCCTGGCGACAGTCTGCGGGCGGTGTGCACCGTGGCCAGCGCCGTGACGCTGCGCGTCAGCGGCCGGCAGATCACCTGACCTTGTATGTCAGTGGTCACTAACTTATAGTCGGGCGCCATGGATCTCGTCGAAGTCGTCAAGCAAGACGCCCTTCTCTGCAAGGACGAGTCCGGCGCGATCACCCTTGTTCACGACGGCAGCGATCCCGTCGTTATCCGCCGCCGCATCGAGCGGCTAAAGGACTGGATGCTGACGCTGCCAGACAGGTGCTTGCCGCACGTGGAGCACGAAGTGACCGATGGGATGTACCTGCGCAAACTGTTCATTCCGAAGGGCACGCTGCTGGTTGGAAAGGTGCACATCAAACCCTGTCACAACGTGGTCGCCTCCGGGGACATCACCGTCTTGACGGAGACAGGCTGCAAGCGCGTCGGCGCCGGCTTCACGGGCATGTCAACGCCAGGCACGCAGAAGGTTGGCCTGGCCCACGAAGACACCGTCTTCATCAACGTTTTCCGTACCGACAAGACCGAGCTTGCGGACATCGAGGCAGAGATTGCCTGCGAAGCAACCGCTGACGAGCGAGAGGGGTTGGTATGTCTGTAGCTTGGGTGGGCGCCGCGATTGCGGCGGTTGGCGTCGTCAGCCAAAGCAACTCGGCCAGCAAGGCGCGCAAGGCTCAAGAGTCGGCGGCTGACGCAGCGCTTGAGCAGCAGCGCGAGAGTGAGGCGTCTGCCCTTGAGGCGCAGCGGCCATTCCTGGAAGGTGGCTATGCGGCAACGAACCGCTTGCAAGAGCTGCTTGGCCTCGGAGAGAACAAGGGCGCGCAAGGATTCGGGTCGCTCAACGACAAGTTCAACTTTGCGCCCGGGGACTTGTCACAAACGCCGGGGTATCAGTTCCAACTGCAACAAGGGCAGGAAGCGCTTGATCGCAAGGCGGCGGCGGGCGGCGGCTTCTACTCAGGCGCGGCGCTCAAGGCCAGCCAGGGGTTCGGCCAGAACCTCGCTAGCACAACCTTTGACAACGAATACAACCGCGCTTTCAACGCCTTCCAGACCGACCGCGCGAACACACTGAACCCGCTGCAGGCGCTCGCTGGGCAGGGCCAAACCGCGGCGAACGTTACCAGCGGCGTGCAGCAAAGCAGCGGCAACGCGCTTTCCAACCTCTACACAGGGCTTGGCAACGCCCAGGCCGGCGCCAGCATCGCCAAGGGCAATGCAATCACCAACGGCTTGAACAACGGCCTGTCCGCTTGGCAGCAGGCCAGTTACCTGAACAAGCTACAGCAGCAGCCAGCCGGCTACGGAGTGGGTGGCTCGCAGGGGTACTTCACGCAATGGGGTGGCGGCGGCGGGTTTGGCAGCGGCAGCGGCGGGATGGGGGACTGACATGGCCTTGGACGCAAGCATCTACGGCCAGATCCGTCAGCCTGAGGCGCCCAACCTCTTGGCGATGTACGGCCAAGCGCAACAGCTGCAGGGTCTGCAGCAGCAGAACCGCCTGGCAGAGCTGGCGTTCCAAGACCGCGAGCGCTCGCAGGCGCAGGACGCAGCCCAACGGCAGGCCGTGCAGGCTTTTGGCAGCGACGCCGAGGCCAACTACAACAGCCTCCTGAAGATCGGCAACCTTCAGGCCGCGCAGGGGTATCGCAAGGGCAACCTTGAAAACCAGCGCTACGCCGCCGAGACGACGCAGAAGGGCGTGGAGACGGCCGGGAAGGCTTTCGATCAATACAAAGCCATGCTTGGTACCGTCCAAGACCCGCAGCAGGCGGCGCGGCTCATCTCGGCCTCGTATAACGACCCAACTATCGGCCCGCTGCTTCAGCGATTCGGCACGCTGGACGAGGGCTTGCAGCGCCTGCAGCAAGCAACCAGCAGCCCCGAAGCGTTCGCCCAGTGGAAGGCCAATGCCGCCATCGGCATGGAGAAGCTTGCCGAGATGGCGAAGGTGAACAACGTCAACACGGGCGGCCAGACGGTCACTCAGTCCGTGCAGCCGGCGACAGGTCAAGTCACGCAGCTTGGCGCGATGCAGAACACCGTCAGCCCGGGCGACCAACTCCAGGCCGACACCTCGCGTGCCAACAACAGCGCCACGGTGGGGGCGATGCGCGACAACGCGCAGGCAGTCCGCGACGCGGCGACCATCTCCAAGCGCGGCAGCAACGAGGAAGGGCTGCGCAAGGAGTTCGCCAGCCTGCCGGAGGTGAAGAAGCTGAAAGAGGCGATCCCGGCTTATCAGGCAGTGGTCAAGGCCGCCAAGGTCAACAACCCGCAAGCCGACATCAACCTCGTGTATGGCCTGGCGAAGCTCTACGACCCTGACAGCGTGGTCCGTGAAGGCGAATACGCCACCATTGCCAACAGCCAGGCGATCCCGGAATGGATCAAGGGCATGGCGCAGCGCTTGGCGGGCGGCGGGCGCCTCACCGATGCCACGAAAAAGCAAATCATCGAGCAGGCCGGCATCCGTCTCGGCTCCTATCAGTCCGAAGTCGACGGCGCGCGGCAGGGCTACGACGACATCGCGCGGCGCGGCGGGCTGGACCCGCAAAACGTCTTCGTGCCCATCGGCGGCCAGATCAACGGCGGCACCAGCCCCGCGCCGGCTGGCGCAGGCAATGACCCGCTCGAGATTCGCTGATGGCTGAAAAGGTCAAGCTCTCGGCCATCCGGGCGCAGTTCCCGATGTACGCCGACGTTGACTCGGCGCAGCTTCTTGGCGCCCTTCACAAGAAGTACTACAGCGACATCCCGCGCGGGCAGTTCCTGCAGTCCATCGACTACGACACCGAGCGCATCGACCCGACCGCAGACATGAGCGGCGTGCAGAAGTTCGTGGCGGGCTACGGCTCGGCCATCCCGCGCCTGGCGCGTGGTGTCGGGCAGCGCTTGGGGCTCGTCTCGCAGGAGGAGGTTGACCAAGCGAACGCCTATGACGCGCCACTCATGAACACTGGCGCTGGCACAGCCGGCAACATCGCCGGCAACATCGCTGCGGCACTTCCAACGGTTGCTATCCCAGGCGCCGCAACGATTGGCGGCGCATCCACCATTGGGGCCGTTCAGGGCTTTGTGGCTCCAACAAGCTCTGGCGAAAGCGTCCTCAAGAACACCGCGCTGGGTGGAATTGCGGGCGGTGGCAGCGTCATTGCGGGCCGCGGCCTGAATTCCCTCTACCAGGGTGCCCGCGCACTGGTAGAGCCTTTCACCCAGCGCGGAAGAGAGGCCATCGGTGGGCGCGTGCTGGAGCAGTTCGGCGTCGGCGCTCGCGATGTTGCCGGACTGTCCGGCAATCCAAGCGTGACTGGCGCGCGGCCGATGCTGGCCGAACTCATTCAAGACCCGGCCGCCGCTGCTGGCGCTGCCCGTCTTCAGGGCGCCATGCGCTCCGTCGACCCGCGCACTAGCGCCATGATGACCGCCCGAGAAGTGGAGAACAACGCGGCCCGGGTTGGCGCGCTGGAGGGCATTGCTGGCGGCCGGGATGCCGCCGCAGCAGCTCGCCAGGCAACAGCCGGCCCAGCCTATCAGCGCGCTTTCGCCGTTGACGCTGGGACGGCCATGACGCCCGAGCTTCAGCGCGAGATGACGGCACTGATGCGCTCCCCTGCCATTCAGCAGGCGGCGCGCGCGGCGCGCACCAACGCGGCGAACGCCGGCCGGAACGTCGGCCCAGCAAACGGCAGCGGGTCAATTGAGGGCCTACACAACGTCAAGCTCGCCTTGGACGACATGATTGCGAAGGCTCGCGGCGGCAACGGCACGCCAGCCCAGGCGACGCAGGCGAGCGGCCTTGAGGCGGCGCGAGATCGTGTCGTCCGCTTTATCGAGCAACTGAGCCCCGACTATGCGAGCGCGCGCACGGGGTATGCCGCAGCGAGCCGACCCGTGAATCAGGCCGACATCGCCACCGAAGTTCTGCGCTCTGGATCATCCCCGACAAGCGACCTTGCCGGCGTGCAGCGTCTCATGCCAAACAAGTTGCTCGGCGCCATGGAGGACGAAGGCGCATTGATGCAGCGCGCCACCGGGCGCAACCTTGGCAACGACCTTGGCGGCGTCATGGAGCCAAACCAGCTTGCGACGATTCGCGGGGTCGTTGGCGAGGTAGACCGCGCCGGAGCAGTCGCGCGCGCCGAGAACGGGCCAGGGTCGCCCACGGCGCAGCGGCTCGCATCTCAAAACGTGTTGCGCCAAGTGCTCGGCCCTACGGGGCTCCCAGAGTCGTGGGCAGAGTCGACCATGCTCAACACACTGATGCGGCCGGTGCAGTTTGGCTACAACCAAGTGGCAGAGCCGCGCATTCAGCAGGTGATTTCCGAAGCGCTGCTTGACCCGTCAAGGGCCGCAGCCCTGCTTCAACAGGCTCAGGCTGGCCAGATTCGTCTGCCGGACAACGTTCTAACCCAGCTTGCCGCCGCGGCTGCTCGACTCTCTGCGCCTAGCGCTGTCGCCAACCGGCCGCAGCAGTAGGCGGCGCCACTTGCCATCCGGGACGAACTTCAAAACCCAAATGGAAATGACGCGCGCCGCCGAGAAAAACAGCACCGCCACAAAAAGCTTGAGCAGCACGTAGAGAAAAACATTCATCGAGAGCCTTTATGCCCAGCCTTGCGCCACTGCCGAAATTCCGCTTCTTCACCGCTGGCGGCACAGGCACGCCCGTTCGCCCGCTGGTGGGCGGCAAGGTGTACTTCTACGAAGCAGGCACGACGACCCCGAAGGATACCTACACAAGCTCCACCGGCCTAGTGGCAAACACTAACCCGGTGATTTTGAACGCGCGGGGCGAGGCCGATATCTGGCTCGGTGGCGGTGCCTACAAGATGCTCGTCACGGACGAGAACGATGTGGCCCAAGGCGGCGCAGTTGATGGCATCCAAGGCACCGACGCACTGCGGGAGCAAGTTGAAGCGCTCATTGCAGGCATCGTCGCCGACCTCGCAGACGCCACCGATCCCGCAGCCGGCATGGGCATGCTCGGCTACGGCGAGGACGAGCCCTACGCAGCCGGCACTGGCGGCAAGGCCCTACAGCGCGCGTACTGCCCGCTCAACAAGCCATGGCTCGCGGCCGGCGATGGTGCGACCGACGACACCGCAGCCCTGGCGGCCTTCTTCGCCTGGCTCCCCTCTGGCAGCGTCGCCGACCTGGCCGGCAAGAGCTATGCGGTCTACAACTCGGTGGCCGGTGTGACGTTGGGTGATGCCATCGCGCTGGCGTCCATGCCGCGCCTGGCCAGCAAGACGAACATCACGATTCGCAATGGCCGGATCTTCGCGGCCAGCCCGAGCGCGAGCGGCGTCAAGTACCGCTTTCCGTCCACCCTCGCCATTGACGGCTGCACCGGCATTCGGCTCCAGGGCGTGCAGCTCGAAGGCAAGGGCGAGAACTGGGGCGACTCCGATGCAAGCCAGCCGCTGACCGACGAGCAGCGCCGGCCATTCCTTGCGCAGAACGGCGGCCACGCGCTGGTCGTCACACGCAGCTCGGAGATCTACGTCGACCGCGGCAGCAAGGCGATTCGCTGCGGCAGCGTGGGCGCGGCCTACTTTGCCTCCTGCGACATGGCGCACTTCGACGGCTACGCCTCCGCGATGAGCCTGGGCTACGCCTGCGTGGCTCAAGACTCCTGGTGCGGCGCCTCGGCCGTCTCTGGCTTTGCCCGTCATCGGCTGTTCCTGAACGGCGCGCGCGGCGACAACAACGGCGCGAGCTATGCGGGCAAGGGGGGCGTCGTCAGCGAGGACAAGGACTGTTATTTCTACGCCCACGGCTGCGAATGGGCGGACATGTACGCCAACGGCACAGCCACCCAGCTCGGGGCGGCCTACACCGTCAACACCTCGCACGGCTACGCCTACGGCGGCAACGTCCGTAACTGCGCGGCCATCGGCCTGCAGACCAACTCGGGCGCGGATGAGACGGTGCTGGAGTGCGTAGGAATCACGGCTTCGGGCTTGCGCACTTCGATGCACATCGTGGACCGCACCAGTTTCGGGGAGACGAAGTTCCGCTACTTCGGCTGCTACGCCGAGATCGTCGGCACGTCACTCTGGGCTGACATCGAGCTGAGCGTGTCCAGCGTGGTTGCGAACCGCAAGGTGACGACGGCGGTATTCGGCGAAATCATCGGCTGCAAGACGGTCGGCGCCAACACCTTCGCCATCAACGAGCGGGCCAGCTACGGCGGCCTGCGCGTGCTGGGCGGCGAGCACGAAGTCGTTCAACGCATCTTCGATTCCAACGGCTGGGGCGGCGCCAGCGCGGGCACCGGCTGGGGCTACCAGCTCGGCGGCGGTGTGCGGTTCACGGTCACGACCCTCGCACCTGCTGCGGCCCTGACCCAGGCCACGACGGCAATCAACGCCATCAAGAATCAGGACAGCTCGGCGATCCTGACGAATCAGCTTGTGGACTTCGACGACACCGTGAACGTCGAGTCCCTGAGCTTCCGCGAGTTCATGGCCGTCTCGTTCCTGGGCGGCGGCGCTGCTGAGCGCCGCATCCTCGGGCAGAGGATGACGCTGGCATTCCAGGCGTCAAGCCCGAGCGGGAAACCATACGCGAGCGCGGTCAAGTGCATCGCGGTCGGCGGCCTGTCGGGCGGCAACATCAACATCACCTTTGCCCTGATCGGCGGCAAGCGCGCCAACGCCGGAACGCTGGTCGATGACGCCTACACCGCGCGCCGGTTCCTTTCCGTCGCCAGCGGCCCGACTGCGGTGGGAACCGAGCTGCAAGCCGTGTTCCTCGTCAACTCGACCGCCTCCAACTTCACGGTGGGCGAGACCTACCCCATCAGCTTCTCAAGCTAAGGACCCGCCATGGCCTACGAAATCAGAGACGCGCAGGGCAACCTTGTCGCCATCGTTTGGATCGCCGAGGGGGCACAGGGACCGTTCACGGTCACGCCCAAGCCGCAATGACCGATGACACGATCAAGCACCCCGTTGCCAAAGCCGCATCGGCCGGCGTTGTCTTCCTGGGCGGCATGACCTGGGGAGAGGTGGCCAGCATGTTGGCCACCATCTACACAGCCTGCCTCATCATCGAGTGGCTGTGGAAGCGGCTGCTGAAGCCCGCCGCCCAGGCGCGCGGGTGGATCGCCGGCAAGCGCCGGGAGTTTCTGGACAGCACGGGGGCGGCCCCGCTTGATCCATGAACAAGGCTCGCGTAGGCCTCACGCTGGGCGCCGGTGTCCTCGCCCTGGCTGCGCCCATCGTCATGCACTTCGAAGGCCTGATGACCAAGCCCTACCTCGACCCCATCGGCATCCCGACGGTCTGCTACGGCGACACGCACGCCGTCATGCGCACCTACACGCCGGCCGAGTGCAAAAGCATGCTGCTTGCGTCGATGGCGGAACACGGCGCCCAGATCGCGCCATGCCTCTCTGACGCGCTGCCGGATCACCAGAAGGCCGCCGCCCTGTCCTTTGCCTACAACGTGGGCTCCGGCGCCTTCTGCGGCTCGACGTTCGTGCGCAAGCTCAATGCGCATGATCCATCCGCATGCGCCGAGCTGTCGCGGTGGGTCATGGCTGGTGGGAAGCAGCTGCCGGGTCTGGTCAGGCGCCGGGCTGCTGAGCGTGCGCTGTGCGAGGGGCGGGCGTGATCCCGCTCTGGGCCATCAAGCTCGGCGCCCTCGCAGCGCTCGCGACCAGCCTCTTCGTCGGCGGCTGCCGCCACGGCGTCAGCACCGAGCAGGCCAAGACCGCGGCCCTCATCCAGGCCGCCGAAGCCAACGCCCGCGAGATCACCGCACGCCGATTCCAGACACTCCAGGAGGCCAGTGATGCCGAATTCCTCGCCCGCCAGGCTGCGCAGCGCGACGCTGCTGCTTCTCGTGCTGCTGTTGTCAGCCTGCGCCAGCAAGCCAATCAGTTTGCCCGCAGCCTGCCCAGTGATCCCGCCTCTGCCGCAAGCTGCGCGCCAGCCGGCGACCGCGCCCGTGTGCTTGCCGAACTGCTCAGCAGCGCTGCAGAAAGAGCTGACAGGCTGGCAGAGTCGGCTGACAGCGCCCGAATAGCTGGCCAGCTCTGCGAACGGGCTTACGACGCCTTGACCCAGCGGTGAGACGGCCATGCCTTGGCATCTCCAGCCGACCAGACTGACTGCCAGACTGTTCTCGGCCAGCCGCAGCTTCGAGCAGCGCGACCCGCCCGACGTAATCGCCCAGGTGGACCTGACTGCGGACGGCGCCGCCTACATCCATGCCACGATGAGCCGGGCAGACGGCAGCACGTCGCCGGGCGTCTGGCGTGAGCTGATCCGCAAGCTGCGGGAGTTCGGCGTCAAAACGGTGACGTGGGACCACAAGAGCAAGATCGGCGGCGGCGACACGGCGCGGGCGTGGGCCGACACCGAGGCGGTGGAGCGCTGAGGCTCCCCGGATAGGGGCGGGAGAGTGGGAAACATCGCCCTGCAACCCGCATCGGCGCGTGACCGTTTGATCCGCCTGATTTCCCATGAACTCCTCCGCAGCCCGTGCCAGTGCTTGCGCGATGGTTCGGACTCTTAATCCGTAGGTCGAGTGTTCGAGTCACTCAGGGCCCACCAGAAATATGCAGCGGGATCAACGACTTAGGTTGTTGGTTCCGTTTTGCTTTTGGGGCCGTGGGAAATCTGGAATGCCCCGTGGGAAATGGCGCGCTCAAAGCGCGGTGCGTTTCGACACCCTGGATCGTTCGTAGATCCTCCCCGTCGTCGTCGGGCTGGCGTGCAGGTCGGGCAGTTGGCCGGTCAGTTCCTTGTGCTCGGTCGTGTAGTGGGCGCGCAGATCGTGGAACGTGAAGCGGCGGGTGATGACCTTCTCCTTCAGCGCCTCGACGACCAGCTTCTGCCACATAGCGGCGAACCCTGAGTCCGTGTAAGCGTTGCCCTTCCGGTTCGGGAAGACGGCGCCCAGCTTGTCGTCTTTCGCCACCTCGCGCAGGCGCTGCAGCAGCGCGGCCAGGGCGGGGCTGATGGTGATGCGCTCGACCCGCTCGGCGCCGCCATGCTGTTTGGCCCGCATCAGGCGGATCTCGGTGTCGCTGATCTGGGACCAGTGCAGGCGCAGGAACTCCGCCTTGCGGCTGCCGGCCAGCGCGCAGAACTCGGCCGCCATCATGATGACCTTCCACTGCCCGCCCTTGGCCGCCGCGTGCGTCACCAGCGCGTCGATGTCGGAGCGCTCGGGCTTGGCGGTGCGCGGGCGTTCCTTGTTGCGCTTGACCTGGCCGCCGCGGCAGGGGTTGTGCTCGGCCTCGCCGCGCTCGATGGCCAGGCTCAGCAGGTTGCCCAGCAGCGACACCTCGCGGTTGCCTCGGACCTTGCCACCACGCTCGACGCGTAGGTACTTGGCGACCATCGGTGCCGTGATGTCGGCGGCCAGCATCTCGCCGAAGACAGCCAGCAGCGGGCCGCTGTAATCCTCGTAATCGGCCCGCGTGCGCTCGCCCAGGGTCAGCCAGTCGGGCGTCAGCTTGTAGGCCGTCCACAGAGCCTGGACCGTGCCCGTCTCGGCGCCGGCCTTGGTCATGGCCAGCACCTTGGCGATGGCCTCGGCCTTGTCGGTGCCCAATGACACCGGCTTGCCGCCGATGGGGTGATAGCGATAGGTGACAGTCTTGCCGTCCTTCCAGGGCCTGGGCTCCATCAGCGGAAGCAGGCCCTTGGCACTGGCGCGGTCTCTGGGGCGATTCATGCGGCGACCTTGCTCCACTTGGGCCCACGGGCGGGGGCGTCATTCTGCGCCTGCGCGGGCTGCCGGCGCTCCCAGTCGGCCCGGCGCACCAGGGGTCGGCCGTTGGGCTTGCGCTCGACCGGCACATGCAACACGTCCCGCAAGTAGCGCACCTTCGCCGCGGGCTGGCGGAGGCCGTCGCAGATGCCGTCGATTTCGGCGTCGGTCAGGTAGGGAAGCATCGGGTCTTCAGCTTTCAATTACGGGATTCAGGCGGGCGATGGGCCGCGCGCCACGTCTCAAAGGCCGGCCAGAACGAGCTGCGGGGGCCGGGCTGACGGTCGCGCGGCTGGCCATCGGCGCGCAGCACCAGCGGGCCGAACATGCGATGCATCTCGAACGTCCAGCTCCGGCCGGCGTAGTCGGTGACGGTCACCTCGGGCACTGGCTGGCAGCAGGAGCAGATGGGCTGCATGGCGCGTCAGGCGGTCACGGGCTTGTCGGTGAGCAGGCCCTGGCGCTCGCAGATCGCGCGCAGGTAGGCAATCTGTTCCGGGCCTTTCACGACGAAGAGGGCCGCCTCCGTGTCGGCCACGGTGCAGCCGGCCATGAACACGCTCACGGCGTCGGTGTCCTTTTCGGCGGCTGCCAACAGTTGGTTGACCGTCCTGCGGTCGTCGCGCAAGAAGGCAGGGCGGGTGGTGTCGGTGCTCATGGGGTGTCCTCAGTTCTTCAGGGATGGGAAAGTCAGGCGTAGAGCGGTGCAACGCTGTACGGGCCTTCCTGGGTGGCGGCGATCTCGCTCCGGTCGACGCTGCGCTGCGCTTCCTCTCGGGTGCGGAATGGCACGTAGCTGGGCGGGTCGTGCCTGAAGTTGGCCCATGCCACCGGCTCGGCCCGCGCCTCGCCGCTGATCTGCGCCATGACTTCGGTCGCCAGGTGCTCCAGAGTCTCGGGCGACAGCGCAATGGTGGCCTGCTTGGTGCTGTCGCCGCGCTCGCGCACGGTCAAGGTGATCTGGCCGTCCGTCTCCCGGTTGATGGAGACGTAGCCAACGAAGGCGCCGGACGGAGCGCTGGGCTCGGTGTAAGCGAAGAGATTGGTTCGTTCAACGGTCATTGAATGCTCCTTTGACGTGCTCGCGCAGGGTGAGTCCGCCCCGACGTGCGCGGCGCTCGATGTAGTCCAGCAGGTGCCGGTCTTTTTTGATCAACTCTTCCAGCAGGCGCTCGGCTGGTGTCAGCGGCTCGGCCTCAATCACGACAACCTCGGGGCGGTGCGGCGTGTACCGGAACGGCTTGGGGTGGACGAGTTTCAGCATGGCTCGGTGCCCTGTGAGGTGATGGGAAACGGCTGCAGCAGGGCGCCGGCCGGCACGCCGATGGCGTAGGCGCGACGCATCGCACCCTTCGGGATGTCGCGCTTGCCACTCAGGATCTCGCCGTAGTGGCCAAGGGCTAGCCCCAGGATCGCGGCGAACTCCGACCTGCTCAGGTCGTAGGCTTCGCGCCGGAACTCCAGCGCCTCGGCCAGCGTGGTGTCATGCGTGCGCAGCTTCTGCGCTTCGGCCAGCAGTCGGAGGATGCGGGCTGGCTTGGGCTCTTGCGCAGGCTTTGGCTCCAGGCAGCGACCGTGGCGGCTGCCGTAGCGGACAGGTGTACCGCAGTCGGTGCAGAGGTTGGCCGCGAAGCCGTCGGCGTCGAGCGGCCAGGTCTCGACCTTGAACGGAACGCAGGTCGGCTCAATCACTTTGCGTCTCCCGTCGGCTGTACCGGCACATCGGATTCCGGCTCTGCAGGCAGAGGCATCCAGTGGGTCCAGTTGTTCTCATACTGCCGGCTGCGATAGTCCTGGACGATGCGGCCTGAGTTGTTGAGCGTCAGCAAGTCTTCATTGAACGGCGCCGTATCGATGGGTTGCCAAGCCTGTACTGCGGGGGCTTGGGATGCCACCTGCGCCTGTGGTGCGACGGAACGCGGGCAAACCTTGCTGCCGTCGGCGCACTCGCATTTCTGGCCTGCGGGGAGCATGACGCACTTCGTAGCGACAGGCTTGAAGGGGGCGGCGTAGAGGGGCATCCAGCCGGGCACGGCATGAGTCCAGACCTGGAACCCCTGACGGCTAAATGCCGTGAAGTATTCGGGGCTGATCCACCCTACCGGCTCAGCCACAGGCGCGGGGGCTTGGTCTTCCTCGCAGACCTCGGTGATGTGATCGTCGATCAGCGACTTGACGACGCTGGGCAGCGTGTTGACCTTGGTGCACATCCCACCAGTGGCGTAGTCGTACACCGAGGCGGCGAAGCCCATGAAGTTGGCGGCGTCGCACAGCTCCAGCTTCAACTGCTCCATGTTCAGCGAACCGTCGTCGTTGCAGACGATGGGGCGCCAGAACTCCCACGCCTCTTCGACGGTCTGCATCTCGTCGCTGCGGTGCTTGGGAACGATCTTTCCGGAGTCGATGGCGGTTTCGTTGGTCATGGTCATGTCCGAGTTCGGGGGATGGAATCAGGCGTCGGCCTTGAGTGCCGCCCGGAAGCCGGCGCGGTAGCCGATCCAGAGCGTGTCGGTGTCGGCGTCCATGTAGTAGCCGAACTGACCGTTCACGGTCACAGTACCCAACGGCGTGTTGCCCGCCAACTGCTGGGAGTTGAGGACCGAACGCTCGAAGCGCATGCGAATCTGCTCGTCGGTGGGCTCGGCGGTGGTTGTGGCTTTGTCCATGGGCGTTCTTCGGGGATGGGAATCAAGGGGCGGGCGGCTGCCAGCGGCGGGCCATGTCGACCACATGGAAGATCAGGCTGCGCAGGGCCTCGCCCTTGGTCAGACCTTCGATGACGTGCCAGGTGGCCCAGCTCACGAGGTCTTGAAAGGTCTTCAGTTCGTTCATGGCTCGGTGCCCTGTGAGGGGGTGGGATTGGTGGAGAGCCACGCGCAGCGGCTCTGGTTGTTCAGCCGGCGCCCTTGGTCATCCTGGATGTGCAGGCCGTCGTCGCCGTAGACGTACCAGCCATCGAACTCGGCGCCGGGGCACATGACGTGCACGCGCACGCGCTGGCCACAGGACATGGTGCCGATGCCTTCAATGCGGACATCGCCCGCACATTTGCAGCCGGCGAGCACGAGGACAGCGGCCAGAAGTGCGGCGCGCATCACGCGCCTCCCTGGGGTTGTACCGGGGGCTGGGACGCGGCGGCGTCTTGGTACTCGCCGCAGTCGCCGGTGCAGTAGTAGCCCGCCTCGTTCCTGCCGCAGAGCGCGCACCCGATGCCTGCAATCTGCTTGGGGTGTGCCGGTCGTTTTGCCACCAGCGCACGGATGGCGGCGGCGCACTCACCCACCACGTACACATCGCGCACGTTCGGCAGCCACCGGGCCTTCAACGGCTCCAGAGCCTCCACCGCCTCTTCAAGCGCGTCCGAGCGCGCCTGCGCAGCCGGGTTTTGGCTGGCCCGATAGCCATTGATGAACCAGCGGCATGCCCGGCGCGTGTCGAACGCTGCGGGGTTGATGCTGTCGAGCCCCACGCGTTCGCAGAACAAGCGCTCCAACTCCAGATCCGTCAGCTCATGTGCTACTGCGGGGGCTTGAGTTGCGGCCTTGGTGAGACACTTCTCGAAGTGGTCCAGCAAGTGCATCGCAGCCTCGCGGTCGCGTCCGGGCTCGAAGTAGTCGCCAACCAGGACTCGCTTCGCGGCTTCGCTGATATGCGGTACAGGCGCGGGGGCTTGGGCGGTCTCAATCAACCTGCGAAGACGCGCGGCAGTGGCTGGGCCACAGTGATTCTTGACCGCGCCGCAAATGTCGGCCACCTGTGTTTCGGTCCACAGGTCTTCGTCGGGTTCCGTACTCTTCTTGGGCTGCACCTCGGAAGCGGCGGCCATGCCCAGGATCGTGCCGGCCAGGCCCTCGCAGTCATCCAGCGGGAGCTGAGTGCAGCGGTTGAGCAGCAGGGCTGCCGACTCGACGGTCTTGCCCCAGGGGGCCAGCGGCCGTGCCGCCAGGGCATCACTGGCATAGGCATGCATCTGGTCCGCAGAAAACCACGCCTTGTCGTCGTCAATGCACAGCCGCGCTGGCAGCGGCGGCAGCTCGTCCCCCTCTGCTGGTGATGGCGTCACCTCCGCGAAGCGGTAGCGGCGCAGCGTTGCCTCGTAGCTGTCGCCCGCTTCGATGGCGTCGGCCATTGCGCGGAAGACCTTGGCCGGGCCGCCCAGCGGGTTGGCCTGCTGGTACGCCAGCGCTGCCTGGGGCTGGGCGGCAAGGGCGGCAAGGGCGGCGATGCTGTTGTCGATGTAGTCGAACAGCGTTTCACCAGGGCCGTGCCAGATGGTGTCAACGATGGCGCTCTGCGCGCCCTTCTCGTTCTCCAGCACCAGCGTTGCCTTGATCTGCATCAGCGCCTCAAGCGCCGACGACGGTGCACCCTCAGGGGATGGGATTGCGGCCGGCTCGTAGGTGGCCGCAAAGATGTCCGGCTTGCAGGGGTACAGCTCGCCCTTGACGCCTTGCAGAATCCAATCGCCCCACGAGACAAGGTGAGTGCCTTCCAACGTCGCGATGACGAGGCGATCCGTGCCATTGCTGGTCGGGAAGTCTTCGCACGACACGGCGCCGGGCTCCGGCCACGTCTTGTTCCATGCGGCGTTCAGCCACTCGGGCCAATCGCTGTTGTCGCTGCGGCGCTCCTTGGTCATCTGGAACGCTTCGATCACGACGGGCTTTTTGCGGAAGCGGCCGCCGTCGTTAGGCTGGGGGGCTTGAATAGTGGTCATGTTGTTGCCTCTTCTTTGGGGCGGATTGGTTGGGTGGACTGCTGATGGACGAGGGCGTCCCACATGCGCAGGTTGGCCAGGCGGGCGATGTCTATTGCGG
>Ga0307411_10000093_pt1 | contig 27213 bp, 18 predicted proteins | sample DK1Ometagenome_2_FD_203712 | JGI IMG/M metagenome (GOLD analysis project Ga0307411, IMG submission 203712) | Maize rhizosphere microbial communities from greenhouse at UC Davis, California, United States - DK15-O-1 | ecosystem: Host-associated > Plants > Roots > Rhizosphere > Soil | place: USA...
TGTCCATCTACGGCGCGAGCAAGCTCGAAGGCGAGCGCGCGATCGCGGCGTCGGGCGCGAAGGCGCTCGTGTTCCGCACGAGCTGGGTGTACGGCCTGCGGGGGCGCAATTTCCTGCTCACGATCCGCCGGCTCGCCGCCGAACGAACCGAGCTGCGCGTCGTGGCGGATCAGACCGGCGTGCCGAACTGGTGCAGGACGCTCGCCGGCGCCACCGGCCGCGTCCTTGGACAGGGTCTCGTGGCTGCCGTCGAGCGGAGCGGCCTGTACCACCTGTCGTGCACCGGCGACACCACGTGGCACGGCTTTGCGCAGGCCATCGTCGGCGACGCGCCGCTGCCGCGCGTCGTCGCCATCGACACCAGCGACTATCCGACCCCCGCGCGACGCCCGGCGTACGGCGTGCTCGACACGGCACGCTTCGTGCACACGTTCGGCTTCGCGCTGCCTCACTGGCGGGACGCGTTCGACGAGTGCATGGCGAGCGCCGCCGATCCGGTGCGCGACGATGTCGGCTGAACCTTGCGTCCGCACGTTAATCGAACACCCGCGCGCCGGCAGGCTGCGTCGCGCCATGACACCGAGGGAGACCCGATGCGCACCGTCCGTCACGCGGCCATCGTCGCGATCGTCGCAGCATTCATCACGCCGCTCGCCGCGGCGGCCGACAGCGCAGTGTCGTCGAAAGGCGACGCCGCCCGTCGCGTAACGTCGGCGCCTCCTGCCCAGTACCGGCCCGTCGACGGCGCGCCGAAGGCGGCCGCCGCGCTCGTGGCGCCCGGCGCGACGCCGTATCGCATCGCGCTCACCGAGCCGACGCCCACCGAGCGCGCGCAGCTCAAGCAGAAGAACGGCGCCCGCAAGGTCGGTCGGGTGCCGCCCGGCAAGGCGGCGCCGCTCGCGATCGGCTTCCCGCGCGACATCCCGGCCGCCAGCCGCACGATCCCGCTCGGTGGTCTCGCCTGGCGCACGCTCGCCGACGGCAGCCGTGCGGCGCGGATCGAGATCCAGTCGCCGGGCGCGGCCGCCCTTCGTGTGTCGCTTTCGCTTCCGGCTTCGCATCCCGATCTGGCATTGCGCTTCGCCGGCAACGGACCGCAGGCGCAAGTGATGGGCGCGTACGCGGCCAATGCCGTCGCCGAGGCTGCGGCGCGCGATGGCTACTTCTGGACGCCGGTCCTCGAAGGCGACATCGCCACGATCGAGTTGCACGCGATGAACGGTGCGACGGTGGACGGGCTCGCGCTGCGGCTCGGGCCGGCGTCGCACCTGGTCGTCGCCGGAGCGGGGCTCGTCGACGCGAAGCGCGCCGCGGACATCGGCGATTCGGGCGCGTGCAACATCGACGTCGCCTGCGTCACGCCGCAGTCGCAGCCGCTGAACGACGCCGCCAACAGCGTCGGCAAGCTCGTGTTCAACGACCGCTTCGGATCGACGTACCTGTGCACCGGGACGATGCTGAACGACACCACGCGGACGTTCACGCCGTACCTGTTCTCGGCGAACCACTGCTTCGCCGACTCGTCCGACCCGCTGCAGAACGAAGCGGCGTTCCAGGCCTCGACGATCAACGTCTACTGGTTCTTCCGCGCGCAAAGCTGCGGCGATACCGCCGTCCCGCCCTACCAGTTGCAGACCGGCGGCGCGTTCCTGCTCGCGCGCAGCGACGACTACGACTGGGCGCTGCTGCGGCTCAACCGCGCACCGCCCGCCGGTGTCGTGTTCTCCGCGTGGCGCGCGGAGCCGTTGCCGCAGGGCGCGATCGCGACCGCGCTGCACCACCCGCAGGGCGACCTCGAGAAGTGGAGCCAGGGGACGACGCCCGGCTACCAGGTCTTCAGCGACGGCTCGAGCTTCATCAAGATGCAGTGGAGCCAGGGCACGACCGAACAGGGCTCGTCCGGATCGGGCCTGTTCACGTTCCTGCAGTCGGGCAACTTCTACGAGCTCCGCGGCGGCCTGTTCGGCGGCGAGGCGCTGTGCACGAATCGCGATGGCGTCGACTACTATTCGCGCCTCGACAACATGCTGCCGGTCGTACGCCAGTACCTGACGCCGGACGCTGCCAACACGAGCAACCAGGCGGTCGCCGTCGAGTTCTACAACCGGACGCTCGACCACTACTTCATCACGATCGACGCGAACGAGATCAATCTGCTGGACACCGGCGTGCTGCGCGGCTGGGAGCGGACCGGCGTGCGTTTCCTCGCCTACAGCGCGCCGACCGCCGGCGCCAATCCGGTCTGCCGGTTCTACCTTCGCCCGGAAGTCGGCGATTCGCATTTCTACTCGGCCGACCCGGCCGAGTGCGACCGCGTGCGCCAGCAATTCCCGAGCTGGATCTACGAGAGCCCGGCGGTGTTCTACATCGCGCTGCCGAACGCGGCCACGAGCGCGTGTCCTGCGAACACGCGTCCGGTGTGGCGCTTCTTCAACACGTTCCGGACCAATCACCGCTATACGCCCGAAGTCACGATCCGCGACACGCTGCGCGGCAACGCGACCTGGCTCGCCGAGGGCTACGGCCCGGATTCGGTGATCATGTGCTCGCCGACGACCAACTAGCCGGCCGCCCGGATCGGTGACGGGGCGCGCGCCGCGGCGGTGCGCGCAGCGGCTAGAAGCGAAGCGTCACGTCGGCGCGATCGCCGGCGCTGATCGAAGCGCCGGCGCCGGCGGCAACGATCGCGTTCATGCCGAACGTCACGCCGGCGAGGCGGTCGTCGCGACGATAGCTCGATAGCGTCCGCAACGGCTCGATGCCGCGGCGGCCGCTCGACTGGTCGGTCGTCGTGATCTCGCAACGCGTGCATGGCTTGACGAGCTTCAGCACGACGCCGCCGATCGCGAGCGTGTCGACGTGGTCCTCGTCGTACGGTTCGAGGCCGTCGAGCACGACGTTGGGACGGAAACGGTCCATCGGCAGTTTGCCGCCACGCTGCCCGTCGAGGCGGCGATTGAGGTCGTCGAGCGAGGCGCGTCCCACGACGAGCAACGGGTAGCCATCCGCGAACAACGTCGTCGCCCCGCTGTCGCCCGCGTACAGCGGATTGCAACGGCGCGGGCGGCGCTCGTCGAAGCGCACGAGGCGAACGTCGTCGTCCAGGTAACGCGAGAGCGCGTCGGCGACGTCGTCCCCAGCGTCGAATCCGGCCACGTGGGCGCTCCAGACGACCACTTCGCGCGATGCGCTGCCGGTGCGCGCGACGACCGGCGCGAGGTCCGGGCCGCGCAGTTCGATTCCGTCATCGGCGGCTCGCGCTTCGACGAGCGCGAGTCGCGGCCGCTCGCGCTGCGTCACGAAGCGCCCGCGCCGGTCGACGATCATCCATTCGCGATCGCGAAGCCCGTTCGCAGCGAGACCGGTCGACAGCACGTCCGCACGGTCGACGGCGACCCCCCGGCAGCTCTTGACCGGATAAACGAACAGCGACGCGACGGTTGCGGCGGCCATCGCGGGCGCGTGGTGCGGCGCCGGGCGCGCTAGCGCAGGCCGGCGGCGAACTCCGCGACCGCCTTCATCTGCGCATCGGACAGCCCCTTGACCACGCCGCGCATGACGCGGCCGTTCGCGTCCTTGCCTTCCTTGTCGCGGCCGCGCTCGCCGTTCTTGAACGCGCGAAGCTGCGCGTACGTGTAGTCGGCATACTGCCCGGCGACGCGCGGGTAGTTCTTCGGAATGCCGGCGCCGTTCGGGCTGTGGCAGCCGCTGCACGCAGGAACGCCGTTGCCCGCGTCGCCGCCGCGCCACAACGCCTGCCCCAGCTTCACCAGCGCGGGGTCGCGCGCGGCGAGTCCTTTCGCCTGCTGGCGCGAGTAGTACACGCCGGCGGCGCGCATGTCGTCGTCCGACAGTCCCGCGGCGATCGCCTGCATCACCGGGTTCTGCCGGATGCCGGCCTTGAAGTGCACCAATTGCAGGGTGATATAGTCGGCGTGCTGCGATGCGAGACTCGGATTGGCGGCGGCGGGGCTGTTGCCGTCAGCGCCGTGGCACGCGCCGCACACCTGCGTCGCGAGTTGCTGGCCGCGTGCCTCGAGCGCTTTCGGATCGGCGGCGGGTGCGGCCGGCGTCTGGGCTGCAACGACTGCCGGCCACGCGAGCACGGCCAGCAGCAACAGGCGATTCATGGGCAGGACTCCTCGATTCGACGGCCGGGCAGCCGCGGCGCACACCGGCGCCCGGGTAAAAAAGCACGCCATTGTACCGGACGCACCGCGCGCGGCCGGACAGGCACAGGCCGAGCGAACGCCGCGCGTGCTGATCGGCGCAGAGTTCGTGATCGGTGCCGCCGCGCGCGCGCAGCTGCCGCCACCCGGGCCTCCGGAGATCGCGTTCGCGGGGCGGAGCAATGCGGGCAAGTCGAGCGCGATCAACGCGCTCGCCAACCGCACCCGCCTCGCGTTCTCGAGTCGCACGCCGGGGCGCACACGCGAGATCAACCTGTTCCGGTTGCGAAGCGGCGGGCTCGTCGCCGACCTTCCCGGATACGGGTACGCGGCCGTCGCGCGCGACGTCAAGGAGAGCTGGCAGGCATTCCTGTGGGACTACGTCACCTCGCGCGACACGCTGGTCGGCCTCGTCGTCGTCGTCGACGCGCGTCATGCGCTGAAACCCCTCGACTTCGTCCTCCTCGAGCGGTTCGTGCCGTCCGGAAGGCCGGTGCTGATCCTCGCGACGAAGAGCGACAAGCTCAACGTCTCCGAACAGCGTGAGGCGGTGGCGACGATCCGCCGTCAACTCGTCGAGGCGTTCGGCGCGCAGTCGGCGGGCGTCACGGTCGTGCCGTTCTCGGCGACGCGGCGCACCGGCGTGATCGATGCCGACGACGTGCTCGCCCGCTGGCTCGGGCTCGACGTGGAAGCCGCCCCGGCGTGACGCGGCGGGCAAGAAAAGGCCCCGCCATCAAGGGGAGTGATGCGGGGCCTGGAAAACGCCCGGCACCGGTGACATCGCACCGGCCCGGGCACCCGCTCAGGGAGGAAAGCGGGAGACGTTCACCGTCCGCCAGTTCTGACCAGCCGCGCCGCGCGCAAGTTCCGCGCTCGCGCCCGACGAAGTTGTAACCAGGCGCAACGCCGCCATGACGGGATTCGGAACGCCCGCGCCGTCCGTTCTCGCCGGGCTGCGACAGTCGCTCGTCCCCCATGCGCCGTTCTCGGCGATGGCGGATGCGGACCTCGAGATGCTGGTACGCGCGTGCAGTGTGCGCTACTACGCCGCCGGCGACTCGCTGCTGTCACCGTCCGCGCAGCGCCCGTCGCACGCGTTCATCGTCCGAAGCGGCTGCGTGCGGTCCATGCCCGCGGTGACCGACGCCTCCGCGCCGGCCGGCGGCAGCTGGGAGCGCGGCGTCGGCGAGGTGTTTCCGCTGTCCGCGCTGTTGCAGCGACGCGGCGTCACGCGCAACTACGTCGCCGTCGCCGATACCTTCGTGCTCGCGTTCACCGCGGAGGTCTTCGACGCGCTCGTCGAGCGCTCGCCGGTGTTCGCCGATTTCTGCCGGCGACGCGTCGACCATCTGCTCGAGCTCTCGCATTCGCGCATGCAGGCGGAGTTCGTCGCCACGGTGACGGAGTCGCGCGGGCCGGCCACGCCGCTCGCCAGCGTCCTGCGCAATCCGCCGCTGACCGCGCCTCCGTCGCTTGCCGTAGGCGACGCGCTCCGCGAGATGGAAGCGCGACGCGTCGGCTCGATCGTCACCGTCGACGAGCAGCAGCGTCCGCTCGGCATCCTCACGCGCCAGGACATCGTCGGCCGCATCGTGCTGCCCGCGCTCGCGCTCGACGCGCGCCTCGACGCGATCACCACGCAGCCGGTGGTGACGCTCGATCACGCGGCCACGACCGGCGACGCCGCGCTCGAGATGGCACGCCACGGCATCCGCCACATCGTCGTCACCGACAACCTCGGACGCGTCGCCGGCGTCGTTTCCGAGCGCGACCTGTTCGCATTGCAGCGACTGTCGGTGCGCGAGCTCGCGTCGGGAATCCGTCGCGCGCGCGACGTCGATTCGCTCGTCCAGCAGGCGGCCGACATCCGCGCGCTCGCGCACGCGCTCGTCGCGCAAGGCATGGCGAGCGATCAGCTGACGCGCATGATATCGAGCCTCAACGACCAGCTGCTGCAGCGGCTCATCGAAATCGTGCTGCCCGGGCACGCGCTCGACGACGTGCGCTTCTGCTGGCTCGGCATGGGGAGCGAGGGTCGGAGCGAGCAGACGATCGCCACCGACCAGGACAATGGCATCCTGTTCGACTCGGCGAGCAGCGCGCAAGCCGAGGCGGTCCGTGCGCGCCTGTTGCCGTTCGCGCGGGCCGTCAACGAGGCGCTCGACCGCTGCGGCTATCCGCTGTGCAAGGGCAACGTCATGGCGATGAACCCCCGCTGGTGTGCGTCGTTCGTCGAATGGCAGCAGTCGTTCCACGGCTGGATCGATCGCGGCGATCCGCAGAGCCTGCTGGACGCGCAGATCTTCTTCGACTTCCGCAGCCTGTGGGGCGAGGCTTCGCTCGCGCATCGGCTGCGCGAGGACATCGCCCAGCGCGCGCGCGGTACGCCGCGGTTCCTGAAGCAGATGTCGGACAACGCGCTCGCGCGTCGTCCGGCCCTGAACTGGTTCGGCGAGCTCGCGGCCGAGGAAGACGCCGCGGGAACGAGCGGCATCGACCTCAAGCTGCAGGGCACGGTGCTGTTCGTCGATGCGGCCCGCATACTTGCGCTGGCAAGCGGGGTGGCCGCGACGTCCACGGCCGAACGGCTCGCGAATGCGGGCGCCGCGCTCGGCATCGCCAGCGACGAGACGCGCGCGTGGTCCGGCGCGTTCGAGTATCTGCAGCTCGTGCGTCTTCGCACGCAGAACCGGCGGGCGACGGGCGTGGTGGCCGCGTCGACGAATGCGAACTTCGTACCCGTCGACGACCTGTCGGAGCTCGATCGCCGCATCCTGAAGGAGGCGATGCGGCAGGGTCGTCGGCTGCAGCAGCGGCTGGCGCTCGACTATCCGGGCTGACGATGCGCTGGCTGCGTCGCCTGCGACCGAGCCGCCCCCGGGCTGAGGACGACCGCTGGGTGGTGGTCGACACGGAAACGAGCGGCCTCGACGCAGCGCGCGATGCGCTGCTCGCGATCGGCGCGGTCGCGATCGATGCGAACGGCGTGCGCGCGGGAGACAGCTTCGAGGCGGTGCTGCAGCACGACGGTCCGACCGATCGGCACAATGTCGCGCTCCACGGGATCGGCCGCGAGGCACAGCTCGCGGGAACGCCGTGCGGCGAAGCCATCGCCGCCTTCCTGGCGTGGGCGGGCGCCTCGCCACGCATCGCGTTCCATGCCGACTTCGATCGCGCGTTCCTCGAACAGGCAGCGCGCCGGGCGAACGTGGCCGTCCCACGCGCCCGCTGGCTGGACGTCGCACCGCTCGCCGCTGCGCTCGCCAACGAGCACGCGCACAAGGACCGGCGCATGACGCTCGACGACTGGCTCGCCCTGTACGGCATCGGATGCGCAACGCGGCACAATGCTGCGAGCGACGCGCTCGCTACGGCGGAGCTCGTGCTGCGGTTGCGCAGCGACGCCGCGCGGCAGCGGGCCACCACGCTGTCCGACCTCGAGCGCGTGGCTCGCCAGGCCCGCTGGCTCGGCGCCCGCTGACGCGGCGATCCCACGCGGCGATCGCAGTTGCGCTACGATTCCACGCCTCGTCCGATGCGACCGCCCCCATGAGCTTTCAATTCACCGGCCGGTTTCCCACCCGCCGTCCGCGGCGCCTGCGTCGTGACGATTTCGCGCGCCGTCTGGTGCGCGAGCATCGGCTGTCGCCCGACGATTTCATCTACCCGGTGTTCGTGCTCGACGGGCGGCAACGCGAGGAGCCCGTGGCTTCTCTGCCCGGCGTATCGCGCAAGTCGATCGACCGGCTGCTGCACGAGGCCGAAGCGGCCGTGTCGCTCGGCATTCCGGCGATCGCGTTGTTTCCCGTGATCGCTCCCGAGCTCAAGACCGACGACGCGTCGCAGGCCTGGCATGCCGAAGGCCTCGTGCCGCGCACGGTGCGCGCGCTGAAGGAGCGCTTTCCCGACCTCGGCGTCATCACCGACATCGCCCTCGATCCGTACACGAGCCACGGCCAGGACGGCCTCATCGACGCGAACGGCTACGTGATGAACGACGAGACGGTCGTCGCGCTCGTGAAGCAGGCGCTGTCGCATGCCGAGGCCGGCGTGGACATCGTCGCGCCTTCCGACATGATGGATGGCCGGGTCGGCGCGCTGCGCGAGGCGCTCGATGGCGCGGGCTTGCAGCGAACGCGCATCCTCGCCTATTCGGCCAAGTACGCGTCGAGCTTCTACGGCCCGTTCCGAGACGCGGTCGGGTCGGCGCGCAACCTGGCTGGCGGCGACAAGTACACCTACCAGATGGACCCCGCGAACAGCGACGAGGCGTTGTGGGAGACGTTCCTCGACATCGAGGAGGGCGCCGACATCGTCATGGTGAAGCCGGGCCTGCCCTACCTCGACATCGTCCGACGCGTCAAGGATACGTTCGGCCTGCCGACGGCGGTCTACCAGGTATCGGGCGAATACGCGATGCTGAAGGCGGCGGCCGCCAACGGCTGGCTCGACGAGCGCAGTTGCGCGCTGGAAGCGCTGCTCGCGATGAAGCGCGCCGGCGCCGACGCGATCCTCACCTATTTCGCGCTCGACGCCGCGCGCTGGCTCGCCGAACGGCAGCGCTGAGCTCGCAGGCCGATCCGCGAACGCGGAACGCATCGAACGCGTGCGTGGCGGACGCGTAGGCACGCGTCGCGATATCCCCTGCGAGACGTCGGCAGGGGTCGCAGGCGATCACGCGGCCCGTTCCGCGCGATGGGCGCCCGAACTCGCCTAGGCTGCCGCGTCGTTGTCGTCTTCGGCGATGAGCGCGGCGAGCTGCGCAGCGTCCAGGCGCCGTTCCTCCTGGCCGTGCCGGTCGCGGCGAGGCAACTGACGCGCGGCCGTCGGCGTGCGGACGGTCAGGCGAACGCCGCCGCGTCGCGTGTCGACGAAATAGTCGAAGACGCTGTCCCCGTTGCGCGACGGCAGCGTGCGATACGCGCATCCGCCGTTCAGCAGCGCGATTTCCACGCTCTTCGCATCGTCGGCCTGCAACTCGAGCCGGATGTCGCTGTGCTCGGTCGCCCAGCCCTCGGCGACACCGCCGACCAGCAGCGGCCGGAACGCCGCGAGGCGCTTCATCCAGACGAGCGCTTCCTCGCGCTGCGCGCGAAGCGTCGCGGCGTGCTCGGCCCCGCCGAACAGCGCGTGATGTTCGCGCAGCGCTTCCTCGATCTCCGCATCGTTGGGCAGCGCCGAACGCTCGGGCAGGTCGAGCTGGCGGGCGGCCTTGCGCTTGGCGAGCGACCAGTCGGTGAGGCCATGCTCGGCAATGAGGCGTGCGGCGATCTGCGCGATCGTCGCGCGCTGGACGCCGTCGGACGTGAGACCGAGCCGCCGTTCGGCACGGCGGGCTTCGAAGCGGGCAACGGAGCGTGATGGGCGGCGAGGCATGGCGGATCCAATGACGCGTCGGGTGCGGGCGGGACGCTTTGCATGACGGCCGTGTCGATGCGTGGCCGCCGCGCGCGCATCGCCGGTCCCGTTTGTGCGCAGGCGCGTTCGCGCGGCGGGCTCCTGCGCTAGAACAACTGGTTGCGCACGTCGCGCGGCGGGCCGCTCGGCGCGCCCGGTGCGGTCGAGGCCGTGTCGTCGCGCCGCGGCACGTACTCCGAGAAGAACCATTCGGAAATGCCGCCGCCGTCGTCGCGCAGCCCGGACTCGGCGTTGATGCGCAGCGACACGACGCCGTCCGGCGCTTCCATCGGCTGCTCGGGCACGCCTTTCAGCGCGCGCTGCATGTACGCCATCCAGATCGGCAGCGCCGCCTGTCCGCCGGTCTCGTTGTTGCCGAGCGACTTCGGCTGGTCGAAGCCGATCCACGCGACGCCGACGAGCGAGCTCGTGTAGCCGGCGAACCACGCATCGACGAACTCGTTCGTCGTACCGGTCTTGCCGGCGATGTCCTTGCGGCCGAGCGACTGCGCGCGCGTCGCGGTGCCGTAAGCGACGACGTCGCGAAGCATCGAGGTCATGATGAACGCGTTGCGTGGATCGATGGCGCGCTGTGCCTCGCCGCCGGCGACCGCGGGCCGCGCTTCGGACAGCACGATGCCCCGCGAGTCGGTGATTCGCGAGATCAGGTAGGGATTGATGCGATAGCCGCCGTTGGCGAACACCGAGTAGGCGCTCGCCATCTGGAGCGGCGTGGCGGCGCCGGCGCCGAGCCCCATCGTCAGGTACGCCGGATGCTGCTTCGGGTCGAAGCCGAACTTGGCGATGTAGTCCTGCGCGTACTGCGGGCCGATCGCCTGCAGCACCCGCACGGTGACGAGGTTCTTCGACTTGGCGAGCGCGGTGCGCAACCGCATCGGCCCGTCGAACTTGCCGTCGTAGTTCTTCGGCTCCCATTCCTCGCCGCCCGCGCGCTCCGCGGGCACGAAGAACGGCGCATCGTTGACGACGGTGGCCGGCGAGAAGCCCTTTTCGAGCGCCGCCGAGTAGATGAACGGCTTGAACGACGAGCCCGGCTGGCGCTGCGCCTGGGTGACGTGGTTGAACTTGTTGCGGTCGAAGTCGAACCCGCCCACGAGCGCGTGAACCGCGCCGTTGCGCGGATCGAGCGCGACGAACGCAGCCTCCGCCTGGGGCACCTGCGCGATGCCGAAGCGACCTTTGTCGTCCTTCGCGACGCGGATCACCGCGCCGCGCCGCAGCCGCTGCGAAGGCGGAGCCTTGTCGGCCAGCGCCCGGGCGGCGAACCGCAGCCCCTCGCCGGTGATCGAGACCGTGTCGCCGCTGGCAAGCACAGCCTGGACTTCGGTCGTCGACGCCTCGAGCACGACGGCGGTGAGCAGGTTGTCACCGTCGGGCACCTCCTGGAACACGCGGTCGAGCACGGCGTCCGCCTCGGCGGCATCGGTCGGTAGATTCGCGTAGGCCTCGGGGCCGCGGTAGCCGTGCCGCCGGTCGTAGTCGAGCACACCTCGACGTACAGCGGCATATGCCGCTTCCTGGTCGGCCTTGCGCAGCGTGGTCCAGACGACCAACCCCTTGGTGTAGGCGTCCTCGCCGTACGCTTCGAACACGACCTGCCGTGCCATTTCCGCGGCGAACTCGGCGTGGATCGGCAGCACCTCCTTCAGCCCCTGGCGCACGACGAGTGGCGCATTTTGTGCTTCACCATACGCACCATCGCTGATGTAACGCAGCTCGTGCATGCGGCGGAGGACGTACTGCTGGCGCGTCTTGGCGCGCTTCGGATTGGTGATCGGATTGAACGCCGAGGGGGCCTTAGGCAATCCGGCCAGCATCGCAGCTTCGGCGACCGTGACATCCTTCAGCGGCTTGCCGTAGTAGATCTGCGAAGCGGCCGCGAAGCCGTAGGCACGTTGCCCGAGGTAGATCTGGTTGACGTAGAGCTCGAGGATCTCGTCCTTGGACAGGCTGCCTTCGATCTTCCATGCGAGCAGCACCTCGCGGAGCTTTCGCGTGAGCGTCTTTTCGCGCGTGAGAAAGAAGTTGCGCGCGACCTGCATCGTGATCGTTCCGGCGCCTTGCTGGGTGCCGGAGGTCAGGTTCGTGTAGGCCGCGCGCCCCACTGAAATGTAGTCGACGCCCCCGTGTTGGTAGAACCTTTCGTCTTCGGCGGCCAAAATGGCCTTTTTCATGACATCGGGAACCTCGGCGATCTTGATCACCGCCCTGCGTTCCTCGCCGAATTCGCCGATGAGGTCGCCTTCGGCGGAAACGACACGAAGCGGGATCTTCGGCTGGTAGTCGGTCAGCGTCTCGAGCGAGGGAAGTGTGGGGTACAGCAGCGCCAGGACGAACGCGCCGAGCAGCGCGCCCACCAGCGCCAGACCCAGCGCCACCGAGCCGACGTAGAGAAGCCAGCGTTTTAGCACAGAGGAATAAAACTTGCGTTAGAGCCGCCGAAACCGCGCCCGATGACGAGAATGCAACAGTGCGTCACCCGGCGGTCGGGGCAAATTGACTTCGGAAATACTTGCTGCCAGAGTTTAATGTAGTTTGTCAGCATTGGGCCGTAGGACGCAGGGCTGCGTGGATCTCCGCGCCGGCCTCCAGGAACGTCGACATCCATGATCGCTGAGAACCTCGCTTCCACGCTCGACCTGTTCAAGACGAAGGCCCCGTCGCTGGTCGGCATCGACATCGCCTCGACGTCGCTCAAGATGGTCGAGCTGTCCGAGACCGGGAAGGGTACGTACCGTCTCGAGCGCTACGCCATCGAGCCGCTGAGCAAGGACGTGGTCCAGGACGGCAACATCGCCAACCTCGACCAGGTCACCGACGCGCTGAAGCGTGGCTTCAAGCGCCTCGGGAGCCGCAATCGCAACGTCGCGCTCGCGCTGCCGTCGGCGATGGTGATCACGAAAAAGATCATCGTACCCTCCGGCCAGAAGGAGGAGGAGCTCGAGCTCACCGTCGAGGCCGAGGCCAACCAGTACATACCCTTCGCGCTGGACGAGGTCAACCTCGACTTCCAGATCCTCGGCCCCGCACCGAACAACCCCGACGAGGTCGAGGTGCTGATCGCCGCGTCGCGCAAGGAGAAGGTCGAGGATCGCGTCGCCATCGCCGAAGCGGCCGGCCTGAAGCCCCGCGTCATGGACGTCGAATCCTACGCGACCCAGGAAGCGTTCCGCATGATCGCCCCCTCGCTGCCGGCGAACGGGCGCGATCAGAACATCGCGCTGGTCGACATCGGCGCCCACGTCACGCACTTCTACGTCCTCCGCAACAACCAGTTCCTGTTCTCGCGCGACCAGGCGTTCGGCGGCAACCAGCTGACGATGGACATCCAGCGGGCGTTCAACCTGTCGCCCGAGGAAGCCGAGTCCGCCAAGCGCAACCAGGGGCTGCCGGAGAACTACGACAACGACGTGCTGCAGCCGTTCATGGAGACGCTCGCGCTCGAGATCACGCGCGCGCTGCAGTTCTTCTTCACCTCGACGCAGTACAACCAGGTCGACCACATCGTCCTGGCCGGCGGCGGCGCGATGCTGCCGGGGCTGGACGAGCTGGTCGCGAAGCGGGCAGGCGTGGCGACGGTGCTCGCCAACCCGTTCGTCAGCATGCAGACCAGCGACCGCATTCGCCCGCGGCAGCTCGCGCAGGATGCGCCGATGCTGCTGATCGCCTGCGGGCTCGCGCTGCGCAGCTTCGAGTGATGCCCATGCGCCAGCTATCCGGTCACGCGGCGCGTCGCGGCGAGGCACCCGGCGGCAGCCGCCGCACGGCTTCCCGGAGCCGCGCCATCGACGATCTCATTGAGCGTGCGGGGGCACGATGACGACGCCAGTCCGCATCAACCTGCTGCCGCACCGCGAGCAGAAGCGACAGGCGCGCCAGCGCCAGTTCGTCTCGCTGACGGTGCTGCTCGTCGTCATGTCCCTCGGCGTCGTCGGGCTGGTCCATTTCATCCTGGCCACGCAGATCGACAACCAGAACAGCCGCAACGCGCTGTTGAAGGGCGAGATCGCGAAGCTCGACGAGCAGATCCGCGAGATCGACAAGCTGCGTGAGCAGATCGCGCAGGTGCTGTCCCGCAAGCAGGTGGTCGAGACGCTGCAGGGCAACCGCAACGAGGCCGTGCACCTGCTCGACCAGCTCGTGCGCCAGCTTCCCGACGGCATCTACCTGCGCTCGATCAAGCAGTCGGGCACGAAGGTCACGGTGATCGGATACGCGCAGAGCAACGCGCGCGTCTCGACGCTGATGCGCAACATCGACAGCTCGCCCTGGCTCACGCAGCCGGAGCTCGTCGAGATCAAGCTCGTTCCCGTGCCGCCGTCCGCGACGCCGGCCCAGCGCGGTCAACCGAACCCGGGCGATCGCGTCAACGAGTTCACGCTCAACATGCAGGTGAAGCGCACGGCGCCGCCGCTCGATCCGCGCGCTGCGCCGCCGGCGGCGGCCGCGGCTGCCGCCTCGGCGAAACCGACGACCGGACCGGCGGCCGGTACCGCCGCGCCCGCCCCTGCCTCGTCGCCCGCGCCCGCGAAGGGCGCCGCCGGACCGACGAAGGCAGCGCTCGCCGCGGAAGGGAGCCGCGCATGAACCTCGACGACATCCGCCGGCTCAACCTGCGCGAGGTCGGCAACTGGCCGATGGCCGCGAAGTACGGCCTTCTCGCCATCGTCTTCCTCGTCATCATGGCGCTCGGCGCGCTGCTCGACTGGAAGGACCAGTACGAAACGCTGCAGACGGCGGAGCAGGCCGAGCTCACGCTGAAGACCGAGTACTCGCAGAAGAAGGCGAAGGCGGTCAACTACGACCTCTACGTCGCGCAGCTGAAGGAAGTGGAGCAGTCGTTCGGCGCGCTCGTGAAGCAGCTGCCGAACCGCTCGGAGATCGACGCGCTGCTGACGGACGTCAACCAGGCGGGCCTCGGCCGCGGGCTGCAGTTCGAGCTGTTCCGGCCCGCCGCGCAGGAGAAGATGGCCGAGTTCTACGCCGAGCTTCCGATCAGCATCAAGATCACCGGCAACTATCACGACATGGGTGCGTTCGCGAGCGACGTCGCGCAGCTGCCGCGCATCGTGACGCTGAACGACCTCGCCGTCACCAACGAGAAGGGGCAGCTCGCGCTCGAGGCCGTGGCGAAGACGTTCCGCTACCTCGACGAGGAAGAGGTCGCGAAGCAGCGCGCTCTGCAGCGCGCCAAGGAAAAGGAAAAGGCGAAGAAATGATGCGGCGCACGGCAACGATGCTCGCCGCGGCCGCGCTCGTCGCAGCCTGCGGCGGCGAAAGCCACCAGGACCTTCGCGCGTGGATGGCCGAGCAGGGGAAGGGCACGCGCGGGCGGCTCGACCCGGTTCCCCAGATCAAGCCTTACGAGCCGTTCGCGTACAACGCGTTCGACCTGCCCGACCCGTTCAAGCCGCGCAAGATCGAGCCCGCGAAGGGCGGCAGCCGGCTCGCGCCGGATCTCGCGCGGCGTCGCGAGCCCCTCGAGAGCTTCCCGCTCGAGTCGCTGACGATGGTCGGCACGCTCGAGAAGAACAAGGCGGTCTTCGCGCTGGTGCGCACGCCCGAGAAGGACGTCTACCAGGTGCGCGGCGGCAATTACATGGGGCAGGATTTCGGCGTCATCGTCGGCATCAGCGACACGGAGATCAAGCTCCGCGAGCTCGTGCAGGACGGCGCCGGCGACTGGACCGAGCGGACCAGCTCGCTGCAGCTGCAGTCGCCCGACGCGAACTCGAACTCGAATACACAGGGGCGCAGACGATGAGTGCAACCTACGGCCTTCGCACGACGGCGCGCGCCGCCTCGCGCGTGCTCCTCGCGGCGGTCTTCGCGCTCGCGGCGTACGCCTCCTCGGCGCAGGCGCAGAACAGCATCGAGCAGGTGACGGTGAGCAAGGGCTCGTCCGGCAACACGATCGTGCGCTTCGCGCTGAAGGCGCCGCCGGCGAATCCTCCGGCGGGCTTCTCGATCGCGAGCCCGCCGCGGATCGCGCTCGACTTCCTGGACACCGCCAACGCGCTCGGCGCCACGCAGCGCGTCATCGACGACGTCGCGCTTCGCAGCTTCAACGTCATCCAGTCGGGGAACCGCACGCGCGTCGTGTTCAACCTCAACCGGCCGCAGACATTCCAGGCGAGCGTCGAGGGCAACGCGGTGCTGGTCACGCTGTTCGACCAGGCCGATTCGCAGGACCAGCGGGCGCAGGTCGTGCAGCGGTTCGCCGAGGCGCGTCCCGGCGACCAGCAGCACACGCTGCGCGACATCGACTTCCGCCGCGGCCGCAACGGCGAGGGCCGCATCGTCGTCGACCTCTCGGACAACTCGACGGGCATCGACATCCAGCAGCAGGGCCGCCAGCTCATCGTCGACTTCATCAAGACCTCGCTGCCTCGGAATCTCGAGCGCAGGCTCGACGTACAGGATTTCGGCACGCCGGTCACCACCGTCGACACGTTCACCCAGGGGCCGAACGCGCGCATGGTGATCGAGCCCAAGGGGCTGTGGGAGCACTCCGCCTACCAGTCGGACAACCGCTTCATCCTCGAGGTGAAGCCGATCCTCGAGGATCCGAACAAACTGACGCAGGGCACGCGGCAGGGGTACAAGGGCGAGAAGCTGTCGCTCAACTTCCAGAACGTCGAAGTGCGCTCGGTGCTGCAGGTGATCGCCGACTTCACCGGCCTCAACATCATCACCAGCGACACCGTGCAGGGCAGCCTGACGCTGCGGCTCAAGGACATTCCCTGGGACCAGGCGCTCGACATCATCCTGCAGACGAAGGGGCTCGACATGCGCAAGAACGGCAATGTCGTGCTCGTCGCTCCGCGCGAGGAGCTCGCGCTGAAGGAGAAGCAGCAGCTCGAGAACGCCGCGCAGATCAGCCAGCTCGAGCCGCTGCAGACCGAGTCGTTCCAGCTCAACTACATGAAGGCGACCGACCTCGTGGCGCTGGTCACGTCGCAGCGCACCGGCGCGGCGGGCGCTGCCGCCACCGCCGGCCAGGGGTCGATCCTGTCGGCACGCGGCGTCGCGATCCCCGACCAGCGCAGCAACGTCGTGTTCATCCAGGACACCGCGAGCAAGCTCGAGGAGATCCGGCGGATGATCCGCCAGCTCGACGTGCCCGTGCGCCAGGTGCTGATCGAGGCGCGCATCGTCGTGGCCGGCGACTCGTTCAGCCGCCAGCTCGGCGTGCGCTTCGGTGCGCAGACGGCGATCACGTTCAATCGCGGCCGCTACGCGCTCGGCCAGGGTGGCAGCCTGAACACGCAGCCGGTCGTGCGCACCGAGGGCGACCGCCTGATCCGCGAGACGCGCACGCAGACGCCGTTCGAAGCGGCTTCGGGCCTCGCGAGCGTCGGCTATTCCGATTCGCCGCAGCTCAACGTCAACCTGCCGGTGACCAGCCCCGCCGGCCAGCTCGCGCTCACGCTGATCAACCTCGGCAGCGGCAACCTGATCAATCTCGAGCTGTCCGCGCTCGAAACGGACAACCGCGGCAAGGTCGTCTCGAGCCCGCGCGTGATCACCGGCGACAACCAGAAGGCGCACATCGAGCAGGGCACCGAGATTCCGTACGTGACGCCGGGCAGCGCGAACTCGCCGGCGACCGTGCAGTTCAAGAAGGCGGTGCTGCGTCTCGACGTCACGCCGCAGATCACGCCCGACAACCGCATCATCATGACCGTCGAAGTGCGCAAGGACCAGGTCGGCCAGTTCGTGCAGCTGGGCGGCGGCTTCCAGGTGCCGTCGATCGACACGCGCAACGTCGCGACGCAGATCGCGGTGAACAACGGCGACACGGCGGTCATCGGCGGGATCTACGAGGAAACGCTGCGAAACGAAGTCGACAAGGTCCCGTTCCTCGGCGACCTGCCGGTGCTCGGGCATCTGTTCAAGACGACGCTGAAGTCGAGCGAGAAGACCGAGCTCCTGATCTTCCTGACGCCGCGGGTGGTCAAGGAGTCGGTGACGGCGGTACGGTGAGCCGCGCAAAGCGCACCGCTACTTCGCGCGGGTAGAGTCAGCGCGCCCGGCTTCCGGCAGGCGGGCGCCGCGCGTGCGGCAACGGCACGCTGTCTCGCTGCCTGAATGCCATCGGCGAACGTCTGCGCGCTGCGAGCGCGATTTGCCGCAGCCCCCGCGTACAATCCGCGCACGATGGAGCGCAGCGCGAATTGAGGTGGTCCTGCATCGAGGAAACCTGTTCCTCGTCGGCCTGATGGGCGCCGGCAAGTCGACGCTCGGGCGCCAGGTCGCGCGCCGGCTCCACCTGCCGTTCCACGACGCGGACATCGAGCTTGAACGCAGGCTGGGCGTGACGATCGCGACGATGTTCGAGATCGAGGGCGAGGCGGCGTTCCGCGACCGCGAGGAGGCGCTGATCGACGAGCTCACGTCGATGCGCCACATCGTTCTTGCGACCGGCGGCGGCGCCGTGACGCGCGAATCGAGCCGCCGTCACCTGAAGGAACGCGGCACGGTGCTGTACCTCCATGCATCGCCGGAGACGTTGTGGGATCGCGTGCGCCACAGCCGCAACCGGCCGATGCTGAAGGTCGAGGATCCGCGCGCGCGAATCGCCGCGCTCTACGCCGAGCGGGATGCGCTCTACCGGGAGATCGCCGACGAGATCGTCGAATCCGACCGTGACACGGTGATGCGCTTCGCCCGCTCGCTGGCGCCCGGATTGACCGAGAGCGGCGCCTCGTGAGAACGCTCGACGTTGCGCTCGGGGACCGCGGCTATGCGATCCGCGTCGGGCCGGGCGTCCTGGCGCGCGCGGGCGACACGCTCGCCTCGCTCGGGCTGCGCCGCGCCGTCATCGTGACCAACGCGACCGTCGCCGCGCACTGGCTGGCGCCGCTTCGCGCCTCGCTCGCCGCAGCCGGCGTCGCTGGCGACGTCGTTCTCGTCCCGGACGGCGAGGCGCACAAGAGCGTCGCGACGCTGAACGACGTGCTGACGCGGCTGATCGAGCTTCGCGCCGAGCGATCCACGGCGCTCGTCGCACTCGGGGGAGGCGTCGTCGGCGATCTCGCCGGATTCGCGGCAGCCGTCTACCAGCGCGGTGTGCCGTACGTGCAGGTTCCGACCACGCTGCTCGCGCAGGTCGACTCGTCGGTCGGCGGCAAGACGGCGATCAACCATCCGCTGGGCAAGAACATGATCGGCGCGTTCTGGCAGCCGCGCGCCGTGCTCGCCGACACCGACTGCCTCGGCACGCTGCCCGAGCGCGAGCTGTCGGCTGGGCTCGCCGAGGTCATCAAGCACGGCGCGGTGCGCGATCGCGTCTTCTTCGACTGGCTCGAGGCATCGATCGGTGCGCTCCGTGCGCGCGACGCCGACGCGTTGGCCATGGCGATCGTCACCAGTTGCCGGATCAAGGCCGACGTCGTCGCGGGCGACGAGCGCGAAGCGGGCGAGCGCGCGATCCTCAATTTCGGCCATACGTTCGGCCACGCGATCGAGGCGGCCGCCGGCTATGGGCAGTGGCTGCACGGCGAGGCCGTGGCGGCCGGCATGGTGATCGCCGCGCGGTTGTCGACGCGCGTGGCGGGCCTCGACGTCGCGGAGGCCGATCGCGTCCGCGACGTTCTCGCGCGCGCCGGTCTTCCAGTGCGACCGCCGCGCTGGCCGGTGGATCGCTGGATCGAGCTCATGTCGCACGACAAGAAAGTCGATGCGGGCGTCGTCCGCTTCGTGCTGCTCGACCGGCTGGGCCATGCGATCGTCCGGCCCGGTGTGCCGCGCCCGGACATCGCGTCCGCGCTCGACGAAGCGACGCGCGAAGCCTGAACGCGCCAGCGCACCAATGAAAACGGCGCCTCGCGGCGCCGTTTTCACAACGAATGCTCGTGTCTACTGGCAGTTGATGGAGCCGCTCACCGTCTGCTGCGGCGCGCCCGAATCGACGACGGTCACGGTGTTGCTGCCGGGACCGCTAACGGTGAACGAGCTGCCCGAGGCCGTCACCGGCGTGCCGGTCACCGTCCAGCCGGTCGGCAGCCCGAGCACGACGCTGTACGGGGGCGTTCCGCCGATCACCGCGAACTGATAGGTGCGGTTGGTCGCGCAGTTGCCGCTGACCGATTGCGTCGGCGGCGTGATGACGAGCGTCGGCGCCGGCGTCGGCGGCGTGGGTGCCTGCGTCCCCGGCTGGTTGCTCACGCTCGGAACTCCGGTCGTGAGCGTGCGACCGGTCGCGTCGGTGATCGCGAACGTCAGCCCCGTGAAGCACGAGCCGTTGGTCACGATGTCGAATCCGCCGCCGTTGGTCAGCACCGGAGTGCCCACCAGCGTCACTGCGTCGGGGAAATTCGTCACGACGCGGTACGGCGGCGTTCCGCCGAACACGTAGAACGACACGCGAACGCCCGCCGAGCACACGTTCTGCGCGGGGCCGGTGATCGTCACCGTGCCGCTCGGCGCAACGGACAGCACGCCTTCGCCCGCCGTGACCTGGGCGATGACGAACTGCCCGGTGACCTGGCTGCCCGAGGTGAGGTCGGTCGCCCGCAGCAGGCCGATCTGCGTCGGCGTATTCGGCGGCACCGAGATGATCACGCGCGCGTCGCCGTTGGCATCGGTGACGACGGTCTGCGTGGCCGCGAGCGGCGAACCCGGATTCGTGGTGGCGAGCGTGAACGTCCCCTGGACGACGTCGAAGCGCACCTGACGTCCGGCCAGCGGCGCGCCGCCCGGCCCGGTTGCGCGCACGGTCGCGACGCTGGTCTGGCCCGAGCACGCGTCGCCGCCCGGACACGGCGCCGAATTCGGAACGATGGTGATCGACGCCGGCAGCAGGACCGCCGGCCGGACGGTGATCTCGGACACCGCCACCTGACCGGCGGAGTCGCGAATGGTCACGTTCGCCGGCTGCGCGACGTCGACGGCGTTGGCCATCAGCGCTACCGTATTGCTCGTGATCGTCCCGGGCACCGGCAGCGCGGCCGGGTTCGCCGAAAAGGCGAAATACGGCGGCGTGCCGCCGGCGATCGACAGGATCAGGGGGGTGCCCGCGTATGCGGTCGCTTCGTCGGGCACGACCGTCAGCAGCGAAGGCGCCGGCGGGCCGGGCGTGTACGGGTTGTTGGGCGCGCCGCTGCCGCCGCCGCAGGCGGACAGCGTGAGGATGCCGGCAACGGCGAGCAATGCGATCGCCGGACGGATCCAGGCGGTCAAACGGAATGCGATCATCTGGGAATTCCTATGATGTTGTCCTAACCGGCACCGTCGCCCGCCGTCCGCGCCAGCGGAAATCGAATGTTGCAACAAAGAGATAGCAAATTTTGTTCAGATTAAAGCCTAACAACTCCGCCAGTGCAAGGGCAAAACCGCTCGGGCGGCGCAGAATCGCCGACGGGCTGTTGCAACGGCGTCGTGCTGTCGCTCGCGTTGTCGCAATGCAGCATCGCAGGTAACATGCAAAGGTTTGCCGTTGTCCCGTACAAGCAAGCATCGCGCCCGCACGCGACCGCCCTGCGGCCGACCTCCGGCCTGGACCACGGGGCAGGACCGGGCCCGCTTCGCCTTACCCTGACGAGGTATCAGCGTGATTGACCACCGCTCCGCGAGCGACGGCCTGCCTCCGGGCCGCCAGGGCCTCTACGATCCGGCGAACGAGCACGACGCCTGCGGGCTCGGCTTCATCGCGCACATCAAGGGGCGCAAGTCGCACGCGATCGTCGAGCAGGGCCTCACGATCCTGAAGAACCTCACGCACCGTGGCGCGACCGGAGCCGATCCGCTGCAGGGCGACGGCGCCGGCATCCTGATCCAGTTGCCGGACGCGTTCCTGCGACGCGCGTGTGGCAAGCTCGGCATCACGCTTCCCGCGATCGGGCAGTACGGCGTCGGCATGGTGTTCCTGCCGAAGGAGCCCGCGTCGCGCGTCGCGTGCGAGCAGGAGATCGAGCGCGCGATCGCCGCCGAGGGTCAGGTGCTGCTCGGCTGGCGCGACGTGCCGACGAGCAACGCCGGGCTATCCGAGAGGACGAAGGAAGTCGAGCCGGTGATCCGCCAGATCTTCGTCGGGCGGGGGTCGCGCGCACTCGACCAGGACGCGCTCGAGCGCAAGCTCTACGTGATCCGCAAGCGCGCGGGCCACGCGATCCAGGCGCTGGCGCTGCGTCACGGCAAGGAGTTCTACGTGCCGTCGCTGTCGACGCGCACGATCGTCTACAAGGGGATGCTCCTCGCCCACCAGGTCGGCAGCTTCTATCCCGATCTTGCCGACGAGTCGATGGTCTCGGCGCTGGCGATGGTGCACCAGCGCTTCTCCACCAACACGTTCCCGACCTGGGACCTCGCGCATCCGTTCCGCTTCGTCTGCCACAACGGCGAGATCAACACGCTGCGCGGCAACTTCAACTGGATCCGCGCACGCGAAGGTGCGATCGCCTCACAGGTGCTGGGCGACGACCTGCGCAAGCTGTTCCCGCTGATCTACGAAGGGCAATCCGATTCGGCGTCGTTCGACAACGCGCTCGAGCTGCTCGTCATGGGCGGCTACCCGCTGTCGCACGCGATGATGATGATGATTCCCGAGGCGTGGGCCGGCAATCCGCTGATGGACGAGGACCGGCGCGCGTTCTACGAGTATCACGCGGCTTTGATGGAGCCTTGGGACGGTCCGGCCGCGATGGCGTTCACCGACGGGCGCCAGATCGGCGCGACGCTCGATCGCAACGGCCTTCGTCCGGCACGCTTCGTCGTCACCGACGACGACTACATCGTCATGGCGTCCGAAGTCGGCGTGCTCGACATTCCCGAGAAGAGGATCGTCAAGAAGTGGCGGCTGCAGCCCGGCCGCATGCTGCTCGTCGATCTCGAGGCGGGCCGCATCGTCGAGGACGAGGAATTGAAGCGGACGCTGTCGACGCGCAAGCCGTATCGCGAGTGGATCGCGCGCTGCCGCATATCGCTCGAAGCGATGCCCGAGCCGGCGCCGGCGCTTCCGTCCGACGTGCCGCTGCTCGATCGCCAGCAGGCGTTCGGCTACACGCAGGAGGATCTCAAGGTGATCCTCATGCCGATGGCGCAGGGCGGCGAGGAAGCGATCGGCTCGATGGGCAACGACGCCGCGCTGCCGGTGCTGTCGCATCGTCCCAAGGTCTTCTACAACTACTTCAAGCAGCTGTTCGCACAGGTCACCAACCCGCCGATCGATCCGATCCGCGAGGAGCTCGTGATGAGCCTCGTGTCGTTCGTCGGGCCGCGACCCAACCTGCTCGATGTCGATCCGGGCGCGGACGGCGCGGAGCCGCCGATGCGCCTCGAGGCGGCGCACCCGATTCTCACGGCCGAGAACATGGAGAAGCTGCGCCACGTCGAGCTCTTCTCCGGCGGGGCGTTCAAGTGCGAGGAGCTCGACATCTGCTATCCGGCCGCGTGGGGCGCGGACGGCATGGAGGCGGCGCTCGCGAGCCTTGCAGCGCACGCCGAGGACGCGATCCGCCAGGGCCGCAACATCCTGATCCTGTCCGACCGCGGCGTCTCGAACGAGCGCCTCGCGATCCCCGCGCTTCTCGCGACCGCGGCCGTGCACGAGCACCTGGTGAAGAAGGGGATGCGCACGCGCACCGGACTCGTCGTCGAGACCGGCTCGGCGCGCGAAGTGCACCACTTCGCGCTGCTGGCCGGCTACGGCGCAGAGGCCATCCATCCGTACCTCGCGCTCGAGACGCTCGCGGCGATGGCCTCGCAGATTCCCGAGCTCGACGCGAAGGAATCGCAGAAGCGCTTCATCAAGGCGATCTGCAAGGGGCTCTACAAGGTGATGTCCAAGATGGGCATCTCGACCTACCAGAGCTACTGCGGCGCGCAGATCTTCGAGGCGGTCGGCCTCGCGAAGTCGTTCGTCGACAAGTATTTCTACGGCACGGCGAGCAACGTCGAGGGCATCGGGATCTTCGAGGTCGCCGCGGAGGCGGAGCGGCTGCACCGGCTCGCATTCGGCGATCATCCCGCGCTCGTCGACATGCTCGAGCCCGGCGGCGAATACGCGTATCGCGTGCAGGGCGAGGATCACATGTGGACGCCCGACTCGATCGCCAAGCTGCAGCACGCCACGCGCGCGGGCAGCTTCGCCACGTACGAGGAGTACGCGAGGCTCATCAACGAGCAGGGGGCGCGTCTCAAGACGTTCCGCGGTTTGTTCGAGTTCAGGCACGACGGGCGCACCAGCGTTCCGATCGACGAAGTCGAGCCCGCGGCGGACATCGTCAAGCGCTTCGCGACCGGCGCGATGAGCCTCGGGTCGATCTCCACCGAGGCGCACACGACGCTCGCCGTCGCGATGAACCGCATCGGCGGAAAGTCGAACACCGGCGAAGGCGGCGAGGACGCGGCGCGCTATCGCGCCGAAATGCGCGCGGGCCGCAGCATGGTCAAGGACGGCGATACGGTGTCGACGGTCATCGGCAAGGACCGTGTCGAGCACGACGTCAAGCTCAAGGCCGGCGACTCGCTGCGCAGCCGGATCAAGCAGGTCGCATCCGGACGCTTCGGCGTCACCGCCGAGTACCTCGCGTCCGCCGACCAGCTCCAGATCAAGATGGCGCAGGGCGCGAAGCCAGGCGAAGGCGGTCAGCTGCCGGGCCACAAGGTGTCGGACTACATCGCGATGCTGCGCTACTCGGTGCCGGGCGTCGGGCTCATCTCGCCGCCGCCGCATCACGACATCTATTCGATCGAGGACCTCGCCCAGCTGATCCACGATCTCAAGAACGCGAATCCGCGCGCCTCCGTGTCGGTGAAGCTCGTATCGGAAGTCGGCGTGGGTACGGTCGCAGCGGGCGTGGCCAAAGCCAAGGCCGACCATGTCACGATCGCCGGCCACGACGGGGGCACCGGCGCCTCGCCGGTGTCGTCGATCAAGCACGCGGGCACGCCGTGGGAACTCGGCCTTGCCGAGACGCAGCAGACGCTCGTGCTCAATCGACTCCGCGGCCGCATCGTCGTACAGGTCGACGGGCAGATGAAGACCGGACGCGACGTCGCCATCGGCGCGATGCTCGGCGCCGACGAGTTCGGCTTCGCCACGGCGCCGCTGGTCGTGGCCGGCTGCATCATGATGCGCAAGTGCCATCTCAACACCTGCCCGGTCGGCGTGGCGACGCAGGACCCGGTGCTGAGGCGGAAGTTCGCGGGCCAGCCCGAGCACATCGTCAACTACTTCTTCTTCGTCGCCGAGGAGGTGCGCCGCATCATGGCGAGCCTCGGCTTCCGTCGCTTCGACGAGATGATCGGCCGCAGCGACCTGCTCGACATGCGGAAGGGCATCGACCACTGGAAGGCGAAGGGGCTCGACTTCAGCAAGGTGTTCTACCAGCCGGCGATGCCGCCCGAAGTCGCGCGCCACCGCTGCGAAGAGCAGGATCACCGGCTCGCGCAGGCGCTCGACCACGAGATCATCAAGGCCGCGCAGCCCGCGCTCGACAAGGGCAAGCCGGTTCGCCTCAATCTCAGGATCCGCAACGCGCACCGCTCGGTCGGCGCGATGCTCTCCGGTGAGATCGCGCGCCGCTACGGCCACGAGGGCCTGGCCGAGGACACCGTGCACGTCGCCTTCGAAGGCATCGCCGGCCAGAGCTTCGGCGCGTTCCTCGCGCGCGGCGTCACGTTCGAGCTGCAGGGGGCGACCAACGACTACGTCGGCAAGGGCCTGTCGGGCGGACGCATCGTCGTCTATCCCGATCCGAGCTGCCCGGCGAAGCCGGAGGAGAACATCGTCATCGGCAACACGGTGATGTACGGCGCCATCGAGGGCGAGGCGTATTACCGCGGCGTCGCCGGCGAACGCTTCTGCGTGCGAAATTCCGGCGCGACCGCGGTGGTCGAGGGCACCGGCGACCACGGCTGCGAGTACATGACCGGCGGAACGGTCGTCGTGCTCGGTCTCACGGGCCGCAATTTCGCGGCGGGCATGAGCGGCGGCATCGCCTATGTCTACGACGTCGACGGCGCGTTCCGCCAGCGCTGCAACCAGTCGATGTGCGAGATCGTTCCACTCGAGAGCGAAGCCGAGCAGGCCAGGAGCGAGCGCGAGCTCGCCGCGTCGGGCAAGGCGCACAAGCGGCATCTCGGGCGCGCGGACGAGGCGATCGTGCGCGAGCTGATCGAGCGGCACCTGCGTTTCACCGGCTCGACGCTCGCGCTCGCGATGCTCGACGACTGGGAAGCGACGCGCGCGAAGTTCGTCAAGGTGTTCCCGAACGAGTACCGGCGCGCGATGACCGAGATGCACGCGAAGGAAGCGGTGCCGCACGCGGCGCCGGGCAAGCAGAAAGCGGCCGCGTAATGGGCAAGATCACCGGCTTCCTCGAGCTCGAGCGGATCCAGGAAGCGTCCGAGCCGCCGGAGAAGCGCGTTCGCCACTACCGCGAGTTCGTGATGGCGCTCGCGGACGACGCGGCCAGCCGGCAGGGCGCCCGCTGCATGGACTGCGGCATCCCGTTCTGCCAGAGCGGGTGCCCGGTCAACAACATCATTCCCGACTGGAACGACCTCGTCTACCGGCAGCAGTGGAAGCAGGCGCTCGACGTGCTGCACCAGACGAACAACTTCCCCGAGTTCACCGGCCGCGTGTGCCCGGCGCCGTGCGAGGCGTCGTGCACGCTCAACATCAACAACGATCCGGTCGGCATCAAGTCGATCGAGCACTTCATCATCGACAAGGGCTGGGAGCAGGGCTGGGTCGTGCCGATGCCGCCGGCGAAGAAGACCGGACGTCGCGTCGCGGTCGTCGGTTCGGGGCCGGCGGGGCTCGCGTGCGCGCAGCAGCTCGGCCGCGCGGGACACGACGTCGTGCTGTTCGAGAAGAACGACCGCATCGGCGGTCTGCTGCGTTACGGCATCCCCGATTTCAAGATGGAGAAGCACCTGATCGACCGCCGCATGACGCAGATGAGCGCCGAGGGCGTGCGCTTCGAGACGGGCGTGCACGTCGGACGTGACATCACCGCCGAGTCGATCGCCGCGCAGTTCGACGCGGTCGTGCTCTCCGGCGGCGCCGAGCAGCCGCGCGACCTGCCCGTTCCCGGTCGCGATCTCGCGGGCATCCACTTCGCGATGGAGTTCCTGCCGCAGCAGAACCGTGTCGTGGCCGGCGACAGCGTCGCCAATCAGCTGACGGCGACGGGAAAGCGCGTCGTCGTCATCGGCGGCGGCGACACCGGGTCGGACTGTGTCGGCACGTCGAACCGGCACGGCGCCGCGTCCATCGTGCAGTTCGAGCTGCTGCCGCAGCCTCCCGAGCAGGAGAACAAGGCGATGACCTGGCCGTACTGGCCGGTCAAGCTGCGCACGTCGTCGTCGCACGAGGAAGGCTGCTCCCGCGACTGGGCGGTGGCGACGAAGCGCTTCGAAGGGCGTGACGGTCGCGTCGAGAAGCTCGTCGCCGCGCGCGTGGAATGGCAGAAGGATGTCAACGGCGCGATGCGGATGGTCGAGGTTCCCGGAAGCGAGTTCGAGATCGCCGCCGACCTCGTGTTGCTGGCGATGGGATTCACCGGTCCCGCATCGACCGGGCTTCTCGAGCAATTCGCCGTCGAGCGCGATGCGCGGAGCAACGTCAAGGCGTCGACCGACGACTACCGGACCTCCGTGCCGAAGGTGTTCA
>Ga0307411_10000094_pt1 | contig 27017 bp, 20 predicted proteins | sample DK1Ometagenome_2_FD_203712 | JGI IMG/M metagenome (GOLD analysis project Ga0307411, IMG submission 203712) | Maize rhizosphere microbial communities from greenhouse at UC Davis, California, United States - DK15-O-1 | ecosystem: Host-associated > Plants > Roots > Rhizosphere > Soil | place: USA...
CGCGACTTGAACTGCTGTTCGCGCCCATCCTGCAGGTCGCCGAGCGCAACCCGCTCGTGTCCGCCGCCATGACGACCAAGGACATGGTCGAGGCCCTCGTGGGCTATGCCGCTGGCAACGTCGAGCTCGACCAGCTCATCGCAACCAGTTTCGGCGCCGCGGCGAGCCAGCGCGACTTCCGCGTGGCGACCAAGAACTATCAAGCCGCTGTGGTTGCCGAACGCAATGGCAGCCTCGCGGGCGGCCTCAGGGAACTCACGCGCATGGAGCGTGAGCTGACCAGCCTGGGTGACATCGCCAACCGCAAGGCACGCGATCTCGTCAAGGCCATGCAGGACTTCTCCAGTCAGCCGGGCAAGAGGGCGACGGACCAGACGATCCGCGAGGGGCGCAACGCGACCGACCGCAACACGCCGCATTCGGAAGGCAATGCGCTGGCCGACGAGCAACTCAGCGTGCCCAACTGGGATCTCAGCACGCCGGTCGACCGCACCAAGTTCGTTGAGTCGCTGACCGCGATGCGGGAGCGTGGCGCGCTGGGCACCAAGGACAAGGTGCTGAGGGTCGGCATGACGGCCGAGGGTCGTGTCTACACAGACATCGAGCTTGGGCATCTGGTGGACTCGGAAAACAAGCCCCTGGTCGTGCGGATCGAGGAAACGCCCGATAGCCAAGCGATGAATCGCGACGGCAAGTTGCCATTGGCGTTGTACGAGATTCAGCGCCAATATGCCTCAGACGACCACACGACCGTGCTGACGTGGGATCAGCACTTCTCGCAGGCCAAGCAGGGGGTCTTCGTCATTCGCGTGCCCGAGAACACCTTCAACAAGGGCCTGGACGCACTGAGCGCCGCCACCCTGCACGAGTTCACCGAGCTGCGCCGGCTTCATGCGGCGTTCAAGGAGAACCGCGGCATGACCTCGGACCAGCTCGAGACGCACATCGAGAAATACCACAACGAGGCGCGCGACCTCTCCGACGACATGATCCAAGAGGACAAGTTGCGCCTGGAGGAAGAGGCGGAGGAGTCTCACACGCAAGGACCGGCGATGCGCGTCCAGGATCCCAAGCTCAAGGCTCTGGTGCTGGCGCATGAGGACCGCGTGCTCAGCGAAGTCAAAGCCGACACGGCCCGCTTCAGCAACGCTTTCGACCAGGTGTCGATGCTGGTGGCCGTCCGGGACGCCAACGGCAATCGCGTGGAAGTCGAAGTGAGGCCTGACGTGCTCGGCCTCAAGGTCACGTCCGATGGCAAGCTCGTCTTCGAGATCGTCGATGCCAAGCTCAGCCAGGTGAAGGACTACACCGATGCAGATGTCAACCTGACGGGCTCGTTCACCAAGGGCCAGAAGATCGCCTTCCCGGCAATTGCGCGTGGCGATCTCATCGACTTCAAGTTCGTTGAGTCCGCCACGAACCCGATGACGCGGGAGTTCCGGGACTTCCTCGCCGCCAACCGAATCAACGTCGGGGAGACTGTGCTCGACTCGTCGGCATTGAGCACCGACGTCATCATTGCCACGGCGTCGCATCGCTTCGATGCCTCCGGCCTGCCGATCCGCCCGGAGAATAAGTTCGACCTCGCTGCGGGCAGTACCGATCCACGGCAGAACCCGGGCAGCGTCGCCAACGCGCGCGCCTACCTGGACTCTCACTTCCTCCACGTCTGGGCCAAGTACGACCCGACCACCGCAAGGTTGGAGATCGAGGAACTGCCCGACCTCGCATCCACTGCGGCGCTGGACACTGCGCAGCTCCGCCTGCTGGTCGAAGCCGCACGCCAAGTCTGGATCGCGGCCGGCGCAGACCCGCAGCTGCTGGCGGGTGTGCAAGTCGACCTTCAGCATCTGCCTGCGGGCGAGCTTGGCCAGGCCGAGGGCAGCCGCATCAAGCTTTCGGCAGATGCCGCCGGCTGGGGCTGGTTCGTCGACCAGACGCCGCTGCACTCCGAGGAGTTTGAAGCGACGGCCGGCGGTGCGCTTGTGCTGCGTGTCGGCGAGGGCGCGCGCCAGCATGTGGATTTGCTGTCGGTGCTGGTGCACGAGATGGGCCACACACTTGGTCTTGCCGACCTGGAGCCAACAGGCTTTGTGATGTCGGGCAGCCTTCAGGCCGGTGAGCGCCGCCTGCCGCGAACCGGCCTGCTGGCCGTCAGCGTGGAATTGCCAACGGCACAGCGCGGTACCGGCCTTCGGGTGGCCACGCCGGCGCCCGTGATGGCAGCGGCGACCGCCGCCTGGCAACCCGTTGCCGCCATGGCGGCCCTGACGGGCGGCAATCTCGCCGGTGGCCGCGATCCGGCCTGGGCGACGCGGGGCACGGTGGACTGGGTGGTTGGCGAAGGCGCAGTGCTTCGCGAGCACGACCGCGCCCAGAGCCATCTCGGCCAGCTCTTTGCGCTGCAACCCGATGAGCGCGTGCTCAGCTTCACGCTCGCCGGTACCGCACTGCGCGACAACAGCCGCGGCCCGGCTGATGCCTTCGAGGTGGCGCTGCTGGACGCACAGACCGGCTTGCCGGTGGCCGGTCGTGTGCAGTTGGCTGGCAGCGATGCGCTGGTGAATCTGCAGACCAATGGCCGCGAGCGCCTGGCAGCGGGCGTCACACGCCGTGCCAACGCGGATGGCAGCGCGACCTACTTCGTCGAGCTGCCTGACGGGCTGGCCGGTCGCTCCGTGTTGCTGTCCTTTGACCTGCTGGGCTTTGCGGCCCTCGGCAGTTCGATGACGGTGCGAGACGTGCAGCTGCTGGCAGACGTTCCGACGACGCTCAACCAGGCGCCAACGGCCGCTGGTTCGCTGGCCAGCGGCACGGAGGACGGCACGCTGTCGCTCGGCTGGGCGAACTTCGCGGTCGCCGACCGCGACGCACTGCCTGAAGGCGGCGTGCTCCATGTCGAGATCACATCGCTACCTGTGGACGGCGAACTGCAGCGCCAGCAAGCGGACGGCAACTGGGCGGGCGTTGCGGTGGGCGAGCGTTTCAGCCAGGCTGACCTGGCGGCGCGCGGCCTGCGCTTCGTGCCCGCCGCTAACGCATCCGGCGGCCCGGGCCATCAGAGCGCTGGCGATGGCAACCGCGGTGAGCACTACGCGCGCATCGGTTTCCGAGCCTTCGACGGTGAGCTGTACAGCCCGACCGCCAGCTTGGTCATCGACGTCATCGCCGTCGCGGACATGCCGACCCTTTCAGTCCATGGCGATCACACGGTCACCGGTCTCGAGGATGCCGCGCTGGCGTTGCACGCCATCGTTGCCGGCTTGGTCGACAACGACGGCTCCGAGACGCTGGTGCTGACGCTGACGGGTCTGCCGGACGGCTTCACGCTGTCCGACGGCACGCGCAGCTTCACGCCGTCCGCCGCGCAGCGCAGCGTCAACCTTGCCGGGTGGCAGCTCGATGCGTTGACGGTGACGCCGCTGCGCGACTTCAACGGCAGCGTGGCCCTGCAGTTGCAGGCGACGGCCATCGAGGGCGCCACCGGCGAGCGCGCCACAACACTTCAGACCCTGGTGCTGCAGTTCGTGGCCGTTGCCGATGCGCCTTCGCTGAGCCTCGGTGCGCGGGATGTCGCAGTCAGTCGCGAACTGCTGGCAACGGGCTGGGAGGGTCCGTCCAACACGGGTACCGCCGCCACGGTCGTTGCAGGTCCAGTCCTGGAGGGCTGGACCGTTCGCAGTGCCGCGATTGGCAAGCAGGCGGCGTTTGAGATCTGGGCGGCGAACGACCGCATGACCAATGACATCAGCAACTACCTGACCGTCCAGCCGATGGCGGGCAATGGGTCGCAGTGGCTGAAGCTGACCAACGGCAGCCGGGTGCTGGCACACCAGACGCTCGGCATCGAGCGTCTGGTGGAAACCATCGCCGGCGCCACCTACACGCTGAGCTTTGATTACGCCGGTGCCCCGGGCTTCGCGGTGGCCAACACACAGATTGGTATCTACGTCGATGGTTTCAAGGTTGGCGGCTATGGTGGCGCCAGCCCGCGCACTGCGCTGAGCTGGCAGACGCTGAGCTTCAGCTTCACCGGCAATGGCCAGGAACGCCGCGTCGCCATCGTCCTTGAAGGTGGCGACGGGGTGGCGACCAGCAACTCGACGCAGCGCGGCGCGATGCTTGACGACATCCATCTGATCGAAACCCTGCCCGTCGGCACGGGTACCGTGTACGGCCTGGCGGACACGGCCATCGCGCTGCCCAGCGTGAGCGCCACGTTGACCGATCGGTTCGGCAGCGAGACGCTCGGCCTCGTGCTGTTTGGCCTACCCGTCGGTGCCGTGCTCAGTGACGGCGTGCGCACGGCGGCCGGCGGCGCTGCCATCGATCTGGCGGGTTGGGATCTGACCCGCCTCGCCGCCCAGCCGCCGGCCGGTTTCACCGGCGAAATCAGCCTCACCGTACGTGCCACCAGTGTCGAGACCAGCAACGGCGCCCGTGCCAGCGTCAGCCAGACGCTGACTGTCCGCGTGCTGCCTGGAACGGCTGTACCCACGCCGGCTGGCGTCAACGCCTTCGTCGTCACGACCACCCAGGTCCAGGCCTTGCAGACGCAGGGGGGCAGTCAGGCGGTGACCCCGCCATCCGCCGCTGCCTTGGCGCTGCTGGCCGATGCACGCGGCCAGGTGGACGCTGCGGCCGAACCGGTGCCGCTGCCCAAGACGGCAGCCGAGATCGCGCAGGCTGAAGCCGAGCGCGCCCGTGCGGTCAGCGATGCCTGGCTCAGGGATCTCGAGGAACGTGCCAAGGCTCAGTGGCAGCAACTCGTCGGGGGAAAATGAGCTTGACCATCACCTTTGAGAGAGTTCACAGCCGATGAGCTACGTCGTTCATATCTGGGAAGAGCCCAGCCCGGCGACCTGGGCCGAGGCCGATGCGTTGCAGGCCCGGTTGGATGGGCGGGCCGCTGCGCCCAACCCGAAGTTCGCGCAGCTCGCGCAAGGCCTGCTTCAGGCCTTTCCACACCGACGTGACTCGCTGGGACGTTCCCCCTGGATCGAGGGCGCACCAGACGGCAAGGTGGATGAAGCCAGCTGGGCGTTGGGCGTGGACGTAACGCAGATCGACCGCGTCATGCCGGTGCTCGTCACCCAGGCTCTCGCCTTGGGCTTGACGGTCTATGACGGGCAGTCTGGCGAGGCGTATCTGCCGGGCGGCTGGCGCGTGACGCCGGAAGGCCGGGAGCCCCTGGACTGGCCAGTCCAACCGGATGCGCCCACTGAACCGGACGCTCCCGACGGGCGAGGCTATCTGGAGGCCCGCGTTCGCGCACTGGTGCTGCCGCGCCTGGCGCCCCGCGGCTTCAGCCTGGCATGGCGTACCGGCCTGCAAACGCACGACATGCTGTACCTGTCTCGGCAGACCGCGCTGGGAGAGCAGCGTATCGAGATGACGCCCGAGTCCTGGTCGGATCGGCACTGGGACCTCTGGCTGTCCTGCGAGATAGAGCCGAGGCTGCCGGCGGACTTGGTGAAATGGGCCAAACCGCAGCACACCATCCCGCTGGTTTGCGCTGACTTTCCCGACCTGGCCGACTTCTATCGCAGCCCTGGCGTGCGCAAGCCCTTCGAGGCGATGTTCCGTTGCCAGGGCAAGGAGCAGCTGGAGAGCTTTCTCGGCCGGTATGCCGACTGGGTTGAGGGCACGCTGCTGCCCGTGCTCGAGACCTGCGCCGATCTGGCCGGCTATCTGAAGGCCGATGGCCACGAGGCCGGGCAAGGGGTGCTCGTCAAGGCGTCCCTGGCCGGCCTCGCGCTGGCTCACTGCGCCGGAGACCCGCAACTGGCGCGGCGTGCAGAGCGGTATGGACAGCAGCGCTCGCCCTATCCGCGGCCCGACCTTTTCAACCGTGGCTTGGGCGAACTGGCCGCCTTTGCGCAGTATTTCGGCATTGATGCGGAGAAGCAGCGGTGAGCACGGGCGAGTTTCTGGTGCGCGCCGTCGCCTGTATCAAGGTGGCGGGCAGCGAGGTCGCCGGCCAACCGATCCGGGTGGACGACGAGCAGAGTCCCGTCATTGACCTGCTGGACAACGGCCTGATGGTCGTCTATCTGGTCGACGAAGGGGATCGCTTCGTTTATGTCCAGCACAAGCATGCCAATGCGATCAAGGCCGACCCCCGTGGCCTGCTCGATTTCGGGCTGGCCAACCTGAGCCGGCTGGCCGAGGCTAAGCTGAAGCTGTTCCGGCACGGCGCCATCCATGGCTTGCAGCTGGACGGCCAGTTTGAGGCCAGCCTCATCCTGCTCGACAAGCTCTGGGACGAGGCGCTGGCGCAGTTCACGCCTCATGGGGCGATCGTGGCCATCCCGGCGCGGGATGTGCTGGCGTTCTGTGATGCCGACGACACGGCCGGCATCGCGGAACTCCGGGCCCTTGCCCAGCGCGTCACAGCGGTCAGCGATCATCTGCTCACACCGCAACTGTTCCGCCGCATCGACGGCGCGTGGCAACCCTTCGAGCCACATGGCGGCAATCCGTGAGCGCCAAGCAACGTGTGCCCCACGCTCCGGGGATGGGGTTGCCATGCAGCCCTGCCTAAGATGCTCCAAGTCTGCCCGTCAGCACGACAATTTGTTGGATCTACCCATGACTCTGTTCCGTTCGTTTCTCTCCGCGACCACCGTGGCCCTGATCCTGGCCGCTACTCCGGCCCAGGCCGCTACGGTCATCAGCCAGCTCGGCACCGACGACGGCTTCGGGTTGGGTGTCATGAGCGGGGACGCGCTGTTCTCCGGCGATCTCCCGCAAGGTGTTGGCATCGGCGAATGGCATGAAGGCGGGTTCCTGAGCCAGCTCACCGCCAGTTGGAGTCAGCCGCTGGTGGCCGCGGAGCTGACCGTGTTCAGCGCTGGCTGGGGCATGGATGCGCCGGCTCAGCTGTTTCTGAACGGCCAGCTCATCGGCAACCTGACGGTGGCTGACGCGAGCGTCACGGGCGACGACTATGCCTTTGTCGATACGTTCAACCTGGCGTCCTTGCTGGGCAGCATCGCCGCCGTCAACGACATCGAGATCCGCACGGCCACCATCGACGACGGTGGTGCGCTCGGCTTCGTCCGCCTGACCCTGCAAACCCAGGACACCACCGGCACCGTCCCCGAACCCGCCAGCATCGCGCTGGCCGGCGTGGCGCTTGCCGGTGCGCTGCTGACGCGCCGCCGCCGCCGCGACTGATCGCGTTTCGCGCACACTCACGCGCCGGCCTTTTCGGCCGGCGCGTTTCGTTTGAGCCGCCTGTGATCCGCTCCCTGATTCGACTCCTCCCGCTGTTCCTGGTGCTGCCGTCCGCGGCCCAGACGTTGCCCGAGCTGGCCGACCGCGCGCTGGCCGCCGACCCTGCCGTGCGCGCCACCGGCGCGTCGCTGCGCGCGGCGGAGGAGCGGCTGTTCCAGGCCAGGGCCGCCTACGGCCCAACGGCCAACCTCACGGCCACGACCACCGAGACGCGCTATCGCGAGGCACCAGCCGGTGAGGTGCGTCCGTTCCGCTCCGACCAGTACGTCGTCCAGCTGAACCAGCCGCTGTGGCGTGGCGCGCTCTACCCGGCCATGCAGGCCGCGCGCAGTCAGCTCGAACAGGCCGACAGCGCGCTGCACCAAGCCCGGCTGGAGGCCCAGCAGCGCCTGGCGGAGGCGCTGCTCGAGGTGTTCAAGGCGCGCGATGTACTGGCCCATGCGATGGCCCTGCGCGAGGCCTATGGCGAGCAGCTGGCGGCCGCGCGGCGTGGCTTCCAGGTCGGTCGCGCCGCCGCACCCGAGGTGCGCGAGGCCGAGGCGCGCGTCGACAACGCGGTGGCCCAGGTGCTCGCGGCCGAAGCCGAGCTGGAGCTGCGCCAGCAGGTGCTGGCCGAGATCGCCAACGGCCCGACGCCGGCGTTGCTGGCCCGCGCCGTGGCCGCCGAGGCCCTGCCGCCGCTGCCTGCCAACAGCGTGCTGGAGTGGCTGTCGCGGGCCGAGTCCGACAGCCCGCAGCTGCGCCAGGCGCGGCTCGCCGTCGAGACCGCCGAGGCCGAGACGCGCAAGGCTTCGCTGGCGCACGCGCCGACGGTGGACATCAATGCCAGCTACTCGCATTCCAACGACACCGGCACCGTCACCAGCATCTTTCCCCGGCGCGGCAACAGCTCGGCCGTGGGGGCGACGCTGACCATCCCGCTGTTCGCCAGCGGCGCCACGCAGTCCAAGGTGGCCGAGACGCTGGCGCTGCGCGACAAGGCGGCCGGTGAGCTGGACCTGGCCCGCCGCACCCTCGTCATCGGTGTGCGTCAGGCGTTCGTGTCGACCCTGTCGGCGCTGTCGCAGGCCAGGGCGCTGGCGACGGCCGAGCGCTCGCAGGCGCTGTCGGTGCGCGCCAACCAGCGCGGCTTCGAGGTGGGCATCAAGACGAACGCCGATGTGCTGGAGGCGCAGGGCAGGCTCTTCGAGGCGCGCCGCGACCTGTCGCGGGCGCGGCACGACGCATGGGCGAGTTATTTCAGGCTGCGTGCGCTGTCGGGTCAACTCAATGAGGGCGACTGGCAGTCGTTCGACGCGCAGCTCGTCGAGCACCGCCCGGGCGATATGGGCCGCGCGCGGGACCGGAGCGGGGCATGACCGCGGACGACCACGAAGTCGTGTTGCCACCGCCGTCGGCCACGCCACAGGCCGCGGAACTCGCGCCGGCGCTGGCGATGTGGCTGCAGCGCCTGCATGCCGCCGGCCTGGCCTGCCAGGGCGTCGCGCTGCACGCGGCGGACGCGGCCTGGCGGGCGCCGTTCGAGCGCACGGACGTGGCCGACGCGTGGGCCGAGGCACGGGTGCGCGTCACGCGTGACAGCCCGGTCGCGCTGAGCCGGGTTGCCACCGGCGAGCTGCTGGTGGGCACCCATCTGGCGCTGCCCAGTGGCCAGCCCGGCATCGTCGGCGCCCTGCTCAGCCCGCCGCACAACGACCGCAGCCTGCAGCTTTTGCTGCTGTCGCTCGGCTGGCTGCAGCTGACGCTGTCCGCCGCCAGCCTCGCACACAACCAGCGTGCCGCGGAGATGCTCGAGTTGATGGGCCATGTCGCCTCGCACCGCTCGGCGCGCGCCGCGGCCCAGGACTGGGTCAACCGCACGGCCGCCTGGGCGCGCCGCGAGCTGCTGGCCGAGGCCGAGCTGCGCCTGTCGCTGTTCGAGGTGCGCCATGAGCGCGCGCGCTGGTGGGTGGCGGCCGATGTGGCCTATGCCGAGACCGGCAGCCCGGCCGTGCAGGCGGCCACCGAGGTGGCGCAGCGCGCGTTCGTCGAAGGCCGCGAGCTGAATGAACGCGAGGCCTGGGCCTTGCCGCTGCTGGACCAGGGCGAGGTTGTCGCCGTGCTGGTCGCCCAAGGTCAAGCCACGCCCGCCGCCCAGCAGGTGTTGCGCACCAGTGCGGCGCTGGCGGAGCCGCTGCTGCGCCACTGGCGCACCGCCGAACTGCCCCTGCCTATCCAGGCCTGGCGCGCGCTGCGCCGCGTCGGCGCCCGGCTGAGCGGCCCTGGCCATTGGGCCTGGAAGGCCGGTGCGGCCGTTGCCGTGCTGCTGCTGGCGGTGCTGCTGCTGGTGCCGGTGGACGACCGCGTGACGGCACACACCGTCATCGAGGGCCGCACCCGGCAGCTCGTCACCGCGCCCTTCGAGGGGTTCATTGCCGAAGCGCTGGTGCGGCCGGGCGACCGCGTGCGCCAGGGCCAGGTCTTGCTTCGCCTGGACGACCGGGACCTGAAGCTGGAACAGGCCAAGCTGCGCGGCGAACGCGACCAGGCGGGGGCGAAGCTCCGCCAGGCCATGGCGGACCGAGAGGCCGCCAGCGTCGCGCTCGCCAGCGCCGAGCTGCAGGGCGCCGAAGGCCAGCTCGCGCTGGTGGAGGCCAAGCTGGCGCGGGCGCAGCTGGTGGCGCCCATCGACGGGCTCATCGTCACCGGCGACTGGGTGCAGCAGGTCGGCGCGCCGGCCGAAGCAGGCAAGGAGCTGTTCGAGATCGCCTCCGAGGGCTACCGCGTCGTGCTGCACGTGCCGGAGCGCGACATCGCGCGCGTGCGCACCGGGCAGCGCGGTGTCGTGCGCCTGGCCGGCCAGCCGCAGGACGGCCACGACTTCGAGCTCAGCCGCGTGACGGCCACCGCCAGCGTGCAGGACGGCGCCAACGGTTTCCGCGCCGAGGCCGCCTGGGTGGGCGACGCGCCGCCGCTGAGCCCCGGCATGCAGGGTGTGTCGAAGATCGTGGTCGGCACGTCCAACCTGGTGACGATCTGGACGCGGGAGTCGGTCGCGTGGCTGCGGCTCAAGCTCTGGCAGTACTGGATATGAAATGAAGCCCCTCGCCCAACCTCGCATCGCTGAACGCGAGCGAGTCTGGTCGGTCCCCCTAGGGGACGGCGATGCTTGCGGCATTGAGCCGCAAGCACATCGCCTGCGGGCCGGCTTGGGAGCGGCCCGGCGCCGGTCCGCATAGGCCACTGACATGCAAGCCCTGCTGTCCGAACATTGGCACGCACTCCGCCACCTGCGCCCGCGCCTGCGTGATGGCGTCGAGCCGCTGCACCGCCGCCTGCGCGGTCGCTCCTGGGTGCTGTTGTCCGACCCCGTCAGCCAGCGCTTTCACCGTATGACGCCGGAGGTGTGGCGGGTGCTGTCGCTGTGCGACGGCCGCCGCACGCTGGACCAGGTCTGGGACGCCGCCTGCGCCGCGGCCGGCGACGACGGAGCCAGCATCTCGCAGCACGAGCTGGTGCAGTTGGTGTCGTCGCTGCATTCCAACGACCTGCTGCAAACGCAGGTGTCGCCCGACGCCGGCGAGGTGTTCGAGCGCTTCCAGCGCCAGCGCAAGGCCAAGTTCAAGCAGAACTGGCTGAACCTGATGAGCCTGCGGCTGCCGCTCTTCTACCCGGACGCCTGGTTCGACCGGCAGACTGCCCTCGCGCGGGCGCTGTTCAGCCTGCCTGTGCTGCTGCTGTGGCTGGCGCTGGTGGTGCCCGCCACCGTGCTGGGCGCACAGCACTGGCAGGCGCTGACCGAGAACCTGTCGGACCGCGTGCTGTCGGCCAGCAACCTGCTGCTGCTGTGGTTCGTCTATCCGGTCGTCAAGGGCATCCATGAATGGGCGCACGGCCTGGCGGTGAAGGCGCGCGGCGGCACGGTGCGCGAGATCGGGCTGCTGTTCATCCTCTTCACGCCGGTGCCGTATGTGGACGCGACGTCGTCGTACGGCTTCACGTCCAAGTGGGCGCGGGCGCAGGTGGCCGCAGCCGGCATCCTGGCGGAGCTGGCGCTGGGCGCCATCGCGCTCTACGTGTGGCTGGCGGCCGAGCCGGGGTTGCTGACGGCGATTGCGTACAACGTCATCCTGATCGCCGGCGTCTCCACGCTGCTGGTCAACGGCAACCCGCTGATGCGCTACGACGGCTACTTCATCGCCACCGACCTGCTGGAGCTGCCCAACCTGGCGCAACGGGCGCAGGGCTACTGGGTTAGCTTGAGCGACCGCTTCCTGTTTGGCGCCAAGGATGCCGAACCGCCGCTGGCCTCCCACGGCGAGCGCTGGATCCTGTTCGTCTACGGCGCCATCGCGCCGGTCTACCGTCTGCTCATCACCATCGGCCTGATCTGGTTCGTGGCCGGCGAGTACCTGCTGCTGGGCGCCATCATGGCCGTCATGGCGGCGTGGCAGGCACTGGTGATGCCGGTCTGGAAGGCGTGGAAGCACCTCGACGAAGGCGGTTCGCTGGCGCGCCGGCGGGAGACGTCCAAGCGGCGCGCGTTGCTGCTGCTGGCGGGCGTGCTCGGCTTCCTGGGCCTGGTGCCGCTGCCGTTCTACTCGGTGCACCAGGGCGTCATCTGGCTGCCCGACGAAGCGCTGGTGCGCGCCGAGGCGCCCGGCCAGATCAGCGCCGTGCAGGCCGCCGCGGGCAGCGCCGTGGCGCGCGGCGCGCCCATCGTGACGATCGACAACCTGCCCTTGCAGGCCGAGCTGACACAGGCCGCCGCCGCACTGGCCCAGACCGAAGCGACGCTGCGCCGCGCCGAGGTGGCCGAGCCGGCCAGGGCCATTCCGCTGCGCACCGAGCTGGCGGCGCGCCAGTCACGCTACGACGAAGCCCGCGCCCGCGTGGCGGCACTCGACGTGGCAGCCAGTGCCGCGGGGCGCTGGGTGCCTGACGCGCCGACCGCGCTGACCGGCCGCTCGGTCAAGCGCGGCGATTTGCTCGGCTATCTCGTCGCCGGCCCGACAGACCGGGTGCGCGTGGCTGTCACGCAGGAGGACGCGGACATGGTCAAGCACCGCGTGCAAGGCGTGCAGGTGCGCCTGATGCAGGCGCCGCATGCGACGCTCGACGCCCGCGTCCGGCGCGAGGTGCCGGGCGGCGGCTTCGAGTTGGTGTCGGCGGCGCTGGGCTCGTCGGGCGGTGGCGAGATCGGCGTCGACCCTGCCAGGGAGGGTGGCAAGCACAGCCTGCGGCGCGTGTTCGACCTCGAGCTGCAGCTCGACCAGCCGTCGCCCAGCGCGGTGTTCGGCGACAAGGTGTGGGTGCGCTTCGACCTGGGCGCCACCCCGCTGGCGGCGCAATGGCTGCTGCGCCTGCGGCAGGCCTTCCTGGCGCGGCTCAATGTCTAGGGTGACATGCCCCTCGCCCGGTCGAGCACCGCTGGACGCGGGCCAGCCCAGCCGGTCCCCCGAGGGGGCGGCGAGGCTTGCCGGATCGACCGGCAAGCACATCGCCCACCGGGCCGGCTTGGGACGGCCCGGCGCTCGGCCCGAAATGCAGGGTCATCCACTGCGGGTGGCGCCATGACGCTCATGACGAGCGACCTCCGTTGGATCCGTGCGCTGGCCGGCCCCGAGTTCCGCCGTGCCGACACGCTGCGCGACGAGCGTGGCGACGAGAGCGGCAAGAAGCTGGAGCGCTGGCTGCGCGACCTGCCGGGCTGGCTGCCGGTGCGCAGCGAGCCTGCGTCGCGCATCGACGCACTGAACGCCGCCATCGCCGCGCTGCCCCTGCGCGAGGCCAGCGAGGAGGAGATCACCCGGCAACTGCATGACGCGATGGCGGCGTTGCGCGCCAATGCGGGCGACGCGGCCGCGCTGGCCCGCGCGCTCGGCAGCGTCGGCGAGGCCGCGCGCCGCCGGCTGGGGCTGTGGCCGCATCCGGTGCAGTTCGCGGGCGCGCGCATCCTCATCAGCGGCCGCTTGGCGGAGATGCGCACCGGCGAAGGCAAGACGCTGGTGGCCGCACTGGCCGCCACGGTCATGGCCGCCAGCGGCGCGCGCGTGCACGTCGTCAGCACCAACGACTACCTGGCCGAACGCGACTGCGAGGAGATGCGGTCGCTGTTCGAGTTCTTCGGCCTGACGGGCAGCTTCGTCAAAGGCGGCATGGAACCGGACGAGCGCCGCGCCGCCTACCGCCATGCGGTCTGCTACGTCAGTGGCAAGGAGCTGGTGTTCGACTACCTGAAGGACCGGCTCGCCGGCCACGGCCTGCTGCCCGGCCGCGTCGCCGGCGTACGCGGCTTCGTGCGGGGCGACGCGCCCGAGCCGCTGATCCCGGCGCTGCATTTCGCCATCGTCGACGAGGCCGACAGCGTGCTGATCGACGAGGCGCGCACGCCGATGATCATTTCGCAGGAGGCCGAAGGCATCCACGAGCCGGCGCTGCTGGCCTGGGCCATCGGCGCCGCGCGGGCGCTGAAGGAGGGCGCGCATTTCGCGTTGCGGCTGGCCTCGCGCGAAGTCGAGCTGAAGGCCGGCGCGCTCGAGGCCTGCCCACCGCTGCCGGAGGGTGTGCGCCCCGTCTGGCGTGCACGGCCGTGGCGCGAGCAGCTGCTGCGCCAGGCGCTGACGGCGTTGCACTTCTACGCGCGCGACCAGCACTACATCCTCGCGCCGGGCGAGAAACCGGAAGAGGGCCTGAAGGTGCAGATCGTCGACGAGAGCACCGGCCGCGTGATGGCCGACCGCAGCTGGGAGCAGGGCCTGCACCAGCTCATCGAGGCCAAGGAAGGCGTGCAGCTCACGGCAGGCCGCGACACGCTGGCGCGCATGACCTTCCAGCGCTTCTTCCGCCGCTATTACCTGCTGGCGGGCCTGACCGGCACCGCCGCCGAGGCCGCGCGCGAGCTGTGGGCCACCTACCGGCTGCGTGTGCGCCGGCTGCCGACCAACCGGCCCATCGCGCGCCGCGAGCTGGCCGCCGCCTGCTTCGCTAACGCGTCGACCAAGTGGCAGGCCGTGGCCGACGACGCCATCGCGGCAGCCGCGCGCGGCCAGGCCGTGCTGGTGGGTACGCGCAGCGTGGAGGCCAGCGAGGCCATCGCGGCCGTGTTCGCCGAGCGTGGCGTCGACGTCGTCATGTTGAACGCGCGCCAGGATGCCGAGGAAGCCGCCGTCGTCGCCAGCGCAGGCATTTCCGGCCGCATCACGGTGGCCACCAACATGGCTGGCCGCGGCACCGACATCAAGCCCGACCCGGCGGCTCTCGCTGCCGGCGGCCTGCACGTCATCCTCACCGAATACCACGAGTCCCCGCGCGTCGACCGCCAGCTCTTCGGCCGCAGCGGCCGCCAGGGCCAGCCTGGCACGGTGCGCGCGCTGGTGGCGGCGGACGACCCGCTCTTCAAGACCCTGCCCGCGCCGCTGCGCGCGGCGATCGCCAATGGCCAGGGACTGGCGTTGGCCGTCAGCGTCGCGCAGGGCGCCGCCGAGCGCCGCGCCTGGCAGATGAGAAAACAAACCTTGCGCCAGGACCGCGAACTTCATCGCATCATCGGCATTGCAGGCACCACGACATGACACCCCACGCCCCCTTTGCATTGCTGGCGCTACTGGCCACATCGCCCGCCTTCGCGGCCTTGCCCGCCGCGGCCGACTACGACTGCATGATCGAGCCAGCGCAGACGGTGGAGATCCGCAGCCCCGTCGTCGGCATCCTGGAGCGCGTGCACGCGCGCCGCGGCGAGGCCATCCGCCAGGGCCAGGTGCTGGTCAGCATCGAGAGCAGCGTCGAGTCCAGCGCGGCCGAATCGGCCCGTGCGCGTGCCGACGCGCAAGGCCAGGCGCAGCTGGCGCAGGCCAAGGTCAACGCGCTGCGCGAGAAGGCGCGTCGGCTGCAAGACCTGCTGGCCGAGGAATTTGTTTCGGCGCAGGCGGTTGAAGATGCGCAGGCCGAACTCAAGTTGGCTGAAGCGGAACTGAAGACCGCGACGGAGAACAACCAGATTGCTCGCCTCGATCACCGCCAGGCCGTCGACCAGCTGCGCCGCCGCCAGATCCTGGCGCCATTCAGTGGCGTCGTGGTGGACCAGTACCTCTACCCCGGGGCGCTGATGGACAGCAGCGACACCAAGAAGCCGGTGCTGAAGATCGCGCAGACCCACCCGCTGAAGGTGCAGGCGCTGCTGCCCGTCAAGGCGTTCACGCAGGTGAAGCCCGGCCAGCTCGTCAGCGTGACGCCCGAGGCGCCGTTCGCCGACAAGCCCATCCAGGCGCGGGTCCGCACCGTCGACCGCGTGCTCGACGCTGCCGCCGGCACCTTCGGCATCGTGGCCGAGATCGACAACGCCAAGGGCGAGCTGCCGGCGGGGCTGCGCTGCCGGGTCAAGCTTTGAGCCTGGATCCGGCAGTTGACCGCTTGCTACTTTGCGAAGTCTCGATGCGTCAGCACCTTGCGCCTTGTTCCCACACCACTACCTCGGTGAGCAGCGCTGCACGCCCGCTGGTCTGGCGCTTCGACCCGCTGGCGGCGTTGCTTCTCCTTGTGGGCATTGGCCCACTGCGTCGGCGCGTCTTGCCATCGGCCCGCCTCGCCAGTCCCTCGGACGCGCCCAGCTGCCGGATCTAGGCTAGGCATGCTCAAGCGTTTGCTGGCTCCGCTGCGCTGGCTCGTCCGGGTCGTCTTTGCGCTGCTCATCCTCTTCGAGGAGTGGGGCTGGGAGCCGCTGCGCCGCATATTCGCGCTGATCGCGAAGCTGCCGGTCATCCGGCAGTTCGAGGTGTTGCTGAAACGCCTGCCGCCGCGCTGGGCCTTTGTCGTGCTGTTGCTGCCCAGTCTGCTGATCCTGCCGGTCAAGCTGCTGGCCGTTTGGTTGGTGGCCGAGGGGCGCGTCATGCTCGGCGTGGGCCTGGTGATCGCCGCCAAGCTGATCGGCACGGCGCTGCTGGCCTGGCTGTTCCAGCTGATCCAGCCGGCGCTGATGCAGCTGCCCTGGTTCGCGCGCCTGCATGCGCGCTGGACGGCGTGGAAGGCGGAGCTGCTGGCGTGGGTGCGGGCGAGCGCCGTGTGGCGCTCGGCCAGGGCGATCAAGCTGCGCGTCAAGCGCTTGTTCAGGCGCGCACGAGAGGCGCCGCCGGCCTGAACTGCAGGCGCTGCTCGCGCTGCGCGTCGATCTCGGCACGGATGGTGGCCAGCTCCGCCTGGCGCTCGTCGCGGTAGAACAGGTTGTAGGCCTCGAAGGGCACCATGCGGCCGTCGGGCCGGGCGATGTGGATGCAGCTCTTCTTCAGCGCGCGGATGTCCAGCGACTGCGCGTCCATGAACTGCACGATGAGCACGCGGAAGACGTCGCGGTAGCTCAAGCGCGGCGCATCGATCTTTGGCAGGCAGCACAGCAGCTCGGACAGGCAGTGGGACTGACTCTCGGGCGAATGGTTTGTCGAGAACAGCTTGAAGACCGACGCCTTCAGCGCCGGGTCGCCCTCGAAGACGATGGTGCTGCGGTCGCCGCTGAGCAGCGTGGCTGCGTCCAGATAGCGCGTCAGGGGCACGAGGCCGTCCGGGCCACGCAGCGCATAGGCCATGGCCAGCGTGTCGGGGTTGCAGGGCACGGGCAGCACGTCGGCCAGCGTGAACACGCCGCTCTGCTCGGCGATGCGGCGGCGCAGCTCGCTGACGGTCAGGCGATGCTTCGCGGCGTCGTAGGCCTCGACGCGGCCGGCGTTCTGGATCGGCTGCAGCGTCACGCCTCGCACGCAGCCGTAGCGCTGGCCGTGGCGGATCACGTCGCCGATCTCGTCGTCGTTGATGCCACGCTTGACCGTCATCACCAGCGTCGTCGAGATGCCCAACGTATCCAGCCGCGCCAGCGCCGCGTCGTGCGGCCCGCGCAGGTCGGCGCCGCGCAGGTCCATCAGCGCTTCGCGCCGCAGCGAGTCGAACTGCAGGTAGACCTCCAGCCCCGGCGCATAACCTGCCAGCCGCTCGGCAAAGGCCACGTCCTGGGCGATGCGCAGGCCGTTGGTGTTGACCATCAGGTGCTTGATGGGTCTCGCCTTGGCGGCGTCGAGGATGTCGAAGAACTGCGGGTGCAGCGTCGGTTCTCCGCCGGAGATCTGGACCACGTCGGCCTCGCCCTCGCTGGCGATCACGGCGTCCAGCATCGCGATGACCTCGTCCATCGTGCGGTGCGACAGCCGTTCTGGCCCCGAGCCGGCGTAGCAGGTGGGGCAGCGCAGGTTGCAGTGGTCGCTGATCTCGATCAAGGACAGGCAGCTGTGCTGCATGTGGTCGGGACACAGGCCGCAGTCGTAGGGGCAGCCGTATTTCATCGGCGTCGCGAAGCGCCGCGGCGTCTCGGGCGGTTTGACGAACACCTCGCGGCATTGCCGGTAGTAGGCCGCGTCGTCGCTGACGAGCACGCGCTCGGTGCCGTGGGCCGGGCACCATTTGTCCATGTAGACCATGTCGTCCTTGATGACGATCTTGGCTTCGACCGGGCGCAGGCAGGTCGTGCAGACGGACTGCGTCGTGTCGTAGAACAGGTAGGGGCGAACCTTGCGTGTCATGGCGTGACCAGTTGGGGTGGCCGGCGCCATGCGCGCAGCACGAGGGGTGTGTAGACCGCGAGCGCGGCGAGGCAGGTCCACTGGATGCCTGACAGGCCGAGCGGCCAGGCGACCGGCACGGGCTTGAGGAACTCGACGGCGAAGCGCCACAGCAGGTAGGCACTCAGGAAGAGCTTGAAGGCGAGGCCGGGTGTGGCGAAGCGCGTGCGGTGCAGGGCGAGGCCGAGGGGCAGCATCACGGCGATCTCGTAGAGCTGGGTCGGGTGGCGCGGCACGCCATCACCGAAGTCCACGCCCCAGGGCAGCAAAGTCGCCAGCCCGTAGGTGTCGTCATGCAGGCCGGCGAGGAAGCAGCCGATGCGGCCGATGCAAAGGCCGACGGCGATGGGCAGCACCATGGCATCGCCGGTGCTGCGGGTCTGGCCGGTCAGCTTCTTGGCCACCTCCACGCCGACCAGCCCGCCCAGCAGGCCGCCGACGATGCTTTGGCCGGGCCAGATCAGCGCGCCCGCCTGCCAGGCCGCCAGGGCGAGATCGGGGCGCTCGATGAGGAAGACGAGCTTGTTGCCGATGGCCGCGCCGATCAGCAGGCCCACCAGTACGCCGAAGTTGCCCGGCGCGAGGGCGCCGCCGCGATGCTGCTGCTTCAGCGTCCGGCGCCACATCGCTGCGCCCAGCGCCATGCCAGCGTAGGCGAAGGCCGTGTGGACCCAGGCGGCGGTGGCGGCGTCGGCGATCAAGCGTCGCGCTTGAACAGGCGCGACAGCTTGCGCGCGCAGAGCCAGGTGAGCAGGCCGCCGATCAGCAAGCTGGGCACGGAGATGATCAGGAAGGCGCCGGAGTAGTTCTCCACGCGGCTGGAGAACATGTCGGGCAGCGTCATCACGGTGAACGCGGCACCGCACAGGCTCGCGAGGCCGAAGCCCAGCGTGGCGATGACCAGCAGGCCGATCAGCACGACCCGGCCGAAAGAGGTCGGGGCGTCCGTGCTCATGCGGTTGCTCCGCCCAACAGCGCCTGCACACGCGTCTTGAGGCCATCCGGCGACACGGTCGTCGTCGGCAGAGCCTCACCGACGGTCAGCGACACCCGGCTCCAGAACCCGCGTCGCATCGGCTTGACCATCGCCTGGCCGCCTTCCACCCGCGAGAAATAGCTGCCCCACAGATTGCCCAGCGCCATCGGAATGACGGGCACGTCGGGCATGCCTTCGATGAGCTTCATGACGCCGCCCTTGAAGGGCTGCAGCGTGCCGTCGCGCGTGATGCCGCCCTCCGGGAAGATGCAGACCATTTCGCCGTCGGCCAGCACCGCGCGGGCGGCGGTGAACGCGGCTTCGTAGGTGGCCGGGTCGCTCTTGGCGGGCGCGATGGGAATGGCCTTGGCGAGCCTGAACATCCAGCCCAGCACCGGCGTGCGGAAGATCTGCGCGTCCATCAGGAAGCGGATGGGGCGCGGGCTGGCGGCCATCAGCAGCACGGCGTCCACGAAGCTGACGTGGTTGCAGACCAGCACGGCCGGGCCGGCGGTGGGAATGCGCTCGTCGTGGACGACGCGGAAGCGGTAGACGATGCGCGTCAGCACGAAGGCGACAAAGCGCAGCAGGTACTCCGGCACGATGAGGAAGATGTAGAACGCCACGACCGCGTTGGCGATGCCCACAGCCAGGAAGATCTGCGGAATGGTCAGGCCGGCGCTCAGCATGGCGCCGGCGATGACGCTGCTGGCGATCATGAACAGCGCGTTCAGGATGTTGTTGGCCGCGATGATGCGCGCCCGGTGCGTGGGCTGCGCGCGCAGCTGGATCAGCGCGTACATCGGCACGCTGTACAGGCCGGCGAACAGCGCTAGCAGCGTCAGGTCCGCCAGTACGCGCCAGTGCGCCGGCACGCTGAGGAAGGCGCCGACGCTGTAGGGCTCGCTGGCGGGCAGGCCGTTCGCGGCGAAATACAGGTCGATGGCGAACACGCTCATGCCGATGGCGCCCAGCGGCACGAGGCCGATCTCGACATGGCGCTTGGACAACATCTCGCACATCAGCGAGCCGATGCCGATGCCGATGGAGAACACGGCCAGCAGCAGCGAGGCGACCTGCGGGCTGCCGTGCAGCACCTCCTTCGCGAAGGCGGGGAAGTTGCTGAGGAACACGGCGCCGAAGAACCACATCCACGAGATGCCCAGCAGCGAGCGGAACACCGCCAGGCCCTCGTGCGCGAGCTTGAGGTTGCGCCAGGTCTCGGTGAAGGGGTTCCAGTTGATGACGAGGTGAGGGTCGGTCGACGGGCTGGCGGGGATGGCCTGCGCCGTCACGCGGCCCAGCACGGCCAGCGCCATGCAGGCCCAGGCCACGTGGTGCGGGCCGACGACCGGCGTGTCGACCAGGATGCCGCCCGCCAGCTGGCCCAGCAGGATGGCGACGAAGGTGCCCATCTCCACCATGCCGTTGCCGCCGGTCAGCTCGCGTTCGCTGAGCTGCTGCGGCATGTAGGCGTACTTGACCGGGCCGAACAGCGTCGAGTGCAGGCCCATCAGGAAGACGCACAGCAGCAGCACCGGCACGTTCGCCGTGTAGAAGCCCCAGCCGGCGATGGCCATGATGGCAATCTCCAGGCTCTTCACCAACTGCATCAGCCGCGCCTTGTCGTGCTTGTCGGCGAGCTGGCCGCTGGTGGCCGAGAACAGCACGTAGGGCAGGATGAACAGCGCGCCGATGACCAGGCCCGCATGGCTGGGCGGCAGCCAGTCCAGCTGCAGCTGGTAGGTGATCATCAGCGTGAACGCGAACTTGAATACGTTGTCGTTCGCCGCGCCGAGGAACTGCGTCCAGAAGAACGGCGCGAAGCGGCGCTGGCCCAGCAGGGCGAACTGGTTCGGATGTTCTGTGCTCATTGCTGGACGAGTTGAGAAGGTTGCGAAAGACCGGCGCGCGGCAGCCAGGCAAACATCGAGTCGACGGTGACCGTGTCGATGTGCCGGGTCATGCGGCGCGCGGTCGGATGATCGTCGAAGGCGATGTTGGCCTGCGTCAGGCGGCCGCCCAGCCGCTCCAGCGCGGACAGGCGCAGGTCGGTGGGCTGGTAGCCCTGGGCCTTCAGCCAGGCCTGCGCGTCGCGGCGGCTGCTGATGCCCGGCGCGGCGGCGCTGGCAAGCGTCTCCAGCACCCACTGGTTGCTCTGCTGGTAGGTCGTGGCGAACGGGTAGGCCACCATGCTGTAGCGGCGCTCGTTCAGCCGCGCGACGCGGGCGTTGTCGGCCAGCAGCGGCAGCAGGGCCTGCTGCAGCTCGGGCTTGAGCACGACGAAGGCGGCGTCGTAGCGGTGCGGCCGGTCCAAGAAGAACTCGCCCAGGCCCTGGCGGTACAGCGCGGCGTGGTCGGTGCCGCAGTGGTTGAGCTTGTGCACGACGCGCCAGACGCCGCCATTCGGAGCCGGCTGCTGGCTCGCGTCCTTGTAGACGAAGCCCAGGTGCGACCACTGCAGGCCGTACTTGCTCAGGTCTTGCCCGGCGCGGGCCAGGATCAGCACCTGCGCGCCGCTGGCGTCCAGCTGACGGGCGGTGGCCTGCGCGAGGCTCAGCCCCTGCTCGACCTGCTGCGTCGTCTGGGGCTTCTCCTCGCAGGGCCGGCCGGCATGGGCGGCCGTGGCTGCGGCCAGCAGCATCAGCGCGGCGGCGCGTTTCACCGCGTGACCTGCTCGTTGTGCAGCAGCGCCTTGCCGATCTCGTTCGGGATGAAGGCGATGACCTCGCCGGCCACCGACAGCACGGTGCCCGTGCCGATGACGCTGACCGCCACTGCCGCGCCGGTCGACACGACCACGCCCTTGGCCAGCTGGCCCGAAGTGCGCAGGCTGATGCGCACGCCGTCCGACGCGCGCTCCAGCACCCAGACGGTGACGCCGCCGACGACCTCGACGCTGACGACCACCAGCGTCGTGCCGGCCGACAGGATGGCCGAGGGCGCCACGCTGAGCGCCGCGCCGGTGGCACTGACGGCCACCACGGACAGCGCCACCGGGGCGACGGAGATGGCGCTCAGTTCGGACTGGGCCTGCGCCGAGGACAGGGCCAGGGACAGGGCGAGCGCGGCAAGGATGGGTTTCATGAGGAGCTTTCGGTTCACAGCGTTTCGGGTTCGCCGGCCATCGCTTCGCGGCGGCCTTGCATTTGGCCCTGCAGACGGGCTTCCATCAGGTCGGCCTCGTGCGCATCGCGCAGCATCTTGGCCAGCGTGAAGACATTCGAGATCAGGTACAGCCAGCAGACGCCGAGGTAGGCCTTCCACACGGGCTGGATCTCCATGCGCCACAGGCCCCAGCCGGTCAGCCCCATGGCGAGCACGAAGCCAGCCCAGACGACGACGCGCCACATCGGCGTGTCGACCTGGCGGCCCTGGTTGTCGCGGATGAACTTGGCCAGCGCGAACGCGGTGGACAGGCAGAACACATAGCCCATGACCATGAAGGCGCGGTCCAGGTCTTGCCCGGGCAGCCAGGCCAGGCCCGAGGCGCAGAGCAGCGCGCTGATGGCGAAGGAGACCCACACCTGCAGGCGCCAGGCACTGGTGTCGCGACGGACGGTCATTGGGGAAGGCATCTCAAGAACTCCCTGTGGTTTGGAATGGCCGCGATCTTGCGCGAAGCCGGCCGAACCGGCCTCGGGAATAGTTCCAGGGCGCGCGGCAAGCGCCGGCAGGTAGCGTTTGATGACACCGGATGGCGGTTTCGACAGCCGTAAGGCCCGCAGCGTGCCGTCGTGCGCTACCGTTCGCGCCCATGTCGAGCACCCAATCCCTCGTCGCCCTGATCAAGTCGGAGCTGAAGAGCCAACGCATCAGCTATGCCGAGCTGGCGCAGGCGCTGGACCTGTCGGAGTCCAGCGTCAAGCGCATGCTGGCGCCCGGCGGCGAGATGCCGCTGTCGCGCGTGGATGAGATCTGCCGCGTGCTGAAGCTGGACTTCGCCGAGCTGGCCGCACGCCTCGCGCGCGAGGCGCCGTCGCAGCGCGAGCTGAGCCTGGAGCAGGAGAAGGCTGTCGTGGCCGACCCCAAGCTGCTGCTGGTCGCGATCTGCTGCCTGAGCCTGTGGGCGCTGGAGGACGTGCTGTCGCGCTACCGGCTCAGCGAGGCGGACGCCGTCGCCGCGCTGGCCAAGCTGGACCGCCTGGGCGTCATCGAGCTGCGGCCCAACAACCGCTACAAGCTCAAGGTCGCCAAGACGCTGCGCTGGCGCCCGCAGGGCCCGGTGATGACCTTCTTCCGAGAGCGCGTGATGGCCGACTTCTTCGCCGGCGGCTTCGACGGCGAGGGCGAACTGCTGACGCTGGTGCACGGCGAATTCGGCGCCGGCCACGCGCGCGAGCTGGCCGAGCGGCTGCAGCGCGCGGCCGACGACTTCGCGCGCCAGCACCTGCTGGACCAGAAGCTGCCGTCCGCCGAGAAGCGGCCCTACAGCGTCGTCATCGGGCTGCGGTCCTGGGTGTTCGAGGCGTTCAGGGACCTGGAGCGGCCCGGGCTGGGGCTCACCAGAACTCCCAGCGCCCGGTCCAGATGACCCAGATGCCAAGCAGGCCGTTCGTCACCGCATGCGCGATGACGGCCGTCCACAGCTTGCCGGTCTGGCGGTACAGCAGCGCATAGGCCAGGCCCGCGACGATGGCGGCCAGCCAGAGCGTGTGGGCGAGCGTGAAGACGAAGGTGGACAGCGCCACGGCCTTGAGGCCGACGGTCTGCGGGTCGACGCGCTCGAACCCGGGGTGCTGGATCCAGCGCATCAGGAAGCTGCGCCAGAACAGCTCTTCCATCAGCGGCACGACCAGCGCGGCACCGGCCAGGCGCAGCGCGATCAGCGGCCAGATCGGCTGGCCCGCACTGTCCAGCGGCACGAAGGTGGCGGTGGCCGAGCCCAGCTGCATCCACGGCGCATCCAGCTGCACCCAGATGGCGAAGACGGCGATGCCGACGACGACGGCCCAGCCGGTCTCGCGGGCGTCGGGCAGGTTCTGCCGCACCAGCTCGCCGTAGCCGCGCCAGTACCAGGCCAGCAGGCCGCCCACGATGACGGTCTGGGCGCCGTAGATCCAGCGCGCGTCCACGCCGAGGTCGGCCGGCAGATAGCCCCGCAGCGCCAGCAGGGCCATGAAAACGACGAACGGGATGCAGCGGGCGAGGGCGGCGGGGCTGAGCGCGGGCGTGTCGGCAGGCATGTCGGTCGCCAGCTTAGCCCGAGCGCATGACCGCTCAGCGCGCTGCGGCCCCCTAGACCTCAGGGGTCGGACGCTTTCAGCAAGCCGTCCTGGAAGGCGACGAACACGCCGTTGGTCCAGCCGAAGCCGTCCTGGGTCTCGTACTCGCCACCGCCGCCGGGGCGGTCCTCGGCGACGTCGTACTTCTCCAGCAGCCGGCCGGTGGCGAGGTAGACGCGTTCGACGCTGGCGCACCAGCGCCGGGCGATGTCGCGGGCGAGCGCCGTGTGGCCGTAGCGTGCCAGGCCTTGCGTGGCCATCCATTGCAGCGGCGCCCAGCCATTGGGGGCGTCCCACTGCTGGCCCGTCGCCAGCGCCGTGGTCAGCAGGCCGTTGGCACCGAGCAGGTGGCGCTGCACCTGCTCGGCCATGGCGTCGGCCTGGAGTTGCGTCGCCAGGCCCAGGTAGAGCGGCACCAGCGCCGCGGCGGTCAGCGGGCGCGGGTCGGCCGCATCACGCCAGTTCACATCGGCGAAGTGGCCGCCCGTCTCCCCATTATTCGCGCGCCAGAAGCGGGTCTGCAGCCGCGCGCGCCGGGCGGCGCCGCGGGCCTCGAAGGCCCGGGCGGTGGCAGCGTCGCCGGCGCGGGCGGCGCCCAGCGCGATGGCGCCTTCCAGGCCGGCCAGCAGCGCGTTGAGGTCGACCGGCGCGAGCGCCGTGGTCTCGATGGTGGCGATGTCGGCCGGGTCGGCGCACCAGCGGCCGGAGAAGTCCCAGCCGCTTTCGGCGCCGGCGCGCAGGTCGCGCCAGACCTGCCCGTGCGGCCGGCCGCTCGCCTCGGCCGTCTCGACGTCCTCGCGCCAGCTCTCCTCGCGTGGCGTGTCGCGGTCGTCCCAGTAGCGGTTCAGCAGCGCGCCGTCGGCGGTGCGCAGCGCGCGGCGGTGGGCCTGGCCCGGCGCGATCGTGGCCTCGCCGTCCATCCAGAAGGCGTGCTCCGCCCGCAGCGACGGCAGGTGCCGGGCGAAGCCGGCGGCGGGGTCATCGGCATGCAGCAGTTCGACCATGCGGAAGAAGAACGGCGGCTGTGAGCGGCTCAGCATGTAGGTGCGGCTGCTGTTGGGGATGAAGCCGTAGGTCGCGATCAGGTGTGCGAAGTTGGCGAGCATGTGCTCGGCCAGGTCCCGCCGCCCGTCGGTGACGAGGCCGAGCATCGTGAAGTAGCTGTCCCAGTAGTACAGCTCACGAAAGCGCCCGCCCGGCACCACGTAGGGCCGCGGCAGCGCGAGCAGGCTGTCGCCCGGCGCCGCGTCGCGGTGCTCGCGCAGCAGCAGCGGCCACAGCGCGCGGATGTGCGCGCGGATGTGCGGCAGGTTCTCCAGCCGTGGGCCGGCCGGCGCGCCGTGGGCCGGAAGCTCGAAATGCGCGTGCACGAAGTCGGCCAGCGAGAAGCCCGGCGCATGGCGCTCCGCCTCGAAGCGCGCGCGGATCAATGCGGGCGCCGTGCGGGGTCGCGCGTCGACGAAGCTCTTGCCGTCGGGGAAGACGCGCGCCATCTGCACGGCGGCGAACAGCTCGCCATAGAGCGCATGGGGCGTGGCGGTGGCGGCGGGGCCGGAATCGCCGGGGCGCTGGGAGGAGGTCATGACGCAAGGCGCCGGCGCAGCCGGGCGAGGGAGACGGCGAGGGCCGCGACGGGCACGAGCAGCAGTGCAAAGGCGGTCGCGCCATCGAAGGCGACGAACAGCCGGCCGGTGATGAAGCTGCCCAGCGTGCCGCCCAGGGCGGAGAAGACGACGATGAGGCCGGTCATGGCGGCGTGCTGACGCTGCGGCAGCGCGCTCAGCATGGCCGAGTTGATGGCGGGATAGATGGGCGCGAGCAGCAGCCCGGTCAGCGGCAGCAGGTAGGCCGCGGGCGGCGCATTCAGCCAGCCGGCGTCGGCGCCGAGCGGCGTGATGTTGCGGGACAGCGGCAGCGTCAGCAGGATGAGTGCCGCGATGCCGACGAGGCAGGCCATGACGACCGCGAACCAGCCCAGCCGGCCGATGACGGCCGCGCTGGTCAGGCGCCCCAGCGCCGTCGTCGCCGGCATGATGACCGCCAGGCCCACGCTCATGGCCGTCGGCAGGTGCAGCACTTCGTTGTTGAAGCTGGGCAACCAGGTGGAGATGCCCTGCTCGATCAGCACGTAAAGGAACGCCGACAGCAGGAACACCACGACGAGACCCATCTTCAGCAGCGGCGCCATGGCAAGCAGGTCCTGGCGCAGCGTGGTGCCGGGGGACTGGATGGGGCCTTCATCCAGCGGGCTGATGAGCAGCAGCATGAAGGCTGCCGCGGCGATGGCGGCGAGCACGGGGTAGACCTGCAGCCAGCCGGTGCCTTGCGCCCGGGCCGCGTTGCTGAAAAGCAGGAAGCCGCTCAGCACGCCCACCATGAACAAGCCTTCGAGCAGGTTGGTGAAGCGCGCGTGGCCGGCCTTGTCGTGCGTGACGAGGCCGATCATCGAATAGGCCGACACCTTGACCAGCGCGAAGCCGGCGCCGAGCGTGCAGAACAGCAGCTTGATGGCCCAGAACGCCGACAGCACCGGCATGGCCAGGCAGGCCGCGCCGACGGCAGCGACCGCCAACAGCATGGATTTCTTCAGGCCGAGCCGGGGCAGCAGGGAAGCCACCAGGAAGGACGTGAGGGCGATGGGCAGGTCCTTCCACGCGTCGAGCAGCGCGGCGTCTTGTCTGGCGACGCCCAGGGTCTGGACGACGAGCAGGTTGACGGCACCGACGCTGTTGAGCAGCGCGCCGAACAGCATGTAGGTGAGGATGATGGCGAGCTTGATGCGCAGCGTGCCGGTCGTTGCGGCTGCTGCGCTTGATGGGTGCGTCATGTTTTTGCACCTTTGGTGTGGCGCCGAGAGTGGTGCCGGGATTTCGCCCCGGCGGGCGACCTACTTTCTGGTCCGCCAGAAAGTAGGCAAAGAGCTCCCCCCGACCGCACCGCCCTACGCTGCGTTGCGGGTGCCCTGAGCTGCTCAGGCTTTGAGGGCCCGCGCAGAAC
>Ga0307411_10000095_pt1 | contig 26940 bp, 23 predicted proteins | sample DK1Ometagenome_2_FD_203712 | JGI IMG/M metagenome (GOLD analysis project Ga0307411, IMG submission 203712) | Maize rhizosphere microbial communities from greenhouse at UC Davis, California, United States - DK15-O-1 | ecosystem: Host-associated > Plants > Roots > Rhizosphere > Soil | place: USA...
CACCCCGACGAGAGCCGTCGCGGCCAGAGCCGCCGCGTGCGGGTCACGCTGCACGAGGTCAAGCGCCAGGAGCTGCCGCCGCTCGACGACGCCTTCGCCCGGGAAGTGGGAGACTTCGAGAGCATGGATGCGTTCCGTGCCGCCGTGCGGCGCGATCTCGAGCGCGAGGCGGAGCGCGAGGCCGATGCCCAGGTTCGCCAGGCGCTGCTGGGCCAGGTGATCGAGGCGAACGGGGTCCAGGCACCGGAGTCTCTGGTGCACCGCCTGATGCACGGCTACGCGGAGGTCTACCGGATCCCGCCGGAGCAGCTTCCCACCTTCGAGCAGCAGTTCCACCAGATCGCCGAGACTCAGGTGAAGCGCGACCTGGTGCTCGACGCCGTGGTCGAGCGGCAGGGCCTCCGCGCCACCGAGGCGGAGATCGACGCGCGCATCGCGGCGATGGCGGAGGCCCGGGGCGTCTCCGCCGGCGAGCTGTACGGCTCGCTCCAGAAGGCCAACCGCCTGGCGGAGCTGGAGCGCGGAATCACCGAGGAAAAGGCGTTCGAGTACCTGCTGCAGCAATCCACAGTCGAAAAGGCGACCTCTTGACGATGGCCACGCTTTATCCGCCGTATATCATCGAGCGCTCCAGCCGGGGCGAGCGGACTTACGACATCTTCTCGCGGCTCCTGATGGACCGGATCGTGTTCCTCGGGGCCCCCATCAACGACGACGTCTCCAACATCATCATCGCCCAGCTGCTCTTTCTCGAGGCGGACAACCCCGAGAAGGACATCTACCTCTACATCAACTCGCCGGGCGGCGTGGTGTCGGCGGGCATGGCCATTTACGACACCATGCAGCACCTGCGCGCGCCGGTGAACACGATCTGCATGGGAATGGCCGCGTCGATGGGGTCGTTCCTGCTGGCCGCGGGCACCAAGGGCAAGCGCAGCGCGCTGCCGCACTCCCGGATCATGATCCACCAGCCGTCGGGCGGCGCCCAGGGCACCGCGGCGGACATCGAGATCCAGGCGCGGGAGATCCTCTACCTGCGCTCCAAGATGAACGCCCTCTACGCGCTCCACACCGGCCAGCCGATCGAGACGATCGAGCGGGACATGGACCGGGACCGCTTCATGAGCGCCGAGGAGGCCAAGACTTATGGCCTGATCGACAGCGTGTTTACCCCGCGCAAGGACCTGGTGCCGCACCCGGACGGCAAGAAGGAGACTTGACGCCCCCGGTGCCGGGACTCACCTTTCCGGCACCCCTCATCCATCTCCCAGGCGACCCGGCTTCATGTCCAACGACAAGCACCTCCGCTGCTCCTTCTGCGGCAAATCGAAGGACTCGGTCCGGAAGTTCATCTCCGGTCCGTCGGTCTACATCTGCAACGAGTGCATCACGCTCTGCAATGAGATCCTGGCGGAGGACGAAGAGCGCGAGGTTGCCGACAGCATTACCCAGGTGCCCACGCCGGGCGAGATCAAGGACGTGCTGGACCAGTACGTGATCGGCCAGGAGCGCGCCAAGCGCACCCTGGCCGTCGCCGTCTACAATCACTACAAGCGCATCAACGCCTCGAACGGCCGCGACACCGACGTCGAGCTCGACAAGTCGAATATCCTGCTCCTCGGCCCCACCGGCGTCGGCAAGACCTTGCTCGCGCAGACCCTCGCCCGGATCCTGGACGTTCCCTTCACCATCGCCGATGCCACCACGCTCACCGAGGCGGGCTACGTCGGCGAAGACGTGGAGAACATCCTGGTGCGGCTGCTTCAGGCCGGCGAGTTCAACGTGGCGGAGTGCGAGCGCGGCATCGTCTACATCGACGAGATCGACAAGATCGCCCGCAAGTCGGAGAACCCCAGCATCACCCGGGACGTGTCCGGCGAGGGCGTGCAGCAGGCCCTGCTCAAGATCCTCGAGGGCACCATCGCCTCGGTCCCCCCCCAGGGGGGCCGCAAGCATCCGCAGCAGGAATACATCCAGATCAACACCAAGGACATCCTGTTCGTCTGCGGCGGGGCGTTCGACGGGCTGGAAAAGATCATCGAGGCGCGCACCGGCCGGCAGCAGATCGGCTTCGCCGACGAGGAGCGCAAGCGCTCCCCCGAGCTCAGCAAGAAGAACCCCTACGCCGAGGTCGAGCCCGACGATCTCCTCCGGTTCGGGCTGATCCCCGAGCTGGTGGGCCGTCTCCCGGTCGTGGTGTCGCTCGAGGCGCTCGATGAGGACGCCCTGATGCGCATCCTGGTCGAGCCCAAGAACGCCCTCACCAAGCAGTACAAGAAGCTCTTCGAGCTGGAAGACGTGGGGCTCACCTTCGATCCCGAGTCGCTCCGCGCCGTGGCCCACAAGGCGCTCAAGCGCGGGACCGGCGCCCGCGGGCTCCGGTCCATCCTGGAGACCATGATGACCGACATCATGTTCGACCTGCCCCATCGGGAGGACGTCCGGGAGATCGTGATCACCAAGGAAGCCATCACCGAAGGGGTCGCACCGTTGGTGGTGACGGAGCGCGCGCGAACGAAACGGGAGGCGTGAGCGCGGCGGGGCGGAGGGGCGGCGGGGCGGCGGGGCAGCAGAGGGGTGCTGCCCCGCTCGTGTCTCCGCTGCAGGAGCTGCCGGTCGAGTTCGTCGGCTCGTTTCCCGATCCGCTGGTGCGGCTCGACCCCGAGCTGCCGGAGGTCGCCTTCATCGGCCGGTCCAACGTCGGCAAGTCGAGCTTGTTCAACGCGCTGGTGGGAAGGCCGGGCCTGGCCCGGGTCAGCGGGACGCCGGGTAAGACCACGCTGCTGAACGCCTTCCGGCTTCCCGGATTCTACCTGGTGGACCTGCCGGGCTACGGGTTTGCCCGCGCCGGAAAGGCCGCCCGGGCCGGCTACCGGAGCCTGGTGATGCGGTACCTGGGCGAGCGGCCCACCCTCGCCGGTGTGGTCTGGCTGCTCGACGTGCGGCGGGATCTCTCCAGGGACGATTTCGACATCCAGGACCTGTTGATCGGGAGCGGCCGGCCGGTGCTCGCCGCCCTCACCAAGGCCGACAAGCTGACCCGCACCGAGGGGCTCGCCCGCACCCGGGGGCTCGCCGCGGCACTGGGGTTGCACCAGGACCAGATCCAGCTCACCAGCAGCAAGTCGCGGCAGGGCATCGCGGAGCTGGGGCAGAGCATACTGGCCACCATCGGAGGAGAACGATGAGGACGATCGCGGCGCTGGGTTGCGCCTGGGCCCTCCTGGCGACGGCGCCCGCACTGGCGCAGGAGCAAGAGTACAGCCCGGATCAGCTGCCACCGCCCGGATACGGATCGCTCCGGCAGAACGACGTGTCCCTTCGGGTGCGGAGCGACGAGCTCGAGGTCCGCCTCGTGCCCCTCGACGAGAGGGTGACCCGGCTGCTCGCGAGGGACGCCTACCAGTCGCTCCAGGGCCTGGTGCACTCCCGCCGCGCCACCATCGACTCCCTGGCGAGGCTCGCCGGGATCAGCTCGCCCGGCCTCGCGCTGGTGAGCTTCTTCGCCGGACGCGAGGGCGCGCGCTACGATCCGACCACGCTCAACCTCGGGATCAGGAACCGGGTGCTCCGCCCCCGCGGGATCGTGCCGTTCACCCCCCGGTTCACGTCCCAGCAGCTCAACCTGCGGGAGCAGGTGAGCGCGATCTACATCTTCGAGGAGCTTCTGCCGGTGAACGACGACTTCAACTTCGGCTACCAGGGACAGCTCTCCGAGAACTGGGAGGGCAAGCAGCCGCTGCTCGACCGCGAGCGGGCGCGGGTGTCCGCGCGGTCCAGGCTGAGCCGGCCCGACAGCGGGGCCGCCGCGCGGCGCTGAGCCGCGTAGATTTCCGCGGCCATCTCCCGGAGTTCCATATGCCTCATCTGCCGCTCCGCGCGGTCACGTTGCCCGACGCGACGAACCGGGTCTACGACGCCTGGCTCGCCGAGATCGAAGGCCGGCTGGCCGAGCCCGGGGCCGACTGGTCCCGGCTGACGCGGGACGTGCTCTATCAGCTCTCCTACCCGGGTCTGGGCGACTACGACGAGCGGCTGGCCGATCCCCGGACGCCCGCCCCGGCGCGAATCGCCTTGCTCTCGCTCGACCCCCGCAACATCACCCTCGAGCCCGAGTACTACGCCGACGTGGACCAGGCGCGCTTCGCCCGGGTGAAGCCGCTGCTCTGGCTGTGGTACGGCTTCGACCGGTCCCCGCTCGGTGGGCAGAACGTGCACCTCGGCGTTCGCTTTCGCCGTCTGCTGGCCGCCCACCTGTTCGGCCGCTGCGGGAAGAACTTCAAGTGTTTCCAGTTCACCGAGTTCTCCTACGGCTACAACCTCGAGGTCGGCGACGACGTGGTGGTCCACCGGAACGTTCTGCTGGACGACCGCGGCGGCATCGTCCTGGGCAACCGGGTCAGCATCTCGGACTACGCCAACATCTACAGCCATACCCACAGCATCGTGGACCAGCGTGACGTGACCAACGCACCCACGATCCTCGAGGATGACGTGCGCATCACCTACCACGCGACGGTGCTGGCGGGCGTCCGGGTGGGGCGCAACGGGATGGTGGGCGCGGTGGCCGTCGCCACCAAGGACGTGCGGCCCTACCATGTCAACGTCGGCATCCCGGCCAAGTCAATCCGGGTGAAGCCCAACGCGCCGCAGGAGGCCTACATCACCGAGCGCGTGGCGCGGCACGACACCAAGGAGCACTAGCCTGGCCCGGTCTCGAGAGCGCTGGTACCTCTCGCCTTCCGCCATCGCCGCCTGGGCGCTCCTCGCGAGCGCCATCGTCGCCTCGTCCCTGGGCGGCATGCCGAGCGTGCTCACGCTGGTGGCCGGGCTCGCGGGGGCGCTGATCGTGCTGCTCGCCGCCTGGCGTCGCGAGTGGGAGGTTCCGCTCCACGCGATCGCGGTCAGTCTTCTGGGCGTGATCGTGTGGCTGGTCGACGATCGGATCTGGTGGCTCGCGGTTCTGGCCGTGGTCACCATCTCGGCGAGCTTCTGGGTCGCCATCGCGCGGGGGCGGCGCAAGGTGCGGGAGGCCGAGGGCAAGACCGACGCTCTGGCCAGCCAGCTCGACCGCCGGATCAGCGAGCTGTTCTCGCTGCAGGAGCTGAGCTACGTCCTCTCGGAGTCCATCCAGCTCGACCGCATCGTGGACCAGGTCGCCCGGTACGCCGGCCGTTTCCTCCAGACCGACGGCGCGATCGTCGTGCTGGCCGACGACGAGCGCGGCCAGCGACTCAGGGTCGTGGCGGCCACCGGCACGCTGGAGGCGCTCCAGGGGCAGTGGGCGGAGGAGAGCGACACCGGCCTGGTCCGCTTCGCGATCAGCCGCGAGCGGATCGAGGTGGCGCAGGGCGTGGGAACCCCGACGGTGAACCTGATCGCGTCCACGACGGTGCGGTCCGCGGCGGTGGCACCGCTGCGCTCCCAGGGCGTCACCATGGGCGCGCTCGCCGTCGCGGACCGCCAGGGCGGGCCGTTCACTACAGAAGACCTCTGGCTGCTCTCGACCGTCGCGACCAACGCCTCGGTGGTGCTCGCCAACAGCCGGCTCTACGAGATCGTGCGCCAGAGCAAGGAGGAATGGGAGACCGCCTTCAACGCCCTCACCGAAGGCATCGCGGTGGTGGGCCCGACCGGCGCCGTCCTCCGGGCCAACCGGGCCCTCGCGGCGCTCACCGAGCTGAGCGAGAGCGAGCTGGTCGGGCGGGGATTCTGCGAGACGCTGTTCGGCAGCTTGGAGGCGGTGGAGGAGCTGATCAGCGCCGCCTACCTCGGCCAGCGGGCCGCGCCACTGGTGGCGCGGCTGGAGCGGACCCAGCGGGTCCTGCGCCTCACCGCGGCACCGTTCGCCGAGCATCCGGGACGGACGGCCGCGACGGGCACCGGCTCGGTCGTCGTCCTGGTGGAGGACGTCACCGAGCAGCGGATCCTCGAGGCCCAGCTCATCCAGAACGACAAGATGGCATCCATCGGACAGCTGGTCTCCGGCGTGGCGCACGAGCTGAACAACCCCCTCACCTCGATCGCCGGCCTCGCGGAGCTGCTGCTGGAGCGGACGCCGCATCCCGACCTGCCGCACGAGCATCTGCGGGTCATCCACGAGCAGGCGGAGCGGGCCGGGCGGATCGTGCGCAACCTGCTGACGTTCGCCCGCAAGGGCGTGGCGGAGAAGACCGCCGTGGACCTCAACGACGTGGCCGCCCGCACCTCGCTGCTCATCGTCTACGAGCTCCAGCTGCACGGCATCGAGCTGGAGTCCGCGCTGAGCCCGGAGCCCGTCGTGGTCCTCGGCGACCGCTACGAGCTCCAGCAGGTGCTGCTCAACCTGGTGAACAACGCGGTGCACGCGGTGAGCCAGCTGGAGGCCGGGTGTCCGCGACGGATCCGGCTGGAGACGTCCCGCCAGGGCGGAACCGCCGTGCTCAAGGTGCTCGACTCCGGCCCGGGGGTGCCGCCGCACCTCGTCTCCTATCTCTTCACGCCGTTCTTCACCACGAAGTCGCCGGGGGAAGGCACCGGCCTCGGTCTGTCACTGAGCTACAGTCTGGTGAAGGCCCACGGTGGGATCCTGGCGTACGAGGTGTCGCCCGAGGGAGGCGCGGAGTTCCGGATCAGCCTGCCGGCTCATGACGGGCCGCCGGACGAGGCTCCGCTGGAGCGCCGCTCCGCCTCACGGCCCAGCGGCCATCGCATCCTGGTGGTGGATGACGATCCGGCGGTGCACCGGCTGGTGAGCGCGCTGTTCACGCCGCAGGGGCATATGGTGGAAGCGGTGCGGTCGGGGAACCAGGCGTTGTTGATGATGAAGGAGCGGGACTTCGATCTCATCGTGGCGGACGCGATGGCCACGGCGGGCCCGTCGGAGCTGTTCGTCCAGGCCCTCGCGGCCCATCGGCCGGATGCGTGCGGCCGCCTGGTGCTCGGTGTTTCGGGCAACGGCGACGTCGCCGAGGCGGCGGCGGAAGGCGTGCGCCGTACCCGGAAGCCGTTCAGCCTGCGGGACCTCAACGCCCTCGCCCAGGAAGTCTTCGCTAGTACCCTGCGGCGCTCGCCGGCCGCCACGGAAGGACGCTGACCCTGCCCTTCACGCGCGCGGACGCCGCCGCCGCGTCCGCCGTGGCCCAGTAGTTCCCCCCGGCCGTCAGGTCCGGCGCCTCGATCAGCCAGCCGCTCGCCCGCAGGAAGACGTTGCCCGTCACCTCGGTCCCGTATCCCGCGTTGTCTACCACCAGGCCGTCCACCAGCCCATCGAAGATGTTTCCCCGCACCCGGCTGCCGATGGTGCCCTGGAGCACGATGCCCTGCTCCGCTCCGCCGATCATGTTGTCGTCGATCCGATGGCCCCGGCTCCCGGGCGCGTCCCGGATCGGCGCGGCGATTCTGATGCCGGTTCGCCCGCCGAGCAGCACGTTGGCCTCCAGCGTGTTGTCGCTGCCGTGCTCCAGCACGACCGACGCGATGCGCGCGCCGATCACGGTGTTCGCCCGCACCACGCTGGCGTTCACCTGGTCGAGGCGGAACCCGTAGGCGGAGCTGTCGCCCCGGTTCTCCAGGTACGTGATGTTCCAGGTGTGGCTGGCGGCGAACGCCGTGCCGCTGCCCGAGGCGTCGTTGCGATACACCAGATTGCCGATGGACGGCCGGGTGAGCGGCGCCCGCCCGCCGATCCGGATGCCGGTGGCTGACGCGGTGAGGTTGTTCTCCGCGACGGTGTTCGAGTCGCTGCCCTGGCGGAGCAGGATCGCGGCCGCGCCACAGTCCACGCCGGGAGGCGCGCAGCGGGTGGTGTGGTGCACCTGGTTTCTGACGAGGACGTTGCGGGACGAGCCCCAGAGGCTGATGCCCCATCCCGTGTTTCCGGTCACCTGGTTGTCGGCCAGGTAGCTCTCCCGCGCGTCGATGAGACCGATACCGTTCTGGGCCGACGCCGCGGTCACGCCGGTGACGCTCGCGCCGACGGTCCGGACCAGCACCAGGCCGGATCCCCCGCCGGTGAAGGCCGCGAGCCTCAGCGGGTCGAGCCGGTCGGCGGTGTCGGGCTGAGCCTCGGTGGAACGCAGCGGGTCACTCCGGCTTCCCGAGAGGTCGGCGCCGGTGATCCGGTGTCCCCGTCCTCCCTCGATGCGAAGTCCGACCCGATAGCCCCGGATCGTGCCTCCGAGGATCGACACCCCGTCCACGCCCTTGCTCGTCACCCCGATGCCGACGAGGCGCGCCGGCACCGAGTCCCCGCTCTCCAGTACCACCCCGGTGAGATCGATGCGCGTTCCCGACGCCGCCGCGACGATCACCCCTCGCTCGGCGGGATCGGCGATCCGGTACCGTCCGGGACAGATCCGGACCTCTCCCTGCACCTGGGTGCCGGCACGCGAGGGTCGAATGCACGGCGCGGCCGCGTCCTCGGCGGGGCCGGCGAGCGCCAGTACGAGCAGGAACGAAGAGAGCAGCATCATGGCCGGACCGGATACCCTCGCTCGCGAAGGAACGCTCGGGCCTCCGGCAGCGAGGAGCCCCGAAAATGGAAGATCGTGGCCGCCAGGACGCCGTGGGCACCGGCTTCGAGGGCCTCGGCCAGGTGCCCCAGATTGCCCGCGCCACCAGAGGCGACGATCGGAATGCCGACGGCGGCGGCGGCGGCGCGAACCAGGTCGAGATCGTAGCCGGACTCGGTCCCGTCCCGGTCCATGGAGGTCAGCAGGATTTCCCCCGCGCCGAGCGCCTCCAGGTCGCGCATCCAGCTCACGGCCTCCCTGGGCGTCGGCTCACGGCCGCCGTTCACCACCACGGTGAGCCGGCCGTCGATCCTCCGCACGTCGACCGCCGCGACGACGCACTGGCTGCCGAAGCTTTCCGCCAGCCGTGAGACGAGGGAGGGGTCGCGCACCGCCGCGGTGTTCACCGAGATCTTGTCGGCGCCCGCCCGGAGCGCCGCCCCTGCGTCCGCCACCGAACGGATGCCTCCGCCCACGGTGAACGGAATGAAGATGGAGTCGGCCACCCGCGCCACCATCTCGAGCGTAGTGCGGCGCTCGTCGGGGCTGGCGGAGATGTCCAGGAACACCAGCTCGTCGGCGCCCTCCGCATCGTAGCGGGCCGCCTGCTCCACCGGATCGCCGGCGTCGCGCAACGACTCGAAGTGGACGCCCTTCACCACCCGGCCCCCGGCGACGTCGAGGCAGGGAATGATCCGCCGGGCTAGCATACCCGGAGCACGTCCTCGACCGATCCCGCGTCCCCGCGGCCGAGCAGCCGCAGGACGTCCTCCAGCGCGCGACGCTCGCGGGGCCAGGCGAAGCGCTCGCCGGCCGCGGACGTCGGCAGCCACTCGTGGCGGTCGTGCTCCGGGCCGAGCCGGACGGTGGTATCCCCGCCCACGAAGGCGACGAACACCGGCACCAGCGCGACCTCATCCGACCGGTGCTGATAGAACGTCTCCACCCGGCTCAGGTTGTAGAGCCGCTCGGCGCGCAGTCCGGTCTCCTCCTCCAGCTCCCGCTGGGCCGCGTCGGCCGGCGTCTCGCCGACCTCGATGTGCCCATGCACCGCCTCCCACGAGCCCGGACAACGACCCGCGGGGGAGCGCCGAAGCACGAGGCACTCGAGACCGCTTCCGCCGGGGCGAAGGACGTACACGTCCACCAGCGACACCCGGATCGAGGTCACGGGCTCCATCGGGCGAAGGCGTCCAGCAGCTCGATGCCCGCGCGCTGCGATTTCTCGGGGTGAAACTGGGCGCCGATCACGGTCTCCCGGCCGACCAGCGTGGGGAACACGGTGCCGTACTCCCCGGTGCCGAGCACGGTGTCGGCGGGCAGCTCGCTGGGATGATAGCTGTGCACGTGGTAAAAGAATCGGGCCTCGCCCCCGAAGAGCGGGCCCACCATCGCGTGGCGCCTGCCCGCCTCGGTCAGATCGACCCGCGCCCAACCCACGTGCGGCACGTGCAGGGTGGTGACGAATCGGCGCACCCGCCCCGGCAGGATGCCGATCCCGCGTGCATCGCCCGCCTCCTCGCTGGTCTCGAAGAGGAGCTGGAGACCCAGGCAGATGCCCATGACCGGCCGGCCGGCGCGGGCGACCTCGCGCACCGCGTCGCCGAGGCCGGTTGCGATCAGGGTCCGCGCGCCCTGGCCGAAGTTGCCGACGCCGGGCACGAGCACCCGCCCGGCGGTGCGCACCGCATCGGGGTCGGTGGTCAGCGTGGCCTGGTGGCCGCCCGCCTCGAGCGCTCGTACCACGCTCTTCAGGTTGTTGACGCCGTAGTCCACCACCGCGATCACAGCGTCCCCTTGGTGGAAGGCACGCCGGCGACCCGCGGATCGATCGAAGTGGCGGCGTCCAGCGCCCGCGCGAACGCCTTGAACGCCGCCTCCACGATGTGGTGGGGGTTGTCGCCCCGTACCAGGTCGATGTGCGCCGTGAGTCCGGCGTTGAGCACTACGGCGCGGAAGAACTCCGGCGTCAGGAAGACGTCGTAGTCGCCCAGCATCTGCCACTTGGGGATCTCGACCTCGTAGTGCAGGTACGGGCGGCCGGAGACATCCACCACGGCGCGCACCAGCGCCTCGTCGAGCGGCACCATGGCGTCGCCGTAGCGGCGGATGCCCGCGCGGTCGCCCAGCGCGCGGGCGATGGCCGTGCCGATCGCGATGCCGGTGTCCTCGACCGTGTGATGCCCGTCCACGTGGAGGTCGCCCTGGCCCTCGACCTTCAGGTCGAGCAGACCGTGCCGCGCCAGGGCCTCCAGCATGTGATCGAAGAAGCCGATGCCGGTCTTCACGTCCGCCGTTCCCTTGCCGTCCAGGTTCACCCGGACGAGCAGATCGGTTTCCTTGGTCGTGCGCCTGATCTCGCCCACTCGCGCGGTCACGAGGCCTCCGTTTCAGGTGCCAGGATCTGCGCCAGGGCAGCGAGCACCGCCTCCATGTCCTCTTCGGTGCCGATCGAAATCCGGAGGCACTCGGCCAGCTCGCCGCTGTTGGACACGTCGCGGACCAGGATCCCGTGGTCCTCGTACAGCCGGTGGAACACCTCGCTCGCCGGGCGCGCACGGCAGCGGATCAGCACGAAATTCGCCGCGGTCGGGATGACGTCCAGGCCCGGGAGCCGTGCGAGCCGGGGGAGGAACCGGTCCCGGGTCTCCATGATGTCCCGGGTTCGCGCGGCGAAGACATCGGCGTGGTCCAGCGCGACGTCGGCCGCGGCGAGGGTCACCAGGTTCACGTTGTAGGGGAGCTTGCCCTTGGCCAGCTCGCGCGCAACGTCGGGATGCGCCAGCGCCAGCCCGAAGCGAAGCCCCGCCATGCCCATCGCCTTGGAGAAGGTGCGCAGCACCACGAGCCGGGACGTCCGGCGCAGCAGCGGGATGGCCGTCGGCCCGCCGAAGTCCTGGTAGGCCTCGTCGCAGACCACCAGGGCGCCGGTCTCGTCGAGGATCCGCTCGACCGCGCCACCCGGCAGCGCCGAGCCGGTGGGGTTGTTCGGCGAGTTGAGCACCACCACCTTCGCTCGCTCGCGAATCACGGCCGCCACGATCCGACTCACGTCGTACTCGAACACGGGGCCGAGCGGCACCGGCACGTAGCGCCCGCCGAGCACGCCGGTGAGGAGGCGGTAGAGCGAAAACGTCGGCGACGGCGCGACCACGGCGTCGCCCTCGGCGAGCACGACCGAAAGCGTGGCCTGGATCAGCTCGTTGGAGCCGTTTCCGACCACCACCCCCTCCGGGACCCAGCCGTAGCGGGCGGCGAGGCGCTCCACCAGGTGAGACGGCACGAACTCGGGATAGCGCTGCCACGGCGCGGCCGCCGCGCGCTCGAGCACGGCACGCTTCAGGTCGGGCGGCAGGTCGTGCGGGCACTCGTTCTGGTTGAGCTTTCGCCGCGCGGCGGGCGCCCGCAGCGCATAGGCCGCCTGGGCCCGGACACCGGGCTTGACCGACGCGAGCCCCTCGGCGCCGTCGGGGAGGGCGCCCCCCGGGCCGGTGGATTCGAGAGCGATCGGTCGGACGGGGGTGGAGGAAGTGGCGGGTGTCGGCCGGCGGTTCAAGCGCGGTGGCGGCCCAGAACCGCCTCGAGCCGTGCCGAGAGGGCGCGAGCCCGGAACGGCTTGGTGATGAAGTCGTCGGCGCCCAGCTCGAAGACCCGAACCTCGTTATCCTCGTCGCCCTTGGCGGTGAGTACCATGACGGGGATGGCGCGGGTGGCCGCGCGGGAGCGGAGCTGGGCCAGCACGCTGTAGCCGTCGAGACCCGGCAGGTTGAGATCGAGGATGACGACGTCGGGCGCGAACCGGTCCACCTGATCGAGCGCCTGCACGCCGTCGCGCGCCTCGGTGACGGTGTAGCCGTCGCGCTCGAGCAGGTCCTTCATGACCCGGCGCAGCTGGTCTTCGTCTTCCACCAGGAGCACGCAGGTGCCCGCGCCGCGCCCTCCGCGACCGGCCGCCTCGCCGCCGGAAACGTCGTCCACCAGCTCGAGCGCCTCGGCGAAATCCAACGCCGGAACGGGCGCGGAGGGTGGCGGGCCGGCCGGTGGCGGTACGGCCGGGTGGGCGGCAGCCCTGGAGCGGTCGGACGGGCGCTCGCGCGCCGGGCGGGAGCTCTCATCTTCCCGCGGCACGTCGGTGACCCGGAGCAGCTCCTCGATGGTGGAATCCCCGGCCAGGACGTGCCGGAGACCGCTCTCGAAGAGCGAGCGCATCCCGTTGGCCCTGGCCGCCTCCGCGATGAGGTCGGCGGTGGCCCCCTGCCCGACCCGCCGCTCCAGATCCGCGTTCATGGTCAGCACCTCGAGGATGCCGAACCGACCCCGATAGCCGGTCATGGCGCAGTCGGGACATCCCACGGCCTTGCGGAGCCTGGTCCCCGGCGGAATGAAGCGCGCCACCCGTTCGGGCACGGGGTCCTCGCTCGGCTGGACGCAGACCTCGCAGAGCCGGCGCATGAGCCGCTGGGACACCACTCCCCGCAGCGCGGAGGCGATCTTGTACGGCTCCATTCCCATGTCCACCAGCCGCGTCACCGCGTTGGGAGCATCATTGGTGTGGAGCGTGGAGAGTACCAGATGGCCGGTCAGGGAGGCCTGGAGCGCGATCTGCGCGGTCTCCTGGTCACGGATCTCGCCGACCAGCACGACGTCGGGATCCTGCCGGAGGATCGAACGCAGCGCGGAGGCGAAGGTGAGCCCCGCTTTGTCGTGCACCTGCACCTGGACGATGTTCTGTCCCAGCCGGTACTCGACCGGGTCCTCCACCGTCACGATGTTGACGCCCTCGTTCTGCACCAGCCGGAGAGCGGAATAGAGGGTGGTGGTCTTGCCGGAGCCGGTGGGCCCCGTGACCAGGAGAATCCCCTCCTTGTTGGTGAGCAGGCGCTTGACCGCCTCCTGCTCATCCGGGTGCATGCCGAGCGACTCCAGATTGAGCACCGTGGTGCGCTGGCTCAGGATCCGGATGACCACCTTTTCACCCAGCGACGCGGGGAGGGTGGACACCCGGAGGTCCACCGCCTCGCCGTTGACCGAGACGCGGGCCCGTCCATCCTGGGGCCGGAGCCGGTCCGCGATGTCGAGGCCGGACATGATTTTGATGCGTGAGATGAGGGGAAGTCCCGCGTTGCGCGGAATCTTCATCACCTGCCGCAGCACGCCGTCGATGCGGTAGCGGACCACGACCCCGCCCTCGATCGGCTCGACGTGGATGTCGCTGGCCCTGCTCACCACGCCGTCGGCCAGCATCATGTCCACCAGCCGGATGATCGGGCGCTGGCTGGCCTCTTCGGCGCTGGCGGCCGAGTAGTCGTCGTCTTCCTCGGTGAGCTCCTTCACCTCCATGTCGTCACCGATGCCGGCCAGCAGCCGCGACACGATCTCCTCGCCGCCGCGATAGAGGTCGTCGATCCTGGTCCTGAGCCTGGCGGGTGAGGCGAGGAGCATCCTCACCTCGCGGCCGGTGGCGAAGGCCAGCATTTTTTCGGCGTCGATGTCGAACGGATTGGCGGTCGCCACCTCGAGGTAGGAGTCGGTCTGTCCCACGGGAAGCACGGTGAAGCGGCGTGCGAGCTGCTCGGGAACCGCCTGGGTCAGGCTCGGGTCCACCCGCGACATGTCGGCCACCGGAAACCGGAAGCGGGCGGCGATCGCGGCCAGAACCTGGTCGTCGCCGACCAGCTTCCGCTGGACCACCGTCTCCCACAGCGACACCGGCGCGTCCGCGGGCTCCTGGCGGAGCTCCGCGAGCGCGTCAGCAGGCAGCAACGGCTCGACGCTGGGGACCAGCCATTCGTCAAAGAACTTCATGGGGCGTCCCGGGTTTGGTGCGGAGTGTGGAAATCTAGCCCGGGCCACCGGTTGGACGCTATCACAATACTCCCCACCAGTCCCGATTCACATCGACGGCGAAGCCGACCGTGCCGTCTCTCAGGCCGACCCCGACCTCCAGCCGGAGGAGACGCATCAGCCACTCCACAGCGAGGCCTGCAACCGGCCTCACGCCGTCCGTGCCGTCCCAGGGCAGCCCCGACAGCGGCCGGTCGGTCCATCCGGCGGACACGAACGGCGCGAGGGTGAGACGCCGTCCGGTGCTGGCGAAAGAGCCCAGACGGATGGCCGGGAACGGCGCCTCGAACCGCCACTCCACGTGCGCCAGGGCCGCGGTCCTTCCCCCGTAGGCTCGAAACGGCTCGCCCAGCAGCGTCCCCCGGCCCCCCATCACGAAGCTTCGGTATCCCGGGAGGTGCTCGGTGCCCGCGCCCAGGTACGCCCGGGCGAGGAGCTGGCCCGGCCCGGCCGGCCGCAGCCAACGGCCCTCCAGGACTGCCCGGACATATTCACCCTCACCCTCGCCGGCCTCCAGAGCGAGGCGCCCCTGGAGATCCTGGCGCACCGCGATCCCCGCACTGCCCCGCTCCAGCGCGACCCGGGCAATCCGAAAGGTCCCCGCCCCCAGCGGTGGATTGGCACGGTAGCGTCCATTGGCGGGGGATGACTCGACGCCGACCGACCGGCTCTCCTCCAACGCGAACTCGAGCGCCAGGGAGGTCCGGCCGCTCAGCCGGTGCCGAAGGCCCGCCGTGACGCCGTTCAGGAGGACGTAGTCGCCGTAGTCGTCGCCCGCCTCCTGCGCCAGCAGCGAGTTGAGCGCGGGTGAGATCACCGGAAGGTCGGAGAGATCGCGCACTCCTCGCTCCGCGCCGAGGGAAACCTGGGTTCCTCCCGATCCGGCCAGGACGGTCAGTCCCCCGGTGATCCGCCGGTCGGAGGTTCCGTAGCCGACCCGCGGACGCAGCTGGATGCGGCTTCCACGCATGCCCAGGACCCCACCGAAGCCGAGCGCCAGGCCCTGAACCCGGTTGACGTGCGCGATGTCGCTCAGGGACCCGGAGGCCAGGCGGCTCGACGGCAGGCCACCGAGCGCCCGAGAGCCCGCGATTCGCTCCACTTCCACCCGCAACGCGTCCATGTCCTGCCGGTTCACCGGGGCGGCCACGTCGGCGATCGCCTCCGACAGCGGCATGCCCCAGGTGGAATCGTCGGGCCGCGGGCGCCGGAGCCCGCCGAGGGCCGGACCCTCCAGTACCCCGGCGGGGATGGTGACGTTCAGGTCGTAGTCCGCGATCTCCCACCGTCCGCGGATGATGCCGCGCGCCGGAAAGTCGAGGAAGCTCGCGCGGCGGCGGATCTCGATCTCCTGCCGGAACGGGAGCCACCAGCGGCCCTCGAAGCGTCCGTTCTCCAGCACGATGGTGATGTCCTCGAGCTGGCGGTCGAGGTAGGCGGCGGGCGTGAAGCTGAAGCGAAAGCGCACCAGCTCCGCCGTCTCGCCGTCGAGGTAGAGCGTACCCACGACGAGCGGAAGCGAGAACGAGCGCGGCCGCACCTGTACCTCGCGCACCGTGACCTCGCCGCCGGCTGCCTGGATGGTCAGCGAGTCGCCCACGGCGTACTGGTACGCGGCAGGACCGGCGCGAGACAGAGGGTGAATGGCGTCCCGTACCTCGTCGCCCTCACCGATCCGGATGACGTCGCCGAAATTGTTGGTGACGATGCCGAGGTGGTCCCGATGGTACTCGATGTCGGTGGGCAGGAACGCGCCGTCGCGCCACCCGCTCACCACCTGCTTGCTGTGATCGGGGGCCTGCCAATACACTTCCACGTCCAGCTCGTCGGCCTTGATCAGGCGGGGCGGCTCGGTCAGCCCTTCACCGACCTGCGCGAGGAAGAAGACGAACCCGTGGGCGCGGGTGCAGTAGCTCTGGAGCGCGGTGTCGGCCTCGACCGTGGCGCGCCGCTCGACCGCCCGGCGGACCAGCGCCAGCGCGTCGGGCGAGTCCCAGGCCTGCGCTTCCAGGGGCGACACGGCCGCGGCGAGCAGCAGACCGATCGTCCAGCAGGGGCACCGCTCACCGCTCACCGTTCACCTCTCACCGTCAAGGGGTCATGGCCGGAATATTCCGGGGGCTCTGGAGACGAGCAAGCTGGCTCTGTCTCGCGGCGGCCGCCTGCGGCGGGACGCGCGCATCCGGCGATCGCGAGACCGCGGCTCCCACCGGGATCCGGGTCTTCCCGCTGTCCGAGGCCATCGTCCTGGAGACCTCCGGCCCGCCACCTCCCGATACCGCCGTGACCTTCGTCGCGGGACAACCTCGCGTCATCGTCCTGCGGCACGGCCCGCCGGAATACATCGTCTTCGCCGAGCTGTTCTTTCCGCCCTCGGCATTCGCCGAGCACGGACGCGAAGTGCGGGTGGAGGTGCGGCCGCGGCCCGGTGTCTACGGGCTCGAGGTGATCACCAGCCTGCCGATCCGCGACAGCGCCGCGGTCGCCTTCAAGTATGCCCGATACTTCGCGGCGCCGGGCAGGGCCCGGGCGGTCTACGGCTCCGACCTCGGCTACGAGCGGGCCCTCGGCGTCGGCCGGCTGAGGCCGGACGGCATGCTCGCCCTGTTCCCGTCGATCCGGCCGTTTCCCGACGTGCTCCACGCGCCGCTCCCCGCCGCCGGGACGTATCTCGTGGCCGCCCCCCAGTGACGACGCGTTTCGAGCGATTCGCGGAGCGGGCACGGCTCGGCGAAGGCATCGTGCCGGTGACCCGCGAGGTCGTGCTCGACGGGGACACGCCGGTCACCGCCTTCACCAAGCTGCACCGCGGCCGCTGGGGGTTTCTGCTCGAGTCGCTGGAGGGCGGCGAGCGCTGGGCCCGCTACACCTTTCTCGCCACCGAGCCGCGCGAAGTGTTCCGCTATCGCGGCCGGGAGTGTGCCCGTTGGGCGCCGGGAGAAGATTGGAGGGTGGTCGAGACCGACACGACCCCGCTGGAGCATCTCGGCAGGACCATGCGACGGCACCCGCCGGTCGTGGTTCCGGGTCTGCCCCGGTTCACCGGCGGCGCGGTGGGATTCTGGGGCTACGATGTCGTCCGAACGATCGAGTCGTTGTCGGAGTCGCCGCCCGACGACCGCGACCTGCCCGACGCCATCGTGATGGTGGCGGATACCCTGCTGGTGCTGGACAACCTGTTCAACCGCGCCACCGTGATCGCCAGCGTCGAGGTGTCGGACGGGGCGGGTCTCACCGACCTCCGGCGCCTCTACGATCAGGCCGAGACGAGGATCGACCGCTGGCTCGACCGGCTCGCCGAGCCGGGAACGGTCCGTCCGCTCGCGGTCGAGCCGGACCCGCCGCTGCCGGAGACCGTGTCACCCTACCCCGACGCGCGATTCCAGGACCATGTGCGGAGAATCAAGGAGTACATCGCGGCCGGCGACACGTTCCAGACGGTGTTGAGTCGCCGGCTCGATCTGCCGGCGCCCGATCCGTTCCTGAGTTACCGCTATCTCCGGGCGCTCAACCCCGCGCCGTACCTCTATTATCTGCACTGCGACGACATCCACGTCATCGGGAGCTCACCCGAGATCCTGGTCCGGGTCGAGGATGGCGAGGTGACGGTGCGGCCCATCGCCGGCACCCGTCCCCGGGACCCCGACGCCGCGCGCGACGCCGCGCTCGCCGAGGAGCTCGCCGCCGATCCCAAGGAGCGCGCCGAGCATCTGATGCTGGTGGACCTCGGCCGCAACGATGTGGGCCGGGTGGCGGAGTTCGGGTCGGTGAGGCTCACCGCGTTCATGACCATCGAGCGCTACTCTCACGTGATGCACCTGGTGAGCGAGGTACGCGGCCGGCTCCGGCCCGAGCTCGACGCGGTGGCCGCGCTGGCGGCCTGCTTCCCGGCCGGCACGGTTTCCGGCGCGCCCAAGGTGCGCGCGATGCAGATCATCGACGAGCTGGAGCCGGTGCGCCGCGGCCCCTACGCCGGAGCGGTCGGCTATGTGGGCTGGGGCGCCCGAACGCTCGACACGGCGATCGCGATCCGCACCTGCGTCATCCGCGGGGACCGCGCCTGGGTCCAGGCCGGCGCCGGCATCGTCGCGGATTCCGCCCCGGCGGCCGAGTGGCGGGAGACGGAGGCGAAGGCGCGGGCGGTGCTGCTCGCGCTGGCCTTGGCGGGAGGCGGGCGAAACGGTATGTCACCCTGAGCGCGACCTCCAGCCCCGCCCGGCCATCCCGCTATTTTCCCACCATGCCCGCCTTTCGTCTCGTCAGCTCGACCGGCGACCAGAGCTTTGAGCTTCCGCCGGGGCGAAGTGTGGTCGTGGGCCGGGGGGTCGCGACCGACATCGCGATCTACGACCCCACCATCTCCCGGCGCCATGCGGAGCTGACCGCGCGGGACGACGCGGTCGAGGTGCGAGACCTGGGCAGTTCCAACGGCACCTGCATCAACGGAAGCCGGGTGACGACCGGCCGGCTCCTTTCCAACGACATGGTCACCTTCGGCAAGGTCACCTACAGGGTCAAAGAGATTCTGCCGCCGGGGGCGGAGCCGCTCGCGCTCCCGGAGCTGGTCCGCCCCAGCGGCAAGATCGTCCGCAAGCTCATGGTGAGCGGCGGCGGCACCGCGGGCATCACCAGCCGCGACGGGCCGCTGAGCCGCGGTCAGCTCCGCGTCGCCGCCGCGAGCGCCGAGGAGCGCCAGGCGAAGAAGCTCTCGCTGCTGCTGGAAGTCGCCCAGAAGCTCACCGCGGAGCTGGAGCTCGACCGCCTGCTCCGCACGGTGGTGGACATGACGTTCCAGGTCATGGAAGTGGACCGCGTCACCATCCTGCTGCGCAACGAAGCCACCGGCGAGATGGTGCCGACCCTCTCCAAGAGCCGGCTGGGCGACACCCAAGTCCAGCCGGTACCCCGATCCATCGTGGACAAGGTGGTCGAGGAACGGGTGGCGGTGGTGTCCCACAACGCGCCGGCCGACGAGCGCTTCAAGGGACGCTCCATCGTGGCCCAGAGCGTCCGGAGCGCCATGTGCTCGCCCCTGCTCGACGCCCGGGACCAGATTCTCGGCCTCCTGTACGTGGACAATCTGAGCGCGCCGGGCAGCTTCAGCGACGAGGACCTCCAATTTCTCGTGGCCTTCAGCGGGCTGGCCGCCCTCGGCATCAAGAACAGCCGCTTTGCGGAGCAGAGCCGCCGCGAGGCGCTGGTGCGGTCGAACTTCGAGCGCTACTTCGCTCCCAACGTCGCCGCGGACATCGCGCAGCAGGACGGAGCCATCCGCCTGGGCGGCGAGCGCAGGCGGGTCACCGTGCTCTTCAGCGACATCCGCGGCTTCACCACCATGGCCGAGTCCATGGGCCCGGACGCCGTCGCGCATCTCCTGAGCGAGTACTTCAGCGAGATGGTGGAGGTGATCTTCGAGCACGGCGGCACCCTGGACAAGTTCATCGGCGACGCCGTCATGGCGCTGTGGGGCGCACCGATCTCCCACGACGACGACCCCGACCGCGCGCTCCAGGCGGCGGTCGGCATGCAGCAGGCCATCGACGACCTCAACCGCCAATGGGCCGCCGCGGGCCGGCCGGAGATCGGCGTGGGAATCGGCATCAGTCACGGCGAGGTATTCGCCGGGAACATCGGGAGCCACCGCCGCCTGGAGTACACCGTCCTGGGCGACGCGGTCAACGTCGCGGCGCGGCTCTGCGCCGAGGCCGGGCCCGGCGAGATCCTGGTGAGCGAAGCGCTGCTGCGCGTCGTTCGGGAGCCGGTGGACTACGAGTTTCTGCCGGAGCTGGGCCTGAAGGGCAAGTCGCAGGTGGTGCAGGTGTATAGGGTGCGGGGCGGCGGGGCGGCGGGGCGGCGGGGCGGCTAGCCGGAGGAAATGGACGCGTTCGCTGCCCCGCTGAACTCGTATTTTTCCCCGGCCTGCTCCATGAGGCGCAGCACCAGCCGGAGCGGCAGACCCATCACGCTGAAGAAGTCCCCCTCGATGCGCTCGACCAACGCCGCGCCAAAGCCCTGAATGCCGTACGCGCCCGCCTTGTCCATCGGCTCGCCGGTGGCGACGTAGGCGCGGAGGTAATCCTCGCTCATCCGGCGGAAGCCGACGTTGGTGACGTCCGTCGCCTGGTGCAACTGCTCGCCGGCGACCAGCACCACCGAGGTCATCACCTGGTGCGTTCTGCCCTGCAGCTTGAGCAGCATCCGGAGGGCATCGGCCTCGTCCACCGGCTTCTCCAGGATCTCGTCCCGCACGACGACCGTGGTATCCGCGCCGAGCACCAGCCGGCCGGGCACGCTCAGCGCCTTCTCCCGCGCCAATCGCTCGACGTAGTCGAGCGCGGTTTCCGCCGGCCGGCGGATCTCCGGCACGTTGGACGGGACGACCCTGAGCGGAATGCCGAGCATCTCGAGGAGCTGACGCCGCCGGGGGGAGCCGGAGGCGAGGGTGAGGGGCTCACGACTCATGTGCTGCGCTCCAGGATCAGAGTGACGGGACCGTCGTTGTGGATCTCGACCTGCATGTCGGCGCCGAACTCGCCGGTGGCCACCTCGAGCCCCCGGGAGCGAAGGGCGGCCACGAAGCGCTCGTAGAGTGGAATCGCCATCTCGGGCCGCGCGGCATCGATGAACGAGGGGCGGCGGCCCTTGGCGGCCTCGCCGTAGAGCGTGAACTGCGAGACCACCAGAACGGCGCCGCCCACCTCCTCCAGCGCCAGATTCATCTTCCCCTCCGCGTCGGAGAAGAGCCGCAGCCCGGCCACCTTCTCGGCCATCCAGTCCGCGGTCGGCGCGGTGTCGCCGTGGGTGAAGCCCACGAGCAGGCAGAAGCCCCGCCCGATGGCACCGGCGGTTCGGCCATCGATGGTCACCGACGCGCGTGAGACACGCTGGAGCACGACGCGCATGGTGGGCTTACAATTCTTTCCGTGTCCTACAGGGCTGGTACGACGACATGGTGAAGATAAGCCGCATTCCGGCCGCCCCGCTTCGCCCCGAGCCCGGCTCGTGGCCTTCCGACCGGCTCACCGCCGCGTGGCTGGGCCATGCGACCGTGTTGCTCAATTTCCAGGGCACTTGGATCCTCACCGACCCGGTGCTGGAGTCCAAAGTGGGGATCGGGCGCGGCCGCGCGAAGCTCGGGCCCAGCCGGCTGGTGAAGCCCGCCCTCCGGACCCGCGAGCTCCCATCGCTCGATCTGGTGCTGCTCTCGCATGCCCATATGGACCACACCGATCTCGGCACCCTGTCCTCCATCCGGGACGCCGTGCCGGTGGTGGTGCAGCAGGGCAACCGCGACCTCGTGCGCCGCTTCCGACGGGTGGAAGAGCTGTCCTGGGGCGACCGGACCGAGATCGGCGGGGTCACGGTGGAATCGGTCGAGGTTCGCCATTGGGGCGCCCGGATGGTCACCGATCGCCACCGGGGATACGGCGGCTATCTGCTGACCAAGGGCGATCGCACCGTGCTCTTCGCCGGCGACACGGCGTACACCGACGTCCTCGACCGGGTCGGGGCGCGGGTCAAGGTGGATCTCGCCATTCTCCCGATCGGCGCGTATGACCCGTGGATCGCCAATCACGCGTCTCCAGAGCAGGCGTGGGAGATGTTTCGCGGCATCGGCGCCGAGTACGTGATGCCGGTGCACCACTCGACGTTCCGGCTGAGCCGTGAGCCGGTGGAGGAGCCGATGCGGCGGCTCCTTGCGGCGGCGCATGGCGAGAGCTGGCGGGTCGTCGCCCGTCAGATCGGCGCGACCTGGACGCTATAGCGCCCCGCGCTCCCAAGGGCCGGTGATCGCCAGGGTCCGGCCCGCCTCGGTCCCGGCGTCCAGGGTGGAGCCCATGATGTTGACGAAGAGCACCCGGCCGTCGGGACTGAAGCACGCGCCCGCGAACTCGGATTGGTTCAGAATGTTCTTGCCGAGATCGAAGATCGCGCCTTCGGGGGTGAGCCCCCGCAGGAACTGCTCGCCCTCGCCGTCTTCACAGATCACGATCCCGCCGCGGGGGCTGACGGTGATGTTGTCGGGGTAGTCGAGCACGTCCCGCGAAGGGCTCTCGAACACCAGCGACAACTCACCCCGGCTCGCGGCGGTCGGCCGGTAGCGCCAGACCTGGCCCACCTCGGCGTCACCTCCGTTCGTCGCGTGGAAGTAGATGCTCTCGTCACCGTACCAGCACCCCTCCAACCGGGCGAACCGCGCGGCACCCCGGGCAAAGCCCTGGTCGAAGATGGCAGTCGGATTGTTGCCCCCTTCACGGGGGTCCGGATCGGGGATCTCCACCCATCCGACCGGAAGCGGCGCCCCGATCGTCTGCCCCGTGCCGGTGTCATAGTTCGGCCGCCCTTCGATGGCGAGCATCTGGAGCCGCCCCCCTTCGGCGAGCCGCTCACCGGACGCCGGGATGAACCGGTAGAAGCCCGCGGTCGGCGTGCGATCCTCGGTCTCGTACACGATACCGGTCGCCCGATCCACCGCGACCGCCTCGTGCACGAACCGTCCCATCGCCTTGAGCGGCACCGGCCGCACTGGACCTTCGGCCGACACCGGCACCTCGAAGATGTACCCGTGCTCCTCGTCCCACCCGTCCACCCGGCCCGCCACGCTCTCCTCGCAGCTGAGCCAGGTCCCCCATGGAGTCGGCCCGCCGGCGCAATTGACGATGGTCCCGTTCAGGCTGATGAAATCCCGTACCAGCTCGGCCATCCCATCCCCGGCGATCCGAACCTCGAGCGAGGTGGTGCCGCCGCCGCCCTTCCGGTCGTAGGCCCGGGACGGGTCGCCCTTCACCGTCGCGGTGTCGGATCCGTCGCGGTTCTCGTGGTTGCGGATGAGCCGGACGCGCCCGTTCGGCAGGGGGAAGGCCGCCATGCCGTCGAAGGCGCCGGGGGTCGCGTTGCCATCGGACATCGGCTTGCCGGTAAAGCTGAGGACCTTGTAGCTGAACCCGTTGGGGAGAGCCAGCTCGGGGCCTGCGGGGCGCAGGAGGCCATATCCGCCCTGGCCCAGGCTCGCCCGGAGCGCCATGGGCCCGCTGGCCTCGGAACGAATGCCGCGCGAGCAGGCGACGAGCCCGCCGAGCGAGGGAGCGATGAGGAAGGCCCCGGCCAGCCCGGCGGAGCGGCGGAGGAAATCGCGGCGGGTATGGTGGATCATTCGTTCGTCGGCGTGAAAGGAGACAGGGTCCCGTAGAGTCGCGCGCTCCGGCGGATTCTACAAGGCTGGAGGCCGCTGCGGGTGGGAGAAAGAAAAGTGCCAAGCACGGTGTGGGGAGGCGGCGTTATCATTTCGCCGGCTACTCTCCGTCACCGCCTTGGCGGAACCCGACTCTAATGTCGCTCCTCGACTCGTGGATCCTGCAACGCTAAGGTAACGATCTCGATATTCGCACCCGTTCCCGGACCCGTTGATGCCATCCGAGCGTGAGAAGATGCTCGCGGGCGCGCCGTACGATCCGCTCGACCCCGACCTCGTCACCGGGCGCGAGCGCGCCCGCGACCTGTGCCAGGCCCTGAACGCCACGCGCGAAGGCGAGGCCGACACGCGCCGGGCCATCCTGCGCAGGCTGTTCGGGCGGGGTGGCGACACCGTCTGGATGCAGCCGCCCTTCTTCTGCGATTACGGGACGAACATCGAGCTCGGCGAGCGGGTCTTCTTCAACTTCAGCTGCGTCGTGCTCGACGTCTGCCGCGTGCGGGTCGGCGATTACACGCTCTTCGGGCCGGGCGTGCAGATCCTGACGCCCATGCATCCGATGAACGCCGAGCTGCGGCGGCGTGAGGAATACGGGCAGCCTATCGACATCGGGGCGGACGTCTGGGTCGGCGGCGGGGCGCTCATCCTGCCGGGCGTCCGGATCGGGTCGCGGACCGTCATCGGCGCCGGCAGCGTCGTCACGCGGGACGTGCCGGACGGGGTGCTCGCCGCGGGAAACCCCTGCCGCGTCATCCGGGAGATCACCGAGTAGGCGCTCGGCATGCCAGGCCCAGCCGACATGCCCGAGAACGTTCAGGCCCTCGAATGTCCGAGGGCCTGAACGAAGTAGAGCCAAGTGCGATGCGGCGAGGCGGCGTTATCGTTTCGCCGGCTACTCGACCGTCACCGACTTGGCAAGATTGCGCGGCTGGTCCACGTTGCACCCGCGAGCCACCGCCACGTAGTACGAGAGCAGCTGCAGTGGAATGCTCGTCAGCATCGGCGTCAGCAGGTCGAGCGTCACCGGAATGGTGAACGTCGCATCGGCCAGGCGCTCGATCTCGGTGTCCCCGGCGTTGATGAGCGCGATCACCTTGCCGCCCCGCGCCTTCACCTCTTCGATGTTGGACACGATCTTCGAGTGCACCGCGTCCTTCGGGGCGATGAACACCACCGGCATGTTTTCGTCGATCAGCGCGATCGGTCCGTGCTTCATCTCCGCCGCGGGATACCCCTCGGCATGGATGTAGGAGATCTCCTTCAGCTTGAGCGCACCCTCCAGGGCCACCGGGAAGTTGACCCCGCGGCCGAGATAGAGCGCATTGGTCGTGGTCCGAAGGAACTTCTCGGCCAATTGCTCGAGCTCGGAGGCGCGGCCGAGAATCTCGGCGATCTGCTCCGGGAGCGCCCGGAGACCCTGGATGAACTCGCGGCCCTGCAGGATGCTCAGGTTCCGCAGCCGGGCGACGCGGAGGGTCACCAGGGCGAGGGCGGCCACCTGGCTGGTGAACGCCTTGGTGCTCGCCACCCCCACCTCGGGGCCGGCGTGGAGGTAGATGCCCCCGTCCACCTCGCGCGCGATGGTGGAGCCCACCACGTTCACCAGACCGATGGTCCGGGCGCCCCGACGCTTGGCCTCGCGAATCGCGGCCAGCGTGTCGGCCGTCTCGCCCGACTGGGAGATTCCGATCACCAGAGTCCGGTGGTCCACCACGGGATTGCGGTAGCGGAACTCCGAGGCGTACTCCACCTCGACCGGGACCCGGGCCATCTCCTCCAGCATGTACTCGCCGATGAGGGCGGAGTGCCACGAGGTGCCGCACGCGGTGATGATGATGCGCTCGACGTGCTTGAGCTGGTCGTCGCTCAGGTTCAGGCCGCTGACCCGGGCCGTGCCCTCATCTTCCAGGAGGTGGCCCCGCAGCGTGTTGCAGAGACTCTCGGGCTGCTCGAAGATCTCCTTCAGCATGAAGTGGGCGTATCCGTTCCGCTCCACCATCGCCAGGTCCCATTCGATCTGGTTGACCGGCTTGCTGATCCGGGTGGTCTCCAGGTTCCGCACCCGGTAGCCGTCGCGGGTGAGCACCACCATCTCACCATCGTCGAGGTAGACCACCGACCGGGTGTACTGAAGCAGCGGTGACGCATCGGAGGCGACGAACCACTCGTTCTCGCCCACGCCGACCAGAAGCGGTGAGCCTTTCCGGGCGGCGACCAGAACCCCCGGCTCGTCGGCGGAGATGAATGCGAGACCGTACGCGCCGTCCACCTCGCGGAGCGCGGCCGCGACCGCCTCCTCGAGGTTGCCGTCGTAGTACTCGCCCACCAGATGCGCCAGCACCTCGGTGTCGGTCTCGGACTTGAAGGTGTGTCCCCGGCGCTCCAGCGTTTTCCGGATGGCGGCGGAATTCTCGATGATGCCGTTGTGGATGACCGCGATGCGCCCCGACTGGTCGGTGTGCGGATGGGCGTTGGGCGTGGTGGGGGCGCCGTGGGTGGCCCAGCGGGTGTGGCCGATGCCGAGCGTGCCCGACGGCATCGCGCCCTCCAGCTCTCCCTCCAGGATGCTGAGCTTGCCGGCGGCCTTGGCGATCTCGAGCCCGCGGCCGTTGACCACCGCGATGCCCGCGGAGTCGTAACCCCGGTACTCCATGCGCCGCAGCCCCTCGAGAAGAAGACCGGCTGCCTGGCGTGGTCCGATGTAGCCTACGATCCCGCACATCGCGCCATGACCCTCACTGCAAGAGTTCTCGACCCGCGGCCACCAGCGCGTCCGCTTCCGATGAAGTGGGGGCCTCGGCGATCAGCCGGACGATGGGCTCGGTCCCGGACGGCCGGACGTGCAGCCAGCGGTCGGCCCAGGCGAGCCGCAGTCCATCCCGGTCATCGGCGGTCGCATCGGCGAAGCGCCGTCGCAACCGGTCGTACAAAGGTGTGAGTTCGGAGCTCCGGGGGCCCTTGGCCTTCACGATGGAGTAGCGGGGGGAGGCCTCGACCAGCCCAGCGACCGTTACCCCAGACGTGGCAACGAGATGCAAGATCAAGGCCACCCCCAGTGGTGCATCGCGGCCGATGTGGAGCGCGGGGTACATGACTCCCCCGTTCCCCTCCCCGCCGATCGCCGCATTCTGGTCTCTTATCGCCCGGGCGACATTGGCTTCGCCGACCGGCGCCCGGACCACCCTGGCCCCCACACGCCGGGCCGCATCCTCAACCACCAGGCTGGTGGAAAGGTTCACCACGACGGTCGAGGGTTCCGCCGCATTGGTGCGTCCATCCAACACGGCGCGGACCGCGAACGCCAGGGTATAGTCCTCGCCGATCGCTCTCCCGCGCTCGTCCACCACCGCGAGCCGGTCCACGTCCGGATCCACGGCCAGCCCCAGGTCCGCACCGCTCTCCCGCACCAGC
>Ga0307411_10000096_pt1 | contig 26924 bp, 7 predicted proteins | sample DK1Ometagenome_2_FD_203712 | JGI IMG/M metagenome (GOLD analysis project Ga0307411, IMG submission 203712) | Maize rhizosphere microbial communities from greenhouse at UC Davis, California, United States - DK15-O-1 | ecosystem: Host-associated > Plants > Roots > Rhizosphere > Soil | place: USA...
AAACTGCAACACAGCGATGCCGTCCTCGACCACATCGATCAGGCTGACCTGACCGCCGTGGCTGGCCAGCCCCGGGTTGATCTCGGTTTGCAGGTAATAGTTGATGCGCTCGTTGACCGGGCTGTCGGCGTTGACCATCGGCACTTTGGCATTTGGCGCCTTGATGGTCAGCTGGCCGCCCATACGGTCGGTGGCGTAGTCGACCACGGCGTCATCGAGAAACGCTTCGCTGAACGAATCGATGTAGGCGGTGAAGCTTTTCAGCCCCAGCGCGGTATCTTCAGGTTTTTCTTCGCCCGGCTTGCAATAGGCAATGCAGGTTTCGGCGTATTGGGTGCCAGGCTGGGTGATGAAGACGCGGATGCCGATGCCCGGGGTGTTCTGCTTGGAAAGCAGATCGGCCAGGTAATCATGGGCGGCGTCGGTAATGGTAATAGCGGTCATGGAAACTCCTCGCAGGCTTGGGCGCAGTTTACGCCAAATGAGGCGGCTGACAAAGTCCCAGTATTTTTGTCGGGAAAAGCCCGATTTGTCTGCTTCGGCAGCGTTTTGTCGCGCCGCTGATGCTGCAATTGAGGATCTGCTGCCTCGTTAACAAACAGATACCGACGACTTATCCACCCATATATATGTATGCCCGATCAGGTTTTTCCAATCCTTATATTCGGTGCCTTCGACTATTTGCCAACCGCTCTTATTCAAAGGCTCTACATGACTACAGGCATATCAACGTTCTATAACAAGACACCGCCACGCAGACTGCAGGATCTCAATCATCTGATCAGTTACCTGCACGCGCTCATCGGCGACAACTCCAACACTGATGCCACCCAGCTTTACTACCGCCCGCCGGCTGAATCTGAATTGGGCCGCGAGTGCCAGGAAGCGTTTCGCGTTCTGCGAAAACTGGAAAAAGACGAAGACTTCATAAACGCCCTTTCCAAACCGGCGGCGTCTGATCAATCGCCGTTGGGCAATGACTTCCTCTATGACTTCTTGTCTTTCCAGCTGAGCTCCACCAGGACACCTGCCCCTATACCTGCCGAAGTATTCCCCATCGCCGGGCATTCGGTAGTTTTGAGAGATGTGCCGATGTACTGGTCCATTGATATTGATGTCTTGCTGGATATACATCGCAAGGTCGGCAATGGCGTCAAAAGTGATGGTTCCGTGCGGTTCGACCTGGTTCTCGCCTATTACTCGCTTGTCCCCCCGCGCCCCCTCACCTCCGCCGATTGGCAACGGTTACTGCACAATCTGGTCGAGCAGCGCGCGCTGTGGCTGCTGGGCCATCACGGCCATTTCAGTGATTTCGAGCATCTGCTGAGTCTGGCAGACGACGAAACGATCATGCAGATTGTCCGCCAGGTTGAAGCGCAAACTTCACGGTGCCTGCTGGCCAATGTCGTACCGGCAACCTTCAATGCCAAGCTTGAAACGTTTGCCGACACTACGCCGATAACGCTTTTGGAAACCATCCTGCAATCGGCAAAAAACCTGCAACTGGCTCAACGTATAGCCAAACAACTGAATTGGTACGGTGCGCAGGACGAGCAGAAATGCCCACCCAACGTATTGAAGAAACTATTGTGGCGCGCGCTCTGGTTGAGCCTGAAACCAGGCCCGCACGGCAATTATCAAAATGAACTGCAGATACTGATCGAGCCTGGTTGTAGTTACTCGTCAATACGCAACTCGTTGATCAAACACTTTGAGCGGTCACTTGCCGTCGACCGGCCCATTGCTTTGTTGGCGGTCGCCATCATGAAAAGCAATGTCGCCAGTGAGGCTTGGGTTCAGGACATTCCCGAAGATCTGCCCTACTGCACCTCCAGCGCCTGGGTCAATTTCAGAAGCGGGTTCATTCTCGCCGAATCGATTGCGCCCGGTTCATCCCGGCACATGACGTTCGAGCAGTTACTCAATCTGCCGGCGGAGCATTACCGGGCCTATGCAAACGACGTAGAGCAACAGCGACTGGTGGCCGCCGCGAAAGTCCGTCCGGCAGTGGAGTGGGCAGCGGCAATGGGATTGTTCGGCATACGTCACGGCACTTACCCGATCAGCGAAATGGAACTCGCTCTGGATACGCTGGAGCAACATGAGCAAGCGATGGCCAGCGCCACGGCAAATCTGGCGCTCACGCCGCCGAGCCGCTTCAGATACGAATCCGACGCCGCGTTCGATGAGGCGTTTGCTGCCTGGCTGAATATTCCACGAGCCGCTTACAAGACCCTGATAAAAGCATTGCTGGCTCAATATCTGCCTGCTTGTCGCGGCGATCTCGAGCGCGACGAAGTAACCGTTTACTCATTGCGCCGGCCCCTCAACGACACGCAAGTCGAACACGAAAACAAAACCAACACCGACGCGGTTCGTGCCCGCTGCGGATTCATTCTGCGAATGGTCGATCCGCGCTACCCGACGCAGGCGCGCTACATCGAAGTGTTCCCGCGCGCAGGTGTCGTACGCCTGCGCCACGACATCCAGTCGCTGCTGGTGGGCGGCGAGATCAAGGTGGAATCGGTCGGCTCCAGCAGCCGGACCAGCCGCGGCTCGTTCCGAAAAGGCAGCGACCTGCCCTTTGACTGGGACGCGTACCGCGACGGCTCGAAACCCAGAGACAACCAGCGTGCCACGTTGGTCGTGGAACAGCTCGGCGACAGGTTTGACCCGGTGCCAACTGAACAGCGCTCCGCCGATGTAGCAACACGCACCCTGCCCTTCGCGGCCAATAATCTGACCTCTGCACGGGCTGAGGCACTGGCGACCATGATCGCCCAAGAACTGTTTTTCAAAGATGAACCGGCATTGCTTGAGCAAACCCGCAAAGCCACGCGCAGTACCGATATCGGCAGGGACTTTCTTGAGGATCTCGCCTTCTGGGGAAAAATGTTCGTGCCGTTCTGGGGCGCCATCGATGATCTGACATCCGGCGAGCCCAAGCGCATCGAAAGTGGCGGCCTTGGCCTGTTCACCGACGTCATTTCCTTTGCCCTGCCCATTGGCAAGTACATCGCCGGCTGCACGCGGCTGGCCACGCAGGCTGGCAAGCTCGGCGTTCATCTGGCGCTGCCCAGGTTCGCCAGCCTGACGCGAACTCTGGTGATTTCGACGCTGCGGGAACTCAATCCGCTGGAGTCGGTGCTGTCACTGCTCAGGCTCGGCCGATTCACCCTGCGCAAGATTGGCAGTGTGACATTGCGTCAGGCGCGCCTGGCAATTGCCCGGCTGCGTGATGGGACAGTCGCGGCGCACCACCTGATAGCCGTCGACCCCGGCGCGTGGGTGCCGCGCCAGCCCGGTGACCGCCTCTGCACCGTCGAAGGGATCGCCAACATTCCCATGCGCAACGTTGGCACCGTGGACGCGGCGGACTATCGGCTCATCGACGTACAGTCGGGCCAGGCTTTCGGCCCGCGCTATCGCGAGCCGGTGACAGTGATGAGCAACAGCAATCCGTTGTTGCGCCCCTACGCCGTCGAACCACACTGGATCGCCGGTTTGAAGGCCGACTCGCGGGGCATTTTCTTCCGGCCCGAGTACAACCAGAAGTTCATCTGCAACATTGATGAAAACGGCAGCATTGCCGTCTATCAGATTCGGGACAACTCTTACGGATTCATTCAGGAAACGGCGCAAACCGCAGAAAACAGTTTCTCGGTGGTGCTGGTCAATCCAAAAAACAACCGCGACCTGTCGATCAACCTGTCGTCGGTAAAGCCCGGGCACTGGTATACAAAGGAAATCAGGGTCAGAGGTGGCGCGCCCGATGATCCGAACGTGGTAACAGCTTTGCACCTGGAAGAGTGGTCGCGGTTCAGCGAACAGATGCTGGGCATTGCCATAAAGGCTTTTGCGAAGAAGCATCGACTGGACCCGACTGCTTTTCAGCAATTCGTCCACCCGCAAGGGCAACTGAAACCGCTTGGGCAGCAAGTATTGGATCGGGCCGGCACCGCCCGCACGGTGGTTACCTTCGAAAACCTGCAGGACTGGCGCACGATGTCCCAGGAACGTCGCAACACGCTCACCCGTGAAGGATTCGCTGCCGAGCACAATCTCGACCCACTGGACTTCATTGCCCACGTCAACCCCGATGGCAGCTTCAGAGCGCGGGGGAAAGTGTTGGAGAAATATGCCAATAATCAGACGTTCAACCCACTGACGCCCGAACTTCTCGAACAGTGGCAGGCGCGTTACAAGGCTACCCGGTCGGCTGACACAATGAGCACCTTCATCGATGAAAACAATCTTGACCCGGTATTCTGGTCAACCTTTGTCAATGATCGCGGTGAACTGAAAAGCGCGGTCGCAGAGTGCCTGCAATTGTTGGCTGGGGCGGATTCTGAAGGAATGCTCGCGCGCAAATCACTTCCAGCTCGCAGCGCGATAAAATCCGGCCCCAGGCACGTTCCGGAACCACCAGCGCAGAGCAGCGCCGGGCCATCATCGTCGCCCATGGCTGGAACTTCCAAACGCCCTCGACTGGATAATCCTGCTACAGCCATGGCACTCGATTCGGATCTCACGCCTTCACTGGGACACACCATCAATAACAACGCGCCCATTCTGCAGGATCCGTCGGATCTCAGAATCAGCCTCACGCGCAAACTGGAGGGTGATATAGAAAAAATCGCAATTACTGACGCTAACCGGTTTTTCGCCGATTTTCATGGCCCCAGACTCAAAGAGATGACTCGCAGAATCACCGAAGATATCCATGAATGGATCTTCGAAGAAGGCCTGCATCACGACAGGCTGACTGAACGTTTCGAGCTCAGGCGACCGACTGACGGTCCGGAACGGGGCCTATCGGTGTTCGCCAAGGTCGATATAGAGCCTTTCGAAGTCCTTGGGCCCTACTCGGGAAAGCTACACCGCACCGCCAAATCCCTGCGCACGGAAATGTTTGAAAAATCCCATCAGAAAGTCAGTTCCTTCCTGTATGCAACCGCAACCAAGGGCGCCACGCTCAGCGGCCATGGCAACAGCAACCTGTTGAGCATGATCAATGCTGTCAACGTACCCGGCCAGGTCAACGCCGGCGTCGAGAACGTCGGTTCGATCTGCGTCGGCAAATACATGGTTTTCCTGGTCGCCTGGGAAAAAATTCCGGCCGGCACCGAGCTGTTGCTCGATTACGGCCCTGACTACTGGAAGTTGCTCAAGCCTTGAGCGGATTGGCCGGGTACGGTGATTTTTTCAACCAGGCCCGGGCGCCGACGAGAGTCAGCGCCTGAGTCAACATGAGCAATGCTCAAAGATTTTCGTAGCGATTCATATCCAGCACACCCTCTTCCACCGGGTCGGTGTCGTGGATGTACTGCCTCAGATCATGGAAATACAGCCAGAACTGCGGATGACTGCGGCGAATGCCCCAGCGCTCGACGATTTTTTCGAAGCGGTTGGCGTCTCTGGCGTTTTCCATGGCGTCGACAAAGGCTGGAACCTGCTCGGCCGGCACGTTGAAGATGAAATTCGGATAGCTGGTCAGTACGCCCGGATAGATAGTCAAGGTGTCGAGCCCCGGCTGATAGCGCCGTGATTCACCGAGCAAAAACGCTACGTTACTGTGGGCGCGATTGCGCAACAGGCTGTAGACCTCACGCTTGCCTCCAGCGGTTTCGACGCGCAGCAGGGTCGCTTCCGGCAGTTGGTCGATGACTTTCAGACCCGCTGCCGGCCGCGAAGCCAGACGACTCAAGGCCTGCTCGGCGTTCTGCAGGGCCAGATCGATATTCGGCCGCGAGCAATAGGCGCCGTCACAGCGGTTGATCGGGTCCGGCCGCGCATTCAGATCACCGTAGCGCGCCAGCAACTGCAGGGCGAAATCGCGTTTCGGGTCTTTTTCATCAAGCTTCAGCGCGGTCGGCTTGTCGTCGTCGATGGCTTCGTAGTCGAGCCACATTTTGAACTGGCCACCGTCCTGGTACCAATCATTGAGGTAATCCTCGCGGGAATCGGCGGGCATCAGACGCAGGAAGTTCTGTTCGGCACCGTTGCGGATCAGGTCGAAATACAGACGAGTCTGCGCCTGATGGGAGACGTTGCCGAACACATCGAAGTTGACCGCGAGCTGGTAGTAGGTGCGCTCCAGCAGCGGAAAGTCGAACAGCCACATCGTCTGCGGCACATCGCCGATCAAGCCCTTGGTCACCGAAGCGCTGTCGAAGTGACGGAAGATACTCAGCAAGGCGTTGTCGTTGCCGGCCCATAGCGTCGACCAGCTCGGTGCCGGCAGATCGGCGTAGCTGTCGCGGCGCAAGGCTTCGTATTCGTTGCGCTTGTCGCGGTAGTCGCGCCACAGGCTCAGCACGCTGCCGACATCGTCGTTCTGCCCCGGCATCGCCAGCAGCGGCGTGGCCTGGCCGCGATAGTTCGGGTCGGTGATGTAGAGGTCATGTTCCGGCGCCTGGAACAGCGCCCAGAAGTTGTCACGAATCACGTCGGTCGCGATCTGCCCACGGCACACCGGCCCACGAATAAAGGTGCGAACGAAATATTCGGCGTTATCGAGCATGAACTGATAGCGCGCCTGCGCCGGAATCGCCTCGAACGTGGCAAACGGATTGGCGCGGCTTTGCGGGCCGTAGCCCGGCAGCGCGTTGGCCTGCCAGTTGCCGCTGTAGAACAGGCTTTTGACCCTGGCCATTTTCGCCGCGCTCAGCGGGTAAGTGATGTGCGTCTTGTGCACGATCACCCCTTGCACCGGCCACAAGCGGTAATAGACCTGAGTGCCCGGGTCGTCGTTTGGCCGGCGCGTGGCGATCAGGTCGATCGGCTGGCCGCTCGGCGTCCGCGAACGCACCCACTGGAAATAATGCCCCGGCTCGCCGTCCTTGAAATAAATGTGCGCCAGATACCAGTGCTCGAACAGCCAGCGCCCGACCAGACTTTGTCGCGCGCCGGGGGCGTTAAGCAGGTTTTCCCACTGCAGGATCTGCATGGCCTCTTTGGCACTCGGCGCCAGGCTCTGCTCGTCAATCGGCGCGCCAGACGCCAGCCAGCGCTGCAAGGTTTGATATTGCTGATCGGTCAGGCCAGTGACCGCCAGCGGCATGCCCTCTTTCGGGTGCGTACCGGCATAGCCGTCGAACTCGGCAGGCATTGCGCAAAAATTGTTGCGATTGAGCCCCAGAACAATGTCTTCCGGCAGTTTGGCATTCGGCGTCAGCGCGGTTTTGTGGCCGAGTTCAAGCATGCGTGCCATCAATGCGGCCTGACTGCCCTGGGCGTCGAGCACCGAATAGAAGTCTTTCTGCTGCCAGGCGCGCTTGCCGAAGGCGTCGTAAAACAAGCGCGTGGTCGGTGCTGCCTGAGTGCGTTCGCCGTCGTACACCGGCATCTTGCTCGCGCCACGGGCGGCGCCTTCGCCACTGCCCAGATTGAGCTGACACGCCGAGTCATAGCAAGCATGGCAGGCCACGCACTTCTCGGTGAAGATCGGTTGGATATCGCGGGTGTATGAGATGGAAGAAGAAATGGCAGGATCTTGCGCCGCAACGCTCCCGCTCAGGACCAGCAACCATAAACTGATGAAGCGGTGCGGCATGCTGCTGATCTCGATGATAAAAAAAGGCTGCGATTCTACCGTTATGACGCTCGTACCAACATGAGCGATATTCATGCAAAAGCTGCACATGCTCCAAAAGCGCACAGGTTTGCTATGATCGCGCTCCTTCGTAATGGTCTTTTCGAGTAGTCCACATGTCCGATCGCAGCGTCCGCCTTCAAGCTCTCAAGCAAGCCCTCAAAGAGCGCATCCTGATTCTCGACGGCGGGATGGGCACGATGATCCAGAGCTACAAGCTCGAGGAGCAGGATTATCGCGGCAAGCGCTTCGCGGACTGGCCGAGCGACGTCAAGGGCAACAACGACCTGCTGGTGATCACCCGTCCGGACGTGATCGGCGGCATCGAAAAAGCCTATCTGGACGCCGGCGCCGACATTCTCGAAACCAACACTTTCAACGCCACGCGCATTTCCATGGCCGATTACGGCATGGAAGAGCTGGCCTACGAGTTAAACGTAGAAGGCGCACGTCTGGCGCGCAAGATTGCCGACGCCAAGACCGCCGAAAACCCGGCCAAGCCGCGCTTCGTTGCCGGCGTGCTCGGCCCGACCAGCCGCACCTGCTCGCTGTCACCCGACGTCAACAACCCCGGCTACCGCAACGTCACCTTCGATGAGCTGGTGGAAAACTACACTGAAGCCACCAAGGGCCTGATCGAAGGTGGCGCCGACCTGATCCTGATCGAAACCATCTTCGACACCCTCAACGCCAAAGCGGCGATCTTTGCCGTACAAGGTGTATTCGAAGAGCTGCACCTCGAACTGCCGATCATGATTTCCGGGACCATCACCGACGCTTCCGGCCGTACCTTGTCCGGCCAGACCACCGAAGCGTTCTGGAACTCGGTGGCGCACGCCAAGCCGATTTCCGTGGGCCTGAACTGCGCCCTCGGCGCCAGCGAACTGCGGCCGTACCTGGAAGAACTGTCGAACAAGGCCAGCACCCACGTTTCCGCGCACCCGAACGCCGGCCTGCCGAATGAATTCGGCGAGTACGATGAACTGCCGTCGCAAACCGCCAAAGTCATCGAAGAATTCGCCCAGAGCGGTTTTCTCAACATCGTCGGTGGCTGCTGTGGCACCACGCCGGGGCACATCGAAGCGATCGCCAAAGCCGTGGCCGGTTACGCGCCACGTCAGATTCCGGACATTCCCAAGGCCTGCCGACTCTCCGGTCTGGAGCCGTTCACCATCGATCGCAGCTCGCTGTTCGTCAACGTCGGCGAACGCACCAACATCACCGGTTCGGCAAAATTCGCCCGCCTGATCCGTGAAGACAACTACACCGAAGCCCTCGAAGTCGCTCTGCAGCAGGTTGAGGCCGGCGCGCAGATCATCGACATCAACATGGACGAGGGCATGCTCGATTCGAAGAAGGCCATGGTCACCTTCCTCAATCTGATCGCCGGCGAACCGGATATCTCGCGCGTGCCGATCATGATCGACTCGTCGAAATGGGAGGTCATCGAAGCCGGCCTCAAATGCATCCAGGGCAAGGGCATCGTCAACTCGATCAGCATGAAAGAAGGCGTCGAGCAGTTCATCCATCACGCCAAGCTGTGCAAGCGCTACGGCGCTGCGGTGGTGGTGATGGCCTTCGACGAAGCCGGTCAGGCCGACACCGAAGCGCGCAAGAAAGAAATCTGCAAACGCTCCTACGACATCCTGGTCAACGAAGTCGGCTTCCCGCCGGAAGACATCATCTTCGACCCGAACATCTTCGCCGTCGCTACCGGCATCGAAGAGCACAACAATTACGCCGTCGACTTCATCAATGCCTGCGCCTACATCCGCGATGAGCTGCCGTACGCGCTGAGCTCCGGCGGCGTGTCCAACGTGTCGTTCTCGTTCCGTGGCAACAATCCGGTGCGCGAAGCGATTCACTCGGTGTTCCTGCTCTACGCCATCCGCGCCGGGCTGACCATGGGTATTGTCAACGCCGGTCAACTGGAGATCTACGATCAGATCCCGGTCGAGCTGCGCGACGCCGTCGAAGACGTGATCCTCAACCGCACCCCGGACGGCACCGACGCCCTCCTCGCCATTGCCGACAAGTACAAGGGCGACGGCAGCGTCAAGGAAGCCGAGACCGAAGAGTGGCGCAACTGGGACGTCAACAAGCGTCTGGAACACGCGCTGGTCAAGGGCATCACCACGCACATCGTCGAAGACACCGAAGAATCCCGCCAGTCGTTTGCGCGGCCGATCGAAGTGATCGAAGGCCCGCTGATGTCCGGCATGAACATCGTCGGTGACCTGTTCGGCGCCGGCAAAATGTTCCTCCCGCAAGTGGTGAAATCGGCGCGGGTGATGAAGCAGGCCGTGGCGCACTTGATTCCGTTCATCGAACTGGAGAAAGGCGACAAGCCGGAAGCCAAGGGCAAGATCCTCATGGCCACGGTGAAAGGCGACGTGCACGACATCGGCAAGAACATCGTTGGCGTGGTGCTCGGTTGCAACGGCTATGACATCGTCGACCTCGGCGTGATGGTCCCGGCCGAGAAGATCCTGCAGGTCGCCAAAGAGCAGAAGTGCGACATCATCGGCCTTTCCGGCCTGATTACCCCGTCGCTGGACGAGATGGTCCATGTTGCCCGTGAAATGCAGCGTCAGGATTTCCATCTGCCGCTGATGATCGGTGGCGCAACCACCTCCAAGGCGCACACAGCGGTGAAGATCGAGCCCAAGTACAGCAACGACGCGGTGGTCTATGTGACCGACGCGTCGCGCGCCGTCGGTGTGGCAACGCAGTTGCTGTCCAAGGAATTGAAAGCCGGTTTCGTCGAGAAGACCCGTCTGGAATACATCGACGTGCGCGAGCGTACTTCCAACCGCAGCGCTCGTACCGAACGCCTGAGCTACGCCGCCGCGATCGCCAAGAAACCGCAATTCGACTGGGCCAATTATCAACCAGTGGTACCGACTTTCACCGGCAGCAAGGTGCTCGACAACATCGATTTGAAGGTACTGGCCGAGTACATCGACTGGACGCCGTTTTTCATCTCCTGGGACCTGGCCGGCAAATTCCCGCGCATCCTTGAAGACGAAGTGGTCGGTGAAGCCGCCACTGCGCTGTACAAGGACGCCCAGGAAATGCTCGCCAAGCTGATCGACGAAAAGCTGATCAGCGCCCGTGCGGTGTTCGGTTTCTGGCCGGCCAATCAGGTCAACGAAGACGACATCGAGCTGTACGACGATAACGGTAAGCCACTCGCCAAGCTGCATCACCTGCGTCAGCAGATCATCAAGACCGACGGCAAACCGAACTTCTGCCTCGCCGACTTCGTTGCGCCAAAAGACAGCGAAGTCACCGATTATGTCGGTGGCTTCATCACCACCGCCGGCATCGGCGCCGAAGAAGTCGCCAAGGCCTATCAGGACGCGGGCGACGACTACAACTCGATCATGGTCAAGGCCCTCGCCGACCGTCTGGCTGAAGCCTGCGCCGAATGGCTGCACCAGCAAGTGCGTAAAGAGCACTGGGGTTACGCCAAGGATGAAACGCTGGACAACGATGCGCTGATCAAAGAGCAATACCGTGGCATACGCCCCGCGCCCGGCTACCCGGCCTGCCCGGATCACACCGAGAAAGCCGCGCTGTTCACCCTGCTCGATCCAGAGGCTGCCGAAATGCGTGCCGGGCGCAGTGGCGTGTTCCTCACCGAACACTACGCGATGTTCCCCGCCGCTGCGGTCAGCGGCTGGTACTTTGCTCATCCGCAGGCGCAATACTTTGCCGTGGGCAAGATCGACAAGGATCAGGTGCAGAGCTACACCGCGCGCAAAGGTCAGGATCTGAGCGTGACCGAACGCTGGCTGGCGCCGAATCTGGGTTACGACAGCTGAGTCGGGGCCGAGACCTGGGAGCGCCCTGCTCCCAGGTCTGCTCAATCACTCAATCGCGGCGCCACGATGGTCCGGGTTTCGGTGACGATGGGCCTGGCTGCGCTTGCTCATCAAGCGGCGCAAGACTTTCCAGTTCCGTACGCGACAAGGCCTTGAGTTTTTCGATACGCGCTTGCGCCAGTTCGATCTCAAGTCTGCCCATCGCGTCCAGATACTCGCTGCTTTCCACGTCGGGGTAAGCATCCTCTACCTCCCCCTGTCGCGTCGTAGCTTCGCGTTCAAGCGTCTCGAACGCCTCACTGTGGCGATCTTGCAAATAGCGGATCCAGTAGTCCCGAGCAATCAAGTCCTCGAGAAACATGGGTGATGCCTCGTCTGCAAGGACCGATGCACGGGCGTCGAGCAATCGCTGCCCACGAATCGGTGTGGCGTACAACATGTGCTCGGGTTGCGCCGGCAACTCCAGACCGTCCGGCCAGCCCCGTGTCATGCCGATGCGGTATTGCAGGCGGACTTCCGCGCGATCCTTGTTTTTGGCGGCGGCCTCGGCCAGTCGATCAGCCCTTTCCAGTCGGAACAACCGTCGAGTCAGATCGAGCAAGGCTCTGCCACGTTGCTCGGGGCGATGCCACGGGATATCGCGCAGGGCGTTGTATTCATAGACGCGGGTTTCCAGTTCGCTGAACGACAGAATCCGACCATCGCCGCAGGTGCCATGGGTTTCGGCGTTGAGGAACAACAGCTCGCGCAGTTCGGCGTTTTCCGTGGCAGCCTGGATGACTTGCCAGACCCGATGGGTCAGATCGGAACCAGACAACCTGAATTCAAGGGTATCGGGCAGAGTCGAAAGCAAATGGAAAAACGACTCATGGTTGGCCTGTCGAGCCAATTGCAGCCATAGCCCTTGGCGCGCGGCACGCGCATCTGCAGGCGCGTGGGTCAGCCATGTTTCCATCGCCGGCGCCGCCACATCCTGCGCCGGATTGGCAATCACCTCCGCTGCCTCCACACCGGCATGCGTATCCACCCGTCGGACGCTGCCACCGCCTGCGCCTCTCGGGTCATCGCCGTCATCGCTGTCGGAGTCCGAGCCCGCATCCGATGCGGAATCGGCATCGCTTTCCGAGGCGCTGATGCGCTCGGCGATCAAACGCTGCAGATCCTCGGGCGTGTAGCCCATCACCCCACCATTACCATGCGCGACGCTGTAATCCCTGATCTGCTCCAATGCGTTCAGCGATAGCGAGTTCTCCGACAGGTCGGTGCCCGCCACGAGCACCTCGTGATTGCCGCCCAACAGACGGTCCGGGAAGACCATGATGTTGTTGCCCGACAGGTCCAGCCTTTGCAGATGCGCCAGTTCAAGCACGCCTGCGGGCCAGAAATCCAGACCGTTCTGGCCGAGGTTGAGGGTTTCCAGATGGCTGAAGGATCTGGCACTGAATTCTTCCAGTTGATTGTGGCTGAGGTCGAGCCAACGCAGGCGTGCCCCGCCCGCGTGCTGATACACGGTTTGCGCCACGGCCAGGTGATTACCGCTGAACTCCAGCCGCTCCAGCCGGCTCAGACGACTGACAGCTTCTGGCAGGTGTGCCAGTCCATTGCCGTTGAGCATCAGAGTGGTCAGCTCAGGAAACGCCGGGCAGAAGAGGTTGAAACTGTCTGCAGAGAACTTTGCCCCTGTCAGGTCCAGTGTTCGCACATGAGAAAACACGTTGGACAGCGCAGGCAAATCACCCATGCCGCCCGCTGAAAGGCTCAGCGTTTGTCCGGCGGATTCGGTATGGCCAGTAACACCGTCCCGCCAGCAAGCGCGGATCCTGGTCGCGTCGAAGAACCTTGTTGATGACGATGACCGTTCGCCAGCTCCTTGCGCCGCGTTGAAAATCCAGCCGTTCAGCTCACGCGTCAACGTCTCGTTACTTGCTCGCCACTGGTTCAGTCTATCCACCATTTGCTCAGGGGACAGGCCTTCATTGCGTAAACGCACAACGCTGGCTTGCGCCTGTTCAAGCGAAAGTGATCCAAAGATCTGCAGCACTGAGCCGCTCATGTCGGTGCCCAGTGTGATGGCCGAGGCAGTTGGCATCGGCAAGAGATGAGCGGTGCGATTGAGTGCCGTCTCCGGCGCGGCACCAGTGGGGCTGGCCGATTGCGCTTCAAACCGTTGCAACGCGCCTTGCGGCAAACCGATGGTCATTTCAATACGTCCCTGCGCCGCCCTCATACCCGCTTCGCCTGTGACACTGAAGCGGTTGTCCAGCAGGCGGGTCTTGAGCAGCACAGCGTCGTTGGCGAGCACATGGTCGGGGAGCGCCCCGATGGTGTTATGACGTAAATCCAGCGCTTGCAAATGTGCCAGATTCTCCGCCCCCATCGGCCATTCATTAAGCCCGTTTGAGCTGAGGTTCAGCGTCTTGAGCCCGCTCAGGCGAGAAACATCCAGCGTGTCCAGCCGATTCAGTCGGGCATTGAGATGCTCCAGTTTGCTCAGCGCATTGAATTGGCTCTGCACCTGGGGGGTGACGGCGATACGGTTGAACGACAGGTCGAGCATTGTCAGCAGGGGTAAATCGGCAGGCTGGACCGGCACTCCTGTCAATCCGCAGGCGGTGATTTCCAGGCTTGTGGCGCCGCTGAATGCCTGCAGAAAACCGCGAATCTGTTCGATCGGCACCGTCAACCGGTCCAGCCGAACGCTCTGCACGTGAGCAAACGTACCGGCCGGTAATTGCGGCAGTTCACTGACCGACTCGGCGCCCTGCGCCCAGGCGGTATCAATCAGTTCGAACACGCTGGCATCGTCGAGGTCGGTGGCGGGTGTCCAGTTCATGTCATTGTAGGGACGAACGTCGTCGTTCAAGCGATAGCGCCTGCGTATGGCCGCACGCCAGTTCTTTTCCAGTGCACGAACCACCCGGGCATTGGGAGGCGTTTGCCAGCGCGCTGCCGGCATCGCAGTTCGTAATTCTCCGGATGCGGTGGCCTCGTAGAACTGGCGGAAAATTGCGTTGTGCTCCACTCGCAGAATCTCCACAGCCTTGAGCCTGGTTTCCGGGGTGTTCCACAGGCTCATGATGCGCTGAGGCAACGGGTTGAGACGGCCGGCCTCGCCCGTGAGGAACTGCAATTCCCCGGCGCAGTAACGGCGCACCATCGAGTCCAGATCAACCAGATGCCCCCACTGCCCCATGTAGTTTTTCACATAGTCGTAAGCAGGTTTGAACGCTTGATGGGAAAACTTCGACCAGTCCAGCGACAACCCGGCCCAGAGTTTCTCGTGCCCGACATAGAGGGTTTGCGGAAGGGACGCGATGGCGGTCTGCGTAAGATCCAGACGCTCCAGCTCAGGCAGTTGTTCGACATAAGCCGGCCACTGCGTGAGGCCCGGCGCTTCGATCTTGAGTTTCTTCAGGCGTCTGAGTGGAGTCAGGTCCAGGCCCGGCGGAACGCCGCCGCCGGAAAGGTCGAGATGAAGCTCTTCAAGGGCGGTCAGCGTAGGCAATCTTGTCGACAGGTCAGCTGCCATCACCCTGGCCGACGTTCTGAACTTGAGTTTTTGCAACGAGGCCATTCGAGTTACGGTCGAGGGCAAGGTCGTGAGTGCCTGCTCGTGCTCCATGTAGGTGCCGAACAGACTGCCGCGCTCGCCCAGCGACAGCTTCTCCAGATGGGCAAATCGCGCCAGAAAGGCGTCAGCGTTGGCGTCGGTCATGCCGTTGCCACCAATCGAGAGCTGGCGCACATGAGAAAAGTCGGCGGTCAGCAGTGGCAAAGGATCATAGGTGAGGATGGAGAGCTGATCGGCACCCGCGGACCCAGTGGCCAAGGCGTTGCGCCAGGAGGTTTTCAGCGCTTGCGCGGCGTGAAATTTGTGATCCGTTCCGGTACGTTCCCAAGGCGCCGCAGTCGCGGTCCCAGCCCATTCATCCAGCGTCGCATTCAGTTGCTCCCACTCACGCCGACGTGATTGCAGCAACTGGAAAACAGCTCTGTCGTCTTTGCCTGCACGATATTGTTGAAGGATGAAGCCATGAGCCTGTTCGTCGGTCAGTTGCGGATAGATATCCTGCACATGAGCGGTCAGATTCGGTTGCATTCCGGCGCCGCGACCACTGGCGGGATAACCGATCAACGTGGCGTTCACCAGCACGGGTGGCTTGAGCCACTTGACCTGTGGCGCCAGCAGCGCTGACGCATCAGCCTGATGCTTGTCGGCGTAATCGACGATTTTGGCCTGCAGCTCGGCGGACTGTCCGACCGCAGGCACGTCGAGGCTGCGGCGCGCCTCATCAGGCAGGGCGTGCATGATCGACGAGTAAAAGTTGTCGCCGTTGCGAGGCAGGCTGTTGAGCGCCTCACCGCGTGCGTTGAAGGCCTGAAACTGCGGGCCTTTTTTGATCAGGTATTTTTTCTCGAGCGCTGTTTCACTGCCAATGCTGTCCAGCAGCACGCCAGTGTCACTGCCTTCACGAACCTCGATACGAACGTTGTCGGGCCAGCCCGGCAAGTGTTCCAGTGTGTGCAACGCCAGACGCCGGCTGTCCGCAGACGCGGCATTTTCGCTACGCAAACCGGCATATGCCGCCACCTGTCGACTTTGCCGCGCGTACCAGCGGGCCTCTTCCAGCAGGCGCAACGGCACTCGCTGCCCCGAGCCGAGTTGCTCAAGATCATCGGGGCTGCCATGTGCCAGCACGGTTTGTGCCGCCGGTTCGCTGAGTCCAGGGCAGGCCTTCTGCAAACGCGCAACCTGCGGATCGACGGGGTCGGTCCCCAGATAAATGCTGTCGTAGATCGCTGGCTGGCGGGTGTTGGCGTAGTCGGCGATCTGCTTGCCAAACTCGGCCGGCCGCGCATCGCGCACGCGCGCACCCTCCTCGCCCAGTAACCGAGTGATTTCAGACTCGTCCAGCGCCGCGAGGATATGGGCTGGCAGCTCACCGCTAAGGATATCGGCCCGCGATATCTGAATGGGTGCCTTGACGCCGACGTCGCGAAACCGCCGCGCAAAACCATACCTGACAGACTTGCCGGACAACTGCTTGCCCTCGAAGACTTCGAGCACCCGGTTGGCCGGCCAGCGCGGCAGTTCGGTGATCAACGGCAACGCATAGAGATACAGTTGGTCGATCGGTTTAGTCCCGCGCAATTGCTCAACGACGAGTGCCGCATTGCTATCTGCCTGCATCACTCGCATGGCCTGGGTGAGTTCCGGTGGTGGCAACGCAGAGTCGATGTGCATCTTGCGCAGGGCGGCGTCACTGACAGCACTGATATCGGCAGCCTTGATCAGCCGTGCATCGGAGAAGGCTTCGGTGGCATGGCCGATGCGCCGCAGCAGGGTCAGACGATCCCAATCCTGAGGGCGCTCCAGCGTATGCCGCCAGGCACCCCTTCCGTTGCTCTCGAGCACCGGCTGCCAGGCGTTGGCGTCGGTCGGATGCCTGACCCGCCACTTGCCAATCGATTCATCGAAAAACTGCTCGTAGACTTTGCCGCTCTGGCGAATATAGGTCTTACCCTCGAGCACATGCTGGCCGGCACTGTTCGGGCCGGGACTGGCTGGCAGCGCAACGGTGGACTCGTAAGCCCCCAGATCGGATTTCCACAGTCGGGTTTCGCCGCTGGGTAGCCTCACCGCATGCAGCTTTTCAATGGCCGGCACGGCTTTGGCGCTGGAAAACTTGCCCACTCCGGTGCTCACCCCCGCCATCAGCGCAATCTGCGCCAGGTTTTCCGCTACATCGATCAGATGATCCTTGGCCGCCCGACGATCTCCCTCACTCCATTCAATCGCGCCTTCAAGGGTTTCATAGAGCAGTTGCCCGGCCATCACCACCATCATCACTTCGCCCAGCACCGGCACGAACATCGAGACCATGTTCAATCCGAGCAGGCCGATCTGCAGCAGGTGCGCCAGCTTGGCATCGCGCGCATCGGCATCGACATCGTCGGTCGGCACCGCATGGCTTCGAGCATCGGCAAGTACCTTGGCGCGGCTCTCGTTATAGAGATATTGCCAAAGGTCCTGGTTCTTCTCCCACTGGCCGCGCTGCCTTTGCAAGATTGCCCCTGCGGCGATGTAGGGATCAGGTTCAGGCTCGCGGTTCGCGGCCGGCGGCGGGGGTAGCTCCTTGATTTTAGTGAATGGCGCGCCTGGGCCAACCGAGGTAATGGCACGCCATGCGGAGCGCCAGGAACTCTTTGACGAATCTGCTGCCTCGCGGGTGAATCGGTCGAAATAGCCGGGACGTTCGTGGTAGGGCAAAAACTGACTGAGGAAACGCTGATACTCGGTCGGCTCTGCGCCCGCCGCAAGAGGACTGCTTCGGGCCGTGAGCAGCCGCTTGAATGCTTCTTTGTGTTCCTCGCCGCGATAATATTTGAACGGGTGCTCGGGATCGTGGGGGATATAAACAATCCACTCATTGCTGTAGCGATACTTCTCACTGATGACGAAGGCTGCACAGCCGGTCAGTCTTTTTTTCATCAGACTGAAGTCACGAAACCACACTTGCTTGTTGCCGATTGAAGGATTGAGCTCGCCCTCGATGACTGACACGATCATGGCGTAGTGCTCAGGTTCAATGTCCTTGGTTAACAAGGCCTGCTCGGCAGCGGCGCGCATTGTCGCTTTCTGACTGGCGATGAAACGCTGGCGAAGCACCGCCTCCGCCACCCCGTCGGCGGGATAAAAAAAACCCTGCAGGTAGTCCTGATACTGCTTGCCGATGTCCAGGCGCCGACACAGTCCAAGCAGTTGACTGACGGTCAAATCGATATTCACCGTTTGGAAGGTGCGGGCTTCTGTCGCCACCACAAATCCTGAGGTCTTGTGATACGCGCCCTCTGCACACTCGTAGCTTTCGAAGTTATGCAGCGCGGCCTCGAGTAACGACAGCGTGAGCACTTCGAAAGAACCCAGCTCTATCTCAAAAACACTGACTTGCATCGGCCGACGCAGGCACAGCAGGGTCGTGTCGACGTCCACGGTCAATTGATACTCGTCCTTCAGGGCCTTGATCAATAAGGGCCGGGCAAACGCTTCGACCTGCTGGAACGCCGACAGGCTTTTATCCAGAACATTCTGCGCAACGACGCTGGCCTGGAAACTTTCATCCAGCGTTTTGCGCTGGGTCGGTGTTGCGGCTTGATACCACGACGGCAACGTGCTCGGGACGTTCTTGAAGGCCTGGCGCCTTTGCGCCGAAGCGCTGGTCAACCATGGCGGGATCGACTGTTCAAGGAAGTCGCCGTGCAGGCTTTGCGTTGCTTTCGGTTTTGCCGGTTGAGCAAGCGAGGCTGGCTGCCTCGTCTGCTGGCTGGATGGGATAACGGTCATGATTGCTCCTTTTGGTGGAGCAATCAGCAAATCATTTCAGGGCAGCAGGTCTGCGGTATCCGGGTATTGATCAGTCGATGGTAAGTAAGCGGATATGTCGTCCCCGCTCGGACGTCACTTTGCCTGAGCGCCCGTTCACGGTCGCCATGACGGCCCCGGCTTGGGCGACAGGCGACCGGGCTGCTCGGATTCACCGGCATGACTTTGTAGCTCGAGGATTTCCCGGCGCGTTATTTCCATCCACTTCTGCCGGCGCAGTGCGTCCATGGTCCTGCCCAGACTTTGCAGTTCCTGATCGTACTGTTGCGCATTTATTTCACCGCGCGCGAGCCGGTCATCCAGCGCGGTCCAGAGCTGCTGACGCTGTTCATCAACTCCGGCTTCGATTGCAAGTATGTCTTGCCCATGACGCTCCTGCAGATAAGCCTTCCAGTAATCCCGCTCGATCATGCTCGCCGGTAGCGCATCAGTCTGCTCCGCCTCCAGGATCGAAGCGCGGATGTCCAGCAGAAGTTCATCGCTCAGCTCTGCGTCGTACAACATGTAGGCCGGTTGTCCGGGCAAATCGATACCGTCGCCCCAGTCATGCGTCAGACGGATACGATACTTCAGGCGTACCTCGGCGCGGTCCATGCCTTGCGCCGCCGCTTCGGCAAGCACCTCGACCCGATCCAGACGAAACAATTGCCGGGACAGGCGCAACAATGCCCGACCCCTGAGCGCGACTCGGTCCAACGGCGTGTCGTGCAGGGTGCGATACACCGCAACGCGCACTTCCATATCGCTGAACGTAAGGATCCGGCCATCCACACAGGTGCCATGCGTTTCCGCCCCCTCGAACAACAACTGGCGCAACTCGGTATTTTCGCTGGCGGCCTGCATGACATCCCACACTCTTCGGGTGAGATCGGTCGGTACCACTCGGAAGTCCTCGGTATCACGCAACAGCCGCAGCAACTGAAAAAATCGCTCATGACCGGGTTCCCGAGCCAACTGTTCCCAGACCAGTCTTCTTTGCGCGTCCAGTGCCGGACTGCTGCTCGCCAGCCAGGGATCCCGCGATCTCGACGCTACGTCTCCGGCCACATCAAAAACATCTTCCACGGGTTCCACAGCCGCATGCGGATCGAAAGCGACGGCACTGGTCCCAGTGGTGCCCGACGCGTCGGTGGGCTCGGTTCCAATTGCGGGGTCACCCAGGACATGAGCATCAATCATGTTATCGATCGCACTACGTGATATTCCCAGCGCGTGAGTGGTTGAGTGCTCACGGGCGTAGCGGCGCAGGTCCTGCAAGGCTGGCAGGGACAAGCGCTGATTCCCGGACAGATCAGTCCCGCTGACCAAGGGCTCGTGAGCGCCATTGAACAGATCAACCGGGATGTTCACGATCTCGTTGCCGCTCAGGTTCAAGCTGCGCAGCTGCGGCGCCTGCAACACACCGACAGGCCATTCGGTCAGGCGGTTGTAACGCAAATCCAGATTCTCGAGGACGCCAAAATCCGGCGGGTTGAAGGCCCGAATCTCGTTGTACCCGGCATCCAGTCTGCGCAGACGCACGCGGTTGACCAAGGGATAAAGGCTCGTCGCGCTTTGCAGATCGCAATATTGCATGTCCAGACGCTGCAAATGACGCATCCGTAAAACCGGGCCGGGCAACGACGCCAATTGATTGCCGCTGATAGACAAAGTATCGAGATTGGCAAAGGCATCGAGAAAACCGTCGGAACCCTGCGTGGTAATGCCCACCATGCTCAGATCCAGTGTGGTCACCGCCGGAAGCTGCTCGGCCAACGCCGGTAAGTCACCGGTCTGCAGCCCTTGAAACTCCAGTTCCAGCCCTGATCCACCAGCGTTTTCGGCAAGCCCGTCAAGCCATGCCTCGAGGATTCTGCGCGCCGCAACCGAACGATTTTGCGCATTGATCTGCAGCCTCCGCGTGCGTATCTCGCGAATGAACAACCAGTCGTTCAACTGGCGGGCCAGCCCCTCACAGGACTGATGCCAGGTACCGATTTGCGCGTCGATTCGCGCATCACTCCAGCCCATCGCTCGCAGATTCTGCACGCCACGCTCAGCACGCGCTCGCGGCAGGATCGCGCTCAGCCGTTGCACCTGCGCCGAAGCGCCACTTTCGCCGGGCAACACGGTCACGGGCTCCGGCAGCGGCAACAGCAGGTCGATCAATGACCAGGCGCTTTGCGCGGGGGGAAAATGCTCTGGTACCGGTTCTGCTGCGAAGCGAACCAACGTGCCGTGCCGCAATCCCCTTCGCTGCTCAATTGCCCGCAGCGTCGCGTGAAAATCTGCTTCGCCACTCGCGCTGAAAGAGTTGCCCGTCAGATTGCTTCTCATCAGCACATCGTCACGGGTCAGCACCTGCTGCGGCAGCGATGCGATGCGGTTGTCGCGTAAATCGAGCCAGTTCAATCGCCCTAACTGTTCGGCGCCGCCGGGCCATGTTTGCAAGGAAGTAGACCGCAGGCTCAAGGCACGCAAGCGACTCAAAGCGCTGACATCGACGTCCTGGAGCGGGTTATGACTCATGTTCAAGCGCTGCAGACGCTGCAATCCATTGATTTGCTGCTGCACAGCCGGCGATATCGCAATCCTGTTGCCTGATACATCAAGGTGCGTCAACGCTGGCAGTTCTTGCGGCGCAAAGGGTAATTCGCTGAAGGTGGTGCCATTGATTTCGAGGGTTTCAACCTCACTGAATGCGCGAAGAAAGCCGCGGGCCTGTTCAACGGGCACATCGAGCCATGTCAGGCGCAGTGTGCGCACGTGCGCAAAGCTGGCGGCTGGCAAAGGCGGCAGCTCGGTGATCATCTCGGTGGCGGGCAGCAAGGCGAGGTTCGATCGCGGCGTGGGCAGCTCCAGCGTCGCCACGTCGGCGGGCAAGCCATAGCGCTGGCGAACCGTGCCATGCCAACTGGTTTTCAACGCACTGAGCACCTCGGCATTGCGTCCCGTGGCCCAGCGACGCCGGGGGGCTGCGTAGCGTGTTCCGTGGCGCAACGCCGGGGCGTAGAACTGCGCAAATCTTTCTTCATGTTCGGCCCGCAGCACCCTGATCGCTTCTACTCGCGCCTCTGGCGTCGCCCAGACCGTAAAAAAGGAGTCCGACAAGGGATCGGCAAAACCTGGTCTGACAGCCATGGTTTCGAGCTCGGCACGACAGAACTCCCTGACCATCTGATGCACGTCGAGCAAGTGGCCAAAAGGGCCGGAATAATGGCTGACATAATCATAAGCGCGCCTGAACGTTGCGGGTGTGACCCGCGACCAATCCAGCGACAGGCCGGCCCAGAGTTGCTCGTGCCCGTGATAAAGCGACTCGGGCAGGGTTTCGATCAGCGTGTGTGTCAGGTCGAGCCGGCCAAGCCGCGGAAGCCGTTCGGCGTAGGCCGGCCATCGCCACAGGGCGCGAGGAGCATCGATGCGTAAGGTGCGCAGGTGCGTCAATGGTGTCAGGTCGAGGCTGTGCAGCGTGGTTGCGTCGGTTCCCGAATAGTCGATGCGCAGCGTTTCCAGCGATGTCAGCGCCCTGAGCCTTGGCGCAAGGGTTGGCGCCAGCAAGGGAGCGTCGCTGGAGAATCGCAGTCGGGTCAGTCCCGGCAAGCGGCCGATCGCGTTTGGCAGCGTCGTCAGCGGCCGCGCCACGGATCGACGCTCATAACGTGGTACTTGCTCGCCAATCGACAGATCGGTGACGTTCGGGAAAGCCGTCAGAAAGCCATCGGCATTGGCGTCTGTGACGCCGATGCCTGTTACCGACAGTTCACGAACATGGGTAAATCGCGTAGTCAGCGCGGGCAGCGGCGTGTCGCAAACCAGTGCCAGCCGCGCTGCATCGGCAACGCTCCCGGCCATGGGCGCATTGCGCCAGGCGTCCCGCAATGCTCCGGCCAAATGCGCCTGGTGCCGAGCGGTCTGGCTGTCCGTCGGGCCTGCCTGCCATTGATCGAGGGTGGCATTGAGGCTTTCCCAGTCCTGCCGTCGCGCCTGCAGCTCGGCGTGGATTTGCGCGTCGCTATGGCCTCTCTGCTGCGCGAGGAACGCTTGAGCCTGCCGCCGCTCCGGATACAAATGCGCGACTTGCGCCTCGAGGGGGTGAGTGAAACCCCTACCGCGTCCACTCGCGTAATAGCCCCTCAATCTTGCGCCGATACGTGCCGGTGGCTTGAACCACTTGGCTTGCGGCGCCAACACTCGTGCAGCCTCAAGCCGATGCACATGCGCTGATTCGATAATCCGCTTTTGCAGTTCACCTCCGCTGCTGCCCTCATACAACCCCAGCCGCGCACGCATGTCATCGGGCAACGCGTACATGAGCGAGCGAAAAAAGCTGTCCTCCACCCTCGACACCCTGTTGAGCGCTTGCCCGCGTTCATCAAATGCCTGGTAAAAAGGGCCGTTCTTGATCAGATAGCGTTTAACCGGGGCCGTCGGCTCGCCGATGCTGTCGAGCAAGGCGCCAGCGATGCTGCCTTCACAAATTTCCAGACGCAGCGTCTGCGTCCATTCCGGTAACTTTTGCAACGCAAACAATGCCAGCCGCCGACTGTCCGCCGAAGCCAGGTTTTCACTGTGCAGTCCGGCGAAGGCTCGGGTCTGACGTCCTTGGCGAACATGCCAGCGAGCCTCTTCAAGCAATTTGAGAGGAGCACGCCCGGTCGCATCCATCCGGCCCAGCTCCGCCACCGTTGCATGCTCAAGCACATCCTGCGCGGCTGCCGGGCCTAGACCGGGGCACTCGCGCTGCAGAAGGCGCGCGCGCAGGTTCAACAGTTCTGTACCTTTGAAGAGGTTGTCAAAAATCGCTGACTTGCGGAAATAGGCGTACTCGGCAAGACGCCGCAGGAATTCATCCGGCCTCGCCGGCCGCAGTTGCGCGCCTCTGCTGCCAAGCAGCTGGATGATTTCGTTCTCTTCGAGCGCCGCCAGAATCCGCGCCGGCATTTCGCCGTTCAACACCTGAGCACGGCTGATGCGGATCAGCGGTTTGCGGGCCATCCCCGGCAGAAGATTTTCCAGACCATATTGAATCGACTGCGCAGCCTCCTGCGGACCGGCGAAAATCTCCAGTACCCGACCGTACGGCCAGCGTGGCAATTGGGTAATCAGTGGCAGTGCGTGGAAGTATCGCTCATCAATCGGTTGGGCACCGCGCAACTGCTCGATGATCTGCCCGGCACCGGTATCCGCTTCGAACAAGTGCATGGCGTCGCGCAATGCGGGCGGTGGCGGCAAATGGTCCATGTGCACTTTGCGCAAGGCGTCGTCACTGACGCCGCTGATATCGGCCAGCATCAGCAATGTTTCATCAGAGAAACCGTCTGCCATGTGCCCCAGGCGTCGCAACAGTTTGAGACGTTCCCAGCTCATGGGCTGCTCCAGCGCCAGGCGCCAGGCCCCGTGGCCGTTATGGCGGAGCTCGGGCTGGTAAGCCTCGGGATTGCGTGGATGCTTGAGCCGCCATTGCCCGGTCGACTCGTCAACGATCACCTGGTAAGCCTGGTCGCCCTGACGGAGCCAGGTTTTGCCGTCGATCTGGTACCGGCCCTGCGCATCCGGCCCCGATGCACCGCTCAGCGAGACATCCTGTTCGTAGCCGCCGAAGTCGGGTTTCCACAGACGGGTTTGACCGTTGGGCAAGGTCACGGGCTGCAGATCCTCGATCAGCGGATTGGGCCTGACGGCCGTAAACCGGCTGAACGCTGCTCCCGCTGCGGCCATGACGCCGATCTGCACGAGGTTCTCGGCGACGTCCACGAGGTGCTCTTTGGCAGCGTGGCGGTCTCCTTCATACCACTCATCCACCCCTTCGATCGTTTCGTACAACAATTGGCCCGCCATTACCGCCATCATGACTTCGCCCAGCACCGGCACGAACATCGAAGCCATGTTCACCGCAAAAAAACCGATTTGCAGCAGCGCAGCCAGTTTCGCATCGCGAACTCTGATGTCGACGTCACCGGTTGCAACCGCATGACTGCGAGCGTCCGCAAATACCTTGTCGCGATGTTGTTCGTAGAGATAGGTCCACAGGTCGGTATTGTTTGACCAGGGGCCTTGGTCCTTGCGAGGGATGGCGGAGAGGGCAATGTAGGGCTCAGGCTCAGGCTCCATCGATGGACGTGCGGGAGGCATCTCCCGAATCTCGATGAAAGGCCCTGGCCCCCCTACGATGATCAACGCCTTGATCCAAGGGGACGACAGCAAGTCAGGCAGAAAGCCTGCGGATGTGCGGACAAACTGACTGAAGTAAGAGGGATACTTTTCATAGGGCATGAACTGACTGAAAAAACGCTGGTAAGGGGTCGGATCGGCGCTTTGCTTGTGCTGCGGGTCACGATAAGTGAACCGCTGTTCGAACGCGGCGATGTCCCTGTTATCGGTGTAGCGCTTCAGAGGACATACGGGATCGTTGGGCACATAAACAATCACGGCATCGGCCCCCCGAAGCAAGTCGGCGATGGAGAATGCGACACAACCGACTGTTCTGTGTCGCATCAGGCTCAGGTCCCGAAACCAGACCCGCTTGCCGTCAATTCTTGGATATATTTCACCGTTGATCACCGAAAGGATCATTTTGTGATCTTCTGGCCGAATGTCCTTCGCCAGCAAAGCGTGCTCGGCCGCCGCCCGCATGGCAGCCTTTTGACTGGCAATGAACAGCTGACGCAACTTCGTTTCCGCTGGCTGATCCGTCGGGTGGAAAAATGTCTTCAAATAGGTCTGGTACTGCCTGCCGATGTCCAGATGACGGCACAGGCGAAGGAACTGCGGGACCGTCAAGTTCAAGGTCATCAACTCGTAGGTGTCGGGTTTGGTGGTTGGCTGGATGAACCCGGAGCTCGAATGAAAGGCACCGGGCAAACATTCCCGGCTCTCGAAGTTATGCAACGCTGCTTGCAGCATGGGTAACTTCAAGACCTCGAACGCGCCAACTTCTATTTCGAAAATTCCTACCAACAGAGGATGCTTGAGGCACAGCAGGGTTTTGTCGACATCCACTTGTACCTTGAAATGATGCTTCAACGCTTTCACGAGCAGCGGCCGCGCAAAATCGTCGATGTCTTTGAACGCAGACATCGCGTTATCCAGCTCGGTTTGCGCCGCGATGCTGTCCTGAAACGCACGATTCAGGGTCTTGCGCTGTTGTAGAGTTGCCTGCCTGTACCATGCCGGTATCTTCGCTTTGGCCTGTTTGAATTCAGCCCTTCTTCGGGCAGAAGCGTCGAGCAGCCACTGCGGTATTGCAGCCTCGAGATAGGGGGCATGAAGACTGTCTGTAGCTGAAGGTTTCGCCGGATTTTCGGGGACGCGCCGGACAACGGGATCGGGTGACATACATCGCTCCTTCGAATAGAGCGATAGCAAATCATCTGCAACGAGCCGTTCGGCGATACATGGTTATCGCTTCCGGTAGAAGTTGTAACGAGGTATCCGCGCCTGCGCAGAGGGCACTCGCGCGCTGGTTGACTATGCTGGTGATGTACGCTTTTTCGCAGAGGGATTTATGGACGATCCAGTCGACAACAAACCACCGAGCTTCTGGCAGATGCTGCATAGCGTCATGGCTGCAGCGTTCGGGGTGCAAAGCGGCAAGAACCGGGAAAGAGACTTCACCCACGGCAAACCCAGCCACTTCGTGATTCTGGGTGTCTTGTTCACGGCAGTGTTTGGCCTGACGCTGTTTGCCATCGTCAAGCTGGTGCTGCATTTCGCCGGCGTCTGAAGTCGCCGGTCAAATAACCGCGCATGGTCAGGCCGAACAGTAACCCGGGCCGGGAACGGGCCCGGTTTTTTTACTGATGACTTACCCAGAAGACCGCTGTTCCCACTACCAGAATGATCAGGAACAAAATGGCCCACGCGTCGACGCTGCTGTCGCTTTTCCTGGCTTTGATCGGGTTGCTCATTGCATCGCCTCTTGTCGGTTTTATCGGTGATTGCACAAAGACTCGACCAGAGTAAAGACGATGATTGTCCGCACGACAAATGTGGATTAGTTGCAAGCCATTCTCGTTAGGCGATTTGGTTCTTTACATATACTCAAACATCACTTTTGCGCATAACTGCAAACGGGTATATTGCCCCGGCTCCGTGACGGAGTGCGCGGCCGTGCGCGCAGAATTGCAGAGGCAACATC
>Ga0307411_10000097_pt1 | contig 26916 bp, 34 predicted proteins | sample DK1Ometagenome_2_FD_203712 | JGI IMG/M metagenome (GOLD analysis project Ga0307411, IMG submission 203712) | Maize rhizosphere microbial communities from greenhouse at UC Davis, California, United States - DK15-O-1 | ecosystem: Host-associated > Plants > Roots > Rhizosphere > Soil | place: USA...
GCAACGGCCAGCTAGAGCCCGCCCAAACACGAGGAAAGTTCATGGCCGCAACGAAGAACCACGACTACCATCTCGTCGATCCGGATCCCTGGCCGTTGATCGGCTCCATCTCGGCGCTGTTCCTTTTCGGCGGCGCGGTCATGTGGATGCACGACAACCGGTTCGGGCCCTTCGTCACCATCGCCGGCTTTCTGGCCGTGCTGGTGACCATGGCGAACTGGTGGTCGAACACGATCAAGGAAGCGCACCAGGGCTATCACACTCCGGTCGTTCAGCTTCACCTGCGCTACGGGATGATCCTGTTCATCGCCTCCGAAGTGATGTTCTTCCTCGCCTGGTTCTGGGCCTATTTCGACGCATCGCTCTTCCCGTCGGCGGCGGAGACGGTCGGCGCACAGTGGCCGCCGAAGGGTCAGGAGGTCCTCGATCCGTTCGGCTTCCCGCTCCTCAACACTTTGATCCTGCTGTGCTCGGGCACGACGGTCACCTGGGCGCACCACTCACTGATTCACGGTGATCGCGAGGGATTGAAGCTCGGTCTCCTGCTGACCGTGCTTCTCGGCATCCTCTTCAGCTCCATCCAGGCTTACGAGTACATGCACGCTCCGTTCGCCTTCAAACAGTCGAGCGGCGGGACGATCTACGGCTCAACCTTCTTCATGGCGACCGGTTTCCACGGCTTCCACGTCATCGTCGGCACCATCTTCCTGACGGTGTGCCTGATCCGGGCCTGGAAGGGCGACTTCACCCCGAGGCAGCACTTCGGGTTCGAGGCAGCCGCCTGGTATTGGCACTTCGTCGACGTCGTCTGGCTGTTCCTGTTCGTCTCCATCTACGTGTGGGGCGGCTGGGGCGCGCCGCACGGGGGATGACCCGGGCGGAGGACGGCTGAGGTGGGCGATCCCTCGCCTCCCGCCGGCGCGATGAAGCGGCTCCCGCTTGTCCCGACAATCGTCGTCGCCTGTGCGATCGCCGTCATGATCGGGCTGGGCATTTGGCAGCTGCAGCGGGCGAAGTGGAAGGATAGCCTGCTCCACCGGTACGCGGAGGCTGGCAGCCTACCACCCATTGCTTTTCCCACGGGACCGCTGACCGACGAGCATCTCCCGCTCTTCCGTCATGCAACGGGCGTCTGCCTGCGTCCCGCAGGCCGGCGCACGGTCCCCGGCGAGGGCTCGTCGGGGGAGCCAGGCTACGTCCACATCATCGATTGCGTCACGGGCGCGGAAGGGCCCGGAATGAGCGTTGCCGTCGGCTGGTCGAAGAATCCGAACGCTCCGATCAACTGGAGCGGCGGCCCGGTCAGCGGGATCATTGCTCCCGACAACATGACACGCATGCGGCTCGTTGCAGGAAGCGCTCCTCCGGGGCTTGAGACAGTCGCTCCGCCGGCTATCGGCTCAGTGCCGAACAATCACCGGTCCTACGCGATCCAGTGGTTCCTTTTCGCCGGCATCGCCGCCCTCATTTATGGGTTGGCGCTGAGGTTGCGCTGGAGGAAGGAACAGCGGGCTTGAACGCGCGGATGCACCGCCTTGGCAACGGGTTGACGGTCGCCGCCGACCCTATCGAAGGCGCAGAAAGCGTTGCTCTCGGACTTTACGCCATGGTCGGTTCGCGGTCCGAGCCCGAACATTTGTGCGGCTTAGCCCATCTCGTCGAACATATGGTGTTCAAAGGCGCGGGGAAGAGGAACACGCGCGAGCTGGCCGAAGCGATCGAGGACGTCGGCGGCTTCATGAACGCCTGGACGTCCCGCGACCAAACGACGTTCCACGGCCGAGTACTCACCCGGGACACTGCCTTGTTGGCCGAGCTGATCGCCGACCTCGTGCGCGAGCCGCATCTCGACGAAGCGCATCTCGAGCGTGAGAAGGACGTGATCCTCTCGGAGATCGGGGAGGCCGTCGATGCGCCCGACGACCTCGTCCACGACCACCTCTTCGAGGCGGCGTTTGTTGACCAGCCGCTGGGACGGTCGGTGCTCGGGCGCGAGGCGGGACTCCGCCAGATCGGTCGAGATGATTGCGCTCAATGGATGACCGGCGAGCTCGTGCCGTCGCGGCTGATCCTGTCAGCTAGCGGAAAGGTCGATGCGGACGAGGTCGTTCGGCTAGCCGAGCGCCTCTTCGGCGATATGGAAGAAAAGCCGGGTACGCCCATCGGAGGCGCCGAGTTCACGGGCGGCCTCCGAAACGACCGACGGGAGTTCGAGCAGGCGCATTGGGCATTGGGCCTCCCGGGCCTTGCCGCGTCAGATCCGCGCATGCCGGCGCTGTCGACGTTCGTCCAGGCGCTCGGCGGCGGGACCTCGTCGCGACTGTTTCAGGAGCTGCGCGAGGAGCGCGGCATGGCCTATTCAATCGGCGCCTGGCAGCAGGCCTATGCCGACACGGGCATCGTCGCGATCGGCTGCGCGGCCGACCGGACTCGGGCGGCGGAATCGATGAATCTCGCCCGCAGCGTCCTTGCCGAGACGATCGAGAACCTGACCGAGACGGAAGTGCGCCGAGCCCGCGCGCAGATGGAAGCAGGCCTGCTGATGGCGCTGGAAACACCGCAGGGCCGCGCGGACCAGATGGCGCGTTCGATCGAGGTGTTCGGGCGGATCCTGACGGTGGATGAGGTTCTCGAGCAACTTCGGGCGGTCGACGCCAAAGCGGCGAAGGCGGCGGGAGCATCGCTGCTCGATGGCCGAATCGCAATCGCATCCGTCGGGGCGCGGCTCGCCGCCGTAGCGTGACCGAACTCAAGACTTTGGTTGCCGAGCCCTGGCCGGACTGGGGCCTGATCGATTGCGGCGATGGGCAGAAGCTCGAGCGCTACGGCTCGATCAAGGTCGTTCGCCCGGAGCCTCAGGCCATGTGGGCGCCCGCTACGACCGACTGGGACCCCGATGCGACATTCGTCCCCGGCTCCGACGAGGAAGGCGGCGGACGCTGGGTCCAGCATCGACCTGTTCCGCGTGAGTGGAAGCTGTCGCGAGGTCTGGTGACGTTCAGTGCTTCGCTGACGCCGTTTCGGCATCTGGCCGTCTTCCCCGACATGGCGCCGCAGTGGGACTGGATGAGCGAGCGCGCGGCCGACGCCGATGTGCTCAACCTCTTCGGCTATACCGGCGTGGGGACACTGGTCCTGAGCGAGGCCGGCGCGCGCATGGTTCATGTCGATGCGTCGAAGAAGTCGGTCGAAGGCGGCAAGGCCAATGCGCTTCTATCTGGGCTCGCCGAGAGGCCGATCCGCTGGATCGTCGACGACGCGAGCAAGTTCACGGCGCGCGAGGTGCGCCGCGGGCGGCGGTACGACGGGATCCTCCTCGACCCGCCAAAGTTCGGTCGCGGCCCGGAGGGCGAGATCTGGCGGCTTGAGGAAGACCTGTCACGCCTGCTCGCCGACTGCCGCAAGCTGCTCGATGCAAAGAGCCGCTTCCTGGTGCTCACCGTTTATGCCGTTCGAATGTCGGCACTCAGCATCGGGGAGCTGGTGAAGCAGACGCTCGGCGACCTCGGCGGAACTGTGGAGGTGGGTGAAATGTCCGTCCGAGAGGAAGCTCGCGGACTTCTCCTCCCAACGGCGATCTTCGCGCGATGGTCTAGGTCCTAGCTGCCCTTATCGCGGCGCCCGTCACCAAGGGCGCGGCGGCGACCAGAAGAAGCGAAATCGCCGCTTCCAGCAAGAGTGCTCCAGACGCTGCGTCACCGGAGGCTCCTGCTCCGAAGATCAGCAGCGGCACGGCCAGCGGAAGAAGCATCACTCCGGCAAGCGCACCCGCGCGCGGCAGTCCGGCGGTGAGCGCCGCAACCATCACCGCGAGCGCTGCAAGTCCCGGAGTGCCGACCGTGAGGGCGATGATGGTTCGGCCAAGCGCTTCGGGCGCGAGTCCGAGAATGAAGGAACTCGGCAATGCGGCGACCAGCAAGAGCGGTCCGAACGTCAGCCAGTGAGCCGACACTTTGGCGGCGCCGACGGCCTCTTCCGAAACGCCATGCAGCGACAGCTGATCGAGCACGCCACTCGCGCGATCGGGTTCGACCAGCCGCTCGATGGGGAGCAGCGCCGCCGTGAGCGCTGCAATCCAAAGGCCGCCTGATGCGATTCGCCCTAGCAGCTGTGGATCGGGTCCAACGGCAAACGGAATGAGCGTCGCGACGACGAGAAAGAAACCGACCGGCAGCCACGCCGCACCGCCGATCGCGCGCCGCACATCGCGGGCAATAAGAGCGCCGATCAAGAGCCGAGCTCCATCTTCGACCAACTGCCGCCAAGCGGACCATGCGATGCGGCCAAAACTGCACCGCCCTTCTCCAGATGGGCGGCGAGAAGTGCCTCAAGGCGCTCCACGCCATCGGCATCGAGCCCATTTAACGGCTCGTCCAGAAGCCAGAGCGGCGCACTGGACGCGGCGACGCGCGCCAAAGTCGCACGCTTGGCCTGTCCCGTCGAAAGCAAGCGAACCGGGACGCTGGCGAGCCGCGCAAGATCCAGGGCCTGCATGGCCCGATCGAAATTGCCACCCCAGAATGCGAGCGCCCGGTTCAGCGACAATTCCCGATCGAGGGCGAGATGTTCATCGGCGACAGCGGCTCCGCTTCGGTCGATCGTGCCGCCCTCTGCTCGCAACAGGCCCGCCGCAAGTCGTATCAGGCTGGACTTCCCGCTCCCGTTGGGACCGGTCAGGTGAAGCGCTTCACCCGGCCCCAGCTGCAGGTCGAGATCCTCGAACAGCAATCGTCCGCCGCGCCGGCAGCTGACGCGGTCGAACCGCAGGAGCGGCTTCATCCGACGTTTTCCTCGAGGCGGTGCATGTCGTCATCCGAAAGGCCGAAATGATGTCCGACCTCGTGGACCAGGACATGCGTAACGAGGTGCTCGAGGCTGTCCTCGCCACCGGCCCATTCGTCGAGGATCGGGCGCCGAAACAAGCGGATCCGGTCCGGCAAGGTGCCCGAATGCTCGACGCTGCGGTCGGTGATCGGGATTCCTTCGTAGATGCCGGTCAGGTCGAACGGCTCCTCGATCCCCATCGCCTGAAGCGTTGCATCGTCGGCAAAGTCCTCGACCAGGAGCACGACACTGCGGAGATGGCCGGCGAACGGTTCGGGCAGCGCTTCGAGTGCGCGGCGCGCTATCGCCTCCATCTCGTCGGCCGAGGGCGGATTTCCGAAGCGCCGCATCGTCGCCGCATAGGGGCAGATGCGCGCGCGCGGCAAGGTTGCCGGAACGCACGCTCTTCCCTAAATGGCCGCCTTCCAGCGATAGCGGAGCGGTGGCCGAGTGGTCGAAGGCGCTCGCCTGGAAAGTGAGTATACGGCAAAACCGTATCGAGGGTTCGAATCCCTCCCGCTCCGCCAACTTCAAATCTGCCAGTGGCCGTCGTAGATAAAATAACGGCGGAAATCATAGAGAATTGACCGGACTGCGTGCGCTGCCGTTCATTGACAGCCGCCAGCATCCACGCAATAGTGTGGGGAGAAACGTTGGGATAAGGGCGGTGGCATGGGCAAGCTCAATCCGATCCAGTTGAAGTCCAACATGAAGCCGGGCCGCTACATGGACGGCGACGGCCTGATGCTGGATGTCAAGCCGAGCGGTTCCAAGAGCTGGGTTGTCCGGCTCCAGGCAGGCGGCAAGCGCCGCGACTACGGGCTGGGCTCCTTCAAAGACGTTGGGCTGTCAGAAGCGCGCGACCTAGCGCGAGAGTACCGCAAGAAGCTGCGGCAGGGCGTGGACCCGATTGCCGATCGCAGGAAGGTCTCGGTAGTCCCCTCGTTTGCCGAGGCGGCTGCCACGGTCCACGAAGAGCACAAGCGCGGCTGGCGCAATGGCAAGCATGGCGAGCAGGGGCTCACGACGCTCAAGACGTATGCGTTCCCGAAAATCGGCCAACTTCCCGTGGATCAGATCACGACCGGACAGGTTCGCGATTTGCTCGGAGAAATCTGGCTGACGAAACCGGAGACCGCGCGGCGCGTGCGGCAGCGCATCGGAACCGTTCTCGACTTCGCTCATGGCAAGGGATGGCGCGAACCATTCGTGATGGCGGCAGTCAACAAGGCACTGCCCAAGCAACCCCGTAAGAGCGGCCGGTTCGAAGCCCTGCCCTATGCCGAGGTCCCTGCGTTCGTCGCCAAGCTTCGCGAACGTGAAAGCATGGGCCGGCTAGCGCTGGGGGCGCTGGTTCTCACGGCTTCACGGTCCGGCGAGGTCCGGCTGGCGCGATGGAGCGAGATCGATCTGGACAAGGCGACATGGACGATTCCAGCGGAGCGGATGAAAGCCGGTAAGACGCACGTGGTCCCGCTGTCTCCCGCTGCTCTGCGCGTATTCCGGCGCGCCGCCGAACTTCGCATGGCGGGGACGGACCTCGTATTTCCCGGCCTCAAACGCGGCAAGCCGCTGAGCGACATGACGCTCCTGAAGATTCTCCGCGACATGAAGCTCGACGCGACCGTCCACGGTTTTCGCTCCGCATTCCGCGACTGGTGCGCGGAAGAAACGAGTGTTGCTGGCGAAGTGGCTGAGGCGGCGTTGGCCCACGCCATCCCGAACAAGGTTGAGGCCGCCTACCGGCGTACCGACTTCTTCGAGAAACGCCGCAAGCTGATGGACGCGTGGGCCGAATACTGCTCGGGTTCGGCTGCGAACGTCGTGCGACTCGCGGGCTGATGCCAGCGCTCCATTTGAAGGATCCGTAAGGAAACGGCCCAAAAGAGCTGACTCATCCACGCCTTCATGAGCGAACACGCGCATTATCTCGCCTCTAATTGGGGATAAGTGCCCACTGAGCGCTTGTTCCACTGATGTTCCGGCACATAATTCCGGCGTGCGCACAATGGACGCACGTGACGGAGGGCACATGATGCCGGAAGAACATAGACTACTCCTGTCGATTCAGGAGGCCGCAGCGACCTTAGCCATCGGCCGGTCCAAGACGTACCAACTGATGAGCGAGGGCCGTTTGCTAACGGTGCAAATCGGTCGCCGCAGGCTCGTCCGCATGGACAGCGTTCGCGCTATCGCCAACGGGGAGTCTGCCTGATGGAAGCCGATACGAAAATGGGCCCTGTAGCGGCTGGCACCGCTATCAGGACCCTGGTTGTCCCCTTTGGAAAGCAGACAGTGCTCCTTTGCCTCAAAAGCGAAGGCCGCGCCAGCGAGTTCTCGTACATGGGAGGTGGAGAATGAGCCGCCCCTCACTGCGAAGCGCTGTCGACGCCATGTGCAAGAATTGCCTCTACGATCCCGGCAACGGCAACGGAGGCTGGCGTGAACAGGTCCACGGCTGCTCATCCAGCCACTGCCCGCTTCATCCGGTTCGACCGTTGCCCGTAAAGGCCGGAAAATCGGGCAAGGACACGCACACACAGACGTTCGGACCACTCCCAGCCAATGGGGGCGAAGGTGCACTCGGCGGCCGGATAGTTGGCCATAACGACGTCATCTCGGACGTAGGGAGGGCCGCATGAGCGGCCCTCGGTTCGAGATCGTCTATCGGGACAAGCTGTGGCGGATTGCTCTCTCGGAATTTGGTGGCGAGCAGCGGCTCTCGATCTGGTCCCACTATCGGGATGGGCAAAGTGGCGAGTGGCTACCCTGTGGCGGGAAGCGGGAAGCTCCTGGCTGCATCGTTCCTGCGGATCGCGTTGACGAGCTTGCGGAGGCGGTAAGTTCAATCGCCAAGCAACTTCGCTCCATCAGCGGATAGGCAGCCTAGCCCTAAGCGGCGGTCGGGTCGGTTGCACAGGTAACGCGCGCAGGCATGCGCGTATCTGCGGCATGGCTGTTTCAACAGCCTGAGAACAGCCGATCCGGCCGTCAGTTTGCAACGTTCAAAACTTGCGAATGGCTGCCAGCCGCGAGCGAGTGTCAGGTGCCAGAGTGTCTCGTGCCAACCCTGCGTCCGCCACCGTTTTGAGAACAGTACGCGCGGATGCGTGCGCGTCATATGTCAGCTCCAGTGATGGCTTTGAAAAACAATCAAGAAATCAAGCTGACTGGTCAAATCCGGCAGCTGGCACGGTCGTTGCAATTTATAGAAAGAGTAGAAGTGCGCTGCATGGTTCAGATCGGCCGGTGCGTAAGGGCCGCCGCTCCACTGGCCTACGGACGAAGGATTGCGAGAACCTGATCCTGGCTGCTGAGCATGCCCGACAGATCGGAGCGCCCCTGAACCGGATGCTCACCATTCACTTCGACAAAGCGGGCATCTCCAATCCGGTCAATGCAACTGGACAACTGCTCAAGCTCATGGGCGACTGGCTACGCTGTTATAACACCGGAATAACGGCGGTGTGGGTGCGCGAGGCTGGGCCGCAAAAAGGCGAGCACGTCCACATCCTGCTCAGCGTCCCTCCCCCTATTTTAGGGTCATTTACGCGGATGCAGCGCGGCTGGTTCAAGAAGATCGGCGCTGCCTGGAAGCGAGGAGTTTACCTAAGCCGGCCGATCGGTGGCAGCCACAAGGTGGCCTTCAGCCCGTTCTGTTCTGACCTGTATAGACAGGCACTATCCGGTGCACTGGGTTACCTCCTCAAAGGGGCGGACGCGAAGGCTCGTGCCACCCATGGTTTGGCCCGCAACGAGGACGGCGGCGAACTGTGGGGCAAGCGGTGCGGAACGACCGAGAACATCGGCCGCACGGCGCGAGATCGTTCACTAAAATAGAGGGAAATAGAAACGGGAGGGGGCACTCCGATCACTGTCGGCTTCCAGGCGGACAGCGGCGCTGATCCCGCTTTCAAATGCAAACCCAGTTTTTTCTGGGAATTATTGGAGGCCCTACGCGCGGGCGCACGCGCGAGGCATAAAATCTCCAGTTAGCGTTTTCGACGGATTGCTGGACCGCTTTCCCGTTTCACGCTCTCAGCGATCTCAGTACCCCCTCCAGCCAAATGCCTAATGTCTGCTTTCGACCCAAAGCAGGCATTAGGCCAGACAGGACATTCCGTGCGCTGCGGGAATTGGCGAGGGTGCTCCCCTAGGCATCGCTAGTAGTGCGGCCTCGTCCTCGCCAGCTTCGAACCGCGCGAGGAGTTCGTCCGGATCGTACATCACCCCAACTGGATTGTCGGCGAAAGCAGGCGTTCGCATAAGTGCCGTTGCCTCCGCAACCGACCTGAAACTCCATCCGGTTGCAATCGGGATCGGTGTAATAGAGGGACAACGTCGTACCGTGGTGGACTGGCCACTACGGGCTTACCCGGAAGCGCTCGGCATAGCCGGTGATGCTGCTGCGTCGCCAAATCTCTGGTCCGCCGATGTCTGCTTTCGACCCACTGCAGACATTGGTCGGTTGGGTCATGTCAATGCGCCGCCGAGCCGGACAGCGGAGCCGACGGCACCGATGCCGGAGGGTTGTGGCGGTCGGCCGGTGACTTCGTTCAATCCACTATGACTAGGTGGAAGGCTCCTCCAGGTGAGGCGGAATGACCGCCAGGCACCGTTCGCGATCCCAAACCTCGCAGGTGACCGGGAGCTTCTTCTCGTAGGCTACGCGGACCGCCTCTTGGTCGTCCTTAGCCTCAAGGGCTTCGACGCGGCCGATCTTGCCGAGGCCATCCATGCAATAGAGGCGATAAGCGGCCATGGTTCCCCCCGGAACGCCGGCCCACACTCAACCCCGGATGCTGCATCATACCACAAACGGCCAAGCGGCCTAGCCGGGGGATGACTAGGCCGCTTTATCGCTCTCACTCAACAGGAGTTCCTGCGCCCGCCGGAGGCTCCGTACGACACCGGGCGCAAAACCTGAAATTCATGAAAATCGCCTCGGTTCCCGGCGTCCCATTCCGAGGCGGAAATGGGCGTGGTTTGTAAAATACAATCGTCTAATTTTGCCGCATGTGAGTATCAGCCGTTACAGAAGGAGCCGAACACTGTGCAAATGCTCTCCGCGCTCATCTCCGTGGTGCTGGGCGCTATCACAGCCCGCCTTTGGTATCTCGAGGGTTACTCGATAATTGTTGTGGCGGCGGTGTCTCTGATTGCCTGCGCCGACGCTTCCATTCTTTTGACATCGGCCCATCATTGGATGGTGGACTGGTCGCGTGGCCGATGCCGTAAAATGAGCTGAGGAACGTCCAATCGCCGCTTAGATCCCGCTTTCCACCCCTCTTGCCGACGTTTGCTGGGCCGGGATAAATCTGCGCGGCTTGGCCTTGCGAGCCATCTGGAGGGAACGTGCGGTTCACCGTGTCCAAGTCTCGTCAAACCACGAGCATCGGCTTCGAGGCGCCGAGCCTCGAGGTCGCGCTCAAGATGGCTGCCGACCTGATGAAGGGGAAACACGCGTTCGAGGAGGTTCGCATCTTCGATGCCGAACAGGAACGCTATTATGACGAGGCCCAAATCTTAGAGCTTCTCCATAGAGACCTACACACTTAGGGTCCTTGCGAGGGTGCTAATTCGCGTTGATCTCGAGCCCGCTTAAGGTCGCGCTCGGCCGCATCAATTGCTTGTAGCAGGCCTTCGAATCCAGAACTCTCGTCAATTGGCCAGGCTCGCTTGAATCCTTCTCCAAGCAAGCGAAGTTCGTGCTCGGTGAGCAGGCCAACGGCGACGACTGGACCCTGTGACATCTTGCGGAAACGAACTTCGGCCTAGATGCGGGCCCGCTGCCGCGCAATAATTGACTGTTTTGCTCCGGCCGTTGTTGTTTCCGGTTCATGCATCAATTTTCAATGGCCGTTCGTTCTCCTCTCGAACTCACCGGCGATTCCGGACTGAGAAGAGGAACTCTCCATGACCATCTGCAAGAGCGTTTTGACCGCAGCTGCGCTAATCGGCATCGCCGCGCCCGCCGTCGCGCAATACCCCTATCCGCAGCCGGTGCCGCAGCCGGCTCCGGGTCAGCCCGGGTACGGCTATTATCCACAACAGGGCTACGGGCAGCAGCCATACGGCAATGACCCGATCGGCCAGGCCATCAATCAGTTGCTCGGCAACCGCTACAATGTAAGCGACCGTACCGCCGTCCACCAATGCGCCAGCGCCGCTGTACAGCAGGCCTCTGCGCAATACGGCAACGGCTACAACAATCGTGGCTATAACAACCGGGGGTACAATCAGGGCTACGATGCACGCTCGATGATGCGCGTCGCCGCCATCACCAGCGTGGAGCGCCGCCGGACTGGCCTTCGCGTGTCCGGGCTCCTCGACAGCCGCTCCGGCTATGGCCCGCGTGGTCAGGCCTACGGCTATCAAAACAACGGCTATGCGGCGACCGGTGACCTCAGTTTCCGCTGCAACGTCGACTATCGCGGTGCCGTCACTAACGTCCGCGTCCGCCGCGCCAACACGTATCGCGGCTAGCCGTAAAATTGGCCCGGACGGTTAACTCCCGGCCGGGCCGCCCGAGGCGGTCCGACAATACCCCTCCGGTGGCCCTTCCGCCCCTAAAGCCGAATGAAGAAGTGGGTATGACCGCCGCGATGGCCCCATTCAAATCGCCTATCAGACGGTAATTGAAAAATGACCGCGCCAAATCCTTTGAATGCTTCCTAGTAAATCTTACTGTCACGGCCTATATGGGGTTCTGCTACAGTCGGTATCGACGGTTGTAAGCGAGAAGATTTATTTCGCTTTTTCCATCCTTGGCGCCTCCTAGCTGCGGGAAGTTCAATCAGGAGCCTCTCGCCGAGTAGGTCAAAACCCAATGAAATATTTCGGCACCGTCAGATCATTTGACAAAAAAGCCGGCCGGGGCTCGATTGCTCCTGACACGGGCGGATCAGATCTCGGATTCGACCAAGTGGCGTCATCCTGGAATCGGGTTGCGCCACCCCGGCTAGGTCAGCGGCTCTCGTATGACCTTCATCACACGAACGGGCAGCCAGGCGCTAGGAACCTCGCGACAATCTAAGACACGCGTTGACGGCGGGAGCCTGATGCTTTCGCCCAGCTTTTTGGGAGTCTTTTCATGATCGACGTGACCATCCGCGAAAGCACTCGAAATGTCATCATCGCCTCATTGCTGACCCTGGGCGTGATCGGTTCGGCAATCGCCCTCGCGCTCAGATGATCGGCCGGATTTCCAATTTCATAGGAGGTATCTTCTGCATGGCTCCCCGTGACCCACATTCCAATGAAGATACGTCGCCGCCGCCCCTTGTCCAGCCGGTTCTCCCCGGCGCGAAGAGACGCGTAGTCAAGCTCCAGGAGAACACGGTCGAGGGTTGCCGCGACAGAGCAACTGCGGACCTTCTGGAAGCCGTGACGGCGATAACGGCAACTCATCGCAGGCGTCTCGCAAGCAGCGCTGAAAGCTGGACCGTCCGCGCTAATTTGCTCGGCCGCTTAGGCAGGAGCTTTGAAAAGCGGGAGGCGCTCGATCGCGCGCACAAACAGTATGAGGTCGACCATGTTCGGCTCTAGAGGAGGGGAGAGCGCCGCGACTGTAGAACGGAAACGCGGCTATATGCTCGAAGCGCAAACGCGCTGGCCGTTCCTCACCAACTTCGACGCGTCGACCATCAAGAATGAGCGGCAGCTCGTGACGATGGTGAAGGAGCGACGCTCGCTGACGCAAAGCGAAGCGGAGGACCAGGTTCATCAATGGATGGAGAACAAGATCTTCTGAGGACAGCATTTCAACGTCCCTCCAGCGCATCGGTAAATCCGGAAGCGTTGCACCGACAGGAGATAACGTAATGTCCAAGACCACTTCGCATGTCAGTGGCTCCGAACAGTCTGGCGTTTCACGAATGGAAAACGAAGGCGGTCCGTCGGCCGCTCGTCGATCGCGAGACGCTGAACGCGAGGACGAGCTGGCAGCGCTCGGTATCGCATGCATTCAGACCACGACGTTCGAGTGGGGCGGCTACCGTTATACGAACGCCCACGACGCCATCGCCGCAGCGAAGCGGGCTGTTTCGTCATGAGCCAAGGTGCAGGTTTTATTCCCAGGGCCTAGAAGACTGAACGTCAGCCATTCGTAGGGCCGACAGAGAGAGATCTGGTGAACCGAGAACGAGCGCATAGGGATAATTGCCGATGGGCATTGAGGTCCTGGCACGAGTGGGAGTTCAGGGAAGGAGAGCGTCGCACTATCCTATGCGTGGAAACGGCTCTTGAAATGCGTTCTGGCGAGCCAGGCTTTGACGCTGATGAACTATCGCAGCTGATTCACGAAGCTATGGAACTGATGAGGACGAGCCCCAGCCCTGTCGATGCGGTTCGCATCGTGCCTGAACGTTAAGCGCGACTCTCAATCGTCCGGCCGGAGTCGGTGTCAGGCGGAGTTATCAGATGAAAGATATTCAGATCATCAGCGATTTGCGCGAGGCATTAGCCCTTGCAGACGAAAAGACATGGGACTTGGTGGAACGGCTGGATGCTTCGCTGAACCTTGACCCGCATCATTCCGACTACGAGCGATCACTCGTCCGCAGAATCCGTATGGCCGTCACGGACGATTTGCTGACCAGGCGGGATGGGATCGAGCCGGACACATCAAACGCGCGAGTTGCGCTTGGTGCACTCGAAACTTCGTTGAAGAAGCGGACCGTCGGAACTGATGGCTGGCGCCTGGCCTGAGAGCGTGAAAGCGCTGGCAACGTGTCATCTTCAGGCCGAGGCTTGTATTTCAACCTGAAGGCGGTGGCCCCCAGGTCGCCGCTCCTCCCCGGTGCCGGCCTAGCGCGCTGAGAACGACGCTGGGGAACAGGGGGAAATTCATGCAGCAGACACAATGAGATAGCCATTCCTCGCATCTATGGTCGACGACGAAGTAGTAATGCGGTGCATCTTCGCGCTCGTCGTCCTATTGGTCGTCTTGGCCGTGATCGCGTTCTATGTCGCGGATATGCGGTCAGTCTAAATGCACGGAACGGGGGGCCAGAAGGCGGCCCGCCGTCACGAGGAACCAACAACGAGCCGCTCTTGAGACCCGCCGCCAAGGGCTGCATTTTGCAGAGCAGGTCCGGTGCGCCGAGTCCGAGTTCGTCGTAACACACTGAGCAACAAAGAAGAAGTGGGCCGCGCGCCCCGAACCCAAGGCGCCGACCCCTTCCTTTCTCTCGTAGGCCGACCCGACAACCTGTGTTATAAGGCGTCTATCACCGATTAATTGCTGGCAGGCCGGTTGGTGGCAGAGAGATAGTATGTGCTCCCGCTTGCGATCGGGAAGCATGTATGCCTTCGAACCAACCGGCGTTGTCGCGCTTTCTCAACCGGCTGCTCAGTCGATCGGCGCTCGGCGACGAAGAACAGCAGGCCATTCTTGGTCTCACCAGCCATGCAGTCCAGGTCCGCCCGAACTATGACATCGTAACGCCGGGTGATACCGTGGATCACGCTTGCCTCGTCGCCCACGGCCTCGCCGCACGCTACGATCATATGACCGATGGCAAGCGCCAATTGACGGCATTTTATATCGACGGAGACATGTGCGACCTCCATTCGGTCGTCTGTCCCACTGCGGCATGGGGCATTGTCGCCCTGACGACGACGACCGTGCTCAAGGTTCCCCACTCCGAGCTGCGGGCACTCGTTGACAGCTACCCGGCAATAGCTCTCGCGTTCTGGAGAGACGGTACGGTCGACGCCTCTATTCTTGCGAAGTGGATTGGAAATGTCGGGCGACGAGATGCCCGCGCCCGAATGGCTCACGTGTTTTGCGAATTGGGGCTGCGAATGGAGGCGGCGGGCCTCGGCAATCGGGACGCATACTGGTTCGACGTGAGCCAGCAGAATTTGTCCGATGCGCTCGGTCTGACAGCGGTCCACGTCAATCGAACGTTGCAGATCCTCCGTAGCAACGGGTTTATGCGAACGGAATCCCGAAACATCTTCATCGATGACTGGGCGCGCCTCTGCGACGTTGCCGAGTTCGACGCCGCCTACCTGCTTCTCCCTTGCTCCGGCCACGAGCGAGAAAATACCTCAGCCCAGCAGAGCCGCGCCGGCACGACCGTCCGCTAAACCGGCCGACCACCCCGCTGCACCTTCACTGCATCCTCAAACTCTATGCAGTGAACCTCGGCGCCGAATTCGTCGCGAACCTTGATGTAGTGCAGTAGGTCGATCTTCCCCTGCTCGGTCGTGCTTGCCGCAATCATCTGCCGGGCTTCTTTGAGGGCATGCCGCTTCGCAGCATCCAAGTCAGGCAGTTCGCGCCCGTCGTGATCACCCACGACGAGGTCATCATAGAGATCAAAGAAATAGCGGGGCACAATGCGTCCACAACAAAGTCGCGTTCACGACGTTCCTACGGTTGCTTCACACAGTGATCGAAGGCGGGGCGGCTGACAAGTCGACAGCCTGGCCGTCATGGGGAGGCACCGGACGGAGGTCATACTTCTCTGACCGTGATGCCGGTAAGAGCATTGAAGCTTTATGGAATCAACAAGGCCACTAAGTTGGGCGGGATTGTGCTCAAGAAAAGGGATGTCCTTGCAGTGTCTGACAAGGATACCGTTCGAAAAGCGGTGGACAGCGCGGACTGCCCCGTCTGCGAAGTCTTGAAAGACGGCCAGCAGGTCGGTTCGGTCATCTGACCGGCGGTTATCCTTGCTCTTGCGCCGATATTGTGAAGCCGCCTTCGATCCGACCAGCAGCCGCATGCTGCTAGGCCGCGAGCGCATCCATCAGGTTTCGTTCCCGCCGTTATCGCGCGCCGTTCGGTTCTTCCTGTAGATTGCCACGAGGATCAGCAGGAAAGCCGTCAGACGGAACAAATAAAGGTAGCTCCGCTCTTCGGTCGGGATATTGGCCAAGGCGAGGATCGTCTGCCCCGTACCGAGGAGCGCGAATGCGAGTGCAAAGGTGAGGAATAGTTCATCGCGCGATCGATGCCAATAACGCAGGAAGAAGAGCGCGCAGATGAAGAAGCCGAATGCCGCGGCGCCCGAGAGAAAGTCGTACACGGTCATCGATCGTCCTCTGCGGCATCCCACACGAAACCCCACACCAGCGCCACGACCGCAACCAACGCGAGCAGTAGTCGCGCTAGCCGCAAATCGACTTCGGGCGCCGGCCAAACTACCAGGTCTAAGACCAGCATCAGGTTATTCGCGGCGAGGAAGGCAAAGCAGATGCTGCTCCACAGCAGCAGACGAACCCGGGAGCGCGCATAACTGCTGCCGAGCAACCAGGCACACGCCCCGCTGGTCAGCAGGCAAAGGATATAAACGACGGCCGGGAAGACTTCGCCCACGTCTAATCCTTCCTCAATCTGAAGGCGTCTGCGAAAGCCGCCGCGCCGCTGGCTGATACGGAAACGATCGCTCGGCGAACTGCATCAGGCCGTTTCGCGTAGAGGCTCTCGATCTGTTCGACCCATGCGGCAACTTCGTCATTCACCGGCATGTATACGGCGCCCGAGTCGTCCATCGATGCAAATCCAGCGGAAACCAAACCATTCAATGCATTGGTGACGACCAACTCACTCGCACGCATCGTGGAAACAAGTTCGTCCTGCCGCCAGGTGCGCCGCGCACTCTTCAGAACCAGGAGAAGTTCGAGCGCCCACACCGACCGAAAACTCGATCCGATAAATCGCAGTAAGTCGTCTGAGGGATTCGACACTACTGCCGGGAGGTACTCGTGCCGGACATAACGGGTGCCCGTAGCCCACCCAAACCGGGCCTGGCAACCACTGCAAGGGCCTTGATGGAGGCAGTAGTTTTTTAGAAAGCAGCAACTTATTATCGCGCATAAGTTCGCGCAGCCGGGGGGCTGCATGTTTCAACCGGGCGGGGGGAGTAAAACCGACCGGAGAGTAGAGTGAACGTCCAAGCCCAGCGGGACTTTATCGATCGCCGCCAGCTCGTCAGCGCGCTTCGTGCGCTGAGACGGGGTGACTTCACCGTTCGTCTGCCGGAAGCCATCGATGGAGTAGATGGCGAAATCGCCAGCCTCTTCAATGAGGTGGTCGGCATGAATGAAGCGATCACTCTGGAATTCGAGCGCCTAGCCAAGGTCGTCGGCAAGGAAGGCAAAATCACTCAGCGCGCACGCGTCCGAGGCGCCAGCGGCGGGTGGGACAGCAAGCTCCGCGCCGTCAACGAGCTGATCGACGACATGGTGCAGCCGACCGCGGAGGTCTCACGCGTCATTGGCGCGGTCGCCAAGGGTGACCTGTCGCAGACCATGACAACGGAGATCGACGGCCGTCCGCTGCGCGGCGAGTTCCTGCGCATCGGCAAAGTCGTCAACACGATGGTCGAGCAGCTTGCCTCGTTCGCGTCGGAAGTGACGCGCGTGGCACGCGAAGTCGGCACCGAAGGGAAGCTTGGCGGTCAGGCCAAGGTCAAGGGCGTGGCGGGTACCTGGGCCGACCTCACCGACAACGTGAACGCCATGGCGACCAATTTGACCGGCCAGGTCCGCAACATCGCCGAGGTTACGACTGCCGTGGCACGTGGCGACTTGTCCAAGAAAATCACCGTGGAGGTGAAGGGCGAGATTCTTGAGCTGAAGAACACCATCAACGTTATGGTGGACCAGCTCAACGCGTTCGCATCGGAGGTGACCCGTGTGGCCCGCGAGGTCGGCACGGAAGGAAAGCTAGGCGGGCAGGCGCGCGTGGAAGGCGTCGCCGGCACGTGGAAAGACCTTACCGACAACGTGAACCTGATGGCCGACAACCTGACAGGCCAGGTGCGTAACATCGCGGAAGTGACGACGGCGGTGGCTCGCGGCGACTTGTCGAAGAAGATCACGGTCGACGTGAAGGGCGAGATCCTCGAGCTGAAGAACACGATCAATACCATGGTGGACCAGCTCAATGGCTTCGCCTCGGAAGTGACGCGCGTCGCGCGCGAAGTTGGCACCGAAGGCAATCTCGGCGGACAGGCGCAGGTGCCGGGCGTGGCAGGCACCTGGAAGGATCTCACCGACAACGTGAACCTGATGGCCGCAAACTTGACGGGGCAGGTCCGCAATATTGCGGAGGTGACGACAGCCGTCGCTCGCGGTGATCTTTCGAAAAAGATCACCGTCGACGTGCGCGGCGAAATACTGGAGCTGAAGGACACCATCAACGTCATGGTGGACCAGCTCAACTCTTTCGCATCCGAGGTCACGCGCGTGGCCCGAGAAGTTGGCTCCGAAGGAAAGCTCGGTGGCCAGGCGCAAGTTGAAGGTGTGGCCGGCACCTGGGCCGACCTCACGGACAGCGTGAACCTGATGGCCGGCAATCTGACGGGTCAGGTCCGTAACATCGCCGAGGTGACTACCGCAGTGGCGAAGGGTGACCTTTCAAAGAAGATTACCGTCGACGTGAAGGGCGAGATCCTCGAGCTGAAAAACACCATCAACACCATGGTGGATCAGTTGAACGCCTTCGCGAGCGAAGTTACGCGCGTCGCGCGCGAAGTCGGCACCGAAGGCAAGCTGGGCGGGCAGGCGCAGGTCGAGGGCGTCGGCGGGACCTGGGCCGACCTCACCGACAACGTGAACCTGATGGCGGCGAACCTGACGGGGCAGGTCCGTAACATCGCCGAGGTGACTACCGCGGTGGCGCTTGGCGACCTGTCCAAAAAGATCACCGTCGACGTGAAGGGCGAGATCCTCGAGCTGAAAAACACGATCAACGTCATGGTTGATCAGCTCAACTCATTCGCGTCCGAGGTGACGCGTGTGGCGCGCGAGGTCGGCACAGAAGGCCGACTTGGCGGTCAGGCCCAGGTCGAAGGCGTCGGCGGTACCTGGAAGGACCTCACCGACAATGTGAACGCTATGGCCGCTAACCTGACCGGCCAGGTTCGGAACATTGCTGAGGTGACGACCGCCGTGGCGTCAGGTGACTTGTCGAAAAAGATCACCGTCGACGTGAAGGGTGAAATCCTTGAGCTCAAGAACACCATCAATACGATGGTGGACCAGCTGAACTCTTTCGCGTCCGAAGTGACTCGCGTGGCCCGCGAAGTGGGCACCGAAGGGAAGCTCGGCGGTCAGGCGCAGGTGCGCGGCGTCGCGGGAACCTGGAAGGATCTCACTGACAACGTGAACCTGATGGCCGACAATCTCACCGGTCAGGTCCGTAACATCGCCGACGTGACGACCGCGGTGGCGAAAGGCGACCTGTCGAGAAAGATCACGGTGGACGTGAAAGGCGAAATCCTCGCCCTCAAAAACACGATCAACACGATGGTCGATCAGCTCAACGGCTTCGCGTCGGAAGTGACCCGCGTGGCCCGCGAAGTCGGTACCGAGGGAAGCCTCGGTGGACAGGCGCAGGTGCCGGGCGTCGGCGGCACCTGGAAGGACCTCACCGACAACGTGAACCTTATGGCGACCAACCTGACCAACCAGGTGCGCGGTATCGCGGAGGTGGTGACCGCGGTGGCGCAGGGGAACCTAAAGCGGAAGTTGACGCTCGACGCAAAGGGCGAAATCGCTGCGCTCGCAGACACGATTAACTTCATGATCGATACTCTGTCGACGTTCGGCGACCAGGTCACGAATATGGCCCGCGAGGTCGGCATCGAGGGCAAGCTCGGCGGCCAGGCTCGCGTGCCGGGGGCCGCCGGTCTCTGGCGCGACCTCACCGACAACGTGAACCAGCTCGCGGCGAACCTAACCAACCAAGTCCGGTCGATTGCCGAGGTCTCCACCGCGGTGACTAAGGGCGACCTTACCCGATCGATCGCCGTCGAGGCTCAGGGCGAGATGGCTGCGCTCAAGGACAACATCAACGAGATGATCCTCAACTTGAAGGAGCAGACGCTCAAGAATGCGGAACAGGATTGGTTGAAGACGAACCTCGCCCGCTTCTCGCGAATGCTTCAGGGCGAACGTGACCTAGCGACGGTCTCGAACCTCATAATGTCGGAGCTCGCTCCGCTGGTGAACGCTCAATATGGCGTGTTCTACGTCACCAAGCGCGAAGAGGATGAGACCAAGCTTGAGCTGGTCGCCAGCTACGGCGCGGACAGCCAAGAGCAGCTGAAGCAGGAATTCCAGCTTCGCGAGGGCCTGATCGGGCAAGCGGCAGCCGACCGCCGGCCGATCCTCCTCAAGGACGTTCCGCCTGATTTCATCCGGATCGGTTCAGGCCTCGGCCACGCGACGCCGGCCAGCGTCAGCATTCTGCCGGCTCTATTCGAGGACGAGGTGAAAGCCGTGATCGAGCTGGCTTCGTTCAACGAATTCAACGAGACCCACCAGAATTTCCTCGACCAGCTGATGGAATCGGTCGGTATCGTGCTCAATACGATCGCTGCCACGATGCGTACCGAGGGCCTGCTCAAGCAGTCGCAGCTGCTGACCCAGGAGCTCCAGGCGCGGCAGACCGAGCTGACTCGCAAGCAGCAGGAGTTGCACGCGACGAACGAGGAGCTTCAGGAGAAGGCGCAGCTCCTCGAAAACGAGAAGAAGCAGGTCGAAGCGAAGAATATTGAGATCGAAATGGCGCGCCGCGCGGTCGAGGAGAAGGCCGAGCAGCTCGCCCTGACGTCCAAGTACAAGTCCGAGTTCCTCGCGAACATGAGCCATGAGCTCCGGACGCCACTCAACTCGCTGCTGATCCTGTCGAAGCTGCTGTCCGACAATGCGCAGGGCAACCTCAATGACAAGCAGGTCGAGTTCGCCAAGACGATCAATTCGGCCGGCTCGGACCTCTTGAACCTCATCAACGACATTCTGGACCTGTCGAAGGTCGAGTCGGGGACGGTCTCGATCGAGGTCGGCGACATGCCGATGGCGCATCTGAAGCAGCACATGGAACGGACGTTCCGCCAGCTGGCTGCGGACAAGGATCTCAACTTCAACGTGAAGTTCGACAGCAACCTGCCGGACACGATCCGGACGGACGAAAAGCGGCTCCAGCAGATCGTTCTCAATCTGCTGTCCAACGCCTTCAAGTTCACGTCAAGGGGAAGCGTTACGCTAGGTGCTCGGAGTACAGGCAAGGGCTGGAGCTCCAGTCACCCCGTCCTGCGCGACGCCGATCGAGCAATTGAGATTACAGTCACCGACACGGGTATCGGCATTCCCGAGGACAAGCAGAAGCTCATCTTCGAGGCGTTCCAGCAGGCCGATGGGACCACCAGCCGCAAATATGGCGGCACGGGTCTAGGCCTTTCGATCAGCCGCGAGATCGCACGGTTGATCGGAGGCGAGCTTCAGGTGCGTTCGAAACCGGGTGAGGGCTCGGTCTTCACGCTCTATGTGCCGCTTCAGGCGGAAGCGGCAGGCTCGCCGGTGGAAGGGACCACGGCCCGCTACGACAACAGCGGCGCGGTTGTGCCCTCGGCGCTCCCGACCGGGTTCGAGGTCGGCGACGACCGCGAGCAGCTTGGAAAGGACCCGTTCGTCCTGATCGTCGAGGACGACCCGACGTTCGCGACCATTCTCCTCGACGCGGCCCACGAGGCAGGCCTGAAGGGAGTCGTCTCAACTGCCGGGGCTGGGACGCTGGGCATGGTGCGCAAGCTTCAACCGTCGGCGATCACGCTTGATCTGGGCCTGGCCGACATTGACGGGTTTGTCCTGCTCGACCTGTTAAAACACGATCCGGAAACCCGGGACATTCCGATTCAGGTGATCTCCGGCAAAGACAAGACCCGGTCGGTCATGAGCATGGGTGCCGTCGGGATCACCGAGAAGCCGGCGGAACGGGCGACGTTGGTCGAGGTCTTCAAGGGTCTGCGCGGTGACGTTGAGAAGCAGAAGCCACGGCGACGTCGCCGAAGTGCCGACGCCTCGGCTCCGCTGTCACGATCCATTCCCGAGCTGGCCGGTGCCAAAGTCCTGATCGTCGACGACGACATTCGCAACATCTTCTCGCTGACGAGCGTTCTCGAAAGCCACGACGTGAAGGTACTCCATGCCGAGCGTGGGAAGGATGGCATTCTGATTCTTGAGCAGACGCCCGGCGTCGATGTTGCTCTCATCGATATCATGATGCCTGAGATGGATGGTTACGAGACCATGCAGCAGATCCGCGAGCGGACCGAGCTTGCCGACTTGCCGCTGATTGCCGTCACGGCCAAGGCGATGAAGGGGGATCGTCAGAAGTGTCTGAACGCCGGTGCATCCGACTACATTGCAAAACCGGTCGACATCGAGCTTCTGCTCGCACTCCTGAGAGTGTGGATCGCGCGTTCCCGAGGTGGCGCGATGGCCCCACTTGAGGCGGCGGAATAGGCGTGAACATCCTCGGAAACGTGGCGGCCGACCGCGAACCGACGCCTTCCGGCACGAACGAGCCGGTTCGTCCGCGCGTCCTGCTGGTCGACGACGACGAGCGCAACCTGCTGGCTGTCTCGACGGTGCTCGAGGATCTCGGCGAAGTGGTTCAGGCCCGTTCGGGCGAGGAGGCCCTCCGACATCTGCTGAAGGGCGAGTTCGCCGTGATTCTGCTCGACGTCTACATGCCCGGGATGGACGGGTACGAGACGGCACAGATCATCCGCACCCGTGACCAGACCAAGGGCATCCCGATCGTATTCCTGTCGGCAGTCAACAAGGAGACTGAGCACCTGCTGCGCGGCTATGCGATGGGCGCCGTCGATTACGTCTTCAAACCGGTAGATCCCGTCATTCTGCGCTCGAAGGTGACGGTATTCGTCGAGTTGTTTGCCAAGACAAAGGAAATTGCGCGCACGGCCGCGGAGCAGCGCTCCCTGCAAAGCAAGTTGCTTCAGGCTCAGAAAATGGATGCGATCGGCAAGCTGACGGGCGGCATCGCGCATGATTTCAACAATCTGCTGGCGGCCGTCCTTGGAGGCCTGAGTCTGATTGAAAAGAAGGCGCAACTGGCTGACGAGGAAGCGAAGATCCTGAGCATGACCAGACGCGCGGCCGAGCAGGGCACCGAGCTGGTTCGACGCCTTCTGGCTTTTGCACGCAAGCAGACCCTGGAGCCCAGAGCCATCGACGCTGAAGAGCTGCGTCAAACCATCTCCGAGCTGCTCACGCCGACGCTCGGTGGGCTCGTGAACATTGACTGGAAGATCGCAAGCGATGTCGATCCGGCCTACGCCGATCAGGCGCAACTCGAGCTGGCTCTAGTCAACCTCATTATCAACTCGCGTGACGCGATGCCTGACGGGGGAACCGTCACGGTATCGATCGACGGACGAAGGGTGACAGACGAGGTGCCGGGGCTGAAACCCGGAAATTACGTGCAGATCAGCGTCTCGGATACGGGCGGCGGCATTGCGGCTGAACATCTGGAGAATGTGCTCGAACCATTTTTCACGACTAAGGACATAGGCAAGGGGAGCGGTCTTGGCCTTCCCATGGTCTATGGTTTTGCCAGGCAGTCCAACGGCACTTTCCGCATCGACAGCAATGTGGGGCAGGGAACAACCGCTGAACTCTGGATACCGCGGGCGCCCTCGGGAATGCATCAAAGTGAGCTCGGGGATGAAGCGGCTGAGGAGGAAGATCACCAGCCAGCGTCGGTCGGTCCACTCTGTATTCTGCTGGTCGACGATCATACCGAGGTCCGGGCCACGACGGCCGCAATGCTTGAGGGTCTCGGTCACACGGTTATCGAGGCGGCGAACGGTAAGGATGCATTGTTTGCACTGAGGAACGGCGCTGCGGCATGCGACGTGCTCATCACCGACTACGCAATGCCTTTCATATCAGGGACTGAATTTGTCCGGCAGGCGCGTCAGATCAACCCGGAAGTTCCCGCGATCATAATTACCGGATATGCCGAGTCCGATGCCATTCGCGATCGTCCTCAGGACGTCGAAATCATTCTCAAACCTTTCAGGGAAGCCAAGGTTCAAGAAGCGCTGAACCGCGTTTGCCGGGCTGTTCGGTCGAGCACGGCCAACTCGGTCAGCGACTGAAGCCATATTGCGGCGAGTTGAGGTTCCCTAGCTCCGGTCCAATCGTTTGATGACCATGCTTTCGTCATGAGGGTAACATGTGCGCGATTGATGATCCGCAGGAAGCGGCAAACCTTGAGGAAGTGAGTGAGCGTCTATCGACGGGCCTGAAGAACTGCCGCACGATCATGAGTAATTACCGCGCCATGATCGCTGGCGAGCCCGAAGAGGAAACGACCGAGGTATCTGCAGGCCAGTCCGCAAAGGACTAGGGCCGAGGCACTCTCGCCAATTTTCCCGACCCTGTCCGACGAGCGCAACCCAGCCCTTCGAGTCTTCTGGATGAGGAGATTGCTGGGCGACAGGAGCCACAAGGTCTCCACGATAGCTTCATCAATGGCTTCGCAGTTCGCATATTTTGTGAGCAGCCGACGTTCGCTCAGTGACGATTCGCACCCCCTAATGACCGAAACGGGTCGAAACCGGACATTCCGCTTATTGTCTGCAAAGGGAGTCGTCCGCCGGCTAGGCCGCTTTTGCTATAAAGGGCCGCTGTCCTCCACACGGCCAGTGACGGCGCGGCTTTCAACTGTTGTCAGGTCGGGCCGCCTGCCGACGTGCGGTTTATTCACCGTCCCGAACTGCGACAGCACCATTCCGACTAGTTGTCCTCGTCGAGTTGCAGGGCACACTCTCCGACGCCTGTGGCGTTCAATGGAGGTTTGTCATGGCGGTCTTCGGCAAACGAGTAGATGTCCCCGGTGGCGAGCGGCGAGCGGCTCGACAGCCTGTTGTGCTGGCCGCCTCAGCCCTGGGGCTCACGTGCACGACCTCAGTGGTCGTGCCCGATCTTTCCTCCACCGGTGCTAGGTTGCAAGGCCGTGACCTGCCGCCACCAGGGGAGCGGTTGCTTATCAACTTCGGCGAGTCGAGCCTTCTCGCCCGGGTCGCATGGTCCGGAGCAGATGAGTGCGGCATTGTCTTTGACGGGCCGCTAACCGACCAGGACGTTTCGGATCTCCAGTGTGAAGCCGATTGGGGTAGGGCGATGGGGCTCGCTTGAGCAGCAGCCGTTGGCGGAACAGCCAAGCCTCGCTAACCTAATCCTTGAGACTCGCCGCCCCGGCCTTGCTCGGCAAACGCAACTCGGATCGGTAGGTCTCACTCGGAGGCGTGACTTGCCCTCGCTTGTGGCGCCAATGGGAGGAAGTGGCCCGGTTTGTGCGCGACGCCTTTACCGGGCCGCTTCTTATTGATCCGACGGCAGCCAACTTACCCGACGCGTAAATCCCGAATTTTGGCCGTCGGATGAAAGAGGAGTGAGCTGTCGTTAGCAACTCGAAAGGGGGAGCCATGACGTATTATCGGCTCTACTATTTCGGTGGGCGAAACGGGCGGATCGATCATTTCCGAGAGTTCGAAGCCATCCATGACGCAGCAGCGATAGTCCAGTCCGGAGAATGGCGTTCCGCGAAGCCAATGGAACTATGGGCTAGAGGCCGAAAAGTAATGCGCTGGGAAGAAATCGGTGCTGACCGAAGCTCACGACGTCTGCCTGTCTCCGCCTTCTGGCTCCAAGTTGATGTTAGCTAATGCGAATGTCCGCTGTGGGTCGAAAGCAGACATTAGCCGGGATTTAGGTCTGCGCGAACCCGAAGTGTGGGGGAGAATGTGGGGATGAGCGCCGAAAGCTTCAAAAAAATCTCGTAGTGACAAATCACTAGTCGCCAATATTATACGGACTCCCGCTCCGCCAATCCATGATCCGCATCGATACGCGCGCTTTCAGTGGAGGGCCGGTCGAGAATGAGCGTGCACCGAGCGGGTGTCTTCGCAGCCTGTTCGGGCTCTGAACGTCGAATGGCGGCCCTGGGTGGAAAGAGGACGTTAGCTCGCCAGCAGTCCTCTCACACGGTACATTGAGTACCAAGTCGAAGGCATCAATGGCGCACGCTTTCCTCTCCTATGCCCGATCCAATGCGCACGCGGCAAATCTCGTCGCGGACGCTTTGCGCGCCGCGGGTTATTCTGTCTGGTTCGACCAAAACCTGCCCGCGCATCGCGCCTATTCCGAGGTCATAGAGGAGCAACTCGAGGCTGCAGATGCCGTACTTGCTTTGTGGTCCACTGAAGCCGTCAGATCGCAATGGGTCCGCTCGGAGGCCAATCGCGCACGTGAGAAGGGGCGGTTGATCCAGATACGCCTCGACGACGCTCGGCTGCCGATGCCGTTCGACCAAATCCAATGTTCGAATTTGAGCCGATGGCAGGGCGACCCAGCTGCGCCGGCCTGGCAAAATGTGTTGTCGAGCGTTGCAGCGCTCGCCGATCGAGAGCCGACGAGCGGCAGATTTGAACCGGTCGCGGGCCATAGCCCCCTGACCCGACGGCACATGCTCCTAGGCGGATCCGCGGTTGCGGCCGTTGCGGTCGTTGCGACCGGAGGATTCACTTGGTGGCGTGGCTTCGCGCCAAATCAACCGTCACCCGAAGCGCAGCTGCTACTGGAAAAAGGCACCAATGCGCTTCAGACGGTCAATGCATTCGATCCCGACAATCCGTCAGCAGCCGCACAGGCGGTCGCTATTTTGGCGAGCGCAACTCGACTGGCTCCGGATTTTCCGGCCGCTTGGGGCGAGCTGGCAATGGCCTATGCCGTGCGCAAGAAGGGTGCTCTGCCGCCTGAAAGAGCGGGCTTCGATTCCCGTAGCCGCTCGGCCGCAAAGCGTGCACTCGACCTCGATCCGAACGAACCGCGGGCGATCGGGGCCTTGCGCCTACTCGACCCTGTGTATCGGAATTGGCTTTCCGCGGAACGTGCCGACCGCGAAGCGTTGAAAGTTCAGCCTCGGTTTGCCTTTTTCGTCTTTCTCTTGGCTCACCTGCTCGGCAGCGTTGGTCGGTGGCGCGAGGCCGCGGCTCTTTCCAGGGGATTTGACCGCACGAAATTCCTGATTGCGGGAGCGGACCGGCAGGTGATCATCAACCTGTGGTCTGCGGGCGATCTTCCCGGGGCCGACGATGCGATACGAGCCGCTGTAGACCACTGGCCGCAACATACGCTTATCTGGAGCGCCCGGATTGGCTACCTGACTTACAGCGGCCGACCCTCCGATGCGTTAGAGTTGCTGGGGAACCAATCGGAGCGACCTCCCGGGACGAGCCGTGAAGTCATCGATGCTCTTGG
>Ga0307411_10000098_pt1 | contig 26810 bp, 16 predicted proteins | sample DK1Ometagenome_2_FD_203712 | JGI IMG/M metagenome (GOLD analysis project Ga0307411, IMG submission 203712) | Maize rhizosphere microbial communities from greenhouse at UC Davis, California, United States - DK15-O-1 | ecosystem: Host-associated > Plants > Roots > Rhizosphere > Soil | place: USA...
TCCCGGCGGGGAAGGCGGCGGGATCGCCGACGTCCTGTTCAAGGATGCGGCGGGGAAGGTCCGTCACGACTTCCGCGGCAAGCTTTCCTACAGCTGGCCGAAGCGAGCCGACCAGACGCCGCTCAACCGAGGCGATGCAAACTACGACCCGCTGTTCGCCTATGGCTACGGCCTGACTTTCGAGGACAATGGTGACGTGCAGCAGCTCTCGGAGGAAAGGCCGGCCCCATCGGCATCCGGGGCGGACGGCGTTTATTTCGCGCGCGGTACCTTTCCGCCGGGTTGGAACTTCGTGGCGTCGGGTGGCGCGACAATCCGCAACATCGATCGCATGCGCCAGGAGGACACGAGACTGGTGAGCTTCAGCGGAGCGGGCGAGCAGTTCGTCCGGCTCGCCGCGTCGCAGCCGCTCGATATTTCCCGTGAGACTAATGCGCAGCTCAGCCTTGTTGTCGACTATCGTGTCCAGGACGGTCCGACGGCTCCAGTCCAGATTGGCATGGAAGGCGCTTTCGTGCCGGTCACGAATGCAGTGAAGAATGCGCCGAAGGGCGCGTGGCAGACCTTGGCCATTCCGCTGGGCTGTTTCGCGCGTGCGGGCGCGGACATGCAGAAGATCACGACACCCTTCGTGCTCAACACATCGGGACGGTTGACCATCGCTGTTTCAGGGCTGACGATCGCCAGCGTTTCGGTCCCACAGGACCGTTGCAGCCTGTAGGCGCGCTTTGAGTGATGACGTTACGGCAGCCTCTTGCACTTATTCTTGGTAGCGCTAACACAATCGTCGTGTTTCAGGACGGGCACGCGTGACTCCGGTTTTCTCGCCGGCGATGCTTCCAGTCGACGCAGCAGACGCTGTGCTGGCGGGCAGACTGTTGCTCGACGAGGGTCCAACACCGGTGCTCATCAGGCATGGGCAAGTTGACGACGTATCGCGCCACTCGCCCACCATCTCCGATCTCCTCGAGGTCAACCACTGTGACGAAGTCGAGGGCGAGCGCCTGTTCGGCCTGGACGAACTGTTCGAACTCCCGGCCGAGCGATTTCTTGCTCCGTTCGACCTGCAGGTGATCAAGGCGGCCGGGGTCACCTTTGCAATCTCCGCTATCGAGCGAGTCATCGAAGAGCGGGCACGCGGCGATTATCGTGCCGCATCCGCGATCCGCGAGAAGGTCGAAGCAGCGATTGGCGGGGCTATCCGCTCGCTCGTGCCGGGTAGCGAAGGTGCGGCACGGCTTAAGGATACGCTGATCGAGGACGGCCTTTGGTCGCAATACCTCGAGGTCGCGATCGGACCTGATGCTGAGATTTTTACCAAGACCGCCCCGCTGGCGAGCGTTGGATGGGGGGCTGACATCGGCGTCCGTTCCGATTCCAGCTGGAACAATCCGGAGCCGGAGGTCGTGCTCGCCGTGAATAGCAACGGCGAGATTCGAGGCGCGACGCTCGGCAATGACGTGAATTTGCGTGATTTCGAGGGCCGCAGCGCGCTGCTTCTGAGCAAGGCCAAGGACAATAATGCGTCGACGGCGATCGGCCCCTTCATCCGGCTGTTCGACGACCATTTCACGCTGGACCATGTCCGCGGCGCCATCGTCGAGCTGAAGATCGAGGGTGAAGACGGGTTCACGCTGAGCGGCCGCAGCATGATGAGCGAGATTAGCCGGGACCCGGAAGACCTCGTTCGGCAGGCGCTCAGCGAACATCACTATCCCGACGGGTTTGCCCTGTTCCTGGGCACGCTGTTCGCGCCTACCGAAGACCGCGATGCGCCCGGACGGGGGTTCACGCACAAGATGGGCGACGTGGTCCGCATTTCGGCGCCGAAGCTAGGCACGCTGGTGAATCGGGTGACGACGTCGAAGGAGGCGCCGCCGTGGCGGTTCGGTGTCCGCGAATTGATGCGCAACCTGGCGTCTCGGGGCTTGTTGGAAGGGCAGGGGAAGATTCTGGAGGCGAGTTCGTGACCGACACCCTGACCCACTTCATTGGCGGCGCTGTCGCCGGAGAGGCCGTTGGAGAAAGCATCAATCCGTCCAACCTCGACGATGTGGTCGCGCGCTATCCCAAGGCAAGGCCGGAGGACGTCGATCGGGCTGTAAAGGCGGCGCGCGACGCGTTTCCGGCCTGGTCCGAAGCGTCGCCAGAGGTGCGCTCGGACGTGCTCGACCGCGCTGGCAACCTGGTTATGCAGCGTGCAAAGCAACTCGGTGAGCTGCTGTCGCGTGAGGAGGGCAAGACGCTCGCGGAAGGAACCGGCGAGGTCATGCGGGCCGCCCGGATTCTGAAATATTTCGCCGGCGAGGCCCTTCGGCGGCACGGACGCACGCTTGAATCGACGCGGCCCGGGCTCGACGTTTCAACTTACCGCGAAGCGCTGGGCGTCGTTGGGCTCATAACTCCGTGGAATTTCCCGATCGCGATTCCGGCGTGGAAGTCGGCGCCCGCGCTCGCCTTCGGCAACACGGTCGTCATGAAGCCGGCGACTCCGACACCGGCAATCGCCCATGCGCTCGCCGCGATCATCCACGAAGCAGGTGCGCCATCGGGCGTGTTCAATCTCGTCATCGGCGACGGCGGTATCGGCAGCGCGATCGTCGATCATCCCGACGTCGATGCGATATCCTTCACGGGATCCCAGGGCGTCGGCGCGCTGGTCGCGCAGGGCGCGGTCAAGCGGCAGGCGCGAGTACAGCTGGAGATGGGCGGCAAGAATCCGCTGGTCGTACTCGACGATGCGGACCTCGAGCGCGCGGTCACCTGCGCGATCGACGGCGCATTCTTCGGCACCGGACAGCGCTGCACGGCTTCGTCGCGGATCATCGTAACAGAGGGCATCCATGACCGCTTCGTCGAGGCGATGGCCGAGCGCGCTCGCTCATTGCGCGTAGGCGATGCGCTCGATCCAAATACCCAAATCGGCCCGGCGGTGAGTGAGAGCCAGCTCGAGAACAATCTCAATTACGTCGAGATCGCCAGGAGCGAGGGCGGCAAGGTGCTGACGGGCGGTGAGGCACTGCACCTCGACAAGCGCGGCTATTACATGGCGCCGACCGTCATCGCGGACACAGCGCCCGACCAGCGCATCAATTGCGAAGAAGTTTTTGGACCAGTCGCGAGCACGGTGCGGGTCAAGGATTATGACGAGGCGCTGGAGATCGCCAACCGCGGCCAGTTCGGTCTTTCGGCCGGCATCGTGACCAATTCGCTGAAGCATGCCCGCGACTTCCGCAAGCGCGTGAAAGCGGGGATGGTGATGGTAAACTTGCCGACCGCCGGCGTCGACTATCACGTGCCGTTCGGGGGCACTCGCAAGTCGAGCTACGGCGCACGCGAGCAGGGCTTCGCGGCCGTCGAATTCTACACCCAAATGAAGACCGTCTACGTGGGGGGCTGAAGTATTGGCTGACGAACAGGGGCTCCGCGCGGTCTACCCAAGCCTGCGTGGGAAGAGAGTGTTGGTCACGGGCGGGGGCTCGGGCATTGGAGCGGGCATCGTCGAGGGTTTTGCGCGGCAGGGCGCGGACGTGACGTTCTTCGATGTGACCGACGGCGATTCCCGTGCGCTCGCGGAAAGAGTCGGCGCCCGATACGTCGAGAACGATTTGCTCGACGTGAGCGCCACGCAACAGGCGATCGCAAAGCTGGAAGCCGCTGGCGGCGCATTCGACGTGCTCGTCAACAATGCCGCCAACGACGACCGGCACTCGATCGAGGATGTAACCGAAGAATATTGGGACAATCGCCTCGGCGTGAACCTGAAGCATATGTTCTTCTGCTCGCAGGCGGTCATCCCCGGGATGCGGAGCAAGGGCAGCGGCGTGATCGTCAATCTCGGGTCGATCAGCTGGCACCTCGCTTTGCCTGAGCTCGTCCTTTACCAGACGTGCAAGGCAGCGATCGAAGGCCTCACGCGAGCGCTCGCGCGAGACTTGGGCCCTGACAACATTCGCGTCACATGCGTCGTCCCTGGCAATGTTCGGACGCCACGACAGCTTAAGTGGTACACGCCGGAGGGTGAGGCGGAGATCGTCGATGCCCAGTGCCTCAAGGGGCGCCTCGTGCCGGACGATGTTGCAGCGATGGTCCTGTTCCTGGCGTCGGATGACGCGCGCCTTACGACGGGTCACGAATATTGGGTCGACGCCGGCTGGCGCTAAGTCGGAACGGGGGAGATTGGCGTGCGTCGACTTGCCTTAATGTTGCTGCTCGGCACGTGCTCAACCGCCGAGGCGGCTCCGCAGCTCAACGGCCTTTTCTCGGATCACGCAGTCCTTCAACGTAAGAGGCCGATCTCCATCTGGGGAACGGCGGCTCCTCGCGAGAAGGTCCGCGTATCGCTGGCCCATTCGTCAATCGATGTAATCGCCGATTCGAATGGGGATTGGCGGGTCGAGCTGCCGGCGATGCCGGCGGGCGGTCCGTTCGTCCTTAGCGCGACAAGTCCGGCCGGCCGCTCCACCGCCAGCGACATCCTAATCGGGGACGTATGGCTCTGCTCGGGACAATCCAACATGGAGCTGCCAGTCAGCCGCGCGCTCGACAGCTGGAACCAAACGCAGTCAGCCGACGACCCGCAGTTCCGTATTCTCACGGTGCCGCATCTCTCGGGCCCAGCCTCGAAGACCGTGATCGAAGCTCCGATCAAATGGCAGGCGATCACGCCGCAGACGGTCGGGGATTTCTCAGCTGCCTGCTACTTCATGGTGCGCGACCTTCGCCGTTCTCACAAAGTACCGATGGGCGCGATCAACGCGAGTTGGGGCGGGACGCCGATCCGCGCCTGGCTCGACGAGTCCGGCGCAGCTGCGACGGGCGGCGAGGAGTATGCACAGCTGCAGCTCTTTCGTCGTGATCCCGCCGCGGCGAACAAGAGCTTCGGCGAAAAGTGGGCGGAGTGGTGGCGCACCAAGACGGGCGACAAGGCCGGGCAGGAGCCGTGGAACGCAAGCGACCGGCTAAAATGGTCGCCCGTTCCGCGCATCGGATATTGGGAACAATGGGGTGATCCCAAGTTCGCCGACTTCAACGGCATGGTGTGGATGCGCAAGCGCTTCACCCTGACGTCCGCCGAAGCGGCCAAGGCCGCGACAATCTCCCTTTCGGTAATCGACGAACTCGACGAGACTTTCGTCAACGGTACGGCTGTCGGCGGGCGCTACACCTGGGAGGCGCCGCGCGAGTATTATATCCCGCCCGGGGTCCTTCACGCCGGCGAGAACGAGGTGCTCGTCAACGCCTTCGACGGGTCGGGTGCGGGCGGCATGAGCGGACCGGCCGAGAATGTGAAGCTCACCCTGTCCGACGGGACCGTGAAGCCGCTCGAGGACGGCTGGCAATATTCGGTCGTGACTCAACAGGTCGGAAGCGGACCGCTGTCGCCGTGGGACTCGGCCATGGGCCTGACCCAGATCTACAATGGGATGATTGCCCCGCTTCGGGATTACGGTTTGACGGGCGTGGCCTGGTACCAGGGCGAGGCGGATGTCGGCCGACCCGGCAGCTACGCCGATCGGCTGGCAGCCATGATGCGCGGGTGGCGCGCGCAATTCCGGCAAGCGAAGCTGCCGTTCCTGGTTGTGAGCCTAGCCAACTTCGGTCCGTCGTCATCGAAGCCGATTGCCAGTGGCTGGGCCGAGCTCCGCGAACAGCAAAGGCTTGGCGTGCAGCGGGACGCCAACGCCGCGCTTGTCATAGCGATGGACCTTGGGGAGCGGCTCGACGTGCACCCGGCCAACAAGATCGAGCTAGGGCGCAGGCTCGCCCGTGCGGCGGACGTACTCGCTTACGGAGCAAGCGGGCCGATCGGTCCGGAGGTTGCAGGCGCTCATCGAACTCCAACCGGCATCGAGGTCGAATTCAGGGGGGTGACCGGTTCGCTGGAGACCTGGAGCGGCAATCGCGCTCTAGCCTTCGAGCTATGCGGAGCGACCCAGGATAGCTGCCGGTTCGCGGATGCGGTCGCCGCCCGCAACAGCGTCCGGCTTGCCGATGACGGCAAGCCAGCGACCCGGGTGCGCTACGGCTGGGCCGATACGCCGGTCACGAACCTGTATGACGAAGCGCAGCTGCCCCCCGGACCGTTCGAGGTTCCCGTACAGTAGGCCTAGTGATTGTGCCGGGGCGTCGTGCGCGACGTGCCGCGATATTTGACGGCGAACTCCAGCACCGCGCCTTCGCTCATCTGCCCGGTCTTTTCGCGGAACAGCTCTTCCCAGGGCGTGTTGCTTTCCGGGATCGGCGGAGGTGCGTCGGCCTTGCGGCGCTCGATCTCGGCTTCGTCGACAAGCGCGTCACAACGCCCGCTTTTCAGGTCGATTCGTATCGTGTCGCCCGTTCGCAGCCAGGCCAGCCCGCCACCCGCCGCGCTTTCCGGCGACGCGTTCAGGATCGACGGACTGTCCGACGTTCCGGACTGCCGGCCATCGCCGAGCGTCGGGAGGCTTGCGATGCCACGTTGAAGCAATGCATCGGGCGGCTGCATGTTCACGACCTCCGCGGAACCTGGCCAGCCGAGCGGGCCCGAGCCGCGGATGACGAGGATGCAATTCTCGTCGATACCGAGCGACGGATCGTTGATGCGGTGGTGATAATCGTCGGAGCCGTCGAACACGATTGCTCGGGCTTCGAAAACGTCTTCGCTGCCGGGGCGGCAAAGATAGCGAGCGCGAAAATCTTCGGAGATCACGCTGGTCTTCATGATCGCGAAATCGAACAGATTGCCGTGCAGCACGAGGAAGCCCGCGTGCTCCTTCAGCGGATGGGCGAAGGGACGAATGACTTCGCGATCGGTCGCTTCGCGGCCCCGCAGATTTTCCGCCTGCGTGCGTCCGGAGACCGTCAGCGCACTGCCGTCGAGCTTGCCGGCCTGGAGCAGCTCCCACATGACCGCCGGCACTCCGCCCGCGCGATGGAAGCGCTCGCTGAGAAATTGCCCGGCGGGCTGCACATTGGCGAGCAGCGGGACGTCGTAACCGAACTCCATCCAGTCCGACGGACGAAGCTCGACCCCCGCGTGGCGCGCCATTGCGACGATATGCGGCTGGGCGTTCGTCGATCCGCCCAACGCGCTTACGAGGCGGATCGCGTTGAGGAAGGATTCGCACGTCAGGATCCTGGACGGGCGCAGGTCCTCGTAAGCCATGTCCACGATGCGCCTGCCTGTCTCGTAGGCCATCTGCCCACGCTCGCGGTACGGGGCCGGGATTGCGGCATTGCCCGGCAACGACAGGCCGAGGGCTTCCGACACGGCATTCATCGTCGATGCCGTGCCCATCGTGTTGCAATGCCCGAGCGATGGCGCCGAATCCGCTGCACGGCGGAGGAATTCGGCTTCGTCGATCTTGCCAGCCGCCAGCAACCTTCGCGAGCGCCAGATGACGGTGCCCGATCCCACCAGCTCGCCCTCGTGCCAGCCATCGAGCATCGGCCCGCCCGAGAGCGTAATCGCCGGAATGTCGACGGTGCACGCCGCCATGATGCTCGCCGGCGTCGTCTTGTCGCATCCGGTCGTGAGAACCACCGCGTCGATCGGGTAGCCGTTCAGAACCTCGACCAGGCCGAGATAGGCGAGGTTTCGGTCGAGCGCGGCGGTCGGCCTCCGGCAGTTTTCGAAGATCGGGTGCATTGGGAATTCCATCGGAATCCCGCCCGCATCTCGAATGCCTTCCTTGACCCGGTCGACCAGCTGCAGGTGCACGCGGTTGCACGGCACCAGGTCCGAACCCGATTGCGAGATGCCGATGATCGGTTTCCCGCAGCGCAGCTCCTCGGCGGTAAGACCGTAGTTCATGTAGCGCTCGAGATAGAGCGCGGTCATGTCGATGCGGCCGGGAGCGTCGAACCAATCGCGCGAACGGAACGGACGTGCAGGCGTGCGGGTCATCCTAAGCTCCGAAGAGGGCAGGGGCGCAGCCCGCGGCGGAGCTGCGCCCCATTGCCTTCAACCCTGCATCTCCTCGAGCTCCTTGCCCTTCGTCTCGTGGACGAATTTCTGCACGAGGAAGAAACTGATCACTGCGCAAACGCCGTAGAAGACGTAGCTGCCCGTCAGGCTCCACGCCGCCATGATCGGGAAGCTTTGCGCGATGAGATAGTTGGAGAACCATTGCGCGAAGCCGGCGACGGCGAGTGACGACCCGCGAATCTGGTTGGGGAACATCTCGCCCAGCATGACCCACATGACCGGGCCCCAGCTGAAGTTGAAGAAGATGACGTAGAGGTTCGCGGCGACCAGGGCGACGGTGCCGAGGTTCGACGACAGCTGCAGATTGCCTGCCGCGTCGAGCGTGCCGTTGGCGAAGGCATAGACCATCGCGAAGAGCGTCACCGCCATGCCCGCCGATCCGATCAGAAGCAGAGGCTTGCGGCCGATCTTGTCGATGACGGCGATGGTGATGAAGCAGGCGGCGATCGATACTGCGCCGGACACGATGTTGATCTGCAGCGACTGGTCCTCGGTGAATCCGGCGAGCTGCCACAGCGTCGCGCCATAATAGAAGATGACGTTGATTCCGACGAGCTGCTGGAAGACGGCAAGCATGATCCCGACCCAAACGATCGAACGGATGCCAAGAAAGCCTCCGCCCCTTCCGGCGGGGACCTTGATGTCGCTCAGTCGGGGACGGTGATCCTCGGCGAACGTGGCTCGGATCTCGGCCAGCTTCTCATGCGCGATGTCCGCCCCGAACAGGCTTGTTAGGACGCTCGTCGCCTTTTCGTCCCGCCCCTTGGACACCAGATAACGAGGGCTTTCCGGAATGAAGATCAGCGCAACGAGGAAGATTGCGGCGGGGATCGCCTGCATCAGGTACATCCAGCGCCACGCCTCGATCCCGGCCCAGTAGCTCGCGGTGGATTCACCGGCGCTCGCCGCGAGGAAGTAATTGACCACGAAGGCGGCCGTAAGGCCGGTGATGATCATGATCTGCTGCACGGTCGTGAGCCGCCCGCGGATGCTCGCCGGAGCGACTTCCGAAATGTAGGCCGGTGAGAGCACGCTGGCCGCGCCGACAGCCATTCCGCCGGCCAGCCGGGCAATGACGAACAAGGATTGCACGTGCGCGAAGCCCTGGATCAGCGCACCGCAGACGAACAGCACGGCAGCCACCATCATCGTGTTGCGGCGGCCCATGAGGTCGGCGAGACGGCCGGCGAAGAACGCGCCGATGAAACAGCCGATGAGCAGCGACCCGACCGTGAAGCCGAGACCCGCGTCGCCGAGATTGAATGCGGTCCGCAATCCTTGCTGGGTGCCGTTCACGGCGCCGCTGTCGTAGCCGAACAGGAAACCGCCGATCGTCGCGACCGCGACGATTGCGCCAATAAACCCCATGTTGGCGCGTTGTGGACTCGCCTCAACCATACCCTCTCCCCGCATGGTGCCGAATCGTGCCGACCGGCCCTTGATGTTAACGCTAACTTCTCCCCCGGCTCGCGGGAATTGCAAGCCTCACGACTTTAAATCGCATCGGCGCGAATCCGGGCCACCTTCGTCCTGAGCGGAGGAGGTCCGGAAGACTCGCGAATGACCAGCTCGTGGTCGAGCACGCGTTCCGCCGGAACGGGCGGCAGTCCGTGGCGGCGGCTGCGCAATTCCGAGAGCAACAGGTCGAGCGCCGCGGCCGCCATCGCTGCGACCGGCTGACGGATCGTGGTCAGCTCCGGCCAGACAGTGGTCGCTGGAGCCGTGTCGTCGAATCCCACGACGCTGAGGTCGCCAGGTACGTCGAGGCCGCGGCGGTGCGCGACGCTGACGACGGCAGCGGCCATGTCGTCGTTGCTCGCGAAGATCGCAGTTGGACGTCGCGGATTGTCGAGTAGCTTCTCGGCAGCTTCGAGGCCGGAACGGTAGGTGAAATATCCCTGCTCGACCGCGATGTCGGCGGGGTTGAGTCCCGCTGCATTCACTGCGGCGCGAAAGCCGCGCTCTCGCTCAGCGCTGGCAATCTGCTGCGGATGGCCCTTGATCAGCGCGATGCGCCGATGACCGAGATTGATGAGATAGTTGGTGATCTCGGCCGCAGCTGCGAAGTCGTCGATGCGGACGTTGAGCGCATTTTCGTAAAGCTTGCCCATCGCGACCGTCACGACCGGCGTCTCGGCAATCGCGAGCTCCGTCAGGATCGGCACCGATTCCGACAGGGGCGGCGGCAGGATCACGCCTTCGACGTCGCCTGCGGCAATGTGCCTCGCCGCCTGCGACTGGGATCCATCGTCCTCGCCCTCGCATGCCTCGATGACCAAATGGATGCCCGCCTTGCGCGCGCCGTCGAGAGCGCCGACGAGGAACTGGCTGAGATAGGCCGCGCTTGGGTTTGAGTAGAGCAGGCCGATGTGCGTCGCTTCGCCTGCCGCGAGGCTGCGTGCCGCCATATTCGGCGAATATTTCAGTTCCTTGATGGCCTTGAGCACACGGTCCCGAGTCTTGTCGCGAACGTTTTTCTCCTTGTTGATGACTCGCGACACGGTCATCGCGGACACGCCAGCCGTCCGCGCTACGTCCTCGATCGTGACCGTCCCCCGGCTGCGCCGGCTGGGTTTGTTCATCAACGGCTCCTGTCCTGCGTCTAGGTGCGCGTCCGCCCCATTGCAACGGCGCTGCCGCTGTTTATGGTAGCGCTATCATTCGAGCGGTGCGAGGTTTTGGGGAGAGCAGGATGAGCAAGCGCGAGGCAAGGGGCGGGCGAGTCCTTGCAGTAGTTGCAGTAGTTGCCGCGGCGGCGATCGTCGGCGCGTGGGGAGTCTCGGGCGTGGCGCAGCCGCGCGCTCAGACCCGTCCCGCTGCCCCGATCTACAAAGATGCGTCTCAGCCGGTCGAGGCGCGCGTCGAAGATCTGCTTCAGCGCATGACGCTGGAGGAGAAGGCGGCGCAGCTCATCACCCTGTGGGAGCAGAAGGCCAAGATCCAGACGGAGGCCGGCCGCTTCGATCCGGCGGAGGCCTCAAGGAACTTCCCCAACGGTATCGGACAGATCGCACGCCCGTCCGACAAGCGCGGAGTGACGCAGTCGAATGCGGGCGCCGCTGGCGCTTCAGCCGGCGCGGTCAATCGCGAGGCGCGCGACACGGCGGAATATGTGAATGCGGCACAGCACTGGGCCGTCGAAAAGACGCGGCTCGGAATTCCGATCCTGTTTCACGAGGAAGCGCTCCACGGATATGTTGCACGCGGGGCGACCAGCTTCCCGCAATCCATCGCGCTTGCGAGCACCTGGGACCCGGCGCTGCTCGAACGGGTCTTCTCTGTGGCAGCCCGCGAAATGCGCGCGCGCGGCGCGACGCTGGCGCTTGCTCCAGTCGTCGACGTTGCTCGCGACCCTCGCTGGGGCCGCATCGAGGAAACCTACGGCGAGGACCCGTATCTCGTCAGCGAAATGGGGCTCGCGGCGATCCGCGGATTCCAGGGCACAAAGCTTCCGCTTCCGCCGGACAAGATCATGGTCACGCTGAAGCATATGACGGGTCACGGCCAGCCCGAGGGTGGGATGAACGTCGGCCCGGCCCATCTCGGCCAGCGTGAGCTTCGCGAAGTCTTCTTCCCCCCGTTCGAACGCGCGGTGAAGGAGTTGCCGGTCCGCTCGGTCATGGCATCGTACAACGAGATCGACGGGATTCCGTCCCACGCCAATCGCTGGCTCCTGCGCGACGTGCTGAAAAAGGAATGGGGCTTCAAGGGTGCCGTCGTCAGCGATTATTTCGCAATCAACGAGCTGGTCACCCGCCACAAGATGTACGGCGACGTGAAGTATGCCGCCGAACGGGCGATCAAGTCAGGGGTGGATTCAGAAACGCCCGACCCGCAGGGCTATGCGCACCTCGTTGAGCTCGTCCGCTCCGAGCGCGTGTCCCAAACGCTGATCGATGACTCGGTGCGGCGCTTCCTCCGACTGAAGTTCGAGTCAGGCCTGTTCGAGAATCCATATCCGGATCCCGCGACTGCCGAGCAAAAGACCGCGACGCCTGACGCGGTCGCGCTCGCTCGCGAGGCCGCGCAGCGTGCGATCGTCCTGTTGAAGAATGACAAAGGCGTGCTTCCGCTCGATGCGTCGCGGATCAGGCGCCTGGCCGTAATCGGAACCCACGCGCGGGAGACGCCGATCGGCGGCTACAGCGACGTGCCGGGACATGTGGTGAGCGTGCTCGAAGGCATGCAGAACGCGGGGCAGGGCCGGTTCAAAGTCGACTATGCCGAAGGAGTTCGGCTCACCGAGAGTCGCTGTTGGTCGTGCGACGAAGTGAAACTCGTCGATCCAGCGGTGAACCGGCGCCTCATCCCGGAGGCGGTGCAGACTGCCCGGGCGGCTGACGCAGTCGTCATGGTGCTCGGCGACAATGAGCAGCTCAGCCGGGAGGCATGGGCGGACAATCACCTTGGCGACCGGCCATCGCTCGATCTCGTTGGCCAGCAGGAGGATCTCGCGCGCGCGATCCTTGCTTTGGGAAAACCGACGGTGGTCGTCCTCCTCAACGGACGTCCGCTTGCGGTGAATTATCTGGCGGAGAATGCGCCGGCCTTAATCGAAGGGTGGTACCTGGGGCAGGAGACCGGAAACGCAGTCGCGGATGTTCTTTTCGGCAAGGTCAATCCGGGTGGCAAGTTGCCAGTTTCCATTGCGCGTTCCGTTGGGCAGCTGCCGATCTACTACAATCGCAAGCCGACGGCGCGGCGCGGCTTTTTGTTCGACACGGTGAAGCCGCTGTACCCGTTCGGATATGGCATCAGTTACACGACGTTCGAGGTGTCCGCGCCACGGCTTGCTCGTGGTTCCATCCGCAACGGCGAGAATGTCGCGGTCAGCGTGGACGTGACGAATACCGGGCGCCGCCCGGGTGACGAAGTCGTTCAGCTCTATGTTCGCGACGACGAAGCTACAGTCACGAGGCCCGTAATCGAGCTCAAGCGATTCCGCCGTGTTTCACTTGCACCAGGCGAAAAGCAGACACTTAGCTTCCAGTTGACTCCTGACGACCTCGCCCTCTGGAACGTGGACATGAAGCGCGTGGTCGAACCCGGCACGTTCACCATCTCGGCGGGTCCGAACTCGGTCGAGCTGAAGAGCACGAAGCTGACGGTGACTGGTAGTTAGCCGCGGCACATGGCCTGGAGGATGGGCTGATAGTCCGTTCTTTGAGGCAATGGCGACTTCCTTGAGGCTTTATCCTCCAGACCCTGTGGCTCCGCTGGAAGCCGCGGTCGCATTTGGTCGGCGTAAGCGGGATCGGCCTCCGCTTCGGCGAGACTCACGACGCGGAAGCCTTCGTCCCGGTAAAGTTGCAGCAGGCGGGGCAGCATGCGCGCTTCGAAGGCGCTGACGTGCAGGAGCAGCACGTAGGGAATGTCGCGCCCGTATGCCGTTCGCGAAAGCTGTCGATAATAGCCGATGCTATCGCGTGCCGCCCGCATGTACATGTGTTCAAGCTGCCTCAGGGCAGCTTCGTCGCCGGCGTCACGGCAGCGCGCGTAGGGCGCCGTCCAAGCCCAGTCGCTGAAGTCCATCGTAACTGCGGCAATCTTGTACGAGTGCCTCGCGAGCACCTCGCGACCGGCGGCGCGTTTCTCGGCATTTTCTCCCTCATCGAGGAACGGATAGCGGAACCATCGCCAGTCCTCCTGGCCGCCGCTAAGCAAAGGCTCGTTGCGGACCAGCTCCTGCTCGAATTCCGACGCGCTCATCTCGCTCAGATGCCGGTGCGACCAGCCATGATTGGCGAGCGGTAGCCCTGCGGCCCGCCAGAGGCTGAGCACCTCCGTCGAGGCCGCGTCCTTCTCCGTCCAGTAGCCGTTGATGAAGCCGTAGGCGTCGACATTCGCGGCTTTCAACGCCGCGATCACGTCGCGCGCGACGCTTGTTGGAGTTTCGCCGCGCGGGATCTCGCCATGCACAGGCAAGTCGTCGACGGTTATCGCAACCTGCGGGCGAGTTGCCTCCGTGGAAACGCAGGCTGAGAGGAGCAGCGCCGCAGGCGTCATCAGACTTTTCAAATCAATGCTCCACCGGCCTGCGACCGGATTCTGCCAGCCATGCGGAGACCCACACGAGCGGTGCATTCCAGTTGATCGCAACCTCGTTGAGGCTGAAAGCGCGAATATCGTCCGCCCAGCACGTCTGCGGAGCGCACTTTCCTCTCATGGTCCTCGCCACCTCGTCGGACATCGCCCGATCATTCGGGCCCCCGGAAAGTGCGCCGGGAGGTGGCGGCGGGTAAGTCGGATCGATCGAGTGCGCCCAGAAACGGTGATGCGGGTTCTGCATCGGCCGCGCGCCGTAACCGCTGACCAAAGAGCGATCGAGCGGGTTTCGGCCCAAGATGAAATCCATCGCGTCAATCACGCCGTCGCGATACCTGGCGTCGCCGGTCTGGTCGTAAGCAACGGACAGCAGAATTGCGCGATTGAGCAGGTTTGAGGTGGAGCCCCAGGTCCACCTTGTCAGTGGAACTGCGTAGCCGGTCTTATCGCGGTCGGCGAGGAAGCGATCGGCAGCCGACTGGATCAGGCCATGCAGCCGCTTCGCCTCCATCTCTCCTATGCGTTCCGGATGGGTCGCCAGCACAATTGTTCCAAGGGGTGCGGTGGATGCCCAGCCCGGTTCACCTTCAACCGCTTGATAGTGCGGGGATGCTTCGAAGGCCTGGCGGAATTGTGCATCGCCGGTCGCCACGAAGAGCTCGGCGGCAGCCCAATAGAACTCATCGCTAAGGTCCTCGTCGCCATAGCCGCCGCTGCCGCCAAAGTCGGCTATTGCATACACTTCTGGGTTTCGGTTCGCGGCAGTCCACGCACGCCCGGCTGCGTCGAGGCACCGGTTCGAAAATGCTGGATCGATCTTCTGCCAGATACGCGCGCATTGAGCCGCCGTCGCCGCCAGATTGAGCGTCGCGCCGGTGCTCGGCGGGAAAAGGACACGAGGCTCGGGATCTTTGTCAGGGCGCATCGGCAGGCCCGTCCATCTGCGGTCGGCGACCTTGTGGTGCGCCATTCCCGACGTGTCGACATTCGTGAAACGCATTCCGGAGCGGTTGCGCTTCTCGCCGATGGGCAGCGCCTGACTTGAGCCCTCCGGCGCCTGCATCTTCAGGAAGAACTCCATCTCCCAACGCGTTTCGTCCAACAGGTCGGAGATGCCATTGCCCGCTTCTGGGATGCGGGCGCTACCATCTGTGAAGAGCGCGGATCGGCCCAGTCTTTCGTAGGCATTCTGCAGCGTCCAGAGGGCGATGCCTCCGTTCACGAGATATTTCCCGTGATCGCCCGCGTCGTACCACCCACCGGTTACATTCAGCGAGTAATTGCAGCCGATCCATCGATTGCCCTTCGCATCAGGTCCGGAAATGCACGGCGCCACTTCTGCCGGATGGCCGGCCGGCCTTGCCCATTTCTCGCCGACAAAGCGGGCTTCGATCGGCGTCCCTGCGCGCGCATGATAGAAGAATGCGAGCGCATCGTAGGGCAGCCGATCATAGGCCGACAGGCCGACCGCGAAGTTCCGGCTGGCGAGGCCGGCTGCCGTAAGCCGGTAGCCGGTGCCCTGCGGAATCGCCTGCCGTACATCGATGCGGTGAACATGCTCGCCGGAGTATGGGTCGTCGCCGAAGACGCTCGTCACCCCGGATGCCAGAACCTTGCCGTTTGAGTCTTTCAGGATCCAAGGAAGAGGGCTTCGTGATGGATTTGCAAATACCGCGTGGAGGGGTGCGTTCGGGAGAACACCCAACTGGTTGAGCCGGATCTTTGAGTCGTCCGGTGTGCTCACTCCGAGGCTCAACATTCCCGCTACGCAAGCGCCAACGACCCTGGCTGCTTTCATTGGTCCCCCTTCGGTTGATAGGCATGAACGCCGAAGGTCGCGCCGACGAATCCGCCAGCTCGCTTGGTGCTGAGGATCGTGCCGTCCACGCCCTTAGCCACTGCTATCCAGCGCTTCCCGTCCGAGCTCCAGCTGAAGTCGTAGGATGCACCCTTGGCGTCGATACGGAGTTGGATCGGCTTGCTGCCCCAGGTTGGAAGCGGCGCCTGCTCAAGCGTAACTCCGGTAACGGGATCCGTAGGACCTGCTCGCCGCTTGAGCCTGAGCACCGGCCGACCATTGTCGTCACCGATCGCCAGGAAATACCAGAACTCCTCGCTTTGCAGCGCGACAATTCCAGCCTCGCCGCCCTTCGAAGGCACAAAATGCACTGCGGTTGTCGCCATCGCATTGATGTGCTGCTGTCGCCGGGCGAGAAAGGAAGGATTGCCATTGTCGCCAAGCGCGACTGGCCGCGCGCGAAGCTCGAGTGAGCCTGCTTCGAGCTTCCACCAGGTCCCGCGCGGGTTGCGCATCATCATCCAGTGGTACGGGAGCGCGGATGTGCTGAATTCATCGCGGACGAGGAACGCGCCGTTCGTTGGCATCGACGGTCTTGCGGAGCCGGGTAGGTCGGGTTTGGCCGCAGTCCATGGAATCGCCTGACTGGTGATGACCGGCCAGCCGCCCTCCCAATGGACCTGCATGAGGAAGGTCTCGCGTCCAGTGTTGTAGAAATCGTCCGCGTAGGGGCGGGTCGCCAGGAACGTCGTCCACCATTGTCCTGTGGCCGTGTCGACGAAGTCGGCGTGTCCCGCCGACGTGATCGGTCTCGCGCGGTCACGGGGCAGGTCGCGCTGCGTGAGGATGGGATTCCCGGCAAACGGCTCATACGGACCCGTCACGGCTCGGCTTCGAAGAACGACCTGCGAATGGCCCTCGGCTGTTCCGCCTTCAGCTGCAATCAAGTAGTACCAACCGTCCTTGCGGAAGATGTGAGGTCCTTCGATCCAGATCGGCTTCTCCTCCGGCCGCACTCCTCCGTTGAGAAGCAACGTTCGCGGCCCGGCCAGCTTGAGAGCCTCGGTATCGAAGCGCTGAATCCAGATCGCTCGATGCCCGTCGTACAAGGGCTCGCCCGGCGGAGGCAGATTGTTGACCAGCCAAGCAGTGCCGTCTTCGTCGAAGAAAAGCGACGGATCGATCCCGCCCTTTATCTCAGGCAGCCAGACCGGATCGGACCACGGCCCGGCAGGGTTCTTGGCCGTGATAACGAAATTGTCGCCGCAATCGACGCAGGTGTTCAGAATGTAGAAGGTGCCGTCATGCGAGCTGATGTCTGGGGCGAACACGCCGCGGGACAGTCCCAGGTTTTTGAAATCAAGCTGGCCGGGACGATCGATGGCGTTGCCGATCTGGGTCCAGTTCACCAGGTCCCGGCTGTGGAAGACCGGGATGCCGGGGAACCAGGTGAAGGTCGAATTGACGAGATAATAATCGTCCCCGACGCGCGTGATGCTCGGATCGGGGTAGAAGCCCTGCAGGATGGGGTTGGCGTATTCGCGTCCGGCCGGCCTCGGTAGCCGATCGTCGCCTCGATATTCGAACCAGTCGAACGTTGCGACCGAAGCTGCGGCAAGCAGGGTCATAAGCATTTCAGATCCTCGATGCGATTTGCTTAAGCGTGGCTCGCATGCGCGCGATCAATTCCCCGGTCGGCTCGCCGAGCATTCCGCGGGCATGCGATGGAAGATGTGCGGCCGGATCTCCGTCAATTTCGAAAACATAATGATCGAACATGGTTCGCCAGATGGCGCGTTGTTCGGGCGGAAGATGCTTCAGGGCGAAAATGACATGCATCAGTGCATCATAGGGACGGCCCAGGTCCGGGCGCGCCTCGCTCCACCAGTAGTTCACGAAGACATTGAACGGCTCGAGAGACTCCACTCCGTGCCACCAATGGAATGGGATGTAGATCGCGTCGCCCGGCTCCAATTCGGCAGTCAGCGCTGTCGTCATGGCTTCGGCGAAGCGCGGAAATCGTTCGAGGTCTGGGGCGCACGGGTTGACCAGACTGATCGGCGTACCGGCCGGGGTCAGCTCGAACGGGCCCGCATACAGATTCACAATCTGCTCCGGAGGGAACAGAGTGAAACGGCGCCGCCCCGCAACGACGATCCCGATGTTCTCATACAGGTCGTAATGCGGCGCGACCTGGATTCGATTGCCGATCCAGACGCGCGGCTGCACGTCCGCCGGAATCAGGTCGATCCTATTCTCCGCTTCGAAGCCAGCGAGCACGTCGGGGATAATTTCCGACTGCACGGCCATTGCGATGGGCGAGGCATGCTCGCGGTCACGAAGCAGGCGGTCGAGAAAGGGTTCCAGCGGCGACTGGCCCCGTTCGAAATTGAACCCGAGCATATCGTCGGAATAGAAGAAGCGCCCGCCGATTTCCGGTGGCCCGACGATGGCGGCGACACGCCGGCCCCCCGAGAAACGCTTCACGTATTTCACGAGCGCTTCGTCGGAATGCCGAGCCGCGCGAACTGCCGGCCATTCCGCAGCCGCTCCGCGCAGAACCGCCGGCTGTAACGAGGGCCTGATCTCGCGATCCAGCAAAGCGCGATCAACGTGATCATATTCGCGGATCGGTTTCGGCTTCGCGAGAGTCATTACGAGGCGCGGCGCAATACCGCTTCGCTACGGCCGCCGATCTGCCGCAGGAACTCGTCCTGAGACGGCATCAACTTCGCAGTAGCCGCAATCACCTCACGGATGTGCGCGAGCCTCTTGAGCGTCTCGTCGTCGGGCAGGAGGTCGGCCGCCGGGTGATAGCCTCGGGCATCGATGCCCTGACCGACCATCACGGCCAGCCAGCTCGTTTCCGTGAAGAGCTCATTGTGCTCGCGGTAGATCCGGCCATTGGACCGGAACATCTCCAGCTTGTACGCGAGCCCCTCAGGCGGCTCGAGCGTCCGGCAGTAATTCCAGAAGTCCGTGTCGTCGCGGCTGGTTGCTTTGTAGTGAAGAACCAGGAAGTCGCGGATGTCGACATATTCCTGAATCGTCTGCTCGTTGAATCGAGCAATCTCGACCTCGTCGAAGTCGAGCGTCGGGAAAAGCGACATCAAGCGAGCGATGCCTGACTGCACCAGATGAATGCTCGTCGACTCAAGCGGTTCGAGAAAACCTCCGGCAAGTCCAAAGGCGACGACATTCTTGACCCACGGCTTCCTGCGGTGCCCGGCGGTAAAGCGCAGCGGTCTCGGATCTCCGAGCCGGTTTCCATCGAGATTGGCGAGCACGGTTGCGGCCGCTTCGTCATCTGAAACGTGCGCGCTCGAATAGACGTAGCCGTTGCCGATCCGATGCTGGAGAGGAATGCGCCATTGCCAGCCGGCGGGACGAGCGGTCGATCGAGTGAGTGGCTGATGATCGCCGCCAAGCTCACAGGGCACCGCCAACGCCCGGTCGCAAGGCAGCCATTTCGACCAGTCCTCAAATCCCGACTTGAGCGTTTGCTCGATGAGGAGGCCGCGGAAGCCGGAACAGTCGATGAACAGCTGGCCCTCGACGCGTTGGCCGCTCTGCAGCACGACGGCTTCGATGAATCCGGTTTCGCCATCTTGAACGACATCGACGATGCGCCCCTCGGTGCGCACCACACCATAGGCTTCAGCCATCCCGCGCAAATATCGGCCGTAGAGGCTAGCATCGAATTGAAAGGCGTACGCGATCTTCGACAGCGGCGAGCTTGGCTGGTCGGGACGTGGATGAGTGAACTTGCCCATCATGCCGGCGACGATTCCGAGGGAGTAATCGTCGAGCGGCGTCTGGTCGCCAAGCGCCTTGCCCTTCAACCAGTGATGGTGGAACTCGATCCCTTTCATATCGAGTCCGTAGAAGCCGAATGGATGGACGTAGCGGTGCCCGACGTGCGTCCAATCGACGAATTCGATGCCCAGCTTGTACGTGGCGTGGGTTTCCCGGACGAAGTCGCCTTCGTTGATCTCGAGCAGGCTGTTGAACAGGTTGATCTGGGGGATCGTCGCTTCCCCGACGCCGACCGTCCCGATTTCTTCCGACTCCACGAGCTCGATCACGAAGTCTGGGATTTCGCCCATGATTTTCGACATGGCGGCCGCCGTCATCCAGCCCGCAGTTCCGCCACCGACGATGACGACCTTGCGTATCCGTTCAGGCCTCAAAAGACGAACTCCGGAAGATCTTGCTGACGTCGAGGCTGGCCACTGACGTGAGCGATGAACTCCCCGTGGCTCGGAAGCCTCTCGGCAGTCTGACGAATGGCCAGGCGGATCTGCTCGAACGCGACCGCGACCTTTTTCTCGTCGAGCGCGTCCGCGATCGGATCATAGGTTTCCGGAAGAATGCCCTGGCCGAGCATCACCGCTACCCAGCTCGTCGTCGGGAAAAGCTCGGCCTCGTCGCGGAAGGAGCGGGCCTTGCCTCGCCAGAGGTCGACCTTGCGTTGAAGGCTGCCCGGAATCTCCATCGCCGCGCAACGCTTCCAGAACTCGCTGTCGGTTCGCCGGTTGGCCCAATAGTGAAGGATGATGAAGTCGCGAATGTCTTCGAACAGGTCGCGGATCTGGCGATTGTATTCGGTTCGCTCGACAGGGCTGAAGCGCTTGTCGGGGAAGAGCGCCAACAGCTTCGAGATGCCGGCCTGGATGAGGTGGATGCTAGTCGATTCCAAAGGCTCGACAAACCCGCTGGAAAGCCCGAGCGTGACGACGTTCTTGTTCCACGCCTCGAGCCGTCGCCCCGTGGTGAACGACAGGCGTCGCGGCTCCGCGAGAGCTTCCCCCTCGAGATTGTCGAGCAGAAGTCGTTGCGCATCGTCGTCCGCAAGGTGTTCGCTCGAATAAACGATGCCGTTGCCCATGCGGTGCTGGAGCGGAATCCGCCATTGCCAGCCCGCGGCGTAGGCGGTCGAACGGGTGAACGGATCGGGGTTGCCCTCATAGGCGCACGGAACTGCGATCGCCCGGTCACAGGGTAGCCAGTGCATCCAGTCTTCATATCCGGTCTTCAGCGCCTGCTCGATCAGGAGCCCGCGGAAGCCGGAGCAGTCGATGAACAGGTCGCCTTCGACCACCCGGCCATCGGCGAGGGTGACCGCTTCGACGAAGCCGTCCTCCGATCGAAGCTTCGTCTCAACGACCTTGCCTTCGATGCGTTGAACGCTCGCGCCTTCAGCATATTTGCGCAGGAAAGCCGCGTAGAGCCCCGCATCGAAGTGAAAGGCATATTTGAGATCGGTAAGCGGCGGGCGAGCTTCGATCCCCGGGCGTGCGTAACGGCCAAGGGACGCCGCCACGCCGCTCATCGCCCAGGCGGAGATGTCCTCGATTTGGCGCCGGCTCCGCTCGCGCAGATAGAGTTGATGGAATTGGACGCCCTGCAAGTCCTGCCCGAATCGTCCGAACGGGTGGAAGTAGCGCTGCCCCGCCTCGCCCCAATTCACGAACTCGACTCCGAGCTTGAAGGTGGCCTTGGTGGCGGCGACGAACTCATTCTCGTTGAGCCCGAGCATCGCGTTGAATGTCACCAGCGGCGGGATTGTCGCTTCGCCGACTCCGATCGTGCCGATCTCGTCGGATTCAATCAGGACCGTCTTCGTATATCCGTTGTCGAGGTAGCGGGACAGAGCGGCAGCAGCCATCCATCCGGCGGTGCCGCCGCCCACAATGACGACCTTGCCAATCGAATGTTCGTTCATCTGGTCCCTTGGATCGAGAGGTTGCGTAGGTAGACTCCTTGAGGAGGAGCCTGGGCTACTGCGGATTGGATGGCGCTGCGCAATTGCTCCATCGAGCGAGCGGACTCACGCTCTGGAATCGAGGTCATTAGCGGATCCATGCGTCTCGGAATGACGCCCTGGCCGATCAGCACCGCGGCCCAGCTATCGCGCGCGAAGGTCTCCTCTTCGAAGAAGGGGAGGCGGCCGCGCTCGCGCCACTGGAGAAGCGTGTGCTCGAGCGATGAGGGAAGGGGCCGGGAAGAGGCATCCCGCCAGAAAGGCTCAGGCCGGTTCGAAGTCGCATAATGAAGCAGTACGAAGTCGCGAGCGCGGTCGATTTCCGCGTTCGTTTGCCGATTGTAATCCCACAGCTCGGTCGGGTTGCAGTCCGCGTCCGGCATCATTGCCACTAGCCGGTCGATGGCGCTGTGGGCGAGGTGCAGGTTGGTCCACTCGAGCGGCTCGATCGTTACCGCGGCATCGCCGATTGCGACACAGTTGCGGACCCATGGATTGGTTAGACGCGACGGGCTGAGAGCGATGGCTCCGTTGCCACCGATATGCTCGCTCGCCTGCGCATCGTCGAGATGTGCCGAAGAGTAAGCGACCCCTTTCGAGGTACGCACCGGGGAGGTCGATCGCCAGGTCCATCCGCTCTCGAATGCTTTTGCATGATCGAGTGCCGATGGTTCGCTCGATGAGGGCTCGTCGGCGATCACCAGCCGATCGACTGCGAAATGTCGGCTCCAGTCCTCGCGGCAACCGTCGACTTCCTTCCGAATTCGCGCCTTGGGCCCGCTTGCATCGATGAAGAGGTCAGCACGAACCTCACCGCCGCCATCCGTGACGAGAGTGTGGATGAAACCGTCTTTGCGAAGGCGAACATCCGCTATTGCTGCATCGCTTTCCTCGGCGCCCAGATGCAAGGCGAAGGCTCGCATCATCTCGCGATATCGGGGCGGGTCGATATGCAGCCCGTAAGCGTAGTTGCTTACGCGCGACGCCGGAATCTGCTCTGGCGGGAGAAAGCGGCCTGACGCGGCCATTGCGGCCCCGACAGAATATTCATCGAACGGCGCGGCTTCGCCGAGCTCACGTGATCGCAGCCAGTGCTGGTGGAATGCCGTTGCAGGGAGCGTTCGACCATATTCTCCATAAGCATGCACGTAGTCCGGCAGGCTCGACCAGCCTTCGAAGCACGTGCCAAGCCTGAACCCGCTCCCCGCCCGGACGACCGTATCCGCTTCGGTCAGGCCGATGTCTTGATGGAAGTCGACGATCGAGGGCAGGATGCTGCCCTGTCGGTCCGCCAAGGCATCCGGTGGAACAGGAAGCGGGACGACAGTTACCCGAATGGCGGGCAGCCGGCGGCGGATCGCGGCGGCCGCGGACCAGGCGACGATTCCTCCACCCGCGATCGCAACGCTCGAGATGGACCGCATCCTCATGCCGCCATCGGACAATATCGCGCGATCATCCCAAGATGATCCGGCATGGCTTCGACGACCTGACGTATCTCCGTCCTGAGCTCTCCCATGCCCGCGGCGAGTGCATCGTGGCTCGGCAGGTCGGCCCGCATGTCATGGCCTTCCGGAAGAATCCGCTGGCCCAGGAATACCGCGACCCAGCTCGGCTCGAGGAAAGCGCCTTCCCGGTACTTTACGACGCGCCCACGCCGTCGGAAGAGCTCGAGCTTTTCCGAGAGGGAGTCCGGAATCTCCATCGTTCGGACATAGTCCCAGAACGGCGAGTCCGAGCGCTCGGTCGCGTGGTAATGGAGGATCAGGAAGTCGCGGATGCGATCATATTCGACGTCCACGACGCGATTGAATTCGTCGCGGTCCGAAGACGCGATGTCTTTCTCCGGAAAGAGTTCGATCAGAGCGGTGATCGCGGCCTGGATGAGATAAATGCTCGTCGATTCGAGGGGCTCCAGAAACCCGCTGGACAAGCCGATCGCGATGCAGTTCCGGACCCAGCTTCGCTCGCGCCGTCCAGCCTTGAAGCGAAGCACGCGAGGGTCGGCCAGGCGGTCCCCTTCGACCACGGCGACCAGCGAATCCATCGCATCCTGCTCGTCGATAAACGCGCTCGAGTGAACATAGCCGTTGCCGGTGCGGTGCTGCAGCGGGATCCGCCACCGCCATCCGGACTGCATGGCGATTGCCTGCGTGTACGGAGTCACGGAAGTTTTGGTGCGGCAAGGCATCGCGACCGCACGGTCGCAGGGAAGCCATTTCGACCATTCCTGGAACGGCTCGCCCAATGTCTTTCCGATGAGAAGTGCGAAGAAGCCGGAGCAATCGACGAACAGGTCGCCAGCAATGCGCTGGCCACTGTTCAACACGACGGCGCGTATGTTGCCGGTTTCACCGTCGAGCTCGACATCGACGATTCGACCTTCGGTACGCTTCGCTCCGAGTGCTTCAGCGTGTGATCGCAGGAAGGGCGCGAATTGAGTCGCGTCGAATTGATAGGCGTAGTTGAAGGTCGAGTTGATCTCGCGCGGATCGTCCGACGGCAACGAAAAGCGCCCCTGCCTGGCCATGGTGCAGGCGACCGAATAATTATCGAGATGGTCGACGGCGCACCCGTCGTGGAGCATCCGGAGCCAGTATTGGTGAAAGCCAACCTGCCCCTGTCCGCGGCCGAAAGTTCCGAACGGGTGGATGTAACGGTCCCCGACGCGTGCCCAGTTCTCGAACTCGATACCGAGTTTGAACGTCGCGCGCGTGCGCGCCATGAATTCGGCCTCATCGAGTCCGAGCCGTTCATTGAACCCGCGGAGATGAGGGAGGGTCGCCTCACCGACCCCGACAATCCCGATCTCTTCCGACTCGACGAGGTGCACGCTGCAGGCGCGCGGAAGTAGCTTCGTGAGCGCCGCAGCCGTCATCCAGCCCGCGGTACCTCCGCCCACAATCACGACGTCGAGGGGTGGTTGCGCTAACATTTTCTCCCGAGACAACTTTACGCATCTGTGCCGCCACGGGTCAATTTTACCGATGTAACCGCTTCCATTTGGCGAAAATCACTAAAATTCAGTAGGTTCAGGTCTTTGTTGCAGTTTCGCAACAGGGCCGAGCAGACGGTGAATCTTTGTCAAACATGCCCTCTTGCGTCTTACCTGAAGGCGGGATTATCGTCTGCGGCGGAGAGAAATAGCGCTAGGGGCTGTTAGCGCTAACATGAAAGGGGAGAGTATGGCGTCACCGGTGACCGGCGGACTCCGTCCGCGATTTGGCCTCGGCGCGTCCTTGCGGTGCGGCGTTTCGGCACTCGCAATCGGCATGCTCGGTATGGCTCCTGCCTATGCGCAGACGACCGACTCGAGCGAGTCTCAGGTCCCGGAAGGCGACATCTCGAGTTCCACGGATACCCAGGACGCGACGTCCGACGGCGGCGCCATCATCGTCACCGGTATTCGCCAGAGCCTTCAGAACTCGCAGAACATCAAGCGCAACGCGGACACTGTCGTCGACGCAATCACGGCGCAGGACATCGGGGCTTTGCCGGACCGCTCCGTCACCGAAGCGCTGCAGCGCGTACCCGGCGTCGCAATCAACCGTTTCGCCGGCAGCAGCGACCCCGACCACTTCTCGGCCGAAGGGTCCGGCGTGGTCGTCCGTGGCCTTACGTACGTCCGGTCGGAGTTCAACGGCCGCGATACCTTCTCGACCGGCGTCTACGGCCAGGCCATCAATTTCGCGGACGTCCCGGCCGAGCTCCTCGGCTCGGTCGAAGTCTACAAGAACAGCAAGGCAGACCTGATCGAGGGCGGCCTGTCCGGCACGGTCAACATGAATCTGCGACTCCCGTTCGACAACCGAGGCTTCCACATCGGCTATGACATCGAGGCGAACTACGGCGACTTCCGCAAGAAGTGGTCGCCGGTCGGCTCCCTGCTGGTAAGCAACACCTGGGACTCGGGGATCGGCCGGATCGGCCTGCTCGGCGCTGTCTCCTACTCGAAGATCTACACGCGGTCGGACGGCGTGCAGGTCTCGAACTTCCAGACGCGCGACGGCAATTACGCGATCACCGCGAACACGACCGATCCTAGGAATGTCACCTGTCGTACGCCGCTTCCTGGCACGACGGACGTTGCTGGCTTCCCGCCAAACATCGACTCCTGGCAGGGCGGCACCAACAACGACGGCCTCGGTGGCGCTGCCATCCCCGGCCCAGGCGTAGTCGGAGGACCATGCTTCGGTGCTGCACCGGCGGATGCCGACGGAGACGGCTTCTACGACTTCGCGGGTACGCTCTATGCCCCGTTGGGCGGCCAGTTTCGCACTCAGACGTTCGACCGTACGCGCAAGGGCTTCGCGGCTTCGGCGCAATGGGAGAGCATTGACCGGCGTGCGTTGCTGAGCGTCCAGTTCCTTCGTTCGAAGGCAACCCAGAAACAGACCGAACATACATTCGAGGCGGGGTCGGACCTCAACGAGTACAATACCTTCCCTGCGGGCTGCCTCCCGAACACTGCCGGACCCATTGGCGGTGTTTATCCGAATCAGGCCAGGCAACCGATCGCCCGGTGCATGGTCGGCCCGGACGGCACGATTCTCGGCGCGAGCGGCACGAACTGGCAGGGTTATCCCGACGGAGCGACATTCCCGAATTACCAGTATGACGAGAACGGCGTCTTCGAGAGCGGCTACATCACGCTGCCCATGGGCGGCTGGCGCGGCGGCACCTGGGACCATGTTGCCCAGGGCGGCATGCAGCACACCTTGAACAAGCGCCAGGACAATGATTCGAACTTCGTCCAGGACCAGTCGGTCAACTTCAAGTTCAACCCGGACGATCACTGGCACATCAATCTCGATGCCCAGTACGTCAAAGCCAGGCACAACAATTTCTCCATGGGCGTCCATGGATCGACATTCGCGGATCAGGAGCTCGACCTGACGGGCGAGTATCCGGTCATCGTTCCGCACAAGCCGCTGACGCTCAGCCAGACCTGGTCCGCTCCGTCAGACGCACTGCGCGATGCCTCGGACGAGGAATATTTCAGCAATCCCCGTTACACCTTCTGGCGCTCGGCCATGGATCACCAGGAGCATAGCCGCGGCAACGAATGGGCGTTCAGAGGCGATGTGGCCTATGATTTCCTCGACGACAGCTTCCTGAAGCAGCTGAAATTCGGCGCTCGCTATGCCGACCGTGACCAGAAGATCAAATATTCCCTGTATAACTGGGGGTCGGTCAGCGAAGTCTGGGGCTCGGCCGTCTTCATGGATCAGGCA
>Ga0307411_10000099_pt1 | contig 26770 bp, 25 predicted proteins | sample DK1Ometagenome_2_FD_203712 | JGI IMG/M metagenome (GOLD analysis project Ga0307411, IMG submission 203712) | Maize rhizosphere microbial communities from greenhouse at UC Davis, California, United States - DK15-O-1 | ecosystem: Host-associated > Plants > Roots > Rhizosphere > Soil | place: USA...
TGCGCAGGTGGGCTGCACGACGAAGACATCACGGGCGCGGACGTTCTGCTGGATCTCCACCGTCACCTCGCCGTCCGAGAAACGGCCGACCACCGCCTTGCCCAGCTCGAGGCCGAGATGGGTGGCAATCTCTTGGGACAGGACCGGGTTCGCGTTGCCGGTGAAGAGAACCGTATTGAGCAGCACTGGGCTTCCTTGGATCGGTGGCCCGCTGAAGAAGAGCCGGTTCAGCGAAATACAGAGAACATTTGGCAGGGGAGGAAGGACTCGAACCCTCGCATGTCGGAATCAAAATCCGATGCCTTGACCAACTTGGCGACTCCCCTACACAGGACCCGGCCGAGCGGCCGAACCCTTGAAACTGTCAGTCGGCCCAGCCCGCGAGCGGGTGTTGAGCCAAGCTGCGGCAGATTCGACCGGTCCACCCTTCAGGCCGAGCCTGAAGCAATGTCGCCAGGGACTGGTCGTCCTTGCCATCCTCTCCCGCCTCGGCAAGTACCGAGAACACCGCAGCGCCTGAGCCCGTCATCCGGGCGTTGCCGAATTGCTTCGACATCAGCGCCACCGCGTCTCGCACTTCACTGCTGATTTCTTCGGCTGCGGGCTGCAGGTCATTGTGACCAAAGCCCGAAATCAATTTGTCTGCAGTTCCAGCCAGGGCGGGAAAGCCCGCGACTATAGCCAGGTTTTCGGACCTTGCCAAGCTTCGACTCGAAAAGATGTCCTTGGTGGCGAGGCCGGCCGGGCCCTTGAGCACCGCGAAACGCTGTGCCGGCAAGGCCAGCGGATGCAGGATCTCGCCGATGCCTTCGACGAAGGCCGGACCGCCGCCGAGGAAGAAGGGCACGTCGGCGCCGAGCTTGAGCCCGAGGGCCATCAGCCGGTCCAGCGGCAGGCGCAGGCCCCAGAGCCGGTTCAGCGCAAGCAGCGTCGTCGCCGCATCGGACGAGCCGCCGCCCATGCCGGCGCCGGCGGGCAGGCGCTTTTCCAGATGGATGTCGGCGCCCATGGTGCAGCCGGTCTCCGACTGCAGCAGCCGTGCCGCGCGCAGGCAGAGGTCCTCGGCCGGCAGGTCGCCACCCAGCACGTCGTGCCGATGCACGGCGCCGTCACGGCGGATCTCGACATGCAGCGTGTCGGCCCAGTCGATCAGCACGAAGACGGACTGCAGCAGGTGGTAGCCGTCGGCGCGCTTGCCGACGACGTGCAGGAAGAGATTCAGCTTGGCCGGTGCGACCAGGTCGTACAAGGCCTTCATTGGCCGTCGTCCAGTCGTGCGCGCAGCGTCACGACCGGGTCGGCCAGCCGGGTGGCGACAAGCGCCGGCAGCTTGGGCTCAATGCGCCAGCCGAGCTGCTCGAAACCGCCGGCCGTTTTCTGGTGCGGCGCAGCCGGCCACGGGCGGGCCTGCAGCCAGTCGAACAGCGCGGCGACGGGCACGGCCTCGCCGAGCAGCTCACGGGTCAACGCGTCGAGGTCGTCGAAACGGCGCTCGTCGCTCGGCGTCTGCAGCGTGACGCGGCCCGGCTGCCAGTTGGCGCGGGCCACCAGCGCGCCGAGCGGCGAGGTCAGCTCCAGCCGGCCGGCCTGCGGGCCGCCGAAGAGCTCGAAGCTGGCGGCGCCGCCGGTGCCGCGGTTGTGCACGTTGCCGGCCACGGTCACGCTGATGCGGCCGCTCAGGCGCGCTTCGGTCACCGCGTCCGGTGGCGCCTTCTGCAACTGCGCGCAGCCGGCCAGCGCGAAGGCGAGGAGGGCGGCGGCGACCCTCAAGGCTTCACCTTCAGGCGGGTCAGCGTCTCGCGCAGCGCTTCGTTGCCTGGCTCGCGCTGGGCGGCGTCGGCGAGCACGCGGCGAGCCTCGTCCTGGGCGCCGCTGGCCCACAGCACCTCGCCCAAGTGGGCGGCGATCTCGACGTCCGGCCGGCCCGCGTGCGCCTGGCGCAGCAGCTTGGCGGCTTCGGGCAGATTGCCGAGGCGGAACTCGACCCAGCCCAGGCTGTCGACGATGAAGGGCTCGCCGGGTGCGAGCTTCAGCGCGCGCTCGATGAGCTCCTTGGCCTCGGGCAGGCGCAGGTTGCGATCGGCGAAGGAATAGCCGAGGGCGTTGTAGGCATGGTGGTGGTCGGGCTTGAGTTCGATGACGCGACGCAACTGCGCCTCCATCTCCTCGAAGCGGCCGAGCTTCTCGCTCATCATGGCCTGCTCGTAGAGCAGGTCGGTGTCTTCCTTGAAGCGCTCGGTCGCGGCCTTCAGGACCGACGCGGCGCCAGCGTAGTCGCGCTGCTCGCGCAGCAGCTGGGCCTCGGCCAGCAGGGCGGCGCGGGCATCGGTGTCGCTGGCGTCGGCGGCCGGCTGCAGCAGCTTGCGGGCCTCGGCAACCTTGCCCTGGCGGGCCAGCAGGCTGGCGCGGCGGTACTTCACCTCGATGCCGCCGCCATCGACCTTCTGCAGCGCGGCCTCGGCGGCCTTGAAGTCGCCGCGCTGCTCCGCCGCCTGCGACAGCATCAGCCAGGCGCTCTGGCGGCCCTCGGCGCGCGCCTTGATCTCCGTGTCGGTGCCGGCGGCCGGCGTGTCCAGCCGCCTCAGGCCTTCGCGCAGCGCAGTCTCGGCGGCCGGCAGGTGCTTGAGTTCAAGCTCGATGGCGCCCAGCGCGAGCCAGACGGCCGGGTTGTCCGGCGTCGCCTCGGAAAGCAAGCGGAACTCGCGCGCCGCGTCGGCCGGGCGCTGTGCCTTGACGAGGGTGCGGCCGTAGGCCTGGCGCAAGGCGTGTTGGTTGGGCTTCTGTTGCAGCCGCGTGGTGATCAGGCTCTCGGCCTGCGGTTCGGCGGGCAGCAGGTCGATGGCGAGCTGCATCGTGTCGTCGCTGTCGGGCAGGGCCTGGTCGAGCTGGCGGGTCAGGGCCAGCGCGCGGGCGTTCTCGCCGGCGTTGATCGCGAAACGCGCTTCGGCGTACAGCGCTGCGGGCTTCAGCGCACCGGTCTGGGCCTGCAGCACCGGCGCGAGCGCCGCCAGCACGGCCTTGGGGTCGGGCGAGCGCTGGAACAGGCGGGGCAGGGCGGCGATGAGGCCGGGGCGCTGGTCGGCGGGCGCCACCTTCAGCAGCGTGGCCAGCGGTTGCGGCACCTCGGCCGGCTTGTTCAGCAGGGCCAGCAGCTGCACGGTGGTCTGATGGGCGTCGACCGACGTCGGGATGGTGTCGGCCCAGCTGCGCGCGGCCAGCAGCGCCTGATCGCCGGCACGCGCCTGCAGGGCGATGTTGACGACGCGCTTGAACAGCTCCTCGTCGCCGGTGCGACGCGCGGCGTCCAGCAGCACCTGGAAGGCGACGCCGGCCTGGCCGCTGTTCAGTTCGAGCTCGCCGATCAACAGCTGGTAGAACAGCGGCGCATCCATCGCCGAGTTGGTGAACGGCGTGGAAGCGGCTTCTTGCGCGTGGGCCTGCAGGCCCAGCAGCAGGGCGGCGGCGCAGGCGATGCGGCGGACGTTGAACGGCATTCGAACTCCAGGGCCCCGAGGGCGAGGGGCTGATTATGATTTCCGTCCCATGCCCGAGTTACCCGAAGTCGAAGTCACGCGCCGCAGCTTTGCGGACGCCATCCACGGGGCCCGGGTGACCGGCCTGCGCCTGGGAAAACCGCTGCGCTGGCCGATCGGCGTGGATCCCGAAACCCTGCTCGGCAGCCGCGTCGGCGGCGTGCAAAGACGGGGTAAATATTTGTGGCTTCCGCTCGAAGACCGTGGCGGCCTTCTGATGCACCTGGGCATGTCCGGCTCGCTGGCCTTCCTGGGAACGACGCCGGCGCCAGGCGCGCACGACCATTTCGACCTGCACACCGACCGCGGGCTGCTGCGTCTGACCGACCCGCGCCGCTTCGGCGCCGTCGTCTGGGCCGCAGGGATCGAGCAAGAGCCGGTGGCGACGCTGCTCGGCGGCCTGGGCCTGGAGCCCTTCGATGAACGCTTCGACGGGCTGCACCTGCACGCCGCCTTGAGCGGCCGGCGCGTGGCCATCAAGCAGGCGCTGCTCGCCGGCGACATCGTCGTCGGCGCCGGCAACATCTACGCCTGCGAGGCACTCTTCATGGCCGGCATCGACCCGCGGCTGCCCGCCGGCAAGCTGAGCCGCCCGCGCGCCGACAGGCTCGCCACCGCGGTGCGCACCGTGCTCGCCCAGGCGTTGGAGGCCGGCGGCACGACGTTGCGCGACTTCCGCGACGCGCATGGCGTGGCCGGCAGCTTCCAGATGCAGGCGCAGGTCTATGGCCGCGAGGGCGAAGCCTGCCGGCGTTGTGGCACGGCCATCCGCCGCATCGTGCAAGGCCAGCGCTCGACCTTCTTCTGCCCCTCATGCCAGAAGCGCTGAAGACCGAGTTCTCGGATTTCGGCGAGACGGTCGTCGCCTGGCAGCACCGCCACGGCCGCCATGCGCTGCCCTGGCAGAACACGCGCGACCCGTATCGCGTCTGGCTGTCGGAAATCATGCTGCAGCAGACCCAGGTCGTGACGGTGCTCGGCTACTACGAGCGCTTCCTGGCGCGCTGGCCGCGCGTCACCGACCTGGCCGCCGCGACGCTGGACGAGGTGCTCGCGATGTGGGCGGGCCTGGGCTACTACAGCCGCGCGCGCAACCTGCATGCCTGCGCCAGGGCCGTCGCCGAGCTGCATGGCGGCGAGTTCCCGCGCAGCGCGGCCGGCCTGCAGGCCTTGCCCGGCATCGGCCGCTCCACCGCGGCGGCCATCGCGGCCTTCTGCTTCGGCGAGCGGGTCGCCATCCTCGACGGCAACGTCAAGCGCGTGCTGTCGCGCGTGCTCGCCTTCGAGGGCGACCTGTCCAGCAGCGCCGCCGAGAAGAAGCTGTGGGACCGTGCGACCGAGTTGCTGCCTCAGCAGGAGGTGGACCGCTACACGCAGGGCCTGATGGACCTGGGCGCGACCGTGTGCACGGCGCGGTCGCCCAACTGCCTGCTCTGCCCGGTGCAGCCGCTGTGCCGCGGCCAGCACGAGGGCGAGCCGACGCGCTACCCCATCAAGACGCGCAAGCTCAAGCGTGGTCGGCGCGAGAACTGGTGGCTCTGGATCCAGGACGCCGGGGGCCAGGTCTTGCTGCAGCAGCGCCCGGGCACGGGCGTCTGGGCGGGGCTGTGGACGCTGCCGATGTTCGACGACGAAGCCAGCGCACGCGCCGCAGTCGCCGGCGCGAGCCCCGAGGCGCTGCCGCGCATCGAACATGCGCTGACGCACTTCGACTGGGTGCTGCACACGCTGCGTGCCGACGCGGCCACGGCCACTGCCCCGACGGGCACCTGGGTCGCCCGGGAGAAACTCGCGCAATACGCGCTGCCGGCGCCGCTGAAGAAACTGATCGAGGAGAGCTGAATGAAGGCCGAAATCAAGAGCGGCATCGAATACGCGCTGATCACGCTGCTGATCTCCGCGCTGTGCCTGTGGCAGCTCATAAGCGGCGCCAACGAGGACGATCCCTCGCCGGCGAAGATGACGCTGATGGGCCTGGGCCTCCTCGTGGCCGGCGCCATGCACTGCGTGTTCATGATGCAGCTCGTGCGCCGCACCGGGCGCGCCTTCGCGCCGTGGTTCGTCGCCGTCGTCATCTTCATGCCGATCGGCACGGCCGTGCTGCTGGCCCTGCTGCTGGGCGAGTCCGAAGCGCCGGAGCGCTAGAACAGCGTGGCCAGCCGTCGCACGGCGTCCTCGGACTGGGCGCGGTCGGGTCGCAGGTCGTCGTTGCCGAAATCGTGCTCGCCCATCGTGGCGATGAGCAGGCCGTCGCGGCGCGGCAGCGCGACGACGTTGCGGCCGCGGTAGATCAGCGCGTAGTCCACCTCCGGCTGCGGTATGAGGCGCGCCGTCTGGCCGCGCACCGGCGTCAGGCTGCTGTCGCCAAGCAATGCGCGCGCGCCGTCGCCGGTGCAGTTGACGACGACGCGCTCGGGCAGGCGAGAGAACTCGCGCGGCTGGCTGAACTCGCGCCGCACCAGCTCGCCGCCGTCACGCGCGAAGTCCTCCAGCAGCAGGCGCTGATAGGCCGGGATGTTGAAGACCAGTTGCGTGAAGCGACGCGCATGGGCGGCGCGGAAAGGGTGCTCACCCGCCTGCAGCGCCTTGCCGTGCGGGCGCAGGTCGGCAACGCGCGGGTGGAGATCGGGATAGTCCGGTTCACCGACGTGCCCGGGCAGCGCGCCGTCGAAGCCGTCGTCGGACAGCACGTAGCCGTCATGCCATTCGACCGGCCCGGACGGCAGGCCGAGGTAGCTCTGGTGCACCTTGAAGGACGCGCGTGCCATGGCCTCCCAGTCGGCCGTCCATGCGTCGCTGGCGTGCTCGCTCGTGACGATGCGCGAGTCCGGCGTCCACAGGCCGGTGGCGGCCGAGGAGTGCACGCGTGGCGGGCGGTCCCGGGCATACAGGCGCACCTCGAACCCGGCCTGCTGCGCCGTGCGCGCCGTCGCCAGGCCGATGGCGCCGCAGCCGATGATGGCGATGCGCTCGCCCGGCCTGGCGGCGGCCTGCATCAGCGCCAGCGCCCGTTGCGCCGAGCCCCAGCACAGCGACCAGCCGCTGCCGCCGTGGCCGTAGTGGTGGATCAGCGTCTTGCCCCAGCGCTTCTCGGCTTCGATGCGCGGGCCCTGCGCACGAAACGGGCGGATGCCGACGGCGATGTCGATGATGCGGTCGGCACTGGCGCGCATCGCGGCGGGGGTGCGCGGCGGGGCGAAGTCCAGTGCCGCCGCAGGCAGGGCCAGGGCGGCGCTGCCCGCGGCGAGCAGATGTCGTCTTTGCATGGCGAGGCGGCGGGTCAGTCGATGCGGCGGGCCAGCGACTTGCGGATCAACGCGGCATCGCGCAGCCGGTTGGCCGAGCCGTCGGCATCCAGCAGCACGACGGTGACGGGGCGCTTGCCGTTCATGATGCGCATGGCCAGGCAACGGCCCGCTTCCTCGGTGTAGCCGGTCTTGGAGACGCGGATGTTCCAGCCCTTGGAGCCCACCAGGCGGTTGGTGTTGCGGATCTCGCGCTGGCGGCCGTCCACGGGCACCTTGGCCTTCCTGACGCTGGTGATGCGCTCGATCTCGCGGTAACGCGCCGCGGCCGCGGTGATGGCGGCCATCTCGGTGGCGGTGGACGTGTTGGACGGCGACAGGCCGGTCGGCTCCGCGATGGACGTGCGGCTCAGGCCCAGTGCGCGGACCTTGGCGTTCACCGCCTTCACGAAGCCCGCCTCGCCGCCGGGGAAGGTGCGGGCCAGCGCGGCCGCGGCGCGGTTCTCGGACTCCATCAGCGCCATTTCCAGCGCGGCCTGGCGCGACATCTGCGTGCCGACACGCACGCGTGAGCGGCTGTGCTTGAGCGTGTCGACGTCGTCGCTGGTGATGCGCAGCTTCTCGTTGGGGTCCAGCTTGGCGTCCAGCACGACCATGGCGGTCAGCAGCTTGGTCAGCGACGCGATGGGCACGACGGCATCGGCGTTGCGCGCCATCAGCACCTTGCCCGTCGCGTCGTCGACGACGACGACATGCTTGGCATTCACCGGCAGGCGCAGCTGCTGGGCCGGCGGGATCTCGCTCGGGGCGGTCGGTGCGGCCGGGGCGGCCGCCGTGGCGGGCGCCGGCTCAGGCGCGTCGGGCTTGTCGCGCCCCTTGGCTTGCACGACGAAGCTGGTCGCTGCGATCAGCAGCGCCGGCAGCGCCAGCTTCCAGCCGGTGGCCTGCGGCCTGGGGGCAAGCAGGCGCTCGATTCGGCGCAGCAGATCGCCGCCGCCCGCGGCGAGTGCGACGGCGGGCGTGGCCTGCGGCTGCAGCTCGCTGAGCGCGTGCAGGGCCTGGGCCAGGCGCCGTCCGCCGTCGCGCTCGCCCAGCAGCTGGGCCGAAATCTCGTCGGCCACCAGCTCGCGCTCGGCGCGCATGCGGGCCGACAGCCACCAGACGACCGGGTGGAAGAAGAGCAGCGCCTCGACCGCGCTCTGCAGCAGGTTGGCGACATAGTCCCAGCGCCTGACGTGGGCCAGTTCGTGGGCCAGCAAGGCCTCCACCAGGTCGACCGGCAGGCGGCTCAGCAGCGCGGCGGGCAGCAGCACGCAGGGCTTCAGCGCGCCGAGCGTGATCGGGCCCGCCAGCTCGGGCAGCAGCCGCAGGCTGACCGGACGACGCAAGCCCAGGCGGCGCGCGAGCGCTTCCAGCCGCGACTGCCATTCGGCCGGCGCCGCCGTGCTGCGCCGCCGCGCGCGGCCGACCCAGGCCAGGCCCAGGGCCAGCCGCAGCAGCATCAGCCCCGTGCCCAGCGCCCAGGCCGAGACCAGGGCCGGCATCTGCTCGGCCAGCGCGGGCAGTTCGCCGGTGAACTCGACGTCGGCGGGCGCGAGGTCAAGGCATTGCACGAGCGGCAGCGCAAGGCAGAACCCCAGCCCGGCCGCGCAGACGGCATAGCGCCAGCGCGCCGAGGCGCCGCGCAGCAGCGCCAGCAGCAGCGCGGCCACGGCGCCGACGACGGCGCCCTGCCAGACGAAGTTCAACAGGGCCCAGCCCCAGGCGTTCATGGCGAGGTCCAGGCTCATTCCGTCTCTCCGTTCTTGGTCAGCAGCTGGCGGATCTCCGCGCGCTCCTTGGCGCTGACGTGGTTCTTCAGCGCCGCCAGCACCAGCGCCTTGCCGGAGCCGGCGAAGGCCTTGGCGATGAAGTCCTTGACGAGGGACTGCTGCAGCTTGTCCTGCGCGTGCACGGGCGCATAGAGGTGCGGCCGCTGCGTCTCGTCGCGGCTCAGCAGGCCCTTGCCGTGCATGACCTGCAACTGGCGCAGCACGGTCGCGTAGGTCGCGTCGGGGCGGTCGGGCAGCAGGGCCTCGTGCACGGTCTTGGCGTCGGCGGGGCCAAGGCGCCACAGCACCTGCAGCAGGTCCAGCTCGGCCGTCGTGGGCCGCGCCGTGGGGGGGGATTTCGATGGCATGGATTCAGAATATCCGTTCTAGAACTTAATGTCTAGAACATCCGGTCTGAATTTTCTGACGTGCCGAGCGCCGCGCCGGCCCAAGCCGGCCCGCGGGGTGAGGAGCTACCTTGCGTCGAGTTCCCGGTGCCGCTTCAGCACATGGCCGTGATGGCTGAACTGCCGCGCCAGCATCTCGACCAGATAGACCGAGCGGTGCTGGCCGCCGGTGCAGCCGATGGCCACCGTCAGGTAGCTGCGCTGGTCGGCGGCGAAGTTGGGCAGCCAGCGCGACAGGAAGCCGGCGATCTGGCCCATCATCAGCCCGACCTCTGGCTGCGCCGCCAGATAGGCGGCCACCGGCGCGTCGCGGCCGTTCAGCGGGCGCAGCTCGCGGTCGTAGTAAGGGTTGGGCAGCACGCGCACGTCGAAGACGAAGTCCGCATCGCTGGGCACACCGTGCTTGAAGGCGAAGCTCTCGAACACCAGCGTCAGCTTGGTGCCGGCATTCGGGCCGACCAGGTCGCCGAGCCAGGCGCGCAGCTGGGCCGGGCGCAGCTGGCTGGTGTCGATGACGGTGGACTCGGCCTTGAGGCCGCCGAGCAGCTCGCGCTCCAGCTGGATGGCGTCGAGCAGCAGGCGGTGGCTGTCCGCGGCGCCTGCCGCCGTGCCCGGCGAGCCGGAGACCGCATCGCGGTCGCTGCGCAGCGGGTGGGGGCGGCGCGTCTCCGAGAAGCGCCGCATCAGCGCCTCGTCGCTGGCGTCCAGGAAGACCGAGCGCACCGCGACGCCGCGCGCGCGCAAGTCCTTCAGCAGCGGCAGCATCAGCGGCAGCGAGCCGACCGAGCGCACGTCCACCGCGATGGCCACACGGCGCTCACCGCGCTGTTGCTCGAGCTGGAGAAAGTCCAGCAGCAGTTCGGCCGGCAGGTTGTCGACGCAGAAGTAGCCGGCGTCCTCCAGCGCATGCATGGCCACCGACTTGCCGCCGCCGGACATGCCGGTCAGCAGCACCACGTCGCCTTGCAGCTCGGTCTCGCGTGGAGCTTCCGGCGCGTCCGGGGCGCTGCTTGCAGGCTCCATCCCTTCGGGCGTCCGGGCTTGGCTCATGAGCGGGCCTTCTTCGCCTTGGGCTGGGCCGTCGATGCGGCCAGCATCTCCTCGGCATGGGCGAGGCTCGTGGACGACAGGCGTTCACCGCCCAGCATGCGAGCGATCTCGGCGACGCGGGCCTCGCCGGTCACCGGCGTCACGCGGCTGGCGGTCGCGCCGTCCTGCAGGCTCTTGGCGACGACGAGATGACGGTCGGCGCAGGCCGCGACCTGCGGCAGGTGCGTGACGGCCAGCACCTGGCGCCGCCCGTCCGATGAATGGCCGAGCTGCTTCATCAGCCGCCCGACCGTTTCGGCGACGGCGCCGCCGATGCCGACGTCGATCTCGTCAAAGATCAGCGTGCCCGGCGCCTGGCCGGTGGCGGCCTGGCTGGCGGTCACGGCGATGGCCAGCGCGATGCGCGACAGCTCGCCACCCGAGGCCACCTTGGCGAGCGGCCGCGGCGTGCTGCCGGCGTGGCCGGCGACGAGGAACTCGGCCGATTCGGCGCCGTAGCTCTGCGGGCCGTCAGCGGGCTGCAATGCGATGTCGAACTGACCCCCGGCCATGCCGAGCTGCTGCATCGCGGCGGTGACGGCGGCGGCCAGTTGCGGCGCGGCCTTCTTGCGCGCGCGGCTGGCGGCCTGGGCTTCGCTGTCGAAGGCCTTGCGCGCTGCGGCCAGCGCGGCTTCGAGCTGGGCCGGGTCGCTGGCGGCGTCCAGCGCAGCCAGCTCCGCGCGCCACTGCGCGAGCAGTGCCGGCAGGTCCTGCGGCTGGCGGCGGTAGCGGCGCGCCAGCGTCATCCACGCCGACACCCGCTCGTCCAGCTCCGCCAGGCGTGCCGGGTCGAGGTCGGTCTTGTGCAGGTAGGTGGCCAGCGTGTGGCTGGCGTCCTGCAACTGAGCCTGCACGTCGCGCAGCGCCTGCACGGCGGGCAGCAGGCGGGCGTCGTGGTCGAGCACGCGCTCCAGTTGGTCCAGCGCACCGCCGGCCAGCGATTGCGCGCTGGGCTCGGCTTCGTCCAGCGCGTCCAGCGCCGACTTGGCCGCATCCATCAGCGACTGCCCATGCGACAGCCGCCCGTGTTCGGCGTTCAGCTCTTCCCACTCGCCTTCGGCCGGCGAGAGGCCGTCCAACTCGCCGATCTGCCAGGCCAGCCGTTCGCGCTCGCGCAGCGCCTCGGCCTGCAGCCCTTGTGCCTTCTGCAACGCCTCGGACGCCTGCTTCCAGGCGGCGTAGGTGCGGGCCAGCGGCGCGGTGTCCAGGCCGGCAAAGCCGTCCAGCAGCTCGCGCACGGCGGCCGGGCGGGTCAGACCTTGCCAGGCATGCTGGCCGTGGATGTCCAGCAGGTGGTCGGCCAGCTCGCGCAACTGCGTCAGCGTGGCCGCGCCGCCGTTGATCCATGCGCGGCTCTTGCCGGTGGCGTCGATGACACGGCGCAGCAGCAACGCGTCATCGGCCGATCCTGAGCTTTCATAGCCGGCTTCGTCCAGCCAGCCGCGCAGATGCGCCGGCGTGTCGAACTCGGCCGTGATCTCGGCCTTGGCCGCGCCCTCGCGCACGACACCCGCGTCACCGCGGCCGCCCAGCGCCAACTGCAGCGCGTCGATGAGGATGGACTTGCCCGCGCCGGTCTCGCCGGTCAGCACGGCAAAGCCGGGCTCGAAGTCGAGCTCCAGCGTAGGGACGATGACGAAATCCTTCAGGCTCAGGTGCCGCAGCATGTGTCAGGCTCTAGACGTACCAACGCAGTTTGCGACGCAGCGTCGCGTAATAACTCCAGCCCTTGGGGTGCAGGAAGCGGATCTGATGCTGGCTGCGCCGCACGGTGATGGTGTCGCCGTGCAGCAGGCTGGCCAGGCTCTGCATGTCGAAGTTCACCGAGGCGTCCCGCCCGGCGACGATCTCCATGCGCACCTCGCCCAGGTCGGGCAGCACGATGGGCCGGTTGGACAGCGTGTGCGGCGCGATCGGCACCATCAGCCAGCCGGCGATGCTGGGGTGCAGGATGGGCCCGCCGGCCGAGAGCGCATAGGCCGTGGAGCCGGTGGGCGATGCCACGATGAGGCCGTCGGCGCGCATGTTGGCGACGAATTGCTCGCCGACCTCGATCTTCAGCTCCACCATGCCCGACGTCGCGCCGCGGCTGACGACCACGTCGTTCAGCGCCAGGCCGGAAAATATCGACTCGCCGTCGCGCCAGACCGCGCCTTCCAGCATCGCCCGCGGCTCGACCTCGTAGTCGCCCGCCAGCACCGGCGCCAGCGACTCGCGCCAGCGCTCGATCGGGATGTCGGTGATGAAGCCCAGCCGTCCCTGGTTGATGCCGACGAGCGGAATGCCGTGGCGCGCCATGTCGCGCGCGAAACCCAGCATCGTGCCGTCGCCGCCGATGACGACGGCCAGGTCGCATTGCCGGCCCAGTTCGTCGTTCGACAGCGCCTCGTAGCCGGTCAACCCGGTGTTCAGCGCGGTGTCCGCTTCGAGCGAGACGTCCAGCCCGTGGCTGCACAAAAATTGGGCAATCTCCTCCAGCACCGGCCCGATGCCAGGCGCTTGATGCTTGCCCACGATGGCGACATGTCTGAAGCGCTCGGCCATGCGGCAAATTACACCACAGGGGTATCGCCTCTCCGCCCAGGAAAAGGGGTGTCCATAGAATGCGGACATGCTCGACGAGCGCTCCAAATCCCTGTTGAAGACTCTGGTCGAACGCTACATCGCGGACGGGCAGCCGGTCGGCTCGCGCACGCTGTCCAAGGCCTCGGGGCTGGAGCTCAGCCCCGCGACCATTCGCAACGTGATGGCCGACCTGGAGGACCTCGGCCTCATCGCCAGCCCGCACACCAGCGCCGGCCGTGTGCCCACCGCGCGCGGCTACCGCCTCTTCGTCGACACCATGTTGACGGCCCAGCCGGGCCTCATCGGCGTCGAGACGGCGCAGTTGCAGCCCGACCAGCCCCAGCGCGTCATCGCCAGCGCGGCGCAGATGCTGTCCAACCTGTCCAGCTTCGTCGGGGTGGTCACCGCGCCCAAGAAGCCCAGCGTCTTCCACCACATCGAGTTCCTGCGCCTGGGCGAGCGCCGCGTGCTGGTCATCCTCGTTTCGCCCGATGGCGACGTGCAGAACCGCGTCATCTTCACCGCGCAAGACCTCAGCCAGGGCGAACTGGCCGAGGCCAGCAACCGCCTGAACGCCGGCTACGCCGGCCTGACACTGGAGGCCGTGCGCGAGCGCCTGCGCCATGAGGTCGATGAACTGCGTGGCGAGATCGCCGGCCTGATGAGCGCGGCGGTGCAGGTCGGCTCCGAGGCCATGGCGCAGCAGGAAGAGCGCGTCGTCGTCTCGGGCGAGCGCAACCTGTTGACGGTGCAGGACTTCAGCCACGACATGGGGAGCCTGCGCCGCCTCTTCGACCTCTTCGAGCAGAAGACCCAGTTGATGCGCCTGTTGGACACCTCCAGCCGCGCCGAGGGTGTGCGCATCTACATCGGCGGCGAAAGCCAGGTCGTGCCGTACGAGGAACTGTCCATCGTCAGCGCGCCCTACGAGGTCGATGGCCAGGTCGTCGGCACGCTGGGCGTCATCGGGCCGACGCGCATGGCCTACGACCGCATGATCCAGATCGTCGACATCACGTCGCGGATGGTCGGGCAGGCGCTGTCTCAGCGTTGAGCCAACGCTGACTAGAATCCGCGCCTCCTCCCGGGGGCCGTTAGCTCAGTTGGTCAGAGCAGAGGACTCATAATCCTTTGGTCATTGGTTCAAGTCCAATACGGCCTACCAACATGCAGATCGCAGCGGCAGTGCCGCTGAAGGTTCTGCCGTCCTGCCCCGTTCGCTCGACCGCGACAGCGCCTCTGCGCCAAGCTCCCAAAGCTGTAAATCTGATTCGCATCGATCAAAAATGATCGATATGGCACTGTCGAGATCAGCAGATTCGCGATAAAAGCGATGGAAGCGCCGGCTCCATGGCGCCAGAACAGATGGAGGGGCCTCATGAAGCAGCTCGCCCTGATCGTTCCGACCGCCGTCGCCCTGCTGGCGCCCACCGCGCTGTCCGCGCAAAAGCTGGAGCCGGTGGTCGTCACCGGCACCCGTGCCAGCGTCGAATCCGCGGCAGAGCGCAAACGCCGCAGCGACGACATCGTCGAAGCCATCCTGGCCGAGGAGATCAACCGCCTGCCCGACCTCAGCGTGGCCGATGCCGTGCAACGCATCACCGGCGTGCAGATCACGCGCGACCGGGGCGAGGCGTCCGTGGCGTCGGTGCGCGGACTGGTGCAGGTCGAGACCACGCTGAACGGGCGCGAGCTGTTCACCGCGGGCTTCGGCCGCGCGCTGGATTACGCCGACGTGCCGAGCGACATGCTGGCCGGCATCGACGTCTACAAGACCTCCGCGGCATCGCGGATCGAGGGTGGGCTCGGCGGCTCGGTGGACCTGCGCACGCGCCGGCCGTTCGACTTCCGCCAGCCCACGCTGGCGCTGTCGGCGCGCTACCTGCACGGCGACCTGGTGGACAAGGCCGCCGGCCAGTTCTCGCTGCTCTACGGCGGCCGCGCCGCCGCCAGTGCAGGCGAGGCAGCCGTGCTGGTGAACGTCGTGCTGCAGGACCGCGCGTTTCGCGAGGACCTGAAGAGCACCGGCGCGCCGGTGCGCTGCAGCGCGCGGGCCTCCTCCGGTTGCCGGCTCGACCTGGTGCCCGGCGAGGACACCGTCGTCCCCGGCAGCACCAGCGAGAGCACCAGCTTTGGCCGCCGCCGGCGCCACGGGGGCAGCGTGATGCTCGGCTGGCGGCCCGATGCGGCGCTCGATCTCTACGCCGAAGCCCACTTCGCCGAGCTGCGCACGCAGCAGGACACGCAGCAGATCAACGCAGGCCCGAACTTCGCCGCCAACGGCAGCGGCTTCGATCCGGCGAGCGTCGCGCTCTTTCCCGGCACGAACGATGTGCAGCGCATCACGTGGACGAACGCGCCGGTCTCCATCCTCGGCTTCGCGCGCGACACGATCGACCGCACGCGCCAGCTCGCCGCCGGCGGTGCGTGGACGCGCGGCGATTTGCGCCTGAGCGCCGACCTCAGCCACACGCGCAGCCTCAACCGGCTGTTCTTCTCCGGGCCGACGCTCGCCGGTACGGCCGCGCGCTTCACGCATGACCTGGCGGGCACGGTGCCGGCCACGGCGGTCGTGGGCACGGACCTCGCCGACCCGGCGAACCTGCGCTACGTGTCGCTGGCCTATCGCGTGCGGCCGCTGCGCGGCAGCCTGCTCGCCGGCCGAGCCGACGCCGAATGGCAGCTGGACCACGGCGTGCTGGAGCGTGTGGCCATCGGCTGGCGGCATTCGCGCCGCGAGGCCGACAACGCGCCGAACCTGATCTTCGGCGACATCGCCGTACCCGGCGCACCGGCCGCCGCCCACCCGGGCCGCACCACCGTCTATCCCCACGCGCCCTTCCTGGACGCGCGCGCCAGCAGCCTCGTGGGTTATCTGACGGACACGCTGGCCGATGCGCGCGACCCGGTCGCCATGCGCCAGGCCTTCGGCATCACGACGCCGCTGCCCACCGCCGGCGGCCCGCTGGGCGTGTGGCGCATCCGCGAGACCACGCAGGCCGCCTATGCCGAGGCGGGCTGGCGGCTGCCGGCATGGGCGCTCGACGGCCAGGCCGGACTGCGCCTGGTGCAGACGCGTGCCACGCTGTCCGGCAACCAGAGCGTGCCGTCGAGCAACAGCGTGGCGCCGCTGGCCCTCGACACGACGATGACCGACTGGCTGCCCAATGCCAGCCTGCGCTGGCGCGCTGGCGGCCCGTGGCAGTTGCGCGCTGCGGCCTCGCGGACGATCACCCGGCCCGACTTCAACCTGCTGTCGCCGTCCACCACGCTGACGCCCAACAGCATCAACCCGCAGCTCAACCAGGGCACGGCGGGCAACCCGTCGCTGCGGCCGCTGCGGGCGACCAATGCCGACCTGGCCGCGGAAGGCTACTTCGGCGCCGGCCACGCCGCCGCGCTGACACTGTTCTGGAAGCGCGTGGACGGCTTTGTCGCCACGCTCAGCCAGGCCGAGACGCATGACGGGCAGGTCTACCAGGTGAGCCGCCCCTACAACGCCGATACCGGTCGCATCCGCGGTGCGGAACTCTCGTACCAGCGCTTCCTCGATTTCCTGCCCGGCGCCTGGCGAGGCCTGGGCCTGCAGGCCAATGCCACCTTCGTGGACAGCAGCACTTACGACCGCGTGCTGCGCGCCAACGTGCCCATGCAGAACCTGTCGCGCCGCAGCGCCAACGTCATCGGCCTGTACGAGCACGGTGCGTGGTCGGCCCGGCTGGCCTGGAACTGGCGCAGCGGCTTCCCTAGCGGCGCGACCAGCGTCGTCGGCCTCGGCGCGCTGCAGACCAGCACGCACGCCTACGGCTGGCTGGACGCCTCGCTGCGCTGGCGCGTCTCGGAGCGCCTGACCTGGTCGCTGGATGGCAGCAACCTGACCGGCACGCTGCGCCGCTCGGACTTCGGCGTCGAGACGCGGCCGCAGAATGCGTGGGTGAACGACCGCCAACTGGGCATCAGCCTGAGCCTGAAGATATGACCGTGACGGGCATGCGATGGTGGGCCGCGCCTGCGGCGTGCCTGCTGATGCTGGGCGCGGCCGGCGCGGCTGCCATCGACGACTGGCGCCAGCGCGCCGTCGCCGTGCGCCGGCTGGCCGACAACGACGCCATGGCCGCCTACACGCAGGCCCAACGCCTGCAGGCCGAGCTGCCGGCGGACGCGCCGCCCGCGGATCGCACGCGCGCCTTGAACCTGCTGGCGCGCATCGAGGTGCACCTGGCCCGCACGACCGAGGCCATGGCCCACGCGGAGCAGGCGCTGCGCGATGCCACCGCCGCCGGCGACCGCGCAGCCCAGGCCGAGGCCAACATGAACATCGGGCTCGCGGCGGTCAACCGCAACGACGTGAGCCGCCTGGTGGAAGTCACTTCGCAGACCATGGCTGCGCTCGAAGGCGTCGACCGGCCGGACCTGCTGGCCGAAGCGCTGTTCCGCGGCGCACTGGTGTACCGCCGCGTCGGCCGGCTCGAGGAGGCGGTGACGATGGCGCTGCAGGCGCTGGATGCGGCGCAGCGCTCCGGCGACCCGCTGGTGATGGCCTATGCCCACCACGGCCTGGCGATCTCGTACCTGCAGAGCGGCCGCCTGGCCGAGGCGATGCAGCAGCTCGAGGCGATGTTGCGGCAGGCCAGGGCGGCGGGCTCGAAGCTGCAGCAGGGCTATGCGCTGGTGGCGTTGTTCGAGGCAACCTACCAGCAGGGCAAGCGCGCCGAGGCCCATCCCTTTCTCGACGAGGCCATCGCCGCCTTCACCGCGATCGGCTCGCCCACCGGCCTGGGCATCGCCGTGAACATGCGGGCGGAATATGCGCTGAAAGAGGGCCGGCTGCCGGAGGCGCTGGCCGCCAACGAGCAGGCACGGGCGATCCTCAGGGTTACCCAGCTGCCTGCCGGCTGGTTCTTCTCCGCCCTGCAGCGCAGCCAGATCCAGCAGCGGCTGGGGCACCCGGCCGAAGCGCTGGCCGAAGCCGAGGATGCCTACCGTCGCGCGCTGGCGCTCGGGCAGCCGCTGCACCAGGCGCTCGCCACGCGCCGGCTCGCCGAGCTGGCCGCTGCCGCCGGCGACCCCAAGCGCGCCTACCAGCTGGCGGTCGAATCCGCGGACCTGCAGGCCAAGGCCACTGCCGAGCGCAGCGCCGACCGCCTGCTGCAGGCCGCGCAGCACCGCCGCGACGAGGCGCGCCGGCGCGAGCTGACCGAACTGCAGCGCCGCGGCGAGCAGCAGGCGGCCGAGCTGCGGGCGCGCGGGCTGCAGCAGCGCTGGCTGTGGACGGTGCTGGCTGGCAGCCTGCTTGCGCTGGTTGGCGCGGTGTTCTTCCTGCTGCGGCTGCGCCGCTCGCGCGCCGAGGTGCGCCGCCTGGCCGACACGCTGGAGCAGCGCGTACGCGAACGCACCGAGCAGCTGGAGCGCGCGCAGCACGCCGCCGAGGCGGCCACGCGGGCCAAGAGCGAGTTCCTGGCCAACATGAGCCACGAGATCCGCACGCCGATGAACGCCATCCTCGGCATGTCCTACCTGGCGCTGCAGAGCGGGCTGGACGCCAAGCAGCACAACTACGTCGACAAGGTGCACCGCGCGGCCGAATCGCTGCTGGGCATCATCAACGACATCCTCGACTTCTCGAAGATCGAGGCCGGCAAGCTGGAGGTCGAGGCCATCCCCTTCCAGCTCGGCGAGGTCTTCGATCAGCTCGCCAACCTGGTGGGCATGCCGGCCGAGGACAAGGGGCTGGAGCTGCTCTTCGTGCTGCCGCCGGGGCTGCCGACCGCGCTGGTCGGCGACCCGTCGCGGCTGGGTCAGATCCTGCTGAACCTGGGGAACAACGCGGTCAAGTTCACCGACCGCGGCGAGGTGACCCTGGCCGTCTCGGTCGTCGAGCGCACCGCGGAGCGCGCGACGCTGCGCTTCGAGGTGCGCGACACCGGCATCGGCCTCAGCCGCGAGGCCTGCGAGCGGCTGTTCCAGCCCTTCATGCAGGCCGACGCCTCGACCAGCCGGCGCTTCGGCGGCACGGGCCTGGGGCTGGCGATCTGTCGCCATCTCGTCGAACGCCTGGGCGGCGAGATTGGCGTGGACAGCGAGCCCGGCCGCGGCAGCCGCTTCCACTTCACGCTGCCGTTCGGGCTGCAGGCCGGTGCCCAGCCCGCGCTGGAAGCGGGCGAGCTGCGCGGCACGCGGCTGCTCGTCGTCGACGACCATCCGGCCGCGCGCGAGCTGCTGTGCTCGCTGGTGGCTTCGCTGGGGCTGCACGCCGAGGTGGCTGCCGACGGCGAGGCGGCGCTGGCGGCCGTGGCGAAAGCCGACGCCCTCGACCGCCCATTCCGGCTCGTGCTGCTGGACTGGCGCATGCCCCGCATGGACGGCATCGAGTGCCTGGCGCGGCTGGCGCAAGCCGGCGGTCGCCATGCAACGCCCACGGTGCTGATGGTCACGGCCTTCGGGCGCGACCAGGCCGAGCGCCAGCTGCAGGCGCGCGGCCTGCGTGTGGCGGCATTGCTGCCCAAGCCGGTCACGCCGTCCGCGCTGCTCGACGCCTGCGTCACCGCGCTCGGCCGCCAGGCCTCGCTGCCGCGCCGCAGCGAGCAGCGGCAGGAGCTGCTGCAGGCCCGCCTGGCCAGCCTGGCCGGCACGCGCGTGCTGCTCGTCGAGGACAACGCCATCAACCAGGAGCTGGCCAGCGGGCTGCTGGAGCGCGCGGGCATCGCCGTGACGATCGCGGAGGACGGCCACCAGGCGCTCATTGCGCTCGAACGCGACCGCTTCGATGCCGTGCTGATGGACTGCCAGATGCCGGTGATGGACGGCTACGAGGCCACGCGCCTGCTGCGCCAGCGGCCCGAGTTCAAGGACCTGCCCGTCATCGCGATGACGGCCAACGCGATGGCTGGCGACCGCGAGAAGGTGCTGGCGGTGGGCATGAACGACCACGTCGCCAAGCCCTTCCATGTGGACGAGCTGTTCGCGACGCTGGCGCGCTGGATGCGGCCGGTGGCGGCGCCGGCCGCCGGCCCGGCCGCGACGCCGCCCGGCCTCGATCTCCGCGCGGGCCTGGAGGCGGTGGATGGCAACGAGGCGCTGTACCGGCGGTTGCTGCGCATGTTCCGCGAGCGCGAGGCGGACTTCGAGACCCGGCTGCGCGATGCCTGCGCACGCGGCGATGCGGCGGCCGCGCTGCGCTGCGCGCACGACCTCAAGAGCGTCTCGGGCACGCTGGGCATGCCGGCGCTGCAGCAGGCGGCCGGGGCGCTGGAGGCGGCCTGCGGACGCGGCATCAGCGGGGCGGCGCTCGAGCCGCTGCTGGCGGACGTCGCGCGCCAGCTGAACCCGCTGTTGCAGGACCTCCCTGAATCGACCCAGGCGTGAGGCGGCGGGCAATCAAGACCCGTCCGACGCCAGCGCCAGCCACCCTCCGACAACCCGCGACACCCACAGTCCTTAGCCTGCCTTCAATACGCTTGAAGGAGACGGCGATGCACATCTCGATCTGGAAGCGCTACGGCTTCGCATGGATCACCGGCGGACTGTTCCTGTTCACGCTGGCGGGTCATTGGATCTTCGGCTGGTTCGAGTACGTCGAGGAGCAGCAGGCCCACGGCCAGGCCGTTCAGGTCGGCCAGTATGTCGTGCAGATGGCGCGTGGCACGCTGGAGAACTGGCAGTCGGAATTTCTGCAACTGGCGTGGCAGGTCATTGGCCTGACGTTCTTCCTCTACATCGGCTCGCCGCAGTCCAAGGAAGAGGACGACCGGTTGGAGGAGAAGCTCGACGCGATCCTGCGCAAGGTCGACCCCTCCAACGCAGACCGGCTCATCAAGGAGCTGGACACGCGCTTCCCGGGGCGCCACGTCGGCCCGCAGCTCTAGCAAGCGGGCCGGCGCCGCAAAAGAGAAGGCCCGCCACCTGAGTGTCGGGCCTTCTGCCGGTCTGCCAATAGAGCAGCTGCTTCAGCTGCAACTCTGGCTCGCGACGATTCAAATTTAGGCCAGGGGCCGCAGGGCCGTCAGTTCACCAACGCCATGACGGTGCGTAGGCCGAGTCCTATGCCGCCCGCAAGGCGCGTGGTTTGCCGGAAGGCGCCATGCGCTCCGTTCTCGCCCTTTCTTCGCTGCCGTGGTCAGGTGCAGCGGCGGCTTGCGGGTCGTGCCGGCCGCTGGTCATGGCACGCATCGCGGCCGAGCCGTTCTGGCCGACGGCGCTGATGCTCGCCTTGCCAATCGTGCTGCTTGTGCTGATCGCGCTGATGCTCGACCGCGCCGGGAGCGGGCGATGACGGGCCAGCGCCGAGGTCCGCTGGTGGCGGCCGGGTTGTTGCTCGGCGCGGGCCTGGGCGGTTTTGTCGACGGCATCCTGTTCCACCAGATCCTGCAGTGGCACAACATGCTGTCGGCGCGGCTGCCGCCCGACAACCTGGTGGATGCCAAGGTCAACATGTTCTGGGACGGCGTCTTCCACGCCGCCGTGTGGCTGATGACGGTGCTGGGCGTCGTGCTGATGTTCCGCGCGGCGCGGCGCGACGATGTGCCGTGGTCTGGCGCTGTGCTGTTGGGCGGCGCGCTGCTGGGGTGGGGCTTGTTCAACCTGATCGAAGGCGTCATCGACCACCAGCTGCTGCAGCTCCATCACGTCATGGACGCTGCGGCCAATCCGTGGCCGGCCGACCTGGCCTTCCTGGCCTCGGGCGTGCTGCTCGCCGCCATCGGCCTGGTGCTGATCCGGCGCGGGCGGGACTGACGGACGGGCCCGGCGTTTGCCCCGCCGTCATCGACAGGCCGGCAAGGCCGCGCAGGAGACAAACATGAACCTGATTCTTTGGTGCGTGACGGGCGCGCTGATCGCGTTGCTGGCCAGCTTGCGCACGACGACGCTGGGCCACCAACGGCTGCTGGTGGAGGTCGCGTTCAGTGGCCTGGGGGCGGTGGTGGGCGGCATGCTGGCCACGCCGTCCGGGCGGTGGCTGTCATTCGAGACGCACTGGCAGGGCATCGCCGCCGCCATCGTCGGGGCGGTGATGCTGCTGGGGGTGGCCAACTTCCGCGCGATGCGCGGCCGGATAACCTGACGAGATTAGCGTCGCGCGCTTCCGTCCGGCGTGCGCACTTCGGGCTTCTCGCCGCTCTCCGGCGCGCTGCCGACGTCGTCGGAGCGCCGCTCGGCGGCATGCGTGCCGGGGCGGCTTTGCGCCTTGTCCTGGCGGCCGAGGTCCGAGGCCTCGGTGTTGGGTTTGACGTGCCGGCGTTGATCGTGTTCCGAGCCGGACCGGTTGGGATCGGGGTGTGCCATGGATTACTCCTGTCCAAGAGGGGCGTTGGACCGGCAATCTCGATGCCCAGCCCTGGGTCTTCAGCGACGCCGCAGCGCGGCCAGACCGGCCAGCGCCAGCCCCGCGCCGAAGGCGGCGTAGACCATGACGAGGCTGCGGCTGGACAGGCGCCGCTCGAAGCCCGGCGTCAGCCGCTCGGGCACGCAGGCCAGGTCCACCACCGCCGCCACGGCGGTGACGGCCGCGGCGTCGACCACCGCATGCGTCGGCGTGGCCGCACCGCGGCGGGCGCGCAGGCGCTCGTACAGGCCGCACCACAGCAGCGCCGCAGCGAAGTGCACGCCGATGCCGGACAGCGTGTAGCGCGCCGACACGCCGTCCTGGCGCAGCGCCTTGCGGGCCCACAGCCAGTGGCTGATGGCGTTCACCGGCGCGGCGGCGCTGCCGGTCTCGGCGCGGCCGCGCCAGGCCAGCACGGCGGCGGACAGGCCGCTGGACAGCAGGTCGCCGACGAGCAGTCGGCCGGCCAGGTGGGAGAGCAGTTTCTTCATCGCATCTCCGGCGAAGTTGTCGGACGCGCAGCACCGGCAAGCGCCGCTCCCAGGGCATGCCCCTTGCCGGGCTCCGGCATGAAGATCCTGCTGACCGGCGCCACCGGTTTCATCGGCGGGCGGCTGCTGCGCGAACTGCTGGATGCCGGCCATCGCGTCGTCTGCGCGGGCCGCCGTCCGCCGCCCATCGAGCATCCGCGCTGCAGCTGGCTGAAGCTGGAGTTCACGGCAACGCCGGCCGATGTCTGGATGGCGCATCTGCAAGACGTCGATGCCGTCGTCAATGCCGTCGGCGTCTTCCGCGAGGGCGGTGAAGGCGCCAGCTTCGCGGCGGTGCACCAGCGCGGGCCGCAGGCGTTGTTCGATGCCTGTGCCAACGCAGGCGTGGTGCGTGTCGTGCAGCTGTCGGCGCTGGGCGCTGATGCGCGCGCGCAGACGCCTTTCCTGCGCAGCAAGTACGAAGCCGACCGCCATCTGCTCGCGCTGCCGCTGGACGCCTGCGTGGCCCAGCCGTCGCTCGTCTTCGGGCCCCGCGGCGCGAGTTCGCAGCGCTTCCTGATGCTGGCCAGTCTGCCCGCCGTGCTGCTGCCGGCCGGCGGGCGGCAGCGCATCCAGCCCATCCATGTCGACGATGCGGCGATGGCGCTGCGCGGGCTGGTCGAGGCCCCCACCGGCCAGTGGCGCGGCCGGCGCGTGGCCCTGGTGGGGCCGCGGCCGTTGACGCTGCGCGACTACCTGCTGGCGCTGCGCGGCGCGCTGGGCCTGGGCGAGCGCGTGCCGCTGCTGGCGGTGCCGGGCGCGCTGGTGGCCGTGGCGGCCCGGCTGGGCGACTGGCAGCGCAACGCAATGCTGGATCGCGCGGCCTGGGCCATGCTGCAGCGGGGCAACACGGCGGACGCCGCGCCACTGGCCGGCCTGCTCGGCCGGCTGCCGCGCGGGCCGGCGCACTTCATCCCGCCCGAGCAGCGCGACGCCTTGCGCACCGTCGCCCAGCTCGGCTGGCTGCTGCCGCTGCTGCGGTGGTCGCTCGCGGTCGTGTGGCTGGTCACGGCCGTCGTGTCGGTGTGGGTGTTTCCGCAGGCGCAGAGCTTCGAGCTGCTGGCGCGCTCCGGCGTGCCGGCAGAGCTGCTGGCGCCGGCGTTGTGGGGCGCGGCGGGGCTGGACCTGCTGCTGGGCCTGCTGACGCTGGCGCCGCTGCGTTCGCGCCGCTGGCTGTGGGCCGCGCAGATCGGGCTGATCCTGTTCTACAGCGCCGTCATCGCGCTGCGGCTGCCGGAGTTCTGGCTGCATCCGTACGCGCCGATGCTGAAGAACCTGCCGATGCTGGCGCTGCTCGTGCTGCTGTGGACGCTGGAGCCGCGCCGCGACCGGCGCTGAAAGGAGGCCGCCGTGGAGTACCTGATCGTCAAGTGGCTGCACGTGCTGTCCTCGACGCTGCTGTTCGGCACGGGCATCGGCTCGGCCTGGTACATGCTGTTCACCAGCCTGACGCGCCAGCCCGCGGCCACGGCCATCGTCGTGCGCCGGGTCGTCTGGGCGGACTGGTGCTTCACGGCGACGACCATGGTCTTGCAGCCTCTCAGCGGCGCCTACCTGGCCCACCTGGCCGGCATGCCGCTGTCGACGCCGTGGATCGCCTGGTCGTTCGCCCTCTACGCGCTGGCCGGCCTGTGCTGGCTGCCGGTCGTGTGGCTGCAGATCCGCATGCGCGACATCGCCGAAACCGCCGCGGCCGCGGGCGAGCCGCTGCCGGCGCGGTACTTCCGCCTGTTGAAGGTCTGGACGGCGCTCGGCGTGCCCGCCTTCTTCGCGCTGGTGGCGGTGTTCTGGCTGATGGTGGCCAAACCGATGTGACATGACCGACAGCGCCGCCATCGTCCAGGGCCTGCTGGCCTTCGTCTGGGTGCCGCTGCTGGTGCTGGCCGGCGTGCTGGACTGGGCCTGCCACCGGCGGCTGCGCATCGAGCACACGGCGGGGTTGCGCGAGTCGCTATTGCACCTGCTGATGCTGGCGCTGCTTGGCACGGCCATCCTGGCCGGGCTGTTCCTCCAGCCAACGGCAGGGCTGTTCGCGCTGGTGCTGTTGGCGCTGCTGCTGCACGAGGCCAGCTATGCGGCCGACCTGCATGTGGCGCTCGCGCGGCGCCGCATCCCGGCCGTCGAGCAATGGGTGCACGGCTTCCAGCACCTGTTGCCGTGGGCGGGCCTCGCGGGCCTGCTGGCCTTGGCGCCGGAACAGACGCTGGCGCTGATCGGCCAGTCGACGGAGGCGCCGGACTGGGCGCTGCGGTTGAAGTCGCCGCTGCCGCCCTGGCCCTACACGGCCGCGCTGCTGGCGGCGTCGCTTCTGTTCAACGTGCTGCCCTTCCTGTCGGAGGCGCGCCGCAGCGCCCGGGCCGCGGCGCGGGCGCCGGCTGCAGGTTCAGCGGATGCTGCGTGAGCCGCCGCTGGCCAGCGGGCGCGCGTCGCGGTGGCTGAGCGAGCTCGGCGCGTCCAGGTGCGCGCCGTCGGACACGCCCACGCCCAGCCGGTCGACCAGCTCGCCGCCCAGCCAGGCCGTCACCAGCGACAGGCCCGCGCCGCCGAAGGACAGCACCAGCGCCAGCGTCGGCGGTGCCGCCGGGTCGGCCACGCTGCGCAGCCAGGCGCTGGCCGCGAAGAGCGCCAGCACGACGACATTGCCCATCGCATGCAGCGCGCCCACCGACTTGGCCCGCGTGTTGGCGGGAATAGCCAGCCAGTCGATGGTGCCGAACGGCGCGGCGACCAACCCGGCCACGAGACCGGCCAGGATCAGGTAGTAGGCGACCACGGCCATCAGGCTGTAGTCGAGGGCGATGATGGCCAGCAGGTCGAACGCCACCGAGGCGCCGAGCAGGCCGAGCGGGAACACGACCAGCATCTGGTGGATGGGGTGGCCGAACAGTCGAGCTTTGCTTTCCATGGAGATCCCCAGTAGCGCCGGCCACGGCGCCGGCGTTCACCGCAGGCAAGAACGGCACCCGGCGCGACCGCCCGCGGGGCTGGAAAAACTGACCCGCCGTGCGGCAAGGATTACGTGTTCTTGAGCTTGGACGGCGGGTTCGCCGCCTTGGGCTTGGCCTTCGCAGCGGCCGGGGAGGCAGCGGGCGCATCGGCGGACGCCTCGGCGGGCGGCGCCGGCGTCTTGAACAGCTTCCAGCGCCCGCCGCCGGTCAGCTGCAGCACACGGCGGTGGAAGCCCGCGACCGCGGCCCGGTGGGCGATGCTGATCAGCGTCGTGCCGCGCTTGGCCAGGCGCTCGTACAGGCGCTTCTGGTTGGCGTCGTCCAGCGCGCTGGTGGCCTCGTCAAGGATGGCCACGCGTGGCGCATGCACCAGCAGCCGCGCGAACGCCAGACGCTGCTGCTCGCCGCCGCTGAGCAGCTTCTCCCAGTCCTCGCTGCGGTCCAGGCCGGCCTCCCCTTCGGCGAGGTGGCGCAGCTGCACCTCGTCCAGCACCTTCAGCAGCGCGGCGTCGTCCTTGTCGGTGTGGGTGCTGGGGTAGATGAGCTGGCTGCGCAGCGAGCCGGTCTGCAGGTAGGGGCGCTGCGGCAGGAAGAACACGTCCTCCTGCGGCGGGTGCTCGATCTTGCCGCCGCCCTGGGTCCACAGCCCGGCGATGGCGCGCAGCAGCGAGCTCTTGCCGCAGCCGCTGGCGCCCGTGATGAGCAGCGACTCGCCGGCCGGCACGCTCAGCGACAGGTCCTGCACCAGCACGCGCTCGCTGTCGGGCGCCTTCACGGTCAGCTTGGACAGCTTCAGGTCCTGCGCCGGTTGCAGCTCGATGCCGGGCGCCGGTGGCTCTTCCTCGAGCTTTGCGGCCATCACGTGCAGGCGGTCTATACCGGCGACGAAGCGCGACAGGCTCTCGAAGTTCTCGACGATCAGCGACACCGCGCTCAGCACCGCCGCGAACGCGCCGCCGGCCTGCACCGCCTGGCCCACCTCCAGCTCGCCGGCCAGCACCTGGCCCGCCAGCACGACGAACGGCACCAGCAGGCTCAGCTGGCTGAAGGAGCGCTGGAACAGGTTCAGCATGAACTGCGCGCGAATCAACTTCTTGGTGTTGAGCAGCGCGGCGCGCAGGCGCTGGTCGAGCTGGTGGCGCTCCTGCTTCTCGCCGCGGTAGAAGGCGATGGACTCGGCGTTCTCGCGCAGCCGCATCAGCCGGAAGCGGAAGTCCGCCTCGCGCTTGAGCTGCCAGAAGTTCAGCCGGATCAGCGGCCGCCCGAACAGCATCATGGACAGCGCCGTGCCCACCAGCGCATAGACCACCAGGAAGGTCA